>Ga0082335_1000062_pt1 | contig 331927 bp, 277 predicted proteins | sample Subgrocontami58m_FD_72375 | JGI IMG/M metagenome (GOLD analysis project Ga0082335, IMG submission 72375) | Subsurface groundwater microbial communities from S. Glens Falls, New York, USA - GMW37 contaminated, 5.8 m (SPADES assembly) (version 2) ... | reverse complement strand
GCGGAGCGGAAGCGGATCGAGGCGGGGGGTATCAGGACGTACAACAGCATCGTGGACTTATCGTTGAACGAGAGGTTGCTGCGATGGAAGGGTGTGGAGGCGACCTTGGGGCTTGCGAAGTCTCCCAACTCAAAGGTCATCATCATCGGTTCGGGAAAAGACGGACTGCCCGTTATCCTGGATACAAAACAATGATGGAAAAGGCAATGAGGACGGAAATACTGCTCATGCTGACGCTGGCGCTGGTAGGCCTGGTAGGCTGCGCCTCGAAGGAGGAGATTGCCCGGAAGCGAGCCGAGCTTGCCCAGAAAGCCCGTGGGGATATCGTGATTGCCGTCCTGTGGAACACCCGTTACGAAGAAACTCTTTTTTCCGAGGGAGTGGCGCTGGCCCTTGAGGAAGTCAACCGGAGCGGCGGGGTCCTGAAACGGAAGCTCCGCGCCGCGACGTTCTATGGCGATATTTCCGGCGCCAAAGAGCTGAGGCTGGCGCGCAAGATTGCCAAAGATCCGGAGATTATGGCCGTAATCGGGCACGACTCCTCGGACGGGGCCATACCCGCCTCGGTCATCTATGAAACACACGGCCTGCTGTTCATCTCACCCCGCGCCACCAGCCCGCAGCTCACCAGCCACGGTTTCCAGTATGTCTTCCGGAACATACCTTCGGACAGTCAAACAGGGCAAACCCTCGCCCAATTTGCCCATGCTTCGGGATTCAAGAAGGTGGCCGTGTTAGACGACGAGAGCGCTTACGGCCAGCTGCTGGCAGAGTCCTTCATAGAGCAGGCCCTGAAGCAGGGAATAGCGGTCAAGGCCGCGAAGTCGTACTTTCCCTGGCAGAGTGATTTCCGGCCGCTCCTTGCGGACATTAAGGCCTTGAATGTGGAGGCCATTTTTCTGGGAGGCCAACTTCCCCGGGCCGCGGAAGTAATCAGGCAGGCCCGTGAGATGGGGGTGACGGTGCCCTTTATTTCCGGGGATGGTCTTGATTCCCCCACCTTGTGGGAAATCGCCGGCGCCGCTGCGGAAGGCACCATTGTTTCCACGGTCTTTAATGCCGAATGCCAGGACGAGATTACCCGGAGGTTTATCGGCAATTTTTATGCCCGTTATGGCCGTCATCCCGATACTTGGGCGGCACAGGGCTATGATGCCGTGCAGCTGCTGGCCCATGCCTTTACGGAGGCCAGGTCTACCTCGCCCGTGGTCGTAGCTTCCTATCTGCATTTTGTCGTCCGCTGGCAGGGGGTGACGGGCAGCTATTCCTTTATGAGGCATGGCGACATCATCGGGAAAGAGATGTATTTCAAAGTCGTCCGGAATGGTAGATTCCAATGCCTGGATTTTGTGATTGAGAACAATGGGGAATAATTGCGTTGAGCCGGCACGGGAGCGAGATCTTATGCCGCAGTATGATCTGAACTCAGCCGTTCCAGGTCTGATGTCAGGCCGATCAGCACGAGCAGATCACCTTTCCGGATGATATCACTGGGGTGAGGATTAACGTTCCACTTCTCCTGGTCGGTGCCCCCGGCTCTTTTGATGGCGATCAGGTTCACCCTGTACTGTGTTCTCAACTGACTCTCCCGGACGGATTTCCCTTCCATGGCCGGGGGGGCCGGCAGTTCAATGATGCTGTATTCGGGAGAAAGCTCCAGCTGATCGACAATCGACGGCCGGATGAGGCTGTGGGCAACCCGGATGGCCATATCCCGTTCGGGGTAGACAATGCGGTCGACCTTGAGGTTTTCGAGCACCCGGCCATGGAGGGGGGTGACTGCCTTGGCGACAAGATACTTGACGCCCATCTCCTTGAGCATCATTACCACGAGAATGCTGGCCTCGATATTTTCGCCGATGCTCACAATCGCCACATCGACATTTTGGATGCTCACGGAATGCAAGGCCTTTTCATCCATGGCATCGAGGACCACGGCATAGGTTACGAGATCGGCTAACTTGCTGACCTTCTCTTCGCTGACATCGATTGCCAGGACTTCGCAACCCATCTCCGTGAGCGTCGTGGCCACGGCATGCCCAAATCTTCCGAGTCCGATAACGGCATATTGCTTTTTCATCCGATCACTATCCTCCCTTCGGGATATCTGTATCTGGTTTCCTTCTTACTGATGACCGCCACCGCCAGGGTCAGAGGGCCAAGCCGGCCCGCGTACATGGCAAAACAGATGCAGAGTTTTCCCCAGGGTGTGAAGAGCGCCGAGAGGCTTCTCACCCCGCCATCGCCCACCGAGAGGCCGACGGTGCCGAAGGCGGAGGTCACCTCGAAGAGTGTCGTCAGGTATGGGTATTCTTCTAAGATGAGCAGCATCAATGAGAGAATCGTCACGACCATCATCGCCAGCGCCACAATGAGCAGGGACCTGGAAATCACTTCCAGGGGAATGCGTCTCTTGAACAAGACCGTGTCCGACGAAGTCCGCATGAGCGAGCTGAGACTCGCCAGGACAACGGCAAAGGTTGTTGTCTTGACACCGCCTCCGGTCCCGCCGGGGGAAGCGCCGATGAACATGAGCATGATGGTCAGGAAAAGGGTTTCTAACCTCAATTGGGAATAATCAAGCGTATTGAATCCCGCGGTCCGGGGCGTAATTGAGGCAAAGGAGGAGGCAAGGATCTTTTCCTGGAGCGTCAGCTGCTGGTAGGTGGCCGGGTTGGAATATTCAAAGAGACAGATGAACGCCGCGCCTGCGATAATGAGCAGTGTTGAAGTCGCCACCACGACCTTGGTGTGCATGGAAATTCGGAACACCTGCTTCCAGGCATAGTTGTAAAGATCGTTGATGACGAGAAACCCGATGCCGCCGATGATGATGAGCAGCATGATTACGCTATTCACCATGAGATCGCCCCGATAGCGGATCAGATTATCGGAGAAGAGGCTGAAGCCCGCGTTATTGAAAGCGGAAATGGCGTGAAAAACGCCGTAATAGGCGGCCGTCCCGAGCTCATAGTCTGCCCGAAACCTCACCGTGAGCAGCAAGGCGCCGAGGGACTCGCAGGTCAGGGTCATGAGAAGCACCAGCTTGGTAAAACGCACCACGCCCTCAATAGTGAGGACATTCAAGGCCTCTTTCATAATAAGCCGCTCGCCCAGCCCGATCTTCTTGCCGATCATCAGGGAGATAATGGTGGCCGAGGTCATATAACCGAAGCCGCCGACCTGAATTAAGAAGAGGATTATGATCTGTCCGAAGGTCGTAAAATCATGGGGGGTATCTTTGACAATCAATCCCGTGACACAGATGGCGGATGTGGAAGTAAACAGTGCATCGACCGGCGAGATGCCCTTTACGGTAGCCATGGGGAGCATGAGCAGCAAGGCGCCGATCAGGATGAACGATAAAAAGCCCAGGAGCAAGATCTGGGCAGGATTTAATTTCTTGAACTTTTTCATCCGCGACCCCTTTTGCTGATCCCGTTTAACGGTGTTGGAATGGTGAGCTTATGTAAATGATGCTCCGGTGTCAATGAAAAACGGGTTATGGGTCATAGGTTAGAGGTTATGGGCAAGGAAAGAAAATACCTTCACGCCTTTACCTATTACCCTTCACCCGTGACCTGTTTCTTTTGGGAATTGCAATTACATCTTGTTTGTAGTAAAAATACCGCACGAGCCCTGTAAAAATTTCGCTCACAACTCGTATCCAAGCTTACCTGAGCACTGCGTATAATACTCTTTTGCCTCTAGAGGAGATCGGATTATGGATCAAACCCTCCGCATCCTGATACTGGAAGACGTGGCCAGTGACGCTGATCTGGCGGAGTTTGAGCTGCAGGAGGCAGGGTTTGTCTACGCGGCCCAGAGGGTGATGACGGAAGAGGCATTTGTGCGGGCACTCGAAGAATTTGCTCCCGATCTCATCTTGTCCGACTTCGACCTCCCCCAATACAATGGTTTGTTGGCCTTGGCTGAGGCCAGGGCGCGCTGCCCTGACGTCCCCTTCATCCTCGTGACCGGCGCGATCGGAGAAGACCGCGCCATAGAGACCCTCACCCAGGGCGCCAAGGATTATGTCATGAAAAGCCGCCTCCACCGGCTGGTGCCGGCCGTGCGGCGGGCCCTGGCGGAAGCGGAAGAACACCGGGCGCGCAAGAAGGCGGAGGAGGAACTACGGGAGGCCCACAAGAATCTGGAAAGGCAGGTGGAGCAAAGGACCGCCGAGCTGCAGGCCGAGATAGGCGAGCGCCGCCTGGTCGAAGAGGCGCTGCGTGAAGGCCGGGAGCGCTACCGCACCCTCTTCAGTTCTATGAACGAGGGGTTTGCCCTCTGCGAAGCAATCGTCAACGAGGCCGGCGAGCCCTGCGACTACCGCTATCTGAGAGTGAACCCGGCCTTTGAGCGTATCACGGGTTTGCAGTGGGATAAAATCATGAGGCGCACGGCCCGGGAGGTGCATCCGAACCTGGAACCCTACTGGATAGAAAACCTCTGCCAGGTGGCCTTGACCGGGGAGCCGGCGCACGTCACGGGGTATATCCAGGCCATCGGCAGGTACCTCGAAATCTCCGCCTTTTGCCCCGTCCCGGGCCGCTTCGGCTGCCTGCTTGCCGATATTACCGAACGCTGGCGGATGGAGGAAGTTCTTCATAGTCACTTGCTCCAGCTGGAAGCCGTGAACAAGGAGTTGGAGAGCTTCAGTTACTCCGTCTCCCATGATCTCAAGGCACCCCTGCGCGCCATCCGGGGTTTTTCCCAGATGATCCTCCGGGATAAAGGACCGGACCTGGATGCACTGACCAGGCAAAGGGTGGCCGTGATCCAGGAAAATGCCGAAAGAATGGAACTTCTCATCGCCGATTTGCTTACCCTGTCCAAGGTAAGCCAACAGGCCCTGTCTTTCCGGATGATCGACATGGATTCCCTTGTCCGGACCGTCTGTAAAGAGTGCGAAGCGACTTACCCTGAGAAGCCCCTCGTCCTGAAGGTCCGCCCACTGCCCCCGGCCTACGGCGATCACGGCCTTATCCGGCAGGTGCTCGTCAACCTTATGTCCAATGCCGTCAAGTATTCCTATAACCGGCAGACCGTGGAGATCGAGGCGGGCTGTCGTCAGACGGACATGGAGAGCATCTATTACGTGCGGGACCGGGGAACGGGCTTCGACATGAAATATTACGACAAACTCTTCTGCGCCTTTCAGCGTCTCCACAGTGCGCCGGAGGTTGACGGCACGGGCGTGGGGCTTTCCATCGCCCAGCGCATCATCCATCGTCACGGAGGCCGGATCTGGGCCGAAGGAAAGGTGAATGAAGGGGCCACCTTTTACTTTATGCTTCCCCGTGAGCGCACGGAAGATCTCCGCAGGCCCGGGTAAAAACCCCGGCCTCGGCGCGGTTTCTTTTAATCTTATAGTCTTTTAATCTTTTCCTTGACAGTTTCCGGAGGGCTGTGTTAACGAGAATCCCGGAGGGAAGCAATGATTACTGTCTTCAGCAAGCAATGCTGCTCAGGGGGGAACACTACCAATAATCAGTCTGCCAGGCGTTGAGGAACATGCCGGAACCGTTTCTGCGGTCTTAATCTACTCACGACCACCTCCTTTACCCACAATGGGATCGAGCTGTTTTTCTGTCCGCTAGGGACATATATCAAGATATTGAGGAGGGGGAAGAATGAGGAAAGAAGAAGATTTTAAATGGGGTTTTTATACCCGCCGGGAGTTCTTGAAGGTTTCCGGATTTTCTGCCGGGACACTGGCCCTGGGAGCCATGATCGTGCCCCCGGCCCTGTTCGCCAAAGAGGGGTTTCCAGCTGACAAGCTTACCTTTATCGTTCCCTACACGGCTGGCGGCGGCTATGATGTCTACGTCCGCACGATCAGCCCTTATCTTTCCAAATACTTAAGAGAAGCCGCTTCGCTTGCGAAAGGCGGCGACATCACGATAAAAAATCTCCCGGCCGCAGGCGGCCGTCAGGGCGTGGCGGCGATCATGAACGCCAAACCCGATGGCAACACCCTCGGGATTATCGACATGGCCACGGTTACCGACAGTATCATCGGCTCGGGGGAAACTGACTTTACCAAGTTCACCGTTTTACAACTGGCCGTCTCCACAAACAAGGTCATCGCTGCCTCCAAGAAGGGGTTTAACAGCTGGGAGGAAACCGTTAATGCCATGAAGAAAAGGCCGGTCAAGATGGCTGTCGGGTCTTTCGGCCTTGCCAACCATGTGGCGGCAATCATCATGAATGAAAAGATGGGGACCAAGTTCAAGCTGATCAACTTCCCCGGGACAGCGGCCAATGTCAATGCCATCATGCGCGGGGACGTAGATGTGCTCATCTCCCCGGAAGAGTCCATCAAGGGCTTGGTGGATGCTAAGGAGTTGAAACCGCTCTTGATTTTCGATGAGAACAGCGAACATCCGGGCGCGGTGACCATCAAGCAATTGGGATTTCCCGAATTGGTCGAGCAGGTCAGCGCTCACCGCTTCATCATTGCGCCGCCGGCGCTCAACACAGAAGCGAAGCACATCATGCTGGGGGCCCTGAAAAAGGCCACGGCTGATGCCGAGTTTGTGGCCTGGGCAAAAAAATCCAATGTGCGTTTGAAAAATGTTTACGGCGGCGACGCCGAAAAACTGTTCCTGAGTTACAAGAAATTCTATGAAGACCTGGCTCCGATGTTAAAGAAACATCTTGCTTAAGCGAGGGCTTTAGTCATCTGTAGTACCAATAGGTATGAGTGAGGGGTTACTTACTACGGTCAAGGAAGAGAGGGAACATTTATGAGCACAGGAGCTGTGGCACGATTCAGTTTACCGACGGAGATTATCTACGGAGTCGAAACGACTTCACTCTTGGGCAGCGAGATCAAAAAACTGGGTGGCAAGAAATGCTTCTTTGCCACGGATGCCGGCCTGAGTGCCTCGGGCGTCTTGACTAAGGTCTACCAGGTTCTTCAGGATGCCGGCCTTCCCTTTGTCTTGTTCGATAAGGTGCCCGTAGATCCAACGGACAAGGACATCGACGCCATGGCTGACATCGCGAAGCGGGAAGGCTGCAATTGCATCATCGGCGCCGGCGGCGGCAGTGTCATTGTTGCCTGCAAAGGCGTCGCCGTGGTAGCCAATAACGAAGGAAGGATGCTTGACTACGTCGAGGGTGAAGATAAGTACCCCAGCCCATCCATGCTTTGTATCATTATCCCCACGAACGCCGGGACGGGCGCCGAGGTTTCCAAAGGAACAACGATCACCGACAGTCGCACCAAGAAAAAGGCCCGTATTTTGGGGTACCGGCATGCCGTGCGCCTGGCCATCCTCGATCCCACCCTCCTGCTGACCGTACCGCGCGGGCAGTCCATCGCCTCGGGTGTGGATGCTTTGACCCATGCCATCGAAGCTTATCTGTCGGAAAAAGCCAACCCCATTTCCGATTGTGTAGCTCTAAAGTCGATAGCCATGATGATGAGCAACTTCAACCGGTCGGTCTTTACCATCGATCTGGAAGCCAAGGGGCAAATGCTCCTGGGCTCTACGATGGCCAACATTGCCGTCAGCAACGCGACGATCGGCCTATCCCATATTCTGAACGGGGTAGTGACGCACATTTATGAAACCCGGGGCTGGGAACCTATGTCCTACGGTATGATCCATGCCGTCTTGCTGCCGCCGACCCTGGAATTCAATATGGCCGCCTGTGAGGACAAGGTGGCAGATTTAGCCACGGCCATGGGCGTGTCCGGTCCGGGACAGTCGGCATGGGAGATCAGGAAAGGCATCATGGAGAGGCTGGACCAGCTCTTAACCGATTTGGGCGCCCCGAGGAAACTGATTTGGCAGGACCTCTCGGCCGAAGATATTATCGACACCGGCCTAAAGATGGGCACCCTGTCTCTGGACCGCAAGCAGGGGGCCAATGTCGTGAGGAAATACGGTAAGGAGGACCTCATGGCCATTTTGCAAAAAGCACTGCCCGAGAGGCGCTGAGGCCTTAATTGATTCAAGATAAAGCCAGGAAAGGAGTGTCAGATGTCAGATCCCCATTGCCTTGACAACGAGCCAGGGACCGAGAGTGTTTACCATAAGCATGTAAAAGCACGTCAGGAGTTTATCGAACGCAATTTAACGGGGCAGCTTTTAATAAAAAGCACGGACCGGAAATGGGATATTACCCGACAGGGAAGGGTGAAGCATTATTTATATCCAAATGTTTTTTGCGATACGGCCTTGCAGGAGTGGCAAGTATTTTTACAGGACGTCCAGACTCATTCGGGAATGCACCGCCATCAGGGAGCCTTGGCCATCTATGTTTTAGAGGGGCGGGGCTATACATTGATCGACGGCAAGAGGCATGATTGGAAGCAGGGGGACCTCATTTTGTTGCCCCTCAGACCCAACGGGGTTGAGCATCAGCATTTTAATGCCGAGCCGGGCGCCGGTTGTCTCTGGATCGCCTTCATCTTCATGCCCATGTACGATCAGGTAGCCAGTTACACGGAACAGATAGAAAATTCACCCTTATATGACGGCCGGTAGGGTCCGGAGGGTTGTTAACGGGAGGTGGTTGCTATGTCGCAGGGAGAATTACCGGGGAGCGTGAACCTTTTTCAGGAGCTCTTGCAGTTACGGGATAGTCAGAGAGAGCAAAGCAAGGATGCAATTTGCGTGGTAGACGGGGATGGCCTGCCCTGGGAAGTAAATCCCCTGGGCATCATGAAATGGTATCTGCACCCCAAGCTCGATGATCGGGCCATTCAGTCTTTAATCATGTATGTGCAAAAGGTTCCAGCCCAAAGCCGCAGTGGCCGCCTGCGCGTCCAGGGGGGCCAGGTGCTCTATATCGTCGCGGGCTCCGGCTATACGACGATCGACGGCGAGAAACTGGCCTGGCAGCAGGGAGACATACTGCAAATCCCACTGCGCTGGAAAGGGGTGGAATTCCAGCATTTTAATGATGATCCGGAGACACCGGCGATTATCATTTGTGCCGAGCCCAACTATGTCCATTCCCTGGGCGTGGACCGGGGGAGCGGCTTTGAGGTGCTGGAGCCGGCGCCGGAGTTTGCCGGAGAAAAGAGAAAAACAATCTGACAGGGCAGAGAAAGGGGACGCCAATGTCGAAGGGGCCAGTGTCGAAGGTACGGGTAAGGGAAAGAGAGAGGGAAGCGGACCTCGCTACGACGGGGGATGTGATCCTGCATCACCGCGGCAAGTTTATTGAAAAGCAGTTGACCGGGACAGTGGTCATCCGCGAAAGGGACCGGGAGTATGAGCAAACCAAGCAGTCCTTGAGCAAGTTTTATCTCGAACCCCATAAGTTTCTGGATAATGCCTTGCAGGACTGGCAGGTCTTTAAGCATGATATCCGGAAAAATTCGGGAAAGCACAAGCACCAGGGAGGATTGGTCATCTTTTGCCTCGAGGGCAAAGGCTATTCCATTGTCGATGGGGTGCGCCACGAATGGAAGGAAGGCGATGTCTTGCTTCTCCCGGTCAAGCCGGGCGGAGTTGAACACCAGCACTTCAATGCCGATCCGGGAACACCCTGTAAGTGGATCGCCTTCACCTACATACCCTATTGGGATATGCTGGCGAGCACCATGTCGCAGTTGCAGTTTTCCCCCGATTATAAACCCCGGTAAAAGGACCAATTTAATCGGGGTCGCTAGCGGAATCGGTATCGGAATCGAAAGGAATCGGATTGGAGTCATGTCGGCAAAGCTTGCCGCCGGGTTCGAGGAGAACCGGACAAGTATGAAAAGTGGGAGTCGAAAGCGATCCCGATACCGATTCCGACCCCGAGAGGAATTCGGTTTCGGTTTAAACAAGCTGAATGGGAGGTGAGGCATGGAAGAATCCCGGACGGAGCGATTAAGCAAAATCAATTTTTGGGATAAGCTCTTTGAGATGCGCGATAAGGACAGGAAGAACAAGGAGCATGCCCTGGCCGTTCTTCCCGGTGACGAGCTGCCCTGGGAGACCAATCGGCAGGGACTGATGCGCTGGTATCTCCACCCGCTTATGGAAGACACGGTTGTCAACCCCTATATGATCTATGTGCAGCAAATACCGCCGGGCAGCAGGAGCGGGCGGCTGAAGATCCAGGGCAGCCAGATTTTTTACATCTGGAAGGGCAAGGGCTATACCGTATTGGATGGGGTAAAGTACCACTGGGAAACGGGAACGGTTATCCAAGTCCCCTTAAGACCCCTCGGGGTCATTTATCAACATTTCAACGGTGATCCGGAAAACCCCGTCTTCTTGATCTCGGTGGAGGCAAACACCGTCGGGGCCTTGGGAATGGACCGGGGCTCGGGATTTGAGCAACTGGAGAACTGTCCGGAATACGACGCCCCGTGACGAAGTCCGGTCACGCCGGATGAGAAAAGTGTGATGACTTCGTAAAAAGTTCCCCAAGCTGTCATTCCGGCGCAGGCCGGAATCCAGCTCCACTGGAAATACTGGATTCCGTGTCAAGCACGGAATGACAAAAGAGGAAAATGCGGACTTCTTATGAAAAAGGGGGATTGAGGGGGATTTGACAAACATCGGTATCGCTATCGGTATCGGTATCGGAATCGAAATTGTAAAGAGTCGATGGCGATTCCGATCCCGACTCCGAGAAGATGCCACAACGGGGAGGGAAAAATGTCCATAAAGCAGAAGCATTCCAACACAAAGAGCGTGCGTCTCATCTTTATTTCACTACTGGCTCTCGCCTGCCTTTGGCTGGAGGGCCGGGGCGACTGCCAGGCCCGGGAGCCGGCCAAGTTTCCCGCAGGCACCATCAAAATCCTCGTGCCCGCAAGTCCGGGCGGGAGCCTGGGTACGGAAATCAGGTCCATGACGCCCTTTCTGGAGAAGTATCTCGGGGTGAGAACAGCGGTGGAGTATATCGGCGGAGCCGAGGGGATAATCGCTTACAATAAAATATATCAGGAAAAGCCAAATGGCTACACGCTTATTCATAGTACCTTTTCTTCGGCCATTGCGCTGGAACTGACGCGGGAGAGTGCGAAATATGCCGTGAAAAATCTTTCCCCCGTTGCCTCCTGGACCGCCAAGAATCACAGCCTCCTCGTCCATCCCGAAAGTTGGAAGAACTTCGCGGGCTTCCTGGAGGACAGCCGGAAAAGGAAGCTCAGCGTGGCCGGCACCGGGGGATCTCCGGACATTCAGGGCCGGCTCATGGCCCGTTCGCTGGGGATGGAACTTAACTGGGTGCCCTACGCCTCGGGTGGGGAAGGCACGGCAGCCGTGGCCGGAAGACATGTGGACTCCATCATCACCTATACCGTGTCGGCGCGGCCGATGGTCAGGGGAGGGAGACTCACGGCCCTGGAGGTATTTGCCGCGAAACGTGATCGCCTCCTCCCGGAAGTGCCCAGTATCTGGGAATTGGGATATGACAAGGTTCCTTTGCTGCTGAACTTGGGGGTTTTTTTAGCGCCGCCCCAGACGCCCAAAGCAATCACGGACATTCTGGAAAGGGCTGTGCAGAAAGCCACGGCTGATCCCGCTTTCCTCGCCCTGGCGGAAAAGAGCGGGATCGTCCCGGACTTCAAATCTGCCGCGGAAACCAGAAAACTTATCTTGGAGTGTTATGACCTGCTTAATTCCCACAAGGACTTGGTGAGGTAGTCGTGATCCCGGGAATTCCCCGGATTTGAGTAGCGCAAAGGGGGCCAGAAAGATTTATGCATTACGTTGTCTCCACCGACACGGGCGGCACGTTTACGGATGCGGTGATCGTGGATGAAGAAGGGCAGATCGTCATCGGCAAGGCGCCGTCCTCTCCCCAAAACCTGGCAATTGGCATCATCGGCGCTGTCGAGGCCGCGGCTGAGCAGCTGGGGATGGACGGAGAAACGGTACTTAGCAACTGTGCCGCTTTCCTGAATGGGACAACGGTGGGCACGAATGCGCTGATCGAACGGAAGGGGGCGAAGACCGGCCTGCTCATTACGAAAGGCTTTGAAGATACGCTGGCCATCGGCCGGGTAAAAGGGAGATGGGTGGGGCGAAGCGAAGCCGAACTCACGAACCTGCAACAGGCAGACTGGCCGCCGCCGATCGTGCCGCGCCACCTGGTACGGGGCCTCACCGAGCGCATCGATTATCAGGGCCGGGTCCTCTGTCCCCTCGCGTTGCCCGATGTAAGGGAACGGATCGAGGAATTGCTCGGGGAGGGCATGGAGGCGCTGGCTGTCAGTCTGCTTTGGTCTTTCAAGAACCCGGTCCATGAGCAGCAGGTCCGTGAGCTGGTGCATAAGGAATACCCCCACCTCTATCTGACGCTTTCCAGTGAAATTGCCCCTGTGATCATGGAATACGAAAGAACGAGCACCACCGTGGTCAACTCCTACTTAGGGATCGCCCTGTCGCGCTACATAAAAAAATTGCAGGAGGCCGTGGCGGCCAAGAGCTACAAGAATGAAATCTTGGTTATGCAGTCCATCGGCGGGCTCGCACCGGCCAGCCAGATCGAAGGCCTTTCCGTCACCACACTCTATTCAGGGCCGGCGGGCGGGGTTATCGGCGCCCTGAAGCAGGGGCTCGCGATCGGTGAAAAGAACATCGTCACCACCGACATGGGAGGTACGAGTTTTGATGTCGGGCTGATCGTGGATGGGGCCACGCAGCACGATACTTCTTCGGTGGTGGAACGGGCCATGCTCATGGTGCCCGCCGTAGCCGTGAAAACGGTCGGCGCCGGAGGGGGCAGCGTGGCCTGGCTCGATGAGGCGGGGAGCCTGCGGGTCGGCCCGGCGAGCCAGGGTGCTTTGCCCGGTCCCGCCTGTTATGGCCGTGGCGGTGAGCTGCCCACGGTCACCGATGCCGATGTCGTCCTCGGCTATATCAACCCCGATTATTTCCTGGGCGGCGCCATGCAGATATCCAGGGCCAGGGCCGAGGCAGCCATCAAAACCATCGCCGCTCCCCTGGGGCTCTCCGTGGTGGAGGCAGCCAAGGGAATCTACCGGATCGTCAATTCGCACATGGCCGATCTGATCCGCAAGGTGACGATCGAGCGAGGCTATGATCCCCGGAACTTCGCCCTGTTCGCCTTCGGCGGGTGCGGTCCTGTGCATTGCAGCGCCTATGGAGCGGAAGTGGGGGCGAGAAAAATAATCGTGCCCCGCCATGCGGCGACCTTTTCCGCCCTGGGCATCGCAATGTCCGATTTCCGGCACTTTTATGAAAAAAGCTGCATCCTGTCCTTTCCCATTGCCACCCTACAGGCGACGGCCGAGCAGGTCCGGATAGTGAACGAAACCTTCCGCGAGCTCACGGCCCAAGCGGAAACCCAGCTCACCAAGGATAGGGTGCCGCGCTCCCAGTGGATTCTGGCCCGGAAGGCCGATATGCGTTACCAGGACCAGATCCACGAGTTAACGGTTCCTCTGTCCGCGGCCGGAGAATTGGATGCGGCGGGCTTGAAAACATTGTGCGAGGATTTCCGGCACCAATATGAGCTGGTCTATGGCGCGGGCTCCAGTTCCCAGCGGGCCGATATTTCCCTGATCAACCTCCGCGTCGATGCGCTTGGTCCCATCCCGGTGAAATATAACCTGGCCAGGCATGTTTCTGCCGGCCGGGATGCTCAGCCGGCCTACGTCGGCCTGCGGCCGGTTTGGTGGGTCAAGGAGAAATCTCCCGTCGATACGCCCATCTATCGGGGAGAGAAGCTGGCGCCGGGCAACGTTATTCCCGGCCCGGCGGTCATCGAGTCCTATGGCACCACCGTGCCGGTGGACAGGGGACAGGAATTGGTTGTAGACGAATGCCTTAACCTGGTGATCTCACCACGGAGTTAAGGCAGCGAGGCACGAGAAAACGGAAAGCCGCCAAGGCAGGAGTATAGCGTGATGTCGAAGAACGTAGGGGAAGGGGAATTTAAACCGCGGGTCGGGCCCATCGATTTTGAGGTGCTGCGGCACCGCCTGTGGCAGATAAACGATGAGCAGGGGCGCACGATCATCAATGTTTCCGGCTCGCCCGTAGCGGCTGAAGCGAACGATTTCAATGTCGGCATCACCAATGCTGCAGGCGAGATCGTCTGTCTCGGCACCTACATGGCGCCGCTCATCCTGGCCATCAGTGCGGCGGTGCAGAACGCCTTTGCCCTCTTCGGCGAGGGAGGGATCGAACCGGACAGTGTGTACCTGACCAACGATCCCTGGCTCGGCGCGCAGCACCAAAACGACGTTTGTCTCATCGCACCGCTCTTCTGGGAGGGAAAGCTTGTCAGCTGGGTAGGCTCGTCCATCCACCAGGTGGATGTCGGCGGGAATGTGGAAGGGAGCTGGAATCCGCTGTCCACAACGGTATTCCAGGAGGCGCCCCTCTATGACTTCCTGAAGGTGGTCCGGCAGGGAAAGATTCAGCCCGAGGTGGTCGCCACCTATACCAGAAACTCCCGCCTTCCCCATATGGTCGAACTGGACTTGCGGTCCCAGATCGCCGGCATCAACGTGGCCAAGGAGCGCCTGCTCGCCCTGATCCGTGAATATGGCCTTCAGACGATGACGGAGGTGCTGGAAGATTGCCTGGATCATCAGGAAATCCTGCTGAAGCGCAAACTGCGGCAGATACCGGACGGCGAGTGGCACACGGAAGACTATCTCGACCATGACGGCCATGGGGAGAGGCTCACGACGGTCCGGCTGAAATTGACCAAAAAAGGGGACAGGCTGGTTTTTGATTATCGCGGTTCGGATCCCCAAACGCCGGGCTTTGTCAATTGTACGAGGACCTCGCTTTGCGGGAAAACCTTTCTCGCCATAGCAGCCCACCTCTGCAACGACATCCCCTGGGGTGGCGGGATATTGCGGGCCGCCGACATCCTGTCCCAGGAGGGAAGCGTGGTCGATGCCAGGTTCCCGGCGCCCGTAAGCGGCGCGCCGGTCAATGCCGGCTGGTCGGTCCAGAATACCGCCGGCCTGGCCCTTTCCCAAATGCTTTCGGCAAGCGAGAAGTTCAAGGGAAACGCCATGGCGGTCTGGGTGGGTTCATCCTTTGTCTACAACGTCTTTGGGACAAACCAGTACGGAAAACCCTTCGGCACCATGATGCTCAGCTCTACCCTGGGCGGCGGCGGCGCGCGTTCTTTAGGAGACGGCTATGACAACTCCGGCCCCATCTCTTCGCCCGCTCCCAGTGTGATCAATGTGGAATCGGCCGAGTTGAAGACCCCCTTTTTGTATCTCTACCGCAAGCGGGCCGCCGATTCCGGAGGGGCCGGGAAATACCGGGGCGGGGTGGCGGCCTTAAGCTGCCTTACCCCCTACGATGTGGAATCCCTGCGGGTCTTTGTCAGTACCCTGGGCACCACGCATTCCTCCGGCCTGGGGCTGGCGGGCGGTTATCCCGGCGGCGGGTCGAATTGCCTCTTGAAGAGGAAGACGCCGATCGTCCAGATGATCAAAGAGGGCAAGTTTCCCCAGAGTATCAAGGACGTGCCGGGTGAGGAGATAGAGGCCTTGCCCTCGAAGTACATGTTTGCCTTTCAGGCCGGTGATATGCTGGAAACGGTCGCCCATGGCGGCGGCGGCTTTGGCGACCCCCTGGAGCGCGACCGGCAGCGGGTGCAGCAAGACATCCGGGACGGCTGCGTGTCGCCCGAGTACGCGCAAAGCCTCTACGGCGCCGTCCTGGGTCCGGCCGACCGTATCCTGCCGGAGGCCACGGAAGCGCGGCGCGAGGAACGGCGGCAGGAAAGATTGCAAGCTGGACGACGCGCAGCAGCGGACAGACCGGCCGCGGACTTGTCAGCCCTAGCCGGGTCGATCCGTTGCCGCCACTGCCAAGCCGCTCTCTCCGGAGACACCGACGCTTCCGGAGAAGATTGCCTGGTGCTCCGCAGCCCCTTCCGGAAAGCCGGCCCCTGGATCGCGGTGCGCCTGGGTGGCGACAATCCCCGGTTGGCTCTGCGGGAGTACGTCTGCCCCAGCTGCGGCGCCTTGCTTTTCGTGGACGTGGAGCGAAACATCTTAACATAAAAAAGGAGGTCATCATGTACGGTTGGCGTGCCAGAATTGGGAAGGTCAGTCCCTCCCGGGGGGATACTTTCATGTACGAATTTTACCAAATGGTTCCCAAGGGGGTTGTCCTGGTGACCCACATCGTCGGCTTATCCAACCTGACCAAGGATGAATTTAGCGCCGCCTACCTCAAGTACAAAGATGGAGCCCGGGACCTGGCCAAGGTTGGTGTCGATGTGCTGGTTCTCGGCGGAGCGCCCCTCTTTCAACTCCAGGGCGTGGGAAGCGATGCGGCCATGATGGCGGAGGTGGAGAAAGAGACGGGCGTCCCGACGATCGCCGGGGTGGCTGCCGATGTGGCGGCCATGCGTTTCCTGAAAATGAAAAAGCTGGCCATTGTAAGCCCCTATGTGGATGAGGTGAACGAGCGCAACGCCGCCTGGTACCGGGAAGAAGGCTTTGAGGTGTTGAAGGTCAAAGGGGCTGGTCTGCAGAAGAATTCCGATATTGCCCGTCTGCCCTTTTACACCCCCTATCAACTCGCCCGGGAGGCGTTCCTGGAAGAGCCGCAGGTGGACGGGATCTTTCTGGACTGTGCCCGCTGGCCGACTCTGGAAGTGATTGAAACACTTGAACAAGACCTGGGAGTTCCCGTCATCTCCTCGAGCCAGGCCATGATCTGGGGCGCTTTGCGAAAAGCCCATGTGGGGGAAAGCATCCCGGGTTTCGGATCACTGATGCGGGGCTGAAGACAGGTTCAAAGGTTACGGGAAAATACAGCTGGGGGGCTGAAGAAATAAGGAGGGAACCATGGTTAGTTTCGTCTCGAATAAAAAATCTTTAAGGAGGGCCGCCAAAGCAGGCCTGGCGGCAATTTTTCTCTGTCTGGCGCTTCTGGTCACGGAAAGCCGTGCCCAATCCCTGGAGGAGGGCGCCAAACGGGAGGGCGTGGTCACGCTCTACTTCGGCATGCCGGTCCCCAACATCCAGGCGATTGCCGATGCCTTTGTAAAAAAATATCCCTTTCTCAAGGTCGAATATGTCCGGGCCGGAGGTCCCAATCTCCTCCAGAGGGTCCTGGCGGAAAAAGCCGGGGGCAGGACCAATGCCGATGTCGTCCAGATGGTGGTGGGCTTGATCGGGGCCTATAAGGAGGCCGGCATCCTGGCTAAATACGTTTCGCCCGAGTCCCGGGCCTACCCGGAAGGCGTGAAAGACCCGGAAGGTTACTGGACGGGTTTTTACAGCACCTACAAACTCTTCATTTACAATACCAAAATGCTGCCGGAAAGAGAGGCCCCCCGGACTTTCGAGGATCTCCTGCATGCTAAATGGAAGCGGCAGATCGGCATCGGCCGCAACGAGTTTGAATGGTATATCGGGATGCTGGATTACCTGGGTGAGGAAAGGGGGCGGTCGTTCCTGAAGCGCTTAGGCGAGCAGGAACTGGTGGTCCGCAGCGGCCTGACCCTGGCTTCCCAGCTGATGGCGGCGGGCGAGTACCCCCTGGCCTTGAGCAGCCAGGAAGCGGCCCTGGAACTCCTCAAGTCCCGGGCCCCTGTGGGTTGGCTCCCCGCGCTTACTCCCACCGTCGATGTGCCGCGCTGCATCGGGCTTGCCGCCGGCGCTCCCCATCCTCATGCGGCCAAACTCATGGTGGATTTTCTCCTGTCCAGGGAAGGTCAAACGGTCATGAACAGGATCGGCCGCACGTCGATCCGGCCCGGTGTCCAGCGGGATCCGGTCCTGGAGGCGCTCAATCTCAAGCTGTCTGCCTTCCGGCCGCGATCATCAAAGCAGATGGAGGGCCTGATCCGCGATTACCGAAAGGTCCTCTTAAAACAGTAATAAGCGAAGCAAGGAGGGTGTCATGCGCGGTTACGGTTGGCGGGCCAGGATTGGCCATGTCTATCCTGCAGTGGTGGCGGAGACGCTGCTGACGGAATTTTATCGGATTGCACCGCCCGGCGTTACCCTGGCGTTGAACAACCTGGTCATCGAGAGCTTAAACCAAAAAGAGGGGATCGAGGAATCCATCGCCCGGATCGACCAGTGCGCCGGCTGGCTGGCGAAGCGGAAGGTGGACATTATCGTCATCGGCGGCAAGCCCATCCTGCACCACCTGGGCGACGGAAGCGGCGAGACCATCATTGCCAGGCTGGAAAAGAAATTCGGCATCCCGGTGACGACGACGCACCACGCGGTCATCGCGTCGCTCCGGAAGCTGGGGGCAAGGAAGCTCGCCGTGGCCTCTCCCTATTTCGATGAGCAGAATGCCCAGATAAAGCATTCCCTGGAAAGGGAGGGCTTTGAGGTCGTCATTATCAAAGGGCTGGATACGGAGCTGGAGAACATCCATGCCCTGCCGCTCGAGGCCTCTTACCGCCATGCCAAAAATTGCGTGGCCGAAGCGCCGTCTGCCGAAGCGGTCTATATTCCCTGTCCCCACTTTGCCGTGCCCCATTTGCAGGAACTGGAGGACGATCTCGGGGTCCCCGTGGTAAACGGCATCGCTTCCCTGCTCTGGCACAGTTTTGACCTCTTGCAGATCCATGCACCCATCCAGGGGCATGGCCGGCTCCTGGCTTCTCTTTCGCCTTAGGTTGACGGTTTAGCAAAAAGTCGAAAGGCCGTCATTGCGAGGAGCTTAGCGACGAAGCAATCTTGTGATATTAGCTGGTTACGATCGTGAAATTTACGGGTCCATCAGGGTTGAAGAAACATGCTCAAGGAGAGATAAAAAAATGGATTACCGGAAAACTAACAAACGCAAAACGTCCCCCGCATCGATCAGTGCCGTATTGCTCATCCTCTTGATCACAGCCTTGACCGCCGGCACCGCCTGCGGCGCTGCGGAGGAAGAGAGGGTCGCCAAATTGGTGGAAGGGGCGCGCGCCGAGGGGAAACTGGTCGTCTATACCACCCAGCCGGTCACGGACGCCACGCGGATTGCCAAAAAATTTGAAGAAAAGTATCCCTTTGTCAAGGTGGAGTTGTTCCGCGCCGCCACGGCCACGGTCTTGAACAAGCTGCTCGCCGAGGCCAGGGCAAAGAAACACACCTCCGACATCGTCTACATTGCGGGATTTCAAGCCTCTGTCATCAAGAAAGAGGGCCTCTACGCACCCTACCTTTCTCCCGAGAGCCGGGCCTACCAGCCGGAGTATAAAGACCCGGAGGGATACTGGACGGCTTCCTTCATCAACCCCTACCTCATGGGCTACAACACGAAGATGCTTACCCGCAAGGACATCCCCGAGACGTTTGAGGGTTTTCTGCATCCCCGGTGGAAGGGAAAGAAGATCGGCTTTGACACCGATCAGGTGGAATGGTTCGCCAACATGCTGAAGGTCATGGGAGAAGAAAAGGGCATGGATTTTTTCCGGAAACTGGTGGCCCAGCGCCTGGACTACCGGTTGGGTCATACCCTGATCACCACCTTGGTGACAGCCGGTGAATTCCCCGTGGGCACGGTATATTTGCGGGCTGTGGAAGAGAAGAAGAAGGGCGGTGCCGCCATCGACTGGGTAGGGGTAGCGCCGGTCATTGCCAAGGAAATGACCATCGGGCTCACGACGCACGCCCCTCACCCCAACACCGGTAAATTGTTCGTCGATTTCGTCCTTTCCCGGGAGGGGCAGATGATCAATGTGAGCCTGCATCAGGTGCCGGCCAGACAAGACATCGACGCGGACATATTAAAGAAGTTCAAGGGGATAAAGTTCTATCCCAGCGACGTTTCCCTGGCCGAAAAATATGCCGCCTACAGCAAACAATGGTCCGAATTGCTCAAATTGCCCTGACCCATCCAGTCCCGTGCCGGGCAGTTTGCGGAGGGCCGATCGTGGAGCTATCCAGCAACTTTAGAACAAATTATTAGGCGCTGCCCCACTGGGGAATTACGGGGACAAAATCCTTGACGTGTTCGTAAAAAGTTCAAAATCACTCTCTGACGTCATTCCGGCGAAAGCCAGAATCCAGTGCTTTAAATATCTTATGCCATTATCATTCCCCGGTGCCTGCCCCGGACACCGATCCGGGGTTCCCCGGGGTGACGACTTTTTACAAGTCCATTATAATATCCGGAAGTAGAAAAAAACCGTTGCATAATTTTTATCAAGAGATTTATAAGTAACTTACCGTATTTAAAATGGTATAGGGGAAGCTGGCAAGCCATGATGGCAAAGAAACAACCTCATGGTCATATTCTGGCGTCCCGTAGATTCCGGATCGTTGCGGAGGTATCCAGAAACTATAGAATAACTTGTTGACCCCATGAGAGGAAACGATTATGGCTGAGAATGAAGAATTGGAATTTGACACTCCTCTTGAAGAGGAAATAGAGACTATCGAAGTGCCCGCAGACAAACGCAAGATATACACGGAGCTTGGCGATCCAGAAGTGGAGTCGCTTCACGGCAAGCACAAGAGAGGCAAGCTTATTGTTCAACCTGATTTCCAGAGGCAGTTTGTATGGGACACAGCAAAAGCCAGTCGTTTGATCGAATCCGCGCTGCTTGGTATTCCGATTCCTGTCATTTATTTGTCTGAGGAGCCAGATAACAAAGAATATGTAATCGACGGGCAACAACGCTTAACTTCGTTCTTTTCGTTCCTGGACGGCAAGTTTCCTGACAATTCGGAATTCAAGCTGACTGGCCTAAAGGTATTCAAAGAACTGAATGGCAAGAAGTATGAGACACTTGCCGATGAGCACCTGCAAGACACCATAAGGTATTTCAAGTTACGAACTATTATCTTCAAGAAGGATTCACACCAGGATCTCAAGTTCGAGATATTTGAACGACTTAATACCGGCTCAGTATCCCTCAACGACCAGGAACTCCGCAACTGCATTTATCGAGGGCCATACAACAGTCTCCTACGAGACTTATCTCAGGACCCTGACTTCACATACCTTCTTGGTCTAAAGAAGCCTGATAAGAGAATGAAGGATATTGAACTTGCATTGAGGTTTGCGGCTTTCTATCATGCGACGTATCTCAACTACAAACCGCCCATGAAGAATTTCCTCAACGCCGATGCTGCAAAATACCGCAGTATATCGAAAGAGGATGCACAGCAGCTCAAGGCTGCCTTTAAGAACTCATGCCAGGTTATCCGCTCCATGCTGGCTAAGAACGCCTTTAAGCGTTTTTACAAGGGCACTGAGAGGAATACGGCCGGATACTGGGAACCAAACAAGTTTAACGCTTCATTATTTGACATTTTGATGTACACTTTTGCCCGTGAAGACAAGAACGTACTTTATCAAAATCTCGACTCAATAAGAGAGGCTTTTATCAATCTTATGACCGATAGCCAGGATTTCATTGACGCTATAGAGCTTTCCACTAGCTCTCTTCAGGCAGTTACCAAACGCTTTGACATTTGGCGGTTGGTTCTTCAGGACATTGTCGGTGTCGGTAAGAAAGAACCGCGATGCTTTTCATCTCAGATCAAAGAGGCACTATTCAAGAAAGACTGCACTTGCGCCATTTGTGGGCAGAAAATTCAGGAGGTCGACGATTCCGCGATAGATCACATCAAGCAGTACTGGACGGGCGGACAGACCATACCAGAAAATGCTCGACTAACTCATAGGTACTGCAATTGGGCACGATCAAGAAAAGATGTGGCTTAACAACCGCGTGCACCCGATCGCCGAAAAAGTCGGCTCCGGGTGACGCAAGCGTTATACATATTGAGATTAATGGCATATGTTTAATGACTACCTTGAATCCTTGGATTTCTTAAAACATAAATTCCGTCAGTTGCAGAGAAGACAAGTTTTTTTTTCTATTGATGGCAAAGTGAAGTCGAAGCAAAACATGAGCCAAAAGAAGAGAAATATTGTTAAGAGACATCTCAACCAACGCTTTATAAATTTAGGAAGAAAGGCATTTACAAGTAACGTTTATCTGCGAATTATCTACTACTATAACGACAACAATCCTCCGACAGTTGTCAATGCGTCTAAAAATATGTTGGATTTAATGCATGTAAACCTCAATCAACAAGACCCACGAGAAAATGTCGGGGTGATAAGGTCACGCCTGCCATACTATGATGACTCGCAGGTATCCTTTCTCTCCGTTCGTCAATACATAGAAATGCAGTCTGCTGGTGCGCATATTCTTATAGAGAATTTTAGCGGAGTTCTTGAATACGCTAACATTTTCAAAAGACTTAAAGACAAAAACCGTGTTGCCGACCGAGAGCGGGGAAGAGACGTTGACTTCACCGAACCGATTAACTATCCTGTTAATTCACTTGGGTATAAGATTGAAATGTATCAAAGACAACAAGACATTCTAAGGATCAATCAAGTGCAACCTTTTTACCTCAACTTGCTTTATAATCACAACAAATACAAACGTAGAGGCACTTCCTTTGTAGAAATTCTGATGGCTGTTTTGAAATATCCTATTCGTGTAAGTGTAACTATTCCAAGAAACAAAGAGGAAATCGTTTCCCAGAAAGAAGTAATTACAAAGAAACTATCTGCGTTTAAAAATAAATATCCATTATTCAGCGCTCTTTATGGTCCAATTATCTTGAGTGTTTTTTATAAGCCGAAGAACAATATTGATCTCAAGGATGTCGATAATTTTATCAGGGGAGTGGTCGCTCCTTCTTTTGAAGCCATCTTTACGCCTCCTTCAAGAATGTTTGCTCCAACCAAAGAGGAGTTGGCAACCATTAGTGCTGTTAATTATTGTAATAACCTGAACGGCCACATTATGGGTTATGACATTTTGAGGTTGCCAGACAGTCGCGAACGCACCGAACAGGGCGCCATCTGCATTATCGGTTTTCATATGGAAAGCAATTCAGATGTTATTGGATCATTAAAGGAAGGAATTGAAGAAATATTAGAACATGTATAACAAAATCAATCTACCCGATCGCTACGCTCCGGGTGATTTTTTGTTCCGCGCGACTGCGACGCGCGGAATCGCGACGCGCGGAATCGCGACGCCGGTCAGCGCCACGATTATGATTGATTGGAGTAAGCTCATGGAGATTATTTTCAAGGTGGGTGGATTGGCCGGGTTGGCATCGTTCTTTTGGCTATTGGCAAAGGATCTCGTCAGTTTCTGCAAGAAGCCCAGATTGGAACTTACGTTCGAAAAGACCAGAGATCTAAGGACATTTCAATTTCAAGACACGGGTTGGGTAAGGAAGTTCGCGACTTTGCATGTCCGGAATAAGCGTAATCAAACGGCAAAGAGGTGTGTCGCAAATCTGCAAATCATTAGGAGACCTCCGCAGGCTACAAATCTTGAAGACCAATACGCTCTGCACTGGGCGGGTGTCGACTATACTGCTCTCACGACCGGTGCGCAGCCCATTGACTTGGGATCAGAGTTAATCCGACTGGACGTGCTATTCACCCAACAAGGCCAAAACACAAGCGGCTGTTGGATTGCGGTGCCTTTCACTCTGTCTGGAAGCTTGACCAACAATCAAGCATTCTTGCCACCTGGTGAGTATGAAGTGCAGATCAAGATCACATGCGAGAACGGTAAGGGAGACAAAGCAAGATTCAAAATTATCTCACCCGCTGTGTGGGATGGCTTGGACATGCAGACTCTATGAGGTTGAAATGGCCGGAAGATTCAAGAAAACCCACATAACAACCGCATCAACTCGGGCTGGCAATTCTGCTACGTTCCATTGCCAGCCCGGTTATGCGGAGCGTTGGCTTAAAATACATTAACGATCTTCCTTAGCACTCCATTTTGTGGTAATGTGAGACCATAAGGAGGTAGAAAAAATGGTTAAAATCACGAAAGTCAAGGTATTAGAGAACTATCGTTTGGAAGTGGCTTTCGACGACGGCGCGTGTGGAGTGGTTGATCTCTCTGAGTTGGTTGGGAAAGGTGTTTTCGCTTTATGGCGTGATCCGCATGTTTTCGAAGAGGTTCGGATCGGTTCACTCGGTGAGCTTGTCTGGGAAGATAAGATCGATCTTTGCCCGGACTCATTGTATCTTAAAGTAACTGGAAAGAAACCGGAAGATGTTTTCCCCGCATTACGTTGCGAGCCTGTCCATGCCTGAAATCAGCCACTTCTTCGGTATCGTCATCAAGATGTTCTTCGATGATCATAATCCGCCGCATTTTCATGCAGAGTACAGTGGCGATGTAGCGCTAATCGATATTCGCAACTTGTCAATCTTTTCGGGTCACTTGCCGCCTCGGGTGAGAGGGTTCGTGATCGAATGGGCAACGATCCACCAACAGGAACTCTTTGATGACTGGGAGAGGGCACAGACTCAACAGGACCTTCTGAAAATTGCCCCGCTCTCGTAAGATTAGCCAACAATTCTATCAACACAACCGGGAATACACGCGGTGCACAAATTGCGCACCTTTGGCCCGATGGGTTATTTCAGCCGTTAACGGTGACTGCGTTGCCGGGAATTACCCTCGTAATGAACAATGATAATTGAACTTGTTAAATGCGCGCTGATCTCATGGCTGATCTCCGAAAATTCGTCAAGGCAAAAGAACTTACGCAAGCCAAAGCTGCTGAGATCTTGGGTGTCAGTCAATCTCGAGTTTCCGACCTGACGAGGGGCAAATGGGAAAAGTTCAGTCTCGAAATGCTTATTATTCTTGCTACAAGGGCCGGCATGCACATCACACTCAAGACAGCGGCATAGAAGGAGGGCAACAGGTCGCTCGACCGGACCGCAGGCACAGCTATTTGGAGGCTCTAAAGGAACAAACGGATCGATTGGGGTAGTAATCCTCAATGAGAATACCTAAAGATTAAGAGGAGCATAACACTATGGAAACTCCGGGAACGTTCAGGTTTGTGGGCAGGAAGGTGATTATCCGACTGCGCGACAGGGCGTGCGAGACTCCCGAAGAACTCATGGCCAGCGAATTGTTTTATGAGGTGGTCGCACGTTTTATCGCCGACATGAAGCGCCGGCAATCTCCGCTCCTCCAGGTATTCGGCAAATCAAGCCGCGCAATCGATCATACCGATGTTGCGGAACTCATCCGGGTGTTCCAGGTCCTGGCCAAAATGACCATCGAGGCGGTCCCAAAATTGATCGAAACAGGGGAACGGTTCATTGCCAATCCGTCCCTTTTGCATGCTTTGGTGGAAGGGCTTTACAATTATTGGCGGGAATTAGAGCGTTTCATCCTTTGTGATTCAACGGGGGACAGCCTGGACCAACGCCCATACCGAACCTTTAGTTCCACAATTGAATCCTTGACCCATTTGGTGCGACAAACATATCGGGATATCGAGGAAAACATTACCGGTCAACACCCTAACATCTACCGACAGGTGCGGGCGGGCGGGGAAGTGGCGGTGATCGCCCTGCCGAAAGACGCGGCGTTGCCAGAAGGGAGCTATCAGAAACTGCGAAACATTCCGATGATTCGGCAGATTTTGTTGTATCCGCCCTTGCTGCTTAATCCACCCATGAACAAGCGGACCGGGATGTTTGAGAGGATCCCTCAGAACCCTTTAGAGCAGCTGGAGTTGATACCCGAGGAGTGGCTTTGCTATCCCGCCAAGGTCGGCCCTCTCCTGATACTCGTCTATATCCATGAGAAGTTCTATGAACTCGGTTTATCATTGTGCAATTTGTTTGAATTGGCTGGCGATGATTTTCTCAATCGCCCGCTAGATGGAATCTACCTCTTTGGGGTACCGGGAACCGCGCTTGACTCTCTGGCTCCTATGCCGACGGTGTTCCATGACGACCCGGAGCATGGCTTGCTTGTGGCTGCGTGCCCCAATAAAGATCAATTCGGGTATTTCGGCTATCTCAAGAAAATGATCCTGACGCTCCATAACATTAAGGCCATGAAACTGGGGAGAATGCCTTATCATGGAGCAATGGTAAGGATTGTGACCAAAGGTGACCGTCCCCTGACCATGCTTATCATTGGCGATACGGGTGCGGGGAAGTCAGAAACGCTTGAAGCGCTCAGGATCGTCGGTGAAGACCAGATCGAGGAGATGACGATTGTGGCCGACGATATGGGATCGATAGACATTGACCAGGGAGGAAACGTGATCGGCTATGGCACGGAGGTCGGAGCCTTTGTCAGGTTAGACGACCTGCAGCCGGGCTATGCCTTCGGACAGCTGGACCGGTCCATCATCATGAACCCCAGCCAGGTAAACGCCCGGATCGTTCTGCCCGTGACGACCTACGAAGAGGTGATAAAGGGCTATCCGCTTGATATGGTGCTGTATGCAAATAATTACGAGGAAATTGACGAGGAGCACCCGATCATTGAAAAGTTGACAACCCCTGAGGCGGCCCTGCACGTATTCCGGGAAGGGACGGCGATGAGCAAAGGGACCACTACCTCCACAGGACTCGTACATACGTATTTTGTGAATGTTTTTGGAGCGGTTCAATATAAAGCCCTGCATGAGGCGGTGGCAGGAAGAGCTTTTGCAGCTTTTTTTAGAAAAGGAATCTTTGTGGGACAATTGCGGACGAGGCTGGGAATTTTGGGAGCGGAACGGCAGGGGCCGGAAGAGGCCGCAAGTGCGCTGCTGGCGATGATCTCCCGGAATGGTTGACCGCAGGGAGAATTGCCGATGAGCATCGAACTAGTACGTCAAGTATTTTTATGGTGCGCCGTTATCAACTATGGCCTGCTGCTTTGCTGGTTTCTCTTCTTCAAGTTGGCCCACGGCTGGATGTATCGGTTCCACAGTCGATGGTTTCGTCTGTCCGCTGAGCAATTCGATGCCATTCATTACGCTGTACTGGCGATTTACAAAATCGGCATCATTCTTTTCAACCTCGTTCCCTATGTTGCCCTGTGCATCGTCGGCTAAGGGTGTTCACTGGGTTAAACGGAAGCGAGAGAGAGCTTTATTCCTCTGTCGCTTCCCGGGCCTGCTTGCCCAGCCGTCCCCCGGTGAAGAGCGGGGAGAGCAGGGAAATGAGGGCAATCAGCAGGAAGACCGCGGACAGAGGCCGGGAAAAGAAGATCAAGGGGCTGCCTTCCGACAGTAAGAGGGAGCGGCGCAGGGAGTTTTCCAGCATGGGTCCCAGAACCAGGGCCAGAATCAAGGTGCCGCCTTCAAATTCGTAGCGCTTCATGGCAAAACCAATCAATCCGAAGATGTTCATGATGAGCACATCGCCCACGCTGTTGTTGACGCTGTAGGCCCCGATCTGGCAAAACAGGACGATCAAGGCGCAGAGGATGGAATAGGGAACCCGGAGGACCTGCACCCAGAGGCCGATCAGGGGGAGGTTCAGGACCAGCAGCATGGCATTGCCCACATACATGCTGGCCACCAAGCCCCAGAACACGTCCGGCCGGGAGGTGATCAGCAGGGGGCCGGGCTGAAGGCCAAGAATCACCAAAGCCGCCAGGAGGATGGAGGAGGAAACATTGACGGGAATCCCCAGGCTCAGCATGGGGATGAAGGTCCCGCTGGAGGAGGCATTGTTGGCCGCCTCCGGGGCCGCCACCCCTTCGATCGTTCCCGTTCCGAACCGTTCGGGATGCTGGGAAAGCCTTTTTTCCAGGGCATAGGCGATGAAGGTGGGTATGGCGGTGCCGAACCCGGGCAGGATGCCCAGGAAAAACCCGATGAGGGAACCCCGTGCAATGGGTTTTGCCGAGTCCCGCCAATCCTGCCGGGTGGGAAAAAGATTTTTGACCTTACCCGCCAGGATGTCTTGCCTCAATGATTGGCCCAGGTTGAGCAGGACTTCACCCAAGCCGAAGACGCCCATGGCCACAAAGACCAGTTCCAGGCCGTTGAGCAAATCGGGAAATCCGAAGACGAACCTGGCCTGGGAGGTGAAAGGGTCCATGCCCACGGTGCTCAGGGTGATGCCGAGGCAGGCCATGATCAGGCTCTTGATCAGGGAGCCGCGACTGATGTAGCTGACAAGGGTCAGGCTCATTACGGCCAGGGAAAAATACTCCGGGGGGCCGAACTGGAGGGCAAAATTGGCCAGTGTCGGCGCAAAGATCATCAGGCCGATAACGCCGATGGTGCCGGCGATAAAAGAACCGAAGGCGGCAATCCCCAGGGCCGGCCCGGCCCGGCCTTGCCTGGCCATCTGGTAGCCGTCGAAGCAGGTCACGACAGAGGCCACCTCGCCGGGAATGTTCACCAGGATCGAAGTGGTAGAACCGCCGTACATGGCGCCGTAGCAGATTCCCGCGAGCATGATCATGGAAGAGACGGGCGGCGCATGAAAAATAAGCGGCAAGAGCAGGGACAGGGCTGCCCCCGGTCCCAGTCCGGGGAGCACCCCCACCAGGGTCCCCATGAGGGTCCCCACTAAACAGTAAAACAGGTTTGCCGGCTGGAGAAAGATGCCAAATCCGTAGGCCAGGCTGTGAATGGTTTCCAAAGGTTTCTCCTAGATGCCTAAAAAACCCCGGGGTAAATAAACGCGCAGCAAGACGCCGAAGAGATAATAGGCCAGGGAAGTCACGACCAGACTCATCGCAATCAGGGCCCACCAGGGCCTTTTTACTCCCCCTAATCGGAAAAATATCCCCACGAGTAAAAACGTGGCGATGAAGAAGCCGAGCAGGCCCAAAACCAGGCTGTATGTGATCAGCACCGCCATGGCCAGGAGAGCCGGCCGGGGAGGGGGCGCTTTCCGCAAGCCGCGCTTCCGCCAGCCCTGGTAGGCGAGGGCCAGGGTGAGCAGAGCCATGATCGCCCCGGTGCAGAGGGAGATAAACCCGGTGCCCGGTTCTCTTAGAGTGCCTACGCCCAGCCGCAGGGACTCCCAGAGAACAAACAGGGAAAGACCGAATAAGAATAATCCGCTTTTAAGATCGCTCATGAGCTTGCGGCCTGCTATTTCTTTATCAGTTTGGCATCCTGCGCGACTTTCTCCACCACACGGATTTGCGACTCAATGAACTTCCGGAATTCCGCCGGCCCCTTATAATCGACCATTAGGTCCGCCTTTGTGGCCCGTTCGACGACGGCCGGATTCTTGAAGGCTTTTTCCACGGCAGGGACCAGGGTGTTCAGAGCCGGCTTCGGCAGGCCGGCGGCGGCAAAGGCGCCGAACCAGGGGTACAAAAACGGGTAAGGGTGTCCCAGTTCGGCGGTGGTCGGGATATTGGGAAAACCCGGATCACGGGTCTTGGCCGTGATGGCCAGGGCCCTGAGTTTCCCGGCTTTGAGTTGCGCCGCGTTCGTGGCCAGGGTCTGAAAGGTTAAATCGACATGACCGCCCAAAAGAGAAATCAGGGCTTCTCCTCCGCCCTTAAAGGGGATCGCCGTCATTTTCGTATTGGTCTTGGAGCAGAGGATCTCCACATTGAAGTAATCCGCTGAACCGAGTCCCGAGGTTCCATACTTTAACTTGCCGGGATTTTTCCGGGCATATTCGACCAGTTCGTTCAACGTTTGAAAGGGGGAATCGCTCTTGACACAAATAACGTTAGGGACGGAAACAAAGTGGCCCAGGGGCACGAGGTCTTTTAAGGGGTCATAATTGGCCTCTTTGCTGATGATAGGCAGGATCACGAGGAGGGTGATGGAACCCGCCAGGAGGGTATAGCCATCCTTCCTGGCCCGCAGAACATAGGTGGTTCCCTGAATTCCCGCGCCGCCCGCCCGATTTACTAAAATGACCGGGACCTTGAGGATGCGGCTCAACTCCTCGCTGTAAGTGCGGACCGTTATGTCACTGACCCCTCCCGGGGTAACGGGTACTACGAGCTCAATGGGCCGGTTGGGGTAGGGCGCTTCCGCCCCGGCTCCTCCCGGAAAAAGCAGGCAGATTGCCCCAAAAACCGACCAGAAAAATCGTCCTTTCTTCATTTCCCCCCCCTATTTACCGGATCTCCCAGTGTGTATTGGCAAATATTAACCACAGAGATCGCAGAGAAACGCTCTGTGCGCTCTGTGGTTTCATGTTCAATCGGCCAGCCTTTCCAGAAGTGTGCCGAATCCCTTGATCTGTTCCTTGATCCCCAGGGATTTGAGCCCGAACCACGCTACCGCTTGCGTACTGGATACTACGGGAACCTGGAGATCTCTTTCCAGGGGAGCGATGTTGCCGACCACGGGCCACCGGGGACAGGAAATGTAAATGCCTTCGGCGGTCTTTGCTTTCCGGAAGACCTCGACAGCCAGCTGATAAGAGGCGGAAAAAGGAAGCCTTGTGAAGTCCACATTCCGGGTGAGGCCAAGGCCTTGTGCGGCCAGGACCTCGAAGCCTGAATTCTCCAGGTAGTTCCGCAGGGCCTCGTTGCGCGCGGCCACATAGGGTGTGACAACGGCCAGACGCTTGATGCCCAGGGTTTGGAAAGCCTCCATGGAAGCGGAGATGGTTGTGGAGGTGGGTATGCCTGTTTTTGCATAAACGGCATCAACGATTTGTTGATGACTCCCGAAGCCCTTGAAAGAGAAGATCGGTTCCCCGCCAATGATGATGGCGCCTACTTCTTCCCTGGCTAAGGCCACGGCCCTTTGTTCCATGATGGCGAAGACACGGTCGAACTCTTCTTCCACCAGGCTCTGGACGTTCAGGGTGGTTGTTACGGACATGATGCCAGGCGGTAATAATTGCTGGAACTCCTGCCCCTGAATATCATGAAGAGCCGGACTCACATGGCCGATGCGGCCTCGCCATCCATACATGGCACCCCCCCTTGTGTTTTTTATGTCTTCCGCAGCTCAGGCCAGGGTAAAAAAGATTGTCGCTCCTTTACCCACTTCGCCCTTGGCCCAAACCTTCCCGCTATGGCGGCGGACAGCCTGCTCGACGATGGCGAGGCCGATCCCGGTGCCTTCGAACTCGGCTTCGGAATGGAGCCGCTGGAAGGGCTGGAACATCTTCTCCGTATAATCCGGGTCGAACCCGGCACCGTTATCCTGCACGTAGAAGACGGTCTTCCCCTCCTGCTTCAGAGTTCCCAGGCCGATGCGGGCCTGCGCACTTTTGGAGGTGAACTTCCAGGCATTGCCCAGGAGGTTGCGCAGGGCGAGCTCCATCAACTGCGGGTCGGCCGAGGCGGTGAGACCAGCCGCTATCTCCATTTCCACCGCTCTCTCGGGGGCGGACTCACGCAGTTCCTGGAGGATATGGGTCGCCATGGTGCTCATGTCTACTGTTGTCCGGGTGAGCGGCTGCCGGGAGACCCGCGACAGGTGCAAAAGATCCTCGATGAGCCGGTTCATCCTGATGCCGGCTTCCTGGACCCTGTGGAAGTAATTCTTTCCCTTAGCATCGAGCGAGGCGTAGCAGCTCTCGGCGATGATCTTCGTGAAGATGGCCATGGATCGCAGGGGGCCGCGCAGATCATGGGATACGGAATAGATGAAGGATTCTAGATCCTTGTTGGCCGCGGCAAATTCTCCGGCCCGCACTTCGGCCACCTGCCGGGCCTCGATATGCTGAAGCCCGAGAGAGGTAAGGGCAGCCAACTGGCGCAGCAGGATTTCATCTTCCGCGGAAAATTCACCCTGCTCCTTGTCGGAGACCATGATGAGTCCGGCGACCGCTCCGCTGTCTCCCAAGAGCGGGGCGCCCAGGAGTCCGCGCAGCGGGGTATGGCCTTCCGGAAGGCCCTGCCACCGGGGATGGCTACGGAGTTCCGCATCGCTCAGCCGTAAAGAGGTAGCGCCTTCGATGAGTTCCAGGTACGTTCCCCCCCGCTCCATGGCAAAGACCTCCCCTTCCGGGCAGGGGACAGCCTCGGCGTTGCGCGAGGCCCCGCCCACCCGGAAGGTGCCTTCCCGGTAGCCGTGTCCGGCAACCGCCAGTTTGGCCCCGACCATCTCCCGGGCCGCGTCGGTCACCTTGCGGAGCATCTCTTCCTCCGTCTTTGAGGAGAGGACTTCCGTGGATATGGCCAGCAGTTTTTCCAGGCGATGGAGGTACTCCTCCTGCTGGGCCTCCCGCTGGAGCCGCTCTTCAAAGAGCCGGGCATTCTGCAGGGCCAGGGAAAGGGACGTGCCGAGGCGCTGGGCAAACTCGATCTGTCCGGCGGTGAACTGCACCGCAGTGGTATGGTAATTGAAGAATATCACCCCGATCGCTTCATTGGCGGAAAGGAGCGGGCAGACCAGGACCGCCCGGATGCCGTATTTCATCATGTGCTGGCGGTTTACCCGTGCATCCCGGGAGGTGTCGTTGATGGCCACGGGCTTTTGGGTCGTGAGGGCGAGCAAGGCGTGGGGTTCCTGTGCGTCGTCCATCACCCTTCCGACAATATTCTCGGCCAGTCCGAAGCTGTAGCTTACCACCCACCGGTCTTCACGGCGCAGGGATAGGGCGGCCGAATCGCATCCGAGAGCCTTGGCCGCCTCTACCAGGGCGAGCCGCATGATGGTGCGGAAATCAAGGGTGGAATGGATGATTTCCCCGATCACGGTCAGGGACTTCGTCAGCTCTTCCACCTCTTTGCGCTCGGTGATGTCGTGCACCATGCCGGCCGACCGGAAGATCTTGCCGGTTTCATCCCGCAGATGCTCGCATTTTTCCTGGACGTAACGGATCTCGCCGGTGTTTTTCCGCACCACCCGGTGCTCAAGCATGTAGCTGTCCCTTCCCTCGCTGAGCGATCCGGTATAGGCGGCGTCCACGGCCGCGCGGTCGTCCGGGTGCACGGCCGCGAGGAAAGCCTCATAGGTGGCGGCAAATTCCTGCGGCTGCAGGCCGAAGATCCGGTATACCTCATCGGACCAGGAGAGACGGTTGTTCTGGAGATCGAGTTCCCAACTGCCGAGATGGGCGATCGCCTGGGCCCTGTTCAGCCGTTGCTCGCTTTCCCGTACCCTCTCCTCCGCCCTTTTACGCAGCGTGATATCCTGAGCATAAATGCGGGCCGCTTGGAACGCGGGGTTAAGGTGAACGGTCTCCGTGAAGACCCGGTCCTTAATCATTACCTCGCGCTGCACCGTGGTGTCCCGGTTCTTGTCCCAATCTCCGAGAATAGTGTCCAGGTCAGGGGGCAGGAAAGGGGCTGGGTCTCCTCTATCTAGCCCCAAGTCTTCGAGAAGCTTCTGGGTGGCCGGGTTAAAGAAGGTGCATTTTCCCGAGACATCCACCTCCAGCACGGGATTCGGGTTCAATTGGGGAAAGGAGGCGAGATGCCGGGTCGCTTCTTCCGCCTCTTTGAGCTCGCTCACGTCGCTGTAGGTGATGACTACGCCCTCGATGCGATTGTCCGCTGTCCGGTAGGGGAGGACCGTGCGGACATGACAGGCGCCATCGATCGTGATTTCCTTCCGGAGCGGCGTGAGGTGATCGAGGACCGCTTGGGCGTCGGCGACCAGGTCCGGACCGAGGCGTTCCCGGGACATGTCGATGATGGGCCGTCCCACGTCCGAGGGGATGAGTTTGATAAGCTTCGCCATGGCAGGGGTGAAGCGCTTCACCCGGAAATTATGGTCCAGAAAGATGGTGGGGATGTTGGTGCTGGCAAGGAAATTATTCAGGTCATTGTTCGTTTCTTCCTGTTCCTCGATCTTGCTTTGGATCTGCGCGTTTACCGTGACCAGCTCTTCATTCAGGGATTGGAGCTCTTCCCGGGACGTCTCCAGCTCTTCATTGGCGGCCTGGAGTTCCTCGTTCGAGGACTGGAGTTCTTCATTGAGGCTCTTGAGCTGTTCGATATGGCTCTGCAGGTCTTGCCGCGTCGCTGCCAGTTCGCCTTCGAGCTGGTGCACCGCCGTCTCTTCGCCTGCCTCAGCCTCCAGGGAAACAGCCCCGGCCGCCTCGGCTGCACTCCCCTTCTCCCTAAAAACGATGAGGAAGAGGTTCTCCCGCACTTTTGCAATGCGCAGGGTGACCTGCCTTTTTCGTTCGTCCGGACCGGTGAGGCTCGTCCGCAAGGCAATTGTCTTTTCCTCCTGGATCGCCTGGTACAGGGCGCCCCGGATCCTGCTGCGCAGGCCTTCCGGGACAAGTTCCAGGAGGTTTTGCGTGGGGATACCACGGGGCTGGCGCAGATAACGGTGCGTTGGCCCGTTATGGTAGGAGATGTCGTAGTTCTGATCGATTGCGACGGCCGCCGGGGCGTATTCTTCGAGCAACGTCTCCTGGATAACACCGGTCAGAGACTGGCGGCCCTCGGCAGTCGCGGCCTGCCGGGCTGACAGGGCCGCGGCGCGCTCGGCGGCGAAAGGGACGGTCATCGTCAGTCGCCCCTCCGACGGGGAGGCGATCTTCCGGTAGATGCGGCATTTCTTGTGCCCAATCGTCTTAAAGGCGGTATGTCTGCCGCCGAGCGACTCCGCGTTGCCGAGAAAGAGATACCCCCCCTCTTTGAGGGCGTATTGAAACAGGGAGACGCATTTCTCCTGGCCATGGGGGTCGAGGTAGATCAGGAGGTTGCGGCAGATGATCGTATCGAGCCGCGAAAAGGGTGGGTCCGTAAGGAGGTCCTGCTTGGCGAAGACCACGCACTCCCGGATCTCCTTATTGATGATGACGGAAAGGCCGTCTCCGGAACAGGTGAAATACTTCCGCATGAATTCCGGCGGAACATCGGCCACGATGCTGCCGGGATATCTCCCTTCCCGGGCCCGTTCGAGGGCCTGGTCGTTCACGTCCGTGGCAAAGACATTTATCTCCCTGTTCTTCCCGGCGATGGCGAGTTCGTGATGGAGCAGCATGGCGATGGAATAGGCCTCTTCCCCCGTAGCGCAGGCCGGTGTCCAGATGCGCAGCGGCGCCCTTTCGTCCTCTGCGACGAGTTTGTTCACCACATCTATCCGGAGCGCTCGCCAGGCCACCCGGTCCCGGAAGAAGGCCGTCACACCGATCATGAGGTCGGAGGCGAGCAGGGCCGCTTCGGCGTCGTTATTGGCGATGAGCTGGGCGTATTCCTGGAGAGTGGGAACCCCAAGGAGGTACATCCGCCTCCTGATCCTCCGGGCCACGACACTCTTCTTGTATTGATTGAAGCGCGAACCGGTCTTTTCCTGGATCAGCCGGTAAAAAGTCTCGAATTGGGCCGGGGTGATGAGACTCTCCGGACTCTTGGCGGGAGAGCCGCTTTCTTGGATCTTCAGGAGCTCCCGGGCGATGTCCTCGGGAGGGAGCACGACATCCGCTTGGCCCGTACTGATGGTGGCCAGCGGCATCCCCGCAAACTCGGCTGTTGCCGGGTCCTGGGCGAAGACGGCGCCGCCGGCGCTGCGGATGGCACGGATGCCCCGGGCTCCGTCCGTCCCCTCGCCCGAGAGGATGACGGCGATGGCCCGCTCGCCGGCCTCCGCGGCCAGGGAAGTAAAAAATTCATCAATGGGCAGACGAACCCGCCCCTCCGCCGGGATAGCGATTTGAAAGATTCCCCTTTGCACCTGGACCTCCCGGCCCGGTGGACAGAGATAGATCCGGCCGGGCAGGACGGCGAGGCCGTCGGTTATCTCGATGATCTCGAGATCGGGCCGGAGGGAGCGAATCAGTTCGGGCAGCAGGTTCTTGTGCTGCGCCGAGAGGTGCTGCACAAAGACGATGGCAAAATTGAATTGCTGCGTAAGCGGCGTCAGGAGGCCTTCGAGGGCCTTCAGACCACCGGCGGAGGCGCCTACACCGACGATCAGGGAGGGTTTATCCGCAGGCCTGTGGGCACCGGTTTGAGCTGTTTTCATCGCGGAAGTGTAAGGAAAGGCGCGTATTGTGTCAAGAAAAATGACCTCACAGAGGGACTTTTTCCTCTGACGTCATTCCGACGAAAGTCGGAATCCAGCGTTTTTAGTATGTTGTGCCGTTACTGGACCCGGTGCCTGCCCTTAGCCTGCCCCGTGCTTAACACGGGGGACACCGATCCGGGGTACACCGGGGTGACGACTTCTTGCGAAGTAGTCAATTATTGTTCAGAAAGCTCTGCAGTAGGGAATCCAGGTTGCCGCTGAATTGGTCGATGCTGAAGGCCTTGTGCAAAAAACTGTCCGCCCCTGCTTCGTAAGCCTCTTTCTCATCCGCTTCGAGGGAGGAAGAGGTAACGATGATCACGGGGATATGTTTTAAGCGCTCGTCGGCGCGTATCTGCCGCAAGGTGTCGATGCCGCTCATGCCGGGCATCTTCAAATCAAGCAGAATCACTGCGGGCAATCCGTGTCCGTTCCCGTTCCGGAGATATTCGAGAGCATCCTTGCCGCGCAGCGCGGCGTCGAGCTTCACGTCGCGCCCCATCTCCTCCAGGGCGATTTTTGTAATCTCTATATCGTCGGGATTGTCATCGACAATCAGTATCGTATCCGTCATTGTTGTTACCTCGAAACATGGCCGGGAGGAAAACCTCTTCTCCTTTTCGCTGGCCCTTTCCCTTCCAATAATTTACCATTCCCCCTGCCGCTTGGCTGGCTGCACGCGGGACTTCCCTTATTCATGCAGACTGAATTATGCAGTAGTACCAGGCGAAACGCAAGCATGAAAAAGTGTGAGCTGATTGGCAGCTGATAACTACCATTCTGACCATGTTGCTTCGCAACCATCCTGAATCGGCAAGAGCAACGGGGTATTATCGAGGAATCTCCAAGATGGAAGATCAGTTTTATCTGCGCCAATCCCCCCCATGTGGGTGTGAGGGTAAAGAAAAGTGCGGGCGATGTCAAGAAAAAATTATCGAAAAAATTATGTTCCCGAAGAAAAAAATACTTTCCTCAATATTTCAAAAAGCATCGCAACAGGGCATCGAGATCGCAGCCGAACTGGTCCATATCAAAAGCCTTGACCAGAAAACCGTCGGCGCCCGCAGCGTAAGCTTCTTGCTCATCCCGGGCGGAGGAGGAAGCGGTCACAATGACCACGGGGAGATTTTTCAAGCGTTCGTCAGCGCGTATCTGCCGCAAGGTGTCGATGCCGCTCATGCCCGGCGTCCTCAGATCGAGCAGGATCAGGGAGGGCAAATCAGGGGCGGTACGCAGACGTGCGAGTGCCTCTTCGCCGCGCCGGACGGCTTCCAACTCTTCTTCCCGCCCCAGTTCCGCCAGAGCCACTCTTGTGATCTCTATGTCATCGGGATTATCGTCTACTAGCAGTATTTTGTGCGCCATGGTGGGTTCCCCTCCCTAAGGTTGGAACATAAGACCATCGCCTCTTAAAGGGACTCTGTTTCGCTGACCGGCGGTATAGCATATTTTCCCTCTCCCTGCCCCATTTTTTTTGTAAATTGGCATCGCGGGAAGTTTGTGCTATCATCCAACAATCATGCAGCGCATCGGCATTAAATATGGCCATCATAAAAAACTGGCCGCCCGTCCCGCCACTGGGAAGAAGTTAAAAGAAAATCGGTGGTGTGGAAGGCACCAATATTACATCGACGTCGATGCTTGCCGGGCTCGGGCAAAAAATGAAGCGCTTTGCCGTCAATGTCTCGGGAGCTGGCAGCAGCTTCTGTTACCATTTTTGTAAGTTTACTAACCCCGCTCATCGGAGTGCGGATTTTCCCTAGAAATACAACCAGTTTTTTTCTTGTGTTTATAAAATGCACGCTATGTGCGATTAGTGAACAGTATTAAATTATCATACAAAAATAATCTCTTAGAATTATTATGAGAATCGATGCCTTGCTAAAACAGTGCAAAAAGTGCACGCATGAATGCCTTTATTAGCAGGTTTCTAAAAATAGAAGATCAGCTTATTTTTTTATAAAATTTATAACACACTGTAATTATTAGCAATTTAAAATTAAAATTATTAAACGAGGGGAGTTATCTTCATTTGGCCCCGCGATTGCATAATAGAAAAACAAAAATAAATAAGAAAGTTGAAGAATGGTAAATAAGCTGACCATCTTCAACAGAAAAAGTTTTTAAGTCGGTGGGTGGTATCTTTTCCCTCCTCTCCACCCACCGACCCCCCCCCAAAAAAACCCGGAGCGTCAGCTGCTCATCGGTAGACATAAAGATGGATGGAAAGGTCCGGTGACCAGTCCATCCTTTTTTTTTGCGATGAATTCCGACAAAGAAAATCTACGGGAGGACGAGCATGGATATTATTGGTAAAATCAATGAAGACCTTGTGGCGGCTATCAAGAGTAGAGCGGAGGTCTTGCGCGTATCCACCTTGAGAATGATGAAGGCCGCCATAAAGAATGCGGAAATTGCCAAAAGGGGCAAGGGGGACCTCACGGAAGAGGATGTCCTGGCTGTGCTTTCCACTATGGTTAAGCAGAGAAAAGATTCCGCCGAACAGTATCAACAGGCGGGCAGGATAGACCTCATGGAAAAAGAAGACCAGGAGATCGCCATCATCCAGGAATACCTCCCCCGGCAGCTTGACGTTGCAGAGATCGATGCGCTGATCCATGGGGCCATAGCCAAGGCGGGTATCACCGGGGTCAAGGAGATGGGCAAGCTCATGAAGGAACTGATGCCCCTTGTTAAAGGAAAGGCCGACGGAAAGATCGTCAATCAGCGCGTCAAGGAAATACTGGAGCATCCCTGAGTAAAAGGGAACCTTATTAAGGTAAAGGTGTTGATCATTTCCACAAGGTAAGCAGGACCGCCCCGGAGATGATGAGGGTAGCCCCCAGGATGATCTTCAGTGTGACACGTTCGACACCTTTCAGGAAGATAGCGGTGAAGATCAGACTAAAAAGGGGGCCTGTGCTGCTGATGGGAATCACCACCACGACCTGGCCGAGATCCAGGGCATAGTATATCGCCACCATCCCCACGCTTATTGCCAGACCAGCCGCCAAGTAAAAGGGCAGACACCGTCTGTCCAGGGCCAGGATCGCCTTTTTCCTGCTGGTAGCCCACAGGGTAAGCGTGACGACCACGAGGGATGAAGTGGCGGTTACCGCGGCGGCCAGTATGGGATGAGGCATCGCTCCCAGCCCGAACTTCCGCAGGATCTGGGAGGAACCACCGAGGAAGGAAGCCAGGAGGGGATAGAAGATGTAGCGCCACCGGATTTCCTTCGCGTTCCCATCTTTTTGGGAAAGCAGGATGATGCCAGCCAGCACGAGGAGGGTGGCAAAGAAAATTGGCACGGTCATCTGTTCCCCGAGCAAGATGATGGCCAGCGCGGCGCTGAACAGCGGCGTGGTAGCCCGGAGCGGGTCGGTGATCGCCACGCCTACGGTCTCAATGCTCTTATATGTCAGCAGGCGGGTGAGCCCCGGTTGAAAAAAGCCGACCAGAACAAAGATAAGGATGCCCGAGACCGTGAGGAGTTTGATGGGCAAGAACAAAAGCGAGACACCCCAGAGCACGACCACGTTGATACTCAGACTGGTGAGAACGGCGGTGGGTGGATTGGAATACTTCAGACCCTTCTTCGTGAACGTATTGTGCAGGGCGAAAAAAAAGGCATTGGCCAGTGCAAAAAGCTCAGCGGGCATCGATCATCTTTCGTAACTGCTCAGGGTAAAGGGGTATAGACACAGAGCTTTGTGCCTATCTGAATGTCTGTGTGGGGCCGAGTATAGGGGGCCAGCGCTTTTGTGTCAAGGCAATTAATGGGCCGCTGAGGGGACTCGGAAATGGGGTCTTGCAATATCGAAGGAAAAGTTTTAAGAATCGCTCCCAGGGAGGGGCGTCAGGATTGAGGGTAGAGGCTGTTTCACGATTATTTACTGTGGATTGCGGAGGAGAGATCATGATAAAAGAGAAAGATTCCCACGATGAGTCCCACACCCGCCGGGAGTTTGCGAAGCTTTCCAGTCTGGCCCTGGGTTCGCTCGCCCTGGGATCATGGATCAATTTACCGGAAGCGCTTGCCAAGGGGCGTTATCCGGCCGACAAGATCACCTTTATCGTACCCTATGCTGCCGGTGGCGGTTACGATCTTTTTGTCCGCATGCTTAGCCCCTATCTTACCAAGTACATCCGGACACAGGCCTCCGTCTCCAAGGGCGGCGATATCGTGATCCGCAATGAACCCGCCGCTGCCGGGCGCAAAGGCCGGTCGCTCATCATGCACGCCCGGCCGGACGGCAATACACTCGGGATCATGGATACCTCGACGATTACCGACAGCATCGTCGGCGAGGCGGATATCGATCTTACCAAATTCACTTTTTTACAGCTCGCCTCTTCCACGACCAAGGTGGTCGTCGGCTCGGCCAAAGGATTTGGCGATTGGCAGGACGTGGTCCAGGCCATGAAAAAAGAACCCGTGAAGATGGCTGTGGGGCCTTTCGCCCGTGCCAATCACGTGTCGGCCATCGTCATGAATGAAACAATGGGGACGCGCTTCAAGCTGATCAACTTCCCGGGCACGGCGCCCAGTGTCAATGCCTTGATCCGGGGGGACGTACAAACCCTCATTGCTTCGGAGGATTCCGTGAAGGCGCTGGTCGATGCCAAAGAATTCAAGGTGCTCTTGGCCTTCCACGAGGTTAATAAATACGCCGGGGCGGTGACCATTAAAGAACTGGGCTTTCCGCAGTTGGCCGAACAGCTGAGTTCCCACCGCTTTATCATTGCGCCTCCAGCCTTGGAAAAGGAGCCGAAGAATATTTTGCTAGCCGCCTTGAAGAAAACGGCTACGGATGCCGAGTTTCTGGCCTGGGCAAAGAAGAATGAGGTTCCGGTGAAGAATAATATCTTCGGGACCGATGCCAACAAAGTATTTCTGAAATTCAAGAAATTCTATGAAGATAACGCCCCGATATTAAAGAAAAATCTTGTTTGAGAGAGGGCTAATAAAAAAACTTGCATTTAATGAATAAATCGTCTATCCTAATAGCACTTAATGTGCAGTATATGTTTGCCGCTATCGAATAAATAAAAGTCAACCGCATAAGTCTCACTAAGGGAAGTGCGGTTTTTTTGTATGCGCAGACGTACTGCCAGCCGAATGGTTCGGCGTATAACAAATGGTTCCCCAGAGGAACCCCGGAAAGAAGGAGTAGTAAAGATGTCAGAAGGAACGGTAAAATGGTTTAATGATTCAAAGGGATTTGGCTTTATTGAGCAGGATGGCGGCAAGGATGTTTTCGTGCATCACTCCGCGATTCAGGCCGATGGTTTCAAATCTCTGGCCGAAGGCGATCGGGTGAGTTTCGACGTTGTCAAAGGCCCCAAAGGACTGGCTGCGGAAAACGTTCGCAAGATCTAAGACCTGAGTTTCATTTCCGTTTTAAAGCCTCCCTGGCGGGGGGCTTTTTTTATGTGCATACGACCCGGTATCGATAAGAGGATGAAACAGGACACCACAGAGTGCACAGAGGGCATCTCTGTGTTCTCCAAAGGAGTTTCCTTTATGAAGTTACTGATGTTCTCTGTGATCTCGGTGGTTAATATTTAACAATATGGCGGTATCGATAAAGAGGGAAAAATGAAAGGGAAAAGAAGGTTTTATTTCTTATTATTTTTTGTATTGCTTACCATGATAAAAGGAGAAGGTATGACTGCCGAAAAAAAGCAACTTGCCGAGGGTCTGTACGCCAAATTTATCACTGCCAAGGGTGAAATCCTGGTCAAACTGGAATTTGAAAAGACGCCCTTGACGGTAGCCAACTTTGTCGGGCTTGCCGAGGGCACCAAGGTATCCACCCGGGGCCAGGGGGTCCGCTTCTATGATGGACTGATCTTCCATCGGGTCATTCCCAATTTCATGATCCAGGGGGGCGATCCCCTGGGAACGGGCACCGGAGGGCCGGGCTACAAATTTCCCGACGAGATTGATTCTTCCCTCAAACACGACAGTCCGGGCGTCCTGTCCATGGCCAATGCCGGCCCGGGCACCAACGGCAGCCAATTCTTCATCACCCATGTGCCAACCCCCTGGTTGGATGGTAAGCATACCGTGTTCGGACGGGTCGTCGAAGGGCAGTCAGTCGTCAATGCCATTGGGACGGGTGATACTATAAAAACCATCGAGATCATCCGGATGGGCAAGAAGGCGCAGGCCTTCAAGGCCGATCAAGGGGCCTTCGATGCTCTCCTGGCCAAAGTGGGACAAAAGGCGGGCCAGGAAAAACAGGGAAGAACCGCCCAGGTGCAGGCGATGCTCAAAGAGAAATACCCCCAGGCCCTCAGTACGCCTTCCGGTCTCAAGTATGTCGTCTTGAAAGAGGGGATAGGCGAAAAAACACCCAGCCCCGGGACGACCGTCACCGTGCATTATACCGGCACCATGCCGGACGGCAAGAAATTCGACAGCTCTGTGGACCGCGGCCAACCGTTTCAGTTCCCCGTGGGGCAGGGCCGGGTGATCAAGGGCTGGGATGAAGCCTTGTCCACCATGAAAAAAGGGGAAAAACGCATCCTCATCATCCCGCCACACCTTGCCTATGGCGACCGGGGCATCGGGCCGATTCCTCCCGATGCGACCTTGATCTTTGAAGTCGAGCTGCTGGACTTTTAACAAGCCTCCGGTTTTTTGTAGGTGTTTAGGCTGTAGACTGAAGGCTGTTAGGTGTTCGTTCCTACAGCCTAAAAGCCTTCAGTCTATCTACCTAACTAGTTACATTTATTTATAATTACACGGCACTAGGCTAGGGAATTCTTCGTGGACTGGATAGAAGTGGTGGGATTTGCCGGGGGCCTGCTGACGACCCTGGGCATGGTGCCGCAGGTGAGGCGGCTTTTCCAGCTCAAGAGCGCTCATGAGATAAGTCTGACCTTCAGCCTGCTCTTTGTGATAGGTATTGGCTGCTGGTTTATCTATGGACTCCTGCAGGGATTGCTTTCGGTCATCATCTGGAACGGCATCTCCATAGGCCTGGGCTGCGCCATGCTCTATGCCAAGCTGAAGTGGGGATAAACTGCGCAGAGGCAAGTGAAATCCGCTCCTGTTTAAAATCTCCATCTCAAGATGTCCAGATGCACGGTCTCCGGTGCGGGTGGGTGTTCCGGCGGAGATGGGGCGAGACGCTCATCTCTCCGGAATTGCAGGTCGGGATAGGTGATTTGCCAGCCCGCAGGACTGCGGTTAACCAGAGCCGGGGCCTCTTCCCGGTATTGGTCCAGAGCCCAGGAAACACGGAACGTGTAGCGGATAAAGAAGAAGATGCCACAGGCGGCGCCGCCCGCGGCAAAGGTAATCTGCACCCGCGTCGCCGCTTCGGCAACAGGTGCGGTAAGGGGCAAGATAAATGCTTGGCTCAAAAGAATCAGCAACAGCAGGGTAGAAACTCTTTTTTTCATGGTGAGAAGTATAGGGAAAAGAGCCTCCCCTGTCAATCTGTCCGAAGGGTAGGCTTAACTGTTTAGGTTCAAAGGGGCAAAGGCACAGAGGCACAAAGTCGTCTCGCTTATGTGTGCGGGTAGGCAGGCCCTACCATTCTGATTCCATTTAATCCTCATTGCCTTCCGCAGGAGAATGATGCGAAGATGGTAAGGGCATAGGGGCAGAGGCACAAAGTTATCCCAACTATTGGTTGTTTCATGCGCAAGCCCTATGTTTTGCTGGATATGCAACTATCTGGATATTTTTCTTTCAATCTCTGTGCCTTTGTGCCTGTCTGAGTAGCTGCAAAATGTGATCAATTACCGTCTAGGAGGTGATGCATGTCCTTCAAGATTCTCCGGAAAGAGGAGCTGGCGCCTGCCATCCATCGCATGGATATAAGTGCGCCCCGGGTTGCTCAGAAGGCGCAGCCCGGACAGTTTATCATCCTCAGGATTGATGAAAAAGGGGAAAGGATACCGCTGACCATCGCGGATTTTGACCGGGCCGCCGGGACCATTACCATGATTTTCATGGTGGTTGGCAAGACCACCGGCCGGTTGGCGGCGCTGGCGGCGGGGGATGAACTCCGGGATTTCATCGGGCCTCTCGGGAATCCGGCCCATCTAGAGCCCGGCGAGACGGTGCTCTTTGTCGGCGGCGGCGTCGGCATTGCCCCCATTTACCCCCAGGCCAAGGCCTGCCAGGCAGGGGGAGGCCAGGTTATTTCCATCATCGGCGCCCGGAGCGCCAACCTCCTGTTTTGGGAAGACAGGATGGCAGCGGTGAGCGATAAGCTCTATGTCGCCACGGATGACGGGACCAAAGGGCATCACGGCTTTGTGACCGACATCCTCAAAGAAATCCTCGCCGGCGGGGCCCTGGTCAAGCGGGTGGTTGCCATCGGTCCTCCCATGATGATGCGTTCCGTAGCCGGGGCCACCCGTCCTTATAACCTCCAGACCATCGTCAGCCTCAACTCCATCATGGTGGACGGTACGGGGATGTGCGGGGCCTGCCGGGTCCTGGTGGGCAATGAGACGAAGTTTGCCTGTGTGGATGGACCGGAATTCGATGCCCATCTTGTCGATTTCACCCTGTTGATGAGCCGGCTGGCCATGTATCAGCCCGAGGAGAAGCGCGCCCTGGAAGAATGTCGTTGTGCGCGGGAGGTAGGCGCATGTTAAAGCGACAGGAGATGCCGGTACAACCTCCCGCAGCACGGCGGGCAAATTTTCAAGAGGTGGCGCTGGGCTATACGGAAGAGCAGGCCATGGCGGAGGCGGGGCGGTGCCTCCAGTGCCGGAAACCATCCTGTATGAAAGGTTGCCCGGTGGAAGTAAAGATTCCCACCTTCCTGGATTATGTTGCCAAGGGGGATTTTGACAGTGCAATCAGTGCGATCAAGGCCGATAACGCCCTGCCCGCCGTTTGCGGCCGCGTCTGCCCCCAGGAGACGCAGTGCGAGCAGGCCTGTGTCTTGAGCAATAAGGGCGCCTCGGTCGCCGTAGGCAGGCTGGAGCGCTTTCTGGCGGATTATGAACGCAAAAAAGGGGTGGAAATGCCGCCCCTGCCGGAACCCACGGGCCGGAAGGTCGCCGTTGTCGGTTCAGGCCCTGCGTCGCTCACAGCGGCGGCGGACCTGGCGAAGCTGGGGCACGGCGTGACGGTCTTCGAGGCGCTCCATGAAACAGGAGGCGTCCTCACCTACGGTATCCCGGAATTCCGGCTTCCCAAGGAAATCGTGCGCGCCGAGGTGGATTATGTAGCCAGGCTCGGGGTAACGATCCTGCTTGATGCCGTCATCGGCAGGATTGCCACGGTGGACGATTTGCTCGCCGAATTTGACGCTGTTTTCCTGGGGACCGGCGCAGGCCTGCCCATGTTCCTGGATATCGACGGCGAGAACTTAAACGGCGTCTATTCGGCCAACGAGTTCCTGACCCGGGTTAACCTCATGAAGGCCTATGAATTCCCCGCCTATGATACGCCCGTCAAAAAGGGGAAGCAGGTGGCCGTGGTGGGCGGGGGCAATGTGGCGATGGACTCGGCCCGTTGCGCCCTCCGGCTCGGCGCGGAAGAGGTGACGATCGTCTACCGGCGCGGAGAAGAGGAAATGCCGGCCCGGGCCGAAGAGGTCGAGCATGCCCGGGAAGAGGGCATCAAGTTCCGGATGCTCACGAACCCGGTCCGGATCGTCGGTGACGGGAACAACTGGGTGACCCATCTCGAGTGCGTGAACATGGTCCTCTGCGAGCCCGATGCTTCGGGGCGGTGCCGGCCCCGGCCGGTAACCGGCACCGAGCACCTGATCGAGGCCGATGTGGTGATCATCGCTGTCGGGACATCGCCCAATCCGCTTGTCCCGCGCACGACCTCGGGGCTTTCGACCACCAGGCACGGCACGCTCATCGCGGATGAAAAGGGCGCCACGACCAAAAAGGGAGTCTACTCGGGCGGCGATGCGGTGACCGGTTCCGCCACTGTGATCAGCGCCATGGGCGCCGGTAAGAAGGCGGCCCGGGCGATCGATGCCTATTTGCAGGTCACCTCAGATAAGGCTGCGTTATAAGCTCCCCCGGCCTTCGCCGGGGCAGGCTGCGGCAAGGCGCGCAAATCCTGAGGAATGCGGCGTACTTTTCACGTACGCCGCAGTGACGAAGGAGGCAGCGCAACGCAGCATCCGGACTTATTACGCAGCCGTCAGATAAGGTTCCCACTCCTTGAGAGTACTACGGATGTAACCCGGTTTAAGGTCGGTGACGATGCGATTGTGACCGGGCAGCAGGATCTTCACCTCCTGTTCCGCCAATTGGAGGAGCGAATCCCTGAGGGTTGCCCCCCGGGCGCCATGCAGATCGAAGCGGCCGATAGCAAAGTCGGCATAGACCACATCCCCGGGGATCAGGACCTTTCCCTCCGGATCGTAGAGGGCGATGCTGCCGAGCGAGTGCCCGGGGATATGCAGCACCTCCCAGGTCAGCCCGCCCAAGGTCAATTTTTCCCCTCCCCGGAGTTTGCGGGCGATGGGGAAAGAGAAGGCGCCGGGTTTAAGATGGAACTGGGCCTGGCACATGCTGCGGAAGGCCTCCATGCCATAGACCGTCCGCTCATCACCCTGTTCCAACGGCCGTGCTTCCTCTTCGTGGATCCATACTTCGAGGCCGGGCAACTGCTCGCGGAGTTCGGCCAGGCAGCCCAGGTGATCGAGGTGCGTATGGGTCATGATCACCCTTTTGATATCCTCGATCCGGTAGCCTTCCTCCCGGAGTGACGCTAGCTTGTAAGCGCCTTTGCCCATCAGGCCGGCATCGACCAAGGTAAGATCGTGGGAGTTTTTCGGGCCGAGCACATAGACATGGGAATCGGGAATAAAGTCGTCCTGGCCGGGGATGAAGGTGATATTTTCGGTAACTTGCGGCATCTTTCCTCCTTAGGGTGCTTGAATTTGAGAGAATCCTTAACTATGATGGAGATGAAAAAGTCGTCCCAGGCGTCATTCCGGCGGAGGCCGGAATCCAGACGTCGTCCCCGCCTCCGCGGGGGTAAACTCCGGCGGGGAACCAGGACAATCACTGGATTCCGTGTCAAGCACGGAATGACAAAAAAGGGTAATTTGAACTTTTTATACTTCCGTCAACTATCGTGAACGAATTGATGATTTTACCATAAAAAGGACTAAAGGGGAGAGAAAAAAATGGGTTTATTCAGCCGCTATGAAGGCATGCATTATGAAGGGAATATAATCCGGCCGCCCAGCGAGGCGGACAGCATCCTCCTGCAGGTCACCCTGGGTTGCTCTCATAACAGATGCACCTTCTGCGGCACCTATCGGGACAAGCGCTTCCGGATCAAGGCAGACGAGACCATCCTGAGCGATATCCTCTATGCGGCCCGCCACATGCGTGGCGAGGACCGCCTCTTTTTGATGGACGGCGATGCCCTGATCATCCCCCAGCCGCGGTTGCTCTGGATACTGGATCGGATCAGGGAACATCTGCCCTGGGTCAAGAGGGTCGGGGCCTATGGAAACGTCAAGGGGATCGGGCGCAAGACCCCCGAAGAATTAGGGCAGTTGCGCGAGCGCAACCTGGGTATCCTCTTCTACGGTGTGGAGACGGGCGATGATGAGGTCCGGGAGGCGATCCGGAAGGGTTCCAACGCCGCCACGTGCCTCGAGATGGGACGCCGGGTGAAGGAGGTGGGCATCCAGCTGTCTGTCACGGTCCTTTTGGGCATCGCCGGCCGCGAGCATTCGCTCCGGCATGCCCGGGCTACGGGCGAGCTGTTGAGCGCCATGGACCCGGATTTTGTGGGGGCCTTGACGGTGATGCTCATTCCCGGAACCCCGCTCTATCAGGACTATGAGCAGGGACGCTTTGTCCTGCCCGATGAAGCCGGGCTGCTCCGGGAGCTGCGGGAGATGATCAGCGCGACGAATTTGACCAGGGGCTATTTCTTCTCCAATCATGCTTCGAATTATCTGCCCCTCAAGGCCAAGCTGCCGAGCGGCAAGCAGAAAGCCCTGGCCCTGATCGATGCGGCCCTGCGGGGTGAAGTGGGGCTTAAGCCGGAGTGGATGCGGGCGTTATAAGGCTCTCTTTCCAGAATCCGAAGAGGTCGCAGGCGTTTTGGAAACCGATCAGTTGCAGGATCTCCCGGTCCGGGATGAGCCTCTCCAGTGTCTCGAAATTCTTCCTGATCCCCGGGACCCCGGGAAAATCCGACCCGAAGAGGAATTTGTGCGGAAACCGGAGGAGATTGGGAAAATATTGGAGGAGATTCTGCGGGGGAAGTCCGGAAAGGTCAATGAAGACATTCGGGAACGTCCGGACGAGGTGTTCCGCGATGGCGTACCAGAATCCCCGGCCGCCATGGCAAAGCACAACCTTGAGAGCGGGGAAGTCGTTGATGACGTCGTCGAAGGTGTAGGGGTCGGCATAGCGCAGCTTGGCGCCCGGGAAGAGGCTGGTCCCCGCATGGAAGAGGACAGGCAGTCCCGCCTCCTGGCAGCGTTCGTACACGGAGTAGAGACGGGGATCATTGGCGAAGAACATCCCGTGCGCGGGGTGGATCTTGAGCCCGCGTGCCCCCTGGGCAAGCTGTTCGGCAAAGGCAACCGGCAGGTCCTCATGGTAACGGGGATTCAGGTTCGCGATGGGGATGAATTCGGGGTGGAGGGCGTGAATCTCGGCCGCCCGGGCAAAGGGCATGATGCCGGCCGTGCCTGGCGAGTATTCGGGGATGAGCAGGCCGCCTGCGACTCCCTCCTGCTTGATTACGTCTCCATAGGGTCCGGGCTGCTGACGCCCGTCCCCGTCATAGAGACGGGGCACGTAAGGCCCCGTGTCCATCCAGAGCGCCCGGGCGCTGTCTGTCCATTCAAACCAATGGCCGACGTGCAGGTGGACGTCGATAATCTTTTCCATAATTCCTCCCTGGGGGGGATTAAAAAAGACCGGGGATCCAGCGCTTCACCTGCTTTTTGTAGGTGAGGTAGGACTCGCCGAAGAGTTCCACGAGCTGGCGTTCGTTTTCCACCACCCGGTAATGGAACCAGACCGCCGTCGCTACGGTGAGGATGGCGGCTGGCAGGGAGTTGAGCGTCAGGGTGAGACCGGTCAGGAAAATGATGTGGCCCAGGTACATGGGGTTGCGGGTGTAGCCATAGATACCCGATGTTACCAGCCGCTCGGGAGGTTTTTCCAGGCCAGGCCCTCCCCCGCCGATCCGGGTGCGGTAACGGCCGCCGAAGCGGTACTGTCCGTAGCCCCAGACCATGAGCAGGAGGTAGACGGGTTCGATGACCAATTTACCCCCCCGGGCCCAGAATTCCCAGAGCAGAATCACCAGGGGGTAGACGAAAAAGGACCGGTTGGACGTGGACTTCAGGAACTTGTAGACAGGCTTAAACAAAGGGCTCATGGGGTCTTCCTTTTTTTAACTTTTAACTTTTGCCTTTTTTCTCAAGTGCCCGCGAGCAGGCGATTGCTGACGGTGGTGGGCCGCCAGTAATTCACCTTATGCAGGGCGTCCCACAGGACCGCGTCCTGATTGCTGATGCAGGGGATGTCGAATTCCTGCTCCAGGCGTTCGACAACCGGCAAGGACAGCCAGGCACCTCCTCCCACGTAGAGGCCGTCGCAGTCCGGGTTTTCCCTGATGGCGCGGCTGCCCAATTCGTAGGCCAGATCCATGCCGCCTCGGGTGTCCATCTTCTGGAACTTGTCGGGCGTCATGGACTCGGAACAGACACCGGCCACCGCGATCCCCTGGCGTCCGAAGAATTGCCCCAGCACATCGTTCATCTCCCGGGACCACTTGTTGGCCAGGGCGATATTCCTGATACCGAGATGCCGGGCCGCATTGACCACGGCCGTGATCGACGAGGTGACGGGCAATCCTGATTGCTCCGCGATGTGCTCCAGGAGGCGATCGTGCGCTGCGAGGCCGATCAGGATGGGCAGCGGCACCCCGGACTGGACGATGATATCGACCTCCCGGTCCAGGAGATAGGCCACATGCCGGTCGATGGGTGCAAACACCCGTTCCACGTCGGCGGCACTGAACTTCTGCAGTCCCACGGGCAGGTAGATGGCCATGACATCCCGCGGGGCAATCCGGTAGAATTCATAGGCTGAATTTTCTGTGGCCGCCAGCGGCGCCAGGGTGCCGATCCTCCGTTTCGGTATCCGATCTTCCCACATGTTCCCTTCCCTCCCCGTAATTGTTTAGATGAAAATCCCCCCCGCCCCCCTTTACCAAAAGGGGGACGGGGGGATTTTCATCTTTCGTTGTGCCCGTCCCGGGCATGGGGGTTAGCCTGTCAATGTTGACGACTTCGCAAAATGTCGTATTTTCCTGTTCGTTCAGCGTTGACCAGGGGGGTGCGCCATGCGCATACCCTGAAGCAACACAGGAAAACAGCGGGTTTTGCTTCGCTAATCCATCCGGCAGTTCGTGGAGGGGAGTGTAAGGAAAAGAGGTAGCACTGTCAAGAAGAAATGGGGGGTTCTCTGTTGCCCCAGACCTTAAAGAGCCACGGGCGCGGCAACGGCTTTCTTCAGCGATTCCATGGAGAAGGGCTTTTCAAAACAGCTGACGGGATATTGTTTTTTCTCCTCTTCGAGGCATGGCCAGAAGGGGAGGAGATTCCCGCTCATATAAATGGTCTTGATCGCCGGGTCATGGGTCCGGATGCGGGCCATCATTTCCAGGCCGTTTTTACCGGGCATCTGGATGTCCGTGATGACCAGATCGGGTTTGAAGAGCAGATAGGCCTCATAACCATCGATCCCGTCATGGGCGGACATGACCTCCAGTCCATCGTGTTCCAGCAGCAGCTGCATGGTGGAAGCCAAGAGCTCGTTATCGTCCACGATTAACACTTTCATCGCTATTTCCACCTTTCATCGGGCTAATTCGCAGGTCTGTACGTTGGCAGCCGTAAGGGAGATGCTGCGGGGATTCTTCCGGATCTCGAAGTACACATCCTGGCCCCGCTGAAAATACTGCATGTTGCCGTTATGACCGGTGCTCAGACGAAAAAACACATCCTGGCCCTCATCGGTTCTGATAAATCCGGCGCCGATTGCCTGGCTGAACCATTTTACCTTGCCCTTTGCCATAGATCCCTACCTCCTTTCTCTTGCTTAACAAATTAATGAATTAGGCAGGGGAAGGCAATGAGGATTAAATAGCAGCGTAATGGTAGGCATAACCTCCAACAGTAGTTTTTCCATATCATGGTCCTACAAGTTAATTATCATTGAGTTATCGTGAGACGTAATTGATAAAATAGCTATGACACCTGAATCAGACGTAAAAAATGCAAGCACCGGGGAAGGGGGCGCCACTGCCGGTGCATACATGCCGGGACCCTGGTGTGCGGCCTCGCTCGTCGTTCTTGCTCTCGGCATCCTGGCGACCGGTCTCTTCATCTGGATGGAGAGGCTCGATGAACGGCAGCGTATGAATCATAATCTTACCAAAGCGCTCATGGCTTTGCAGATCAAGGCTGCTACATCGCACGTCTGGCTTGAAGAGGCACTGGCCGAGAAAGATGAAGGCCATATGGTGCGAGCCTTTTCCACGCTCGACTGGGCTATAAAATTGTCCCAGATGATCACGAACGGAGGAGTGCCGGTGAGGGGAATGGAACTGCCGCACCTCGAGGATGCAGGGCTCAGAAAGCAGGTGGAAGATGTCACGCGCCTTCTCCAGGAATTGAGAAACGTCGCCCAGGAGCGCAGACGCAATCCGGAGAGTGCCGGCCCTGGATCGCCTCTCGATCAACGCTTTGACGAGTTGCACTACGCCTTACAGTGGAGCGCCTCGGCCCTGGAGAAGAATATCGAGACAAGGCAGCTTGCGGACCATAAGAAAGTAGGACGCCTCTTTCTCGGCATCTTGCTGGCATGGTTGGCGATCGTGGGTGCCGCCACGGCCGGTATCTGGAACGGGGAATGGCGGCGCAGGGCCGCCAATGCGGCGCTGGTAACGGCCAATGAACGGCTGCTTTCGCAGACGGAAGAATTAATGGCGCACCGTGAGCACCTCGCGGAGCTTGTCGAAGCACGCACCGTGGAACTGACCACGGTCAACGAGCGTCTCCGGTCGGAAATCGCCGGACACGAGCAGACGGAGAGTGCCTTGCAGGCCTCGGAGAAACAGCTGCGCCAACTTTCCGCCCGGCTGATGACTGCTCAGGAAGAGGAACGACGGCGAATTGCGAGCGAATTGCATGATGAGCTGGGTCATGCCCTGACCCTTGTAAAACTCAGGTTGCGCTCCATCGAGCGCGGCTTGCCGGATAATGGTGCATTCAAGGGAGATAGCGAGGAACTCATCGGGTATGTCGATCAGGCCATTGAAAGAATACGCCGCCTCTCTCATGACCTGAGCCCGACCATCCTTCACGATCTGGGCCTCTCCGAAGCCATGCAGCGGCTGGTAGACAACTTCTGCAGGAATTTTGACTGCGTGGTCACACCCGACATGGCGGACATCGGCGGGCTTTTCCCGGCTGATGCGCAGATCATGATTTACCGGGTCATGCAGGAAGCCCTGACGAATATCGGGAAGCACTCCCAGGCAAAAAAAGTTTCCCTGGCCGTCCTGAGAGATGCCGACAGGGTCTCCTTTGTCATCGAGGATGACGGGCGGGGATTCAACCTGCCCGGCACTTCTCTTAAAGCCGGTGGCCGAAAGGGGCTGGGGCTGGCGACCATGGAAGAGCGGGTCCTGATGCTGGGAGGAACGTTCGAAGTGCGCAGCCAGGAGGGAAAGGGCACGCGGATCGCCTTCAGTATACCCATCCCGGAGGTTACGCCATGACGGACCGGTTTCGCATCATGCTGGCGGATGATCATCACTTGTTCCGGCGGGGTTTAAAGGCCCTGCTCGGGGGCATCAATGGCCTGGAAGTGATCGGGGAGGCCGGAGACGGCCGCGAACTGCTGAGCCTGCTCAGCGCGCAGCCCCCCGACCTGGTCATCCTGGATATCTCCATGCCCCAACTCGGGGGATTCGAGGCGCTCCGCGAGATCAGGAAGAATTATCCCGACGTGAAGGTGCTGATCCTGACCATGCACAAGGACAGTTCCTATTTTCATGAGGCCGTCTCGGCCGGCGCGGTGGGTTACCTGCTCAAGGAAGATACCGACCCGGATCTCTTTTCCGCTATTGATAATGTGCGGCAGGGCAAAATGTATGTATCCCCCCGTCTCCTGGAAGAACTGAAACTGGATTGGCTGCAGCTAAGCTCTGCCGAGGGGCGCGCCATCAAACCCGCCGCGCTTTCTCCCCGGGAGACGGAAATTGTGAAGCTTATTGCCCAGAGCAAATCGACCAAGGAGATCGCCGATCTTCTTTCTATCAGCGAACGTACCGTGGACCATCACCGTGCCAATATCCTGCGTAAATTAAACTTCAAGAAACCGGCGGACCTCATCAAGTATGCCCTGCAAAAAGGGTATATCTAAGGCCCGCAAACCCCACTCATCTCCCCATAGGTAGTTCTACCTATTACTAATTAGGCAATATTACTCAGATAATATTTACCTGCCAATACCCCGCCATTTAATCAATATTGTTTTTCCCGGCCACCCTCCGTAAATTGGAAACCAAGAAAAGGTATCTCTTTTACAAAGGGGACCAAGAATCAAACTTGAGGAGGTAGACCATGAAAAACTTACAAGCAAAAGGACGGTGGTGGCTCATCGCCCTGTTTCTTGCGGTCCTGTTGGTGGCCGCTTGTACCGGCGGCGGTAATGATCCCGTTGTTCCCGTCGCCGACCAGGGCATTCCCGAGGCCCCGCTCGATCCGGGACCGCCGGCTGATCCGGGTCCCGTGAACCCGCCGGCCCCGCCGCCTGTCACCGGTGTCGTTACGGTGCAGGGGACGGTGGTGGGCGATGCGGCCGCCGGGCTGACGACCGCGCCAGTCGCGGGCGTTGTCCCCTTGGCGACGGTTCCTCTCCCTGCTCCCACGGCGGTGGTGCTGGTGGATGAAACGGGGAAAGTGACGGCCAGTACAACCGTGACCGCGGCGAACGGTAATTTTAGCCTCTCCGTGCCCACGGGCCGCTCTTACATGCTGCTGCTCCGGGACGCCGCAACAGGCAAAACCTTAGCCCCCCTGATCGTGAACAGCCAGACGGGCCGGATTACCTTTAGTCTCCCCGACGGATCGGTGAATGTGAACCTCGGGTCGGTGACCCTTGACTCCCAACTGGGCAAGGCCTGGTGCGGGACCGATCCTACTCTGGCCTTGGCTACGGCGGCGTTCCCCCTGGATGAGATCGAATGGCGAGGGACCTCCAATGTTCCGTCGGGCGCCCCGCCGACCCCGACCTTCGGGGCTCTTCCCTTCGAGCAGCAGATGATCCGCTTCGAGGAATTCGGCGTTGATCCCATGCCGACGGGCGCCGCGGCCGGCTTCACCCCATTGCCTCAGCCGCAGAACGCCCAGAGCGGACCGGTTGGTACGGCCCTGGATGCCTTCCTGGCACAGCCCGGGGTTTCTCCCTTCCCCACGGTGACCGCGAACATCACGGACGCGAATCCCTGGAACGGCGCGATCGAGACCTACCTCGGACGTTCACTGATGAGTGTCGAGGGCGGGACGCCGGGGCCAGCCGAAGGCCGTCCCACGTCGAACCGTGACACGAATCAATTCTGGGCACAGCAGTACTGGAATGATCTTTACCCGCAGAAGTTCTTCAAGACCACGGTTTCGCCCGCACGGGTGAACAACGGCGTCCGCGACTCGCGGCAGCGCCACGGGTACGCCCTTGGCGAGTTCGGGCCCGGTCCCGACGGCGTGTCCGGGACGGCGGACGACGGGCTCTACCACACTGTCTTCACATCATCCGTACCGGGAGCTCCGACGCTCAGAGGGAGCACGGCCGGCCTCCCGATCGCTCTCCATCCGAAAATGCCGGTTCAGGACCCGAACTCCGTCTGGACCTTTGACGGCAACCTGCCGCCCAGACTCCTGCAGGGGCGTTACGGCGAGCCGATCCTGATGCGCAACTACAACACGCTGCCGATCGACGAAACCGCGAATCACCCGAATGTGCTCGACCCGGCCATGGTTTCCAATGGTTTCGGCAGGCACACCATCAGCACCCACGACCACAACGGCCACAACGCGGGCGTGGCCGACGGCGGCCCCGTCGCGTTCTTCTTCCCCGGCCAGTTCTATGACTACCACTGGCCGCTGCAGCTCGCCGGCTTCAGCAACAACGACAACGCGGCCGGCTCGATCAACTATGCTGCCAACGACCCCAGGGCGGCCATCCCCTGTGAGGCGGGCGAGACGTTCAAGGTCCTCGTGAACGGCGTACCCACGGACAAGACCTGCGACGCAAGCGGGCGAGTCAACATCCCCGGCGACTGGCGCGAGACCATGAGCACGCACTGGTTCCACGATCATATGTTCGATCACACCTCCGAGAACGTGTACAAGGGCAACGCCACGATGTATGACTACTTCAGCGCCCTGGATCGCGGGAACGAATCCGTGAACGACGGCGTCAACCTGCGGCTGCCTTCCGGCACGGCGCTTCCCTGGGGCAACCGGGACTACGACGTGCACCTGTTGGTCGCGGACAAGGCCACGGATCAGAACGGCCAGCTCTGGTTCAACACCGCGGAAAGGGATGGCTTCCTGGGCGACGTGATGACGGTGAACTGGCTGTACAAGCCCTACTTCGACGTCCGCGCACGCCGGTACCGGTTCCGCTTCCTGAACGGCGGCGTGGCGCGCGTTCTGAAGATCGGGCTGGTGCAGGAGGTACCCATCGCCTTCGGGCAGCCCGGCGCCGGAGAGTACCCCGGTCCGGCGGGCTCCAACGTCTCCTATAACCGGGTGCCGTTCCACATGATCGGGAACGACGGCAACATCATGGGCCACGCGATCCCCTTTGACGGGGTGCGGGACCTCATGCACGACGGAAAGCCCGATCAGTGGAAGGGCCAGCTCCCGGCCGAGGTCGTAGCGGAGCGCTACGACATCATCGTCGACTTCGCCAAGCACGGCATCAAGCCGGGCGACAAGCTCTACTTCGTCAATGTGATGGAGCATGGGGACGGCAGGGGCTCCAAGAGCACGGTCGCGATGGCGGACATCCTGTCCGAGAAGTACAAACCCGTTGTGAAGGACGGCTATTTGATCAACGGCGACCCGGCCGTCGGCAAGTTCCTGGAGCTCCGGGTGAAGGCCTATGCGGGCACGGACATCTCACTGGATCCGGTGAACTACGAGCCGGGCAAGCTGGCGATGATTCCCCTCCCCCTGGATCGTGTGAAGAAATGCACGACCAACCTGGATGGCACGTGCATATCCAACGGCAACCTGCTCACCGCGAGGCACCGCACTTTGGAGTTCGTCCGCTCGCAGGGCGGCCACAACACGCCGTGGCAGGTCAAGGTAGACGGAGGCGCAGCCAACCCGGCGGATGGTCACCGGATTTCGGCCCTCCTGAACGGAGACCCTGATGTGTTTACGATCACGGGAGGCCGCGGCTGGACCCATCCCGTGCACATCCACTTCGAGGAAGGCATGATCCTCTCGCGGGGAGGGAAGTTCCCGCCCGACTGGGAGGCCTGGGCCAGGAAGGACATGTATCGGATCGGACCCGAAGACGAGAGCAAGGAGATCGAGGCCGTCTACCGGGCGCGGGACATCATGGGCAACTACCCGTTGCACTGCCACAACACCACCCACGAGGACTACGCCATGCTGATGCGCTTTGACAATCAGCCGCTCGGCTTCCTCCTGCAAGACATGCCCCTGCCCACCTGGGACGGGGTGAACTTCGATCCGTCCTTTGCGCTCCCGACCGCCGAGACGGGCGACGGGATCGGACCGGAGAAAGGCGTACCGGTAACACCGTAACTAATTAACTAACAAACTAACCCTTAGCTCCGGGGGGCCGTGACAACGGCCTTCCGGATTATTATTTTATTAATTATGATTGACAAGACAAAGTCGAAAAGCCAGTCATTGCGAGGAACATTCTCCCCAGTCATTGCGAGGAACACGTGCGCTACGCTCAGTGTAAACTCCGTGACGAAGCAATCTTAATTTAGGAGATTGCCACGCTTCGCTCGCAACGACCTTTCAGGTCGGATTGCCACTGCGTCCGAGGGACGCCTCGCAATGACACTTTAATTGTAAGGAGCGTTCTATGGGATGTGGCAAGCTGTCTTTGTTAAAAGTTGTTGCAGCCTTTTTTTTCCTCATGCCCTGGTTGTCCGGCCCGGCCTGGGGCGCGGTCGGCTGCGAGCTCAATGATCCCGACCGCGACGTGGCCAGGCTTTTCCCGGCTTCAACGGGATATAAGACGGTGGCGCTCGAAATTCAGAAGGTGGGGGGCCAGAAACTGCTGGCGAAGGTCGAAGCCAAACTAAGGGACAAGCTCCACGGCCTCTATGAGTCGATCGACGTTCCCTATACGATGTATGTAATATACGCGCACAAAAAGAAAATCGGCTACATCCACGGCGTCACCCAGAAGGGGCGGTACGGCGGTATCAATATATTTATCGTCCTGGACATCGAGGAGCGGATCAAGACCTTTTACATCCAGAAGATGAGCGGCGCATATGCCGGGAAATTCCGCGAGGCGGAATTCGGGAAACAGTTTGCCGGTCTCACCCTTGAGGACTTTGAGCAGTATGATGTGATAACCGGCAAGGGGACGGGCAAGGTCGCGGGGATCAAAAATCCCGCGCCTGAGGCGACCCATGATTTCAAGTACATTTTGCGGGGCACGAAGAAGAACATGATTCTCGCGAACGAGTTTCTCCGCATGGCGCCGGAATTGTCAGCGCAGAACGGCGCGCCCCCCAAAGGAGCTGCATTGCCATGAAGGCGCTATCGGGGCCTGGCCGATCGGTAGCTTGTACCTACCATTATGCATTTATTTTATCAGTATTGCTTTCGCTGGCCGCAGGAAGTAAAAAAACTAAGAAAAAAGAATAGGGTTCCTTTTTAGACGAGAGGTCGGGTATGGCTGACGATGTCAGACGGGGGGCGACAACTGCTGTCACTCAGAGGAGATCGGCGCGTTGCTATGCCATGCCGGCATCAGTGTTGCTGCTGGGCATTTTGTCCATCGCCATGCTCCTGTGGACGAGTGCGCTCAACAATCGGCAGCTCGCCAATTTCGCCCTTGTCGATGCCCTCGAGGGCCTCCAGACAAGAACGGCGACGGCCCATCTTTGGCTCGAGGAGGCCCTGGTGGAAAGACAGCCTGCCGATTTCGACGCGGCCCGATCAGACATGGCCGAGGCAAAGAAGTTGTCGGAAGTGATCCTGCAGGGTGGACAAACCGAACACCATCTGCTGCTGCGCCTTTCCCAAGACAGGAACCTTTCGGAAGAAATCGGAAAAGTCAGAGGGCTCCTGGACAAATTCGAAACTATCGCGGCGGAGCGCTATGCGCATCCGGAAACGTCGGGCATAGGTTCGGAACTGGACAGGCGTTTCGATGATGTTTTTCGGGACATTCAAGGCCGGGTAGGTGCTCTTGAGGGCGCAGCGGAAAAAACGCTGAAGAGCGACTACCTCAAGATGGAACGCCTTTTCCTCGGCGTCATCTTCGCCTGGTCGCTCATCATCGTGGCGGCAACCACGGGACTATGGAACCGGGAGGTAAGACGGAAGCGGGCCGAGGAGGCGCTGCAAGACGCCAAGGACGAGTTGGAAGTCAAGGTGGCAGAGCGGACGCAAGAGCTGGGGGCTACAAACGAGCAATTGAGCCTGGAACTGGCCCAGCGGAAGAAGGCCGAGGCCGAAAAGGCCATCCTCCAGAAAGAGGCCGAGCGGGCGGCGCACCTGGCGGCCCTGGGTGAACTCGCCGCGGGCACGGCCCACGAGATCAACAATCCCGTAAACGGCATCATCAACTGTGCGGAGATCCTCGTGAACAAAACCGCCGCGGGAAGCAGGGAGCAGGATCTCGGCCGGCGCATTATCAAGGATGGCGACCGCATCGCCTTTATCGTCCAGAGCCTCCTGTCCTTCGCCCGGGAGGAAGGAGAGGAAAAGGTCTCTGTTCAGGTCCGGGATATCCTTACGGACACGCTTGCGCTGACAGAGGCGCGGCTGCGAAAAGAAGGCATCACCCTCCTCATGGATATCGATGGCGATGGGCTGGCCGTTTGTGCCCAACCCCAACATCTGGAACAAGTTTTTCTGAACATCATCAACAATGCCCGGGACGCCTTAAACCAGAAATATCCGGAAAAAGAGGAAGGAAAGACCCTCACCATCACGGCCAAGCGGGCTTTCGCCAACGGCCGCCCCCAGGTGCGCATCGCCTTTCATGACCAGGGAACAGGCATTCCGGAACAGGTGATGAACAGGGTCATGAACCCCTTTTTTTCGACGAAACCCAAAGGCAAAGGAACGGGCTTGGGTTTGAGCATCAGCCAGGGGATCGTAGCCAACTGTGGCGGCAAGCTCACGATTGACAGCGTGGAGGGCGCGTTCACCGAGGTGGCGGTGGAGCTGCCTCTCCTGGAGGAGGCAGGGTAATGGCGAGTATCTTGGTCGTCGACGACGAGGAAAACATCCGCTTTGCCTTCGCGAGCTTTCTTACGGACGAGGGCCATGCGGTCGCGGTGGCGGACAGCCTGGCGGAGGCCCGGCGGAAATTGGCGGCAGCGGCCTTCGATCTGGTTTTCGTCGACATCATCCTGGAAGATGGAAAGGGGACCGAGCTCTTGCGCTCCCTGCATGAAGACCGGAGAAACTGTCTCGTCGTCATGATCACCGGCCAGCCCATCCTGGAAACCGCTGCGGAAGCTGTCCGGTTGGGGGCCTTCGACTATGTGCCGAAACCGGTGCGACAGCGCGTCTTGCTGGATGTAGTCACACGGGCCCTGCAACATAAGGCGGCCGCTGACGAGCAGGAGCGCTATCGCCGCCGGCTGGAAGCAATCTTTCGCAGCGTCCGGGACGCCATTGTTACCGTGGACAGGGACCTCATCATCACCGGGGTGAATGAGGCGGCCAGTGCGATCTGCGGATTATCCCGGACATGTGTCGGAAAACCGCTCGGTTCTTTCCCGCATTGCTTCTGGAAGGACTGCCTCGAACCTCTCGCCCAGGCCATCAGCGAGGGCAAGGCGGCCGAGGCGCTCTCCTGCGAGCGCCCGGCGGAAGATGGCGGGACGGGCGTTGTGACCATCCTGGCGTCCCCTCTTTTCGATGAACAGGCCGTGGTTTCGGGCGCCATGCTGGTCATCAAGGACGAGACCCCGTGGGTCAGCCCGGAGCCGAACCGGCAAGAGCGCTGGCAATTCCATAACCTCATCGGGAAAAGCGAAAGGATGCAGGCGATTTTTTGTCTCCTTGAGGACCTGGCGAAGGTGCCGACGACGGTCCTGATTACGGGCGAAACAGGGACGGGCAAGGAACTGGTTGCCGAAGCCCTGCATTTTCAGGGAGATCGCCGGGCGAAGCCCTTTGTGAAGATTAACTGCGCGGCCCTGCCCGAGAACCTCCTGGAAAGCGAGCTCTTCGGGCATGTCAAGGGGGCCTTTACCGGGGCGCTGCAAAACAAGATCGGCCGCTTTGAACGGGCTAACAGGGGCACGCTCTTGCTGGATGAAATCGGCGATATCTCGCCCGGCATGCAATTGCGCCTGCTCAGGGTGCTTCAGGAAGGGGAATTCGAACGGGTGGGTGATTCCGCCCCGTTTAAAGTTGACGTGCGCATCGTGGCCGCTACGAACAAGGACCTGCGCGAAAAGATAAAGCGCGGCGAATACCGGGAGGATCTCTACTACCGTCTGAAGGTCGTGGAACTCCATCTGCCTCCCTTGCGGGAGCGGAAGGAAGACATACCGCTCCTCACGGAACATTTCCTGAACAAGTTCAATAAGAGGTTCAATAAAGAGATCACCTCGGTGACCGCTGATGTGCAGCGTCTCTTTATGAATTATTCCTGGCCGGGAAATGTGCGGGAGCTGGAACACGTTCTGGAACATGCCTTTATCCTGTGCCGCCGGGACCTGCTCACCATGGATGACCTGCCTGCCGAACTCAGGAATTTTACCGAGGCGGAAAGCAGCACGCAAGGAGAAGGCACTTTCCCCGACCAGGAGGCGATCGAGAGTGCCCTGGAAAAGACGGCCGGGAACAAAGCCAAGGCCGCGCGCCTGCTCGGGATAAGCCGGCAGACCATTTATCGGAAGACCGAAGCAAAGGTCATCAAGGATTAAAACAATGTAACAGCCCCAGTATCGGGTAGTACACATCTGTAACATGTTACACCTTCATGCATCTCCCCAAAGATAATCTCAACTGACCCGCCCGATCACTCTTTAGTGCTTATCCTCAATTTTATTCACTTTTTTTCATATTTACCACTCTACCCAAGTAAACGACGCCTTCACTGTGACCACGGCACAGGTCTTGCCATACTTAAGAAAAATACAATGGCTCCTGTTTAGCAAAGGGCAACGCTCAAAATCCCCGGGGCCATGTTTCGGAAGCCCATAGGGAGCGAAACGTGTCCCCAGATTAAAGGGTAGGGGGATTTGAACTGACAGGAGAGAGGGAGGACCGACCATGGCACATAGGGTAGATAAGAAAGAATCGGTAAAGATCCGCAGCCCCAGCCCCTACCGGAGCCAGTGTCCCTTTGTGAGCAAACCTGACGATGCCTGCTTCAGCGCCGGCACAACGAGCCAGAGCGCCGACGCGACCATCCGGCTCTGCGGCGGGGATTTCCAGGCCTGTGAAATATATAAGCAAAAAGTAGGTGGGAACATAAAACAAATACTCTAGGCACAATAAAGCAGACTTACAAAAGATCATTAAAATATCAGGAGGTGTACCATGAAAAACTTACAAACAAAAAGACGATGGTGGCTCATCGCCGCATTTCTGGCGGTCCTGTTAGTGACCGGCTGCACCGGCGGCCAGGACGGGGCGCCAGGCGTGGCCGGCATCGCGGGCCCCCAGGGACCCGCTGGAACAACGGGCGATCCGGGCGCCACAGGACCGGCCGGCCCGGACAGTGCCATAAAGACCGCCTTTGCGCTGGTTCAGGGCAATGTGGTGGGTGACGTGAATGCTGGTTTGACTGCACCTCCCCCTGCCGGCGCCGCTCCGGTGCCCGTTCCCCTCACTGGCCCCACGTCGGTGGTCCTGCTGGATGAAGGCGGCAACGTGGCGGCCAGCACGACCGTCACCCCTACAAACGGGAATTTTGCCATGATCGCCCCCAAGGGGCATTCCTACATGATGGCGCTCCGCGAGGGAGGTCCCTCGGGAAGGACCCTAGCCCCTCTGATCATGGACAAGGTGACGGGCCGGGTCGCCTTCGACCTGCCGGCGGGATCGGCGGATGTCAACCTTGGCGCGATAACCATGGACACCCAAACGGGCAAGGCCTGGTGCGGGACCGACCCGCCTCTGGCCGCCACCACCGCGGCGTTCCCGCTGGATCAGATCGCCTGGTACGGAGATTCGAACATTCCGTCCGGTGGGTCGCCGACGCCGCTCTTCGGGGCCCAGCCCTTTACCCAACAGATGATCCGCTTCGAGGAGTTCGGTACGGATCCGATGCCGGCAGCGGCCCAACCGGGATTTACGCCCTTGCCTCAGCCCCAGAATGCCCAGAGCGGACCAGTTGGCACGGCCCTGGATACCTTCCTGGCACAAGCCGGGGTTTCTCCCTACCCCACGGAGACCTCGAACGTCACGGACACGAACCCGTGGAACGGCGCGATCGAGACATACCTCGGACATGCACTGGCGAGTGTCGAGGGCGGGGCGCCGGGGCCGGCCGAAGGCCGTCCCACGTCGAACCGTGACACGAATCAATTCTGGGCGCACCAGTACTGGAATGACCTTTTCCCGCAGAAGTACTTCAAGACCACGGTTTCGGGCGCGCGCGTGAACAACGGTTTCCGCGACGCGCGGCAGCGCCATGGGTACGCCGCAGGCGAATTCGGTCCCGGTGGGCTCTACCACACGGTCTACACTTCCTCGGTTCCGGGCGCTCCGACGCTCGTGGGAAGCACGGCCGGCCTCCCGATCGCGCTCCACCCGCTCATGCCCGTTCAGGACCCGAACTCCGTCTGGACCTTTGACGGGAATCTCCCACCCAGGCTCCTGCAGGGGCGCTATGGCGAGCCGATCCTGATGCGCAACTACAACACGCTGCCGATCGACGAAACCGCGAATCACCCGGCAGTGCTCGACAATACCATGGAGAGCAACGGCTTCGGCAGGCACACCATCAGCACCCACGACCACAACGGTCACAATGCGGGCGAGGCCGACGGCGGCCCCTTCGCGTTCTTCTACCCCGGCCAGTTCTATGACTATCATTGGCCCCTGCAGCTCGCCGGCTTCAGCAACAACAACAACGCGGCCGGCGCCATCAACTATGGCGCCACAGAACCCAAGGCAGCCATCCCCTGCGCGCCGGGAGAGACGTTCAAGGTACTCGTGAGCGGCGTGCCCACGGACAAGACCTGCGACGCCAGCGGGCGAGTCAACATCCCCGGCGACTGGCGCGAGACCATGAGCACGCACTGGTTCCATGATCACATGTTCGATCACACCTCCGAGAACGTGTACAAGGGCAACGCCACGATGTACGACTACTTCAGCGCCCTGGACCGCGGCAACGAGGCCGTGAACGACGGCGTCAACCTGCGGCTCCCCAGCGGCACGGCGCTTTCCTGGGGCAACCGGGACTACGATGTGCACCTGCTGGTCGCAGACAAGGCCACGGACAAGAACGGCCAGCTCTGGTTCAGCACCGTAGAAAGAGAGGGCTTCCTGGGCGACCTAATGACGGTCAACTGGCTGTACAATCCATGGTTCGACGTGCGCGCGCGCAGGTACCGCTTCCGCTTCCTGAACGGCAGCGTGGCGCGCGTTTGGAAGATCGGGCTGGTGCAGGAGAAGAACATCGCCTTCGGGCAGCCGGGTGCCGGAGAGTTGGCCGGTCCGGCAGGCTCGGGAAAATCATACAACAGAGTGCCGTTCCACATGATCGGGAACGACGGCAACATCATGGGCCACGCGATCCCCTTTGACGGGGTAAGGGACCTCATGCACGACGGAAAGCCAGACGTTTGGAAGGGCCAGCTCCCGGCCGAGGTCGTAGCGGAGCGCTACGACATCATCGTCGACTTCGCCAAGCACGGCATCCAGCCGGGCGACAAGCTCTACTTTGTCAACGTCATGGAGCATGGTGACGGGAGAGGCTCGAAGAGGACGGTCCCGATGGCGGATATCCTGTCCGGGACATACCATCCCGTCGTGAAGGACGGCCGCTGGATCAACGGCGACCCGGGCGTCGGCAAGTTCCTGGAGCTGCGGGTGAAGGCCTATGCGGGCACGGACATCTCCTTGGATCCGGTCAACTACGAGCCGGGCAAGCTGGCGATGATTCCCATCCCCCTGGATCGCGCGGCTAAATGCACGACCCTGCCGAATGGCTCGTGCGCACCCAACGGCAACCTGCTCACCGTGAGGCACCGCACATTGGAGTTCGTCCGCTCACAGGGCGGCCACAACACACCGTGGCAGATCAAAGTAGACGGAGGCGATGCCAACCCGGCAGAAGAGCACCGGATTTCGGCCCTCCTGAACGGCGACCCGGACGTTTGGTCGATCGGGGGAGGCCGCGGCTGGACCCATCCCGTGCACGTCCACTTCGAGGAAGGCATGATCCTCTCGCGGGGAGGGAAGCTGCCCCCCGACTGGGAGGTCTGGGCCAGAAAGGACATGTACCGGATCGGACCCGAAGATGAGAGCAGGGAAATCGAGATGGTCTACCGAGCCAGGGACATCATGGGCAACTACCCGTTGCACTGCCACAACACCACGCACGAGGACTACGCCATGCTGATGCGCTATGACCTCCAGCCGCTCGGGTTCCTCCTGCAAGACGTGCCCCTGCCCACCTACGACGGGGTGTTCTTCGAGCCGTCCTTTGCGCTCCCGACCGCCGAGACGGGCGATGGGATCGGACCGGAGAAAGACGTACCGACAACGCCGTAACCTCTATCTTCCCTGTCTTCTTGAGGGAGGAGAGGGGCGTGGGTCGGATGAGGGGACGCAGTGTCCAGGGGCCGTAAAGACGGCCCCTGGACACCTCTCCCTTAAGGTATGGAAAACACACGTCTTAGATTTAAGGTTCAACGTTCAACATTTTTATTGCAAACTCTGTATGTTGAACTTTTTTTGGGAAAGGAGAGCAGGATGAGAAATAAAGTAGGAGGCATTTTCCTGTTGGTGGCAGTGGTATCGCTGGCCTTTGTAGGGGCGGCCTGTTCGGCCAGCACCAAGCCGCCTTCCGACAAGGATATTATCAAGGCCATTGATGCTTCCGGAATCATGAAGAGGGCGGATGGGAGCATTGAGGTCGTCCCGCCCGTCATCATCGCGGAAAGGGGCCAGCGGAATAAAGACGGATCATGGCCTGTCAAAGTAACATTTATGCTGACGTATAAAATGAGCGAGGGCCAAAAATCACCACCCATGAAGACTACAACTTTATTCAGGATATTTCGCGGCAAAGACAAGGTGGGCAAGTCAGTGTGGCAAGCCCAGTTGGGGTCCTGATACGGTTATGCGAGGAGCTTTATATGCGACATGGCAAGATATCTTTTCTGATAACCGGCGTGACACTGATTCTCATCATGCGTCTGAGTTCAGTCCCGGCCTGGGGCGCGGTCGGCTGCGACCTCAATGATCCCGACCGCGACGTGGCCCGACTCTACCCGGGATCAACGGGATATAAGACGGTCACTCTTGAGATTCAGAAGGTGGGGGGCCAGAAACTCCTGGCCCGGATCGAAGCCAGACTGCGGGACAAACTCCATGGACTCTATGAGACGATCGACGTTCCCTATACGATGTATGTAATATACGCGCACAAAAAGAAAATCGGCTATATCCACGGCGTCACCCAGAAAGGCCGGTACGGCGGGATCCAGATTTTCCTTGTCCTGGACCTCGAGGAGCGGATTAAGGCGCTTTACATCCAGAAGATGAGCGGTGATTATGCCGGGAAATTCCGCGAGGCGGAATTCAGTAGACAGTTCGCCGGTCTCACCCTCGGGGACTTTGAGCAGTATGACGTTCTCACGGGAAAGGGGAAGGGCAAGCTATTGGAGATCAAGAACAGCGCGCCCGAGGCGACCTATGATTTCAAGTACATTCTGCGGGGCATGAAGAAAAACCTGATTTTTGTGAATGAGTTTGTCGCCATGTCTCCGGAATTGTCGGCGAAGAACGGTTACTAATTAGTTTCCATACGGAAACTCCGGATGGAAACTAATTACTAACCCGGAAAACCTTCACACCGCAGGGCTCCAGGTCGATCTCCGTCTGCGTCCCTATTACTTCCAGCCGGGAACCGTGCATCCTGTCCTCCAACCGGATCTTTTCTCCCTCCGGGACGAGGCAGGAAAGGTCCAGGGGTAAGCAATAGCCTTGCCGGACGTCAAGATTGGCAAAGATCAGATAGCTTGCCTCGTTTTCCCGGCTTGCTCGGCGCCAGGCGCCCAGCACGGCGCCGTGACCGGAGTCGATGAACTCCAGGTTCCCGGGTCGATGAAAGACCATTGCTTCCGTAAAGATCCGGTTGATGGATCTTATCCCTTCCGTGATGGCTTTGTTTTCCGGGAAGGCAAGCTTTTCCGCCGGGCCGATAAAGGCTACTTTTTCCGGATGCCCATATTCCACGCCCTGGACAATGCCGGTCTGACCCGTGCCCATGAGGGCCGTTACGGCATAGCGCGGCACCGCTGCCTCGGCCTTTCCGAAGAGCTGGGCCGGTGCGCCCGTATCATGCGTGGTGACGGGAAGATAGTAACAGACCTGCCGTCCTGTCTTGTGAATGTAACGTAAATAATTCCGCAGATCCTCTGCGTATGGGTATTCCCACTGATTGGCCGAGAAAAGATTGATCTGCCCCTCGGCGGCTTTTTTCAGGATCGTGTTGAAATCGGTGAAGAACTCCGCGGAAATGATCAGGTTGGGGTAGGCGGCGCGCAGCTCCGCAAGCAGTTGGGTGATGAATCCTTCATGGCTGGCATGGAGGTTGTCCAGACGGATCATACCGCCCGTAAGGTTGGCGAAGTGGGACCAGAAGAGAGCGTATTTTTTCATGTAATTCCAGATATCGCGACGAATACCCGGGTGGGGATGATCATAATAAATCTTGACCAGATCCTCCCATTTCAGCCATTTGTTCATATGCCAGCAGCCGGCGCGTTTCAACCCGTCTTTCTCACTCCTGTCCGGTACAATCCACTCCGGGCACTGCTGCACCATCTGGCTGCCGGCCCCGATATGGTTGAGCACCAGGTCGAAACAAAGGCGGATTCCCCTTTCCCGGGCTTTTTCGATGAAGCGGGCAAAGTCCGTAAAACCGGTGCAGTCCCCTTGACCGGTGTAGGCCCGCTCGATGGAAAAAAGATCGGCGGCGGCATAGGGGCTTTGCGAAAGATCCAGGCTGGTGATGGGCAGCAGATGGAGGGCATTGAAACCAAGCCCGGTGATGTGGGGGAGCAGCTCCAGCCAGTCATTGATCGTTCCCGAGACCCGGGGGATCAGCGTATACATCCTGATATCAGGCAACGCCTCGGGGTCTACGATCACATGGCTGAAGGGAACCCTGTCCCAGTACCACGTTTCACCTTCATCAGGGGAATATTTCAACTTGAATTTAAAACTGCCGCAGCTGCGGACCTGATAGGACAGGCGGTAGGTATTGTTCCTTTCCTGTTTGAATTCCAGATCTTGCCATTCCTCCGGCCCACAGTCGATATTGGTATGGAGCAAGACCTGAAGCGGAGTTTCCTCCTGCCGGAATTCCACTTCCAGGTGGAGGGTTTCGTTCTGTCGGATCCTGATAAAATCATCGGGTACTACGGAGTAGGAGCGCCGCAGGAGGTCTTCCCGGCCGATGCGCATGTTCCGGGAATTAAGCTCGGGAATGGTAAAGGGGAGAAAAGATGGTTCTGCTGCCATGGTATGGCTCCTGATAGAATATCTCCGCAAGCCGTGATTACCCACGTAGTCGGTCTGATGCTGTTTAGGCTGTAGGGTGGCCTTTCCTAACAGTCTTCAGCCTACAGCCTGTCTACCTGAGTAGTTACTGTAAGCCTTATTTTGGTTCGCTCCTGTCACTGCGGACATGACGGGGCAGGGCGAGGGCCAAGGGCAGCCCCAGATAGCCTACCGCGACCGATGCCAGGATGGACCAGGTATAGTCACCATGGAGGTCGAAAAGCCGGCCGCCCAGCCAGCCCCCTAAGGCCATGCCCGTGCTGGCGCCGAGCATCTCAAAAGAATAGATAGAGCCGAGCGGCGCTTTCGTGCCGAAAAGCTGGCGGTTAATAATGGGAAAGCCGACCATCTCCCCTCCGTAGCAAAGGCCGAAGGCGACGGCAAAGAGGTAGAATACCCAGGCTTCGCGGGCGAATAACAGGATCAGTACCGGGGTACTCTGACCGATCAGCACCATGGACAGGAGGACGCGGCCTCCGAACCGCTCGGCAATGAGCGAGCCGGTGAAGCGGCTGATGATCGAGGTGCCGGCGATGGTGCTGAGGACGGCCGCTGCCGCCACTCCGGGTATGCCCTGGCGGGTCGCCATGGACACGACATGGGCCAGGATGATGGAGTGGCCCACGCAGCCGAGGTGATGGATGGCCATCAGATACCAAACCGGCCGCTTGCTCAGGACCTCGCGCAGACCGGGCGGCAGAATACCGCCTGTGGCTCGGGGAGGCGGTTCCACAGGCGCACCTTCCAATCCATAGGGAGGGACGCCCTTTTCATAAGGGCTGTTGAAAATCAAGGAGGAAAAGAGAACCAGGACGCTGCCCAGGACAAGGCCCATGAAGGTAAAGCACCACTGCCAGCTTTTGATTTCTATCAGATAACGGAACAGGGGGGCGAACAACACGGGGCCCATTCCCAGGGCCGCCCAATAGAACCCCGAAGCCACGCCCAGTTTGTGATGGAACCAGCGAGTCAGGATAACCGGCAGCAGCACGGTAAAGGCGGCATTGCCCAGGGAACCGACGAAAAGTCCATAAAAAACGTAGAATTGCCAGAGTTCCTTGACTGTCCCCAGGAGCACCGTGCCTGTGGATATTATCAGAGAGGCCCCGATCATCAACCGTCGGGCCCCGTAACGATCACCCAGCCAACCCATCACCACCACGGCCGGCAGGCCGGCGATAAAGGCCAGGGAATAGGCAAGCGAGATGTCGCCTCTTTTCCAGCCAAACTGGCTGACCAGGGGGTCGATAAAAACTCCGAAGGAGGCGGAGTCAGCCCGGCTGAAGACACCGAGGACGCCGGCCGCCAGCAGGATGACCCAGGCATAGTGAAGTCCGTATTTTTTTGAGGAAGTCATGGCATGGGTCCCTACCACAATCCACGTGGTTTAGAAAGTATTTTTCACCATTATTTCTTGACACCGGAGAGCTTTTTCATATATCTCACGGACGGGGAAGGCAACTCTCCCGTAAACACCCAGATCACAGGAAAGTGTTACGTTTTAAGTTTTATGTTTTAAGTATCTTAATAGACACGATATTCCAAAAGCGTAACACATAACACCTAACCCTGATAACCTAAAGGTCACAGGTAAACAGGATAAGTAAGTTTACGAAATTATTTTTTGCCAGAAAAACGCAGAAAATAATTTCTTACTTACTAAAACGGGATGAATTCGACTCTTTACGAATTCATCATAATATATTCCGAGGAGGTTTTTCCCCAATGTCCGTCCTTTTTGAACCGACAACTATCGGCAGTCTGGCATTGAAAAATAGATTTGTCCGTTCGGCGACCCATGACGGTTGTTCGAGCGAAGGGGGCAAAATTACCGAGGGCACCATAGAACTTTACGGCCGTCTTGCCGAGGGAGGCGTCGGACTGATCGTCTCGGGTTTCGCCTATGTCCACAAAAGCGGCCAGAACTTCCTGCGCCAGACTGCCATCGACAGCGACGACTGCCTCCCGGGCTTGCAGAGACTGACACGGGAAGTGCACCTCCGCGACGGGAAGATTGCCATACAATTGGTGCACTGCGGGCGGAATTCCCGGGCGGTGCGGAAGCGGGGAGAGACGACCCTCGCGCCTTCCTATCTCGGGGACGGGCAAGCAAACAAGGAATCCCACCGGGCGATGACAGCCGAGGAGATCGCCGGGCTGGTCGAGGCCTTCGCCCTGGCGGCCAAGAGGGCCGTGGAGGCCGGGTTCGACGCCATCCAACTCCACGGGGCCCACAGCTATCTCTTTTCCCAGTTCCTCTCCCCCGCCTCGAACAGGAGAACCGATGCCTGGGGCGGAGACCTGGAGGGGAGGATGCGTTTTCCGCTGCAAGTGATCGAGGCCATCCGGAAGGCTTTGGGGAAGGAGTTTCCCCTCTTCGTCAAATTGGGAGTTCAGGATACGGTCGAGGGTGGGCTGACCCTCGAGGAGGGGTGCATCGTGGCCCGGAGACTGTCCGGCCAGGGCCTGGATGCCATTGAAGTCAGCGAGGGCCTGGAGACAGAGGGTGCAAATCATATCCGCACGGGGATCGATGCTCCGGAGAAAGAGGCCTACTATGCAGCCTGGGCCGGGCAGGTAAAAAAGGCCGTGGACGTCCCGGTGATCCTGGTCGGGGGGTTACGGAGTTGCGAGGTCATGGAAGAAATCGTCCGGCAGGGAGGTGCGGACCTGGTGTCCCTTTGCCGGCCTTTCATCCGGGAGCCGCAACTCGTCAACCGATGGCGGACAAAGGACCGGTCCACAGCCAAATGCATCTCTTGCAATCTTTGCCTCAAAAGAATCGGTCGGGAAGAACCCCTGGAATGCGTGCAGGAAGGCCAACCGTAGTTTTTACTTACCATTTTCCTTCCATTTAATCATCATTGCCTGGCCTGCACGGGCGCAGTAGTTTAAGCGCAACGGAGGAAGGCCGTGATCGGACTCACGAATATCACCAAAGCCTATGGGGAAACAAAAGCCCTGCAGGCCGTCAATCTGGCTTTTGGAGCTGGGAAGACGACGGCCTTGATCGGACCGAGCGGCTTTGGAAAATCGACCCTTCTCAGGGTGATCATCGGCTTAATCCGCCCGGACAGCGGCTCCGTCACTTTCAAGGAGAGGGAGGTTGCTCCTCAGGACTGGCTCTCGCTGCGCCAGAAAATGGGCTATGTGATCCAGGAAGGCGGACTCTTCCCGCATCTGAGAGCGAGCGACAATGTAACGCTGATGGCGCGTTATCTCTCCTGGGATCGGGAGCGCATCACGCAGCGTCTGTACGATCTTGCCGCGCTGACCCGTCTTTCCCCCCAGATCCTCGACCGCTTTCCCGCCGAGCTCTCGGGAGGACAGCGCCAACGGGTGAGTCTCATGCGGGCCCTGATGCTCGACCCCGATGTCCTCCTGCTCGATGAACCGCTCGGCGCCCTCGATCCCCTGACGCGGGTGGACCTGCAGAGCGATCTCCGGCAGATCTTCCGTCAGTTGCGGAAAACGGTCGTGCTGGTCACCCACAACCTGGGGGAGGCAGCTTTTTTCGGAGACCTGGTCGTGCTGCTCCGGGACGGGCTGGTTGTGCAGTCCGGTACGCTGGATGAACTCATCCAGACGCCCGTGGATCCCTTTGTCACACATTTCATAAATGCCCAGCGCAGCCCCTTGGACAGGCATGCCCCGTCGCGGCCCGGACAGGCCGGAGGCAAAAATAAAAATCAGCACCGCCCGGGACGCGCCACGGTAATCATTCATTAATTAAGGTGTCAAGGTGAAGCAGGCTTGTCCGCTGTTGGTTTTCATCCTTCTGGTTCCTCTTGGTCTGGGCCCCTTCTCTTTCCCGGCCCGGGCTTCGCTGAGCGAGGTGACGGTCGGGTCCAAGAAGTTTACCGAGTCCGTTATCCTGGGAGAGTTGGTCGCGGGACTGGTGCGGCATGGGGGATACCCGGCCCGGCACCGGAAAGAACTGGGTGGTACGCGTGTGCTTTGGAACGCCCTGTTAAGGGGCGAGATCGACGTCTACCCTGAGTATACGGGTACGCTTGCGGAGGAAATATTTGCCCGTAAGGGTCTCCGGGATGAAGCGGAGATCCGCAGGATCCTCGCTCGTCAGGGCCTCGCAATGACGGCCGCGCTGGGCTTCAACAACAATTACGCCCTCGGGATGAGGCGGGAGACCTGTCGGAAACTCGACCTGCACCGGATCTCGGACCTTCTGAAACATCCCGGTCTTAACTTTGGTTTCAGCAACGAGTTCCTGGCCAGGTCCGATGGTTGGCCCGGGCTGCGCGCCCGCTACGGGCTCCCCCAGACAAATGTTTTCGGCCTGGAGCATGAACTCGCCTACCGGGGAGTGGCGACCGGTGCAATCGATGCTACGGACCTTTACACGACGGATGCCGAAATCGCCTACCACGACTTGTGCGTGCTCGAAGACGATCAACGGTATTTCCCGGTCTATGCTGCCGTGCTCATCTACCGCCAAGACTTGGAAAAGCGCGCCCCCGGGGTCGTGGCCGCACTGGCTGGCCTCGGCGGAACGATCAAGGCCGGCGACATGATCCGGATGAATGAACGGGCCAAGGTCGAGAAGGTGCCCGAGGGCGACGTGGCCGCTGACTTTCTGAAAGAGCGGCTGTCCCTGAAGACCGCATCTCCGGTGGAAACGGTCGCCGCACAGGTCTGGCAGCGCACGCGGGAACATCTTTCCCTGGTAACCCTAGCCCTGCTGGCGGCAATTATCATGGCCGTGCCGCTCGGCATCGCGGCGGAAAGGCTCCCCCGGCTGGGGCAATTCATTCTGGGCGGCGCGGGCGTCATCCAGACCATCCCTTCCCTGGCGCTCCTCGTCTTCATGATACCGTTTTTAGGGATCGGCGGCCTGCCGGCGGTAGTGGCGCTCTTCCTCTACGGCCTGCTCCCTATTATACGGAATACCTATACAGGCCTCCGCGATATCCCGCCTCCGGTTCGGGAATCCGCCGCGGCGCTCGGGCTTCCGCCGGGAGCGCGCCTGAGGCTGGTGGAGCTTCCCCTGGCTGCGCCGGCCATCCTGGCGGGCATCAAGACATCGGCCGTAATCACCGTGGGGACGGCAACCCTCGGTGCCATCATCGGGGCCGGCGGTTACGGGCAGCCCATCCTCACGGGTATTCGTCTGGATGACCTGGGACTGATCCTGCAGGGCGCCGTGCCCTCGGCGGTGCTCGCGCTGCTCGTGCAAGGCGCCTTTGAACTGCTGGAACGGGTCATCGTGCCTCAAGGTCTGCGGTTAAAGCACGTTATCTGAAAGGAGGTTTTGCGGCCATGCAAAAGGGAGACATGCTGCTCGTGACAGACGTCCAGAACGATTTCTGTCCCGGAGGGGCCTTGCCGATTGCCGGAGGAGACGCCGTGGTGCCGCTCCTTAATCACTGGATAGGGAAGGCCCGGCAAGCAGGCTTGGCCGTTTATGCCTCCCGGGACTGGCACCCCCTCGGGCACATCAGTTTCCAGGGGCAAGGCGGGACCTGGCCGCCGCACTGCCTCCAGGACAGTTGGGGGGCTGCTTTTCATCCTGCTTTGCTTCTCCCGGACGAGGCGGTGAAAATAGCCAAAGGCACCCGGTTCGACAAGGACCAGTATTCCGTCTTTGACGATACGGGGCTTGCCGTCCGACTCCGGCAGGAGGGAATCCGCCGGCTCTGGGTGGGCGGTCTGGCGCAGGATTTCTGTGTCCTGGAGACGGTGCTCGATGCCCGGAAGGCCGGGTTTGCCGTCACCGTCCTCCTGCAGGCGACCCGTGCGATCACGCCGGAAGGGGGCCGGGAGGCTCTGGCCCGCATGCAAGCGGCCGGAGCGGAAATCAGCGGGGAAGGGCTCCCCTGATCCACACCCCCCTAACCCCGATTCCCCGTGGGGCGCCATGTCGCAGGAAAGTGCCTCTGTCATTCCGGACCCCGTATCGGGTACGGGGCAGGCCCGATCCGGAATCCAGTTCTAAATGTCTGGATACCGGCCTTCGCCGGTATGACGCGCTATAAGGAGGAAAGCCATGGATTATCCGATGCGACCCGACCTCAAGGTCGGCAACCGGTTTCCCGATTTCGCACTGCCGGACCACCGGGGCGAGCCCCAGCGACTCTCCCGGCTGCTCCAGGGCATGCCCGGCGTCCTGGTCTTCTACCGGGGATTTTTCTGACCAAAAGACCGTCGCCAGTTGGCGACCTATGTCGAACACTTGCAGCCCGAGTTTCCGGTCAACTACTGCCATCTGGTCTCCGTCTCCGTCGACCATAAGGTAGACACGAACAAAATGCGCGCGGCTCTGGGCGCGGACTGGCTATTCCTCATGGACAGCGACCGTCAGCTCCTTCATGAATTAGAGATGGCGGACAGCACGGACAAGGCCCACGGCGAGATCTATATCCCTTATTCTTTCATCCTGGACCATGATCTAACCATCTACCGGATCTATAACGGTTGGTGGTACCTCGGCCGTCCCACGCCCGAAGAGATCCGCATGGACCTCCGGGCTCTCATGAGCCGGCGGCCGGATTGGGTCTACGGCCAGGGGCCCGACACGTAGTTAGGGCTTACCATTATGCTTCCATTTTACCCCTGTTGCTTTAAGGCAATGCCTACAGTAACTTAAAATCATTATAGATGATGGTATGAACAAGGCCCCCGCATGCCGACGCTACCTGCCAATTTTCCATGTCAGGACTAAAGAAGAAAGGAGAAAATGATGGATCAATTCCCAAGAGAAGAGCTTAAGACCCTGCTGACCCCGACGGGGGGGCACTGTGTTTCCCTTTACCTGCCGGCCCACGGGAATCCCTTTGAGGCCCGTGAGGACCCGATCCGCTTCCGGAACCTGCTGAAGGAGGCCGAAGAACGCCTGATCCAGGAAGGGCTCCGGGCCGTGGAGGCAAAGGAATTCCTGGCTCCTATGCAAAGGCTTTTGGATGAACCTTCCGTATGGCAGTACCAGCCGAACGGACTGGTGGTTTTTCTTTCCCGGGACTTCTTTCGCGTTTTTCGCCTTCCTGTGGATCTCGAGGAACTGGTGGCAGTGGCTCCCCGTTTTCATTTGAAACCCCTGATTCACCTCCTCACGGAAGATTACGGCTTTTATCTGCTGGCCCTGAGCCAGAAAGAGATCCGCCTTCTCCAGGGCAACCGGTTCCGCGTCTGGGATGTGGAAATCGACGATAAGGTGCCGAAGAGTCTGGACGAGGCCATCAAGTATGATGATCCGGAACGGCAGTTTCAATTCAAGGGAAAAGCGACCGTCGGGAGGGGCCAGCGCCATGCCCTCGTTTTCTCCCACGGGGCCGGATTGGAGAACTCCAAAGACGATATCCAACGCTATCTGCTGCAAGTCGACCGGGGACTTCAGGATGTGCTCCGTCCGGAACGCTCCCCTTTGTTGCTCGCCGGGGTGGACTACCTCCTGCCCATCTATCGGGAGGTGAACACTTACCCCCATCTCCTGGAAGAAGCCATCATCGGTAATCCGCAACTCTTGGGTGCCGATGAGTTGCATGCCCGGGCCTGGCAGAAGGTCCATGCCCACTTCCTGAAGGACCGGGAAGAGGCGATCGCGCAATACCGGCAATTAGCCGGCGGGGGCAGGACCTCGAAGGAACTTGAAGAGATCCTGCCGGCGGCTGCGCAGGGCCGGGTTTACAAACTTCTGGTAGCCACGGGGATGCAAGTCTGGGGTAATTTTCTCCCCGACGCGGGGACGGTGCAACGGCAGGCTGAACCCACGGCCGGCAGCGAAGACCTCCTGGACCTCGCGGCGATCCAGACCCTTCTGAACGGGGGCGTGGTTTATACGGTGGAACGGTCCGCCATCCCGGATGACTCCCCCATCGCGGCCGTCTTCCGGTATTGAAGATCTGGACTAACCAGGCAGGAGGGGGAGACGGAATAGAGGAGCCGGCATGGAAAGAAAAGCGTCGTCTGACCGCAGGACCGCCGAAGGCCTGCTGTTTACCGACCAGTACCAGTTCACCATGGCCCAGCTCTATTTCCGGGCCGGGCTCCACGAGAGGAAGGCGCAGTTCGACCACTTCTTCCGGAGTTACCCCAATTACGGTTCCCACCAGGCGGGTTACTGCATCAACGCCGGCCTGGAATGGCTCCTGGACTGGATGAAAGAAGCCAGTTGCCGGGACGAAGATATTGACTACCTCCGCAGTCAAAGGGGCAGAACGGGCCAGCCCGTCTTTGGGGATGATTTTTTGCAATGGCTCAGGAAGAACGGGAATTTTGACGGTCTCACCCTGGAGGCCATTCCCGAGGGGCGCGTGGTTCATCCCGGCATCCCCTTGACGGTTGTGCAGGGGCCCCTGGCGATGGCGCAGATCCTGGAGACCCCCTTGCTCAACCAGCTCAACTACCAGACCTTGATCGCCACGAAGGCGTCGCGGATCCGCGAAAGTGCCCGGGGCGGCCAGCTGATCGATTTCGGACTACGCCGGGCCCAGGACAGGGGCGGAAACGCCGGGGCGCGGGGCGCCCTGATCGGCGGGGCCGACTTCACGTCGAGCGTGGGAATCTCCCATATCCTCGGGTTGCCGCCCAAAGGCACCCATGCCCACAGCATGGTTCAGGTGTTCATGGCGCTCGGGGAAGGCGAACTCGGGGCCTTTCGGGCCTATGCCGGTGCCTATCCCGACGACTGCCTATTGCTCGTGGACACGATCGATACCCTGGAGAGCGGCATCCCGAACGCCATCAAGGTCTTTGAGGAGCTGCGCCGCAAGGGACATCGGCCCGTCGGCATACGCCTCGATTCGGGCGACCTTGCCTACCTCAGCATCCGGGCGGCCGGCATGTTGAACGAAGCCGGCTTTCCCGAGACGGTGATCGTGCTCTCGAACAATCTGGACGAACTGGTGATCTGGCAGATAATCACGCAGATCGAGGAAGAGGCCCCCCGTTACGGGCTCGATCCCGAGGGCCTCATCAGGCGTCTGGCCTATGGCGTCGGCACCAGGCTCATTACGTCCCAGGGACAGGCCGCCCTGGACGGGGTCTACAAGCTCGTGGCCCTGGAAAAGGAAAGCCGATGGCATCCGGCGATCAAGCTGTCCGAGTCTCCGGGAAAGACGCTCAATCCCGGCTACAAACGGGCCTGGCGCCTCTATGACGGGCGGAACAAGGCGACGGCAGACCTCCTCGGCCTGGCGGGGGAAAACCCGCAAGAGATGGCGGCGGTCGTCCTGCGCCACCCCGTGGATAAGGACCGGCACCGGACCCTGGCCCGGGAGGCTGTCTCCCAGGTGGAACCGCTCCTGGTCAAGGTGCTCGCGGAGGGAAAAAGGTTAGGCGATCCACCCACCCTCGCGGCGATCAGGACGGCCAGAAAGGCCGATATGGAAAGGCTTGATCCGGGCGTCAAGAGACTGATCAATCCCCATGCCTACCATGTCTCACTGACGGAGAAGCTCTGGGGCCTGAAACAGGAGATGATTGCCGCCTTGCGTTTGCCGGAGGAAGGTTGATGCTGAAAAAATTGCTGCCCTGGAAATATCTTTTGAAACATGCAGCCCGGTCCTATGATATGCTCGATCCGTTCAACTTCATGGACTGTCTCCATAAGTTCTCCGAACCCTCGGAGGTGGATGAACCCCTGGAACTCCTCCGGGCCGGCATTGTCTTCCACGCCCGCGGCCTGCTCAATACCAAGGCCATCCAGCACAACCTCGACTGGGTGTGGCCCTATTGGGTGGAAAGGCAGTTCGACCCCCGGGATGTCTCTTTTCTCCCCCGGGGCTTTGCTATCAGCCATGTCAACCTCACCCACCGGAATTGGACCGCCGTCGGCCTGCCGGACCTGCCGCTTTACCCTCTTGTCGACCCCCGCGGCCTGGTGACGCCTTTCTATGACGGCTGGTCCCTGGATTTCTGGATCATCGATGAGCATGGCGGGCGGTTGCTGCCTTCCCGTTTAGCCGCCGCGGACCAGCAGTGGGTAAAAAAAGAAAATCCGGCTGTGATGACGGTCTGCAAGGAAAATTCCTTGCGCCTGATTTCCGTTGTGACGGTGACGCAGGAGGGGGAGGGGGCGGTGCCCCTCCTCAAGGTGCGGGTCAAGGCCGTAAGCGGGGCGGCCGGCCAGTTGGTCGCGGCCCTGCGGCCCTATAATCCCGAAGGGGTCCAATTCATCGAAAAGATCGCCTATGAGTCCGGTTCCCTGCGGATCAATGGCACGGCTGTACTGAACTTGGACGGCCCCCCGGAACGGGTCTGCTTTTCCAATTACCGGACCGGGGATGTTTTACATCGGCTAAATGACCCTGAACCGGAGGTCGCGGGCATCACCTGCGACACGGGCATGGCCACGGCGGCGGCCCTCTATCCGCTCGCGCCGGGCAAAATGACCGAGATCGGTTGCACCATCGCCCTAGGTGAAGAGAATTCTTCTGCGGCCCAGCCACGGCCCACCCGTTCGCGCAGCTGGCCGGAAGTGCTCGGGGAAACGGCGGTTTTGCAGACGCCCGACCGCCGCCTGCAGGAACTCTACGAGGCGGCGGTGCGGACCCTTGTCCAACTCACGGCCGGCGATCCGGTCCCGGGCCCCTATACCTATAGGCGGTTCTGGTTCCGGGATGCCTGTTTCATGCTCAATGCCCTGCTCGCCCTCGGGCTGGAGGAACGGACCCTGAAGCACCTGGCCGCCTTTCCCGCACGCCAGAAGCGTTCCGGCTATTATCATTCCCAGGACGGCGAATGGGACTCCAACGGGCAGGTCTTATGGCTGGTAAACCGTTTCCAGCAATGCACCGGCCGGGAACTTGACGAAGCCCTGGTGAACAGCATCTTGCGCGGCGCCGGCTGGATCAAGGCGAAAAGGATTTCCGGTACAGACCCCCATGCGGGGCTGTTGCCCCCGGGTTTCAGCGCCGAGCATTTCGGTCCCAACGATTATTACTACTGGGACGATTTCTGGGCCGTGGCGGGACTCAAGGGGGCGGCCATGCTGGCGGCCCGCTATCGACCCAAAGCCGAGCGTTGGCTCCAGGCCGAAGCGGACGATCTCTTTGCCAGCCTGCTTAGGAGCATTGCCCAGGCCGCCCACGAGCGCCCCGGCGACGGCATCCCGGCCTCGCCCCACCGGCGTATGGATGCCGGCGCCATCGGCGCGCTGATTGCCGATTATCCCCTGGAGCTCTTCCCGCCCCAGGACCCGCGGATCGTGGCGACCAGGGAATTTCTGCTTACACACTGCATGCATCGGGGCGGTTTTTTCCAGGACATCATCCACTCGGGCATCAATGCCTATCTGACTCTGGCCCTGGCCCAGACCTTGCTGCGTGCCCAGGACGATCGGTACCGGGCACTCATCCGCACCGTGGCCGATCTGGCCACGCCGACGGGTCAGTGGCCCGAGGCGATCCACCCGCTCACCGGGGGAGGTTGCATGGGCGATGGCCAGCACGGCTGGGCCGCTGCCGAATGGATCATGATGATGCGCAATCTCTTTGTCCGGGAAGAGGGGAAAGGTCTCGTCATCGGCGGCGGCATCTTTCCGGAATGGTTGGAAGAGGAGACCGTGATCGCCTTCGGTCCCACGCCGACTCCCTATGGCCGCGTCAGAGTGGAAATCACCAGCCGGGCGGAACAAAATACTTTGCGCATCGAGGCCGTCTGGCGCCGGACCCCGCCGGTGTTGTGCATTGCCGTACCAGGCTACCGGGCCCGCCGACTGGCGGGAGAGGAAGACGTTTATCTCCTGGAGACGGAAATTCATTCATGAAGATCTGCATGTTTACCAATACCTATTTGCCTCACGTGGGCGGTGTGGCCCGCTCCGTCTCGACTTTTGCCGTTGATTTGCGTCTGAAGGGGCATGAGGTGCTGATCATTGCGCCGACTTTTCCCTCTGTGCGTCCCGGTACGGATGAAGAAGCCGGGGTCTTTCGCGTGCCGGCGCTCCAGAATTTCAACGGCAGTGATTTTTCCGTACGCCTGCCCATCCCCTATTATGCCCATGAACGGATTGAGGCCTTTGCCCCGGATATCGTCCACAGCCATCATCCCTTTCTCCTCGGGGACACGGCCCTGCGCACCTCCAGGGCGCGCGGCCTGCCGCTCCTTTTTACGCACCATACCCTGTACGAAAACTATACCCATTATGTGCCTTTCGATGCGGAGATCGTGAAAAGTTTTGTTATCCGGCTCTCCACGGAATACGCGAATCTTTGCTGCGGAGTCATTGCCCCGAGCGGGAGTGTGGCCCGGCTCCTGCGGTCAAGGGGTGTGGAGCGGCAAATCGCCGAGATCCCCACGGGGGTCGATATCGACTTTTTGGGAAGCGGTCAGGGGGAAAGGTTTCGCCGGCAACACCACCTGGCAGGGAGCACCGCCCTTATCGGCCATGTGGGGCGTTTGGCTGCGGAAAAAAACCTGCTCTTCCTCGCCCGGGCTGTGGCGATTTATCTCCGGCAGAACCGGTCGAGCCGTTTTGTGGCCGTTGGCCGGGGCGATGCGGAAAAAGAAATGGGGCAGATTTTTGCCCGAGCGGGCGTTCATGACCAAGTGCTCATGACGGGCCCCCTGGTGCATGGGGAACTGGCGGATGCCTACCAGGCCATGGACCTCTTCGTGTTTACCTCCCAGAGTGAAACCCAGGGACTGGTGCTGGCCGAGGCCATGGCCGCCGGTACGCCGGTGCTCGCCCTGGATGCCTCGGGCGCCCGGGAAGTGGTGGAAGACCGCCGGAACGGCCGCTTACTCACCGCTCAGGCCTCGGAGGAGGAATTTGCCCGGGCGATCGAGGAATTTTTTCATGATCCCGTTGCGGCGCAAGCGTGGCGGCATCAGGCCAGGCATACAGCCCGGCAGTTTTCCCGGACAGCCTGTGCGGATAGGCTCATCGGCTTTTACGAGCAAATCCTCCACCGGCACAGCACTGCCCGGGAGACACCGAAAGTTGATCTGGGCGAATGGCTGTCCGTCATGGAGATGCTCAAAGCGGAATGGCAACTGCTGAGTGAAAAGATGGCCGCCGCCGTGCAGGCGGTAAAGGCCGGGGAGAGGGAATCATAAAGGTTGAGTGCTGGGTGTTGAGTGTTGAGTGATAGGTAATGGGTGATTATAAGTGATGGTAGTGATGTAAAAGTCGGCCCAGGCGTCATTACGGCGAAAGCCGGAATCCAGAACCATTTGAAAATACTGGATTCCGTGTCAAGCACGGAATGACAAAAGAGGAAAATGCGGACTTTTTACAAGTCCATCATAAGTGTTGGGTGTTGTGTGAGGGGTAATAGGTCCGGGGTAATAAAAAAATGTGGTTTTTTATTCCTAGAACCTATAACCTATGGCCCAGAACCTATTACCTGTTTTTAAGGAGTATGCGATGAAGATATTAAAGGCAGTGGCGGTTGCGGTGGCCTTGTTTCTGGCGCCTGTCGATGCCTTCTCCAGGGAGCTAGGCTTGATGCATATCAGCCTTCTGGAGGGAGATGTCCAGATCAAGATGGCCGAGACGGATGATTGGGGCGCTGCGGCGCTCAATGGACCGGTCAGGGAAGGTGATCAACTCTGGATTCCTCAGAGTAGCATGGTCGAACTGCTGTTGAATTCTGGATCTTATATAAGACTCGACGCCGACTCGGCGCTGCAGATCCTTTCGCTGGATAAAGACTCTTCCCAGTTTCATCTCTCCCAGGGGCATATTTACATCTATAACAACCCGCCCCCGGGGGGCGTGCTCCAGGTCGACACGCCCGATGCCTCGACCCGTGTGTTCCACAAGGCGGTCTTCCGGATCGATATGTCGGATCACTTCACGGACGTGGCCGTCTATGAGGGATTTGTGGAAACGGAAAATCTGGAAGGGCGGACCCGGGTAAACACTGGCCAGATGGTGTCGCTAGCCCAGGACACGGACGGCGAGGTGGCGCCGATGGGCTCCCCCGATGCCTGGGAGCGATGGAACAAGGAGAGAAACGACCGGGTATTTGCCAGAGAATACGAGAGTTCCCGGTACCTCCCTCCGGAACTCAGACCCTACGCCCATGATTTTGACACCGGTGGCCGTTGGGTCCAGGTTCCCGATTACGGTTATGCCTGGACCCCGACTGTCACGATCGGAGCCAGCTGGGCCCCTTACCGCCGGGGCCGCTGGTCCTGGATCGGCGGCGACTATGTCTGGATCTCCGCAGACCCCTGGGGCTGGGCGCCCTACCATTACGGCCGGTGGGTATTCATCGCCCGCACCGGCTGGTGCTGGGTGCCGCCCATGGCGGGCGATGTGTACTGGGGACCTGGCTTTGTCGGTTGGGTCGGGACGGATGACTATGTAGCCTGGGTGCCCCTGGCGCCCGGCGAAATCTACTATGGCCGCGGTTTCTACGGCCGCCACAGTGTCAATATCACCACGATCAATGTCACCCAGGTGAGGGTCACCAATGTCTATAGAAACGTCCAGGTAAATAACGCGGTAGTGGTTGTCAACCGCCGCACCTTTGCCACCGGTTCCCCCCGGATTGTCAGGCTGAACCGGGAGGTTATCCGGCAGAAGGTCTTTGTCCGCGACCATATCAGCATCGGCTCGCCGGCCATTAAACCCTCGCGCTCCGGTCATTTCATGTCCACCAGGAGAATCCCCACGGTGAAGCGGCCCCCGGCGCCCGTCCGGGAAGTACAGGTGACGCGCTTGAGAGAGGCCCGGCCGCTCGTCCGGGAACCCGACCGCTCCGTCCTCAACCGCGGCGCCATACCCAGAGCACTGCCGATGAACACTGTGACCACGCCGGGGACGCCCGGCAAGGGAAAGCCGTCGCTAAGGTCGCTCCGTCCGGAAGGCCGTGAACGGCCACGCCTGCCGGAAGCTGTTCCCCAGCCCGGCGAACGGCCGCGGGTGGCTCCCCCGGAGCGCAGGTCCGGCGCTCCCGAAGGAGGCCCCGGACCAAGCCGGGAGAGACCTCAGGTTCAACCTCCCGAGCGGAAATCAGACAGACCAGAGGTTTCCCGGCCCAAAGGACCGCGACCGCAGGTCGAGCAAGAGGGGCGGAGGCCTGTCGAGCCGGAAGGTCCTCCCCAGAAAGGAGTAAAGCCGCAGGTACAACCACCGGAGCGGGAGCGCCGGACGGTGGTGCCCGAAACCCCCGCACCGGGAAGGGAGAGGCCGGCAACCCAGCCTCCGGAGCGCAAGCCCGTCGTGCCCGAAGCCTCGTCACCGGGCCGGGAAAGGCCGCAGGTTTCGCCCCGGCAGGGAGTGATCCCGGTTCCCCAGCTCCCGGCCCCGGGTGTGGAGCGGCCGCTGGTCAAACCTCCGGAAAGAAAACCCGCCGTACCTGAGGTGCCCTCCGGGAGAGAGGAAAGGCCGCAGGTCGCGCCTCGGGAGCGGGAGGGGAAACCCCTTGTTCCCGCAGTACCGCAGCCCGGCGTGAGCAGGCCTCGGGTTGCGCCTCAGGAGCAAAGCCCCGCTGCGTCCGAAGGTCGCTCCCCGAGAGGAGAGAGGGAACGCGGCGGTGATGACGATGACTCCCCGAGAAGAGGAAAAAGCCCCCGGGAGGAGCAGCAACGCCGTTAATTTTTTTCATCTTCTTCAATTCCAGGGAAAGCACGGGCTTAGGGGGAATTGCATAGTTGGAGCAGGGCGGCATGCCTTTAGAATACTTCTGGCTCATTCCCCTGGGTTTCGTTGTCGGCGCTTACGGCACCCTGATCGGCGCCGGGGGCGGCTTTGTGCTTGTGCCGGCCCTGCTTTTGCTCTTTCCCCGGGAAGCAACGGAGACGATCACCGGCATATCGCTGGCCGTGGTCTTCTTCAATGCCCTGTCCGGGACCATCGCCTATGGCCGCCTGAAACGGATCGAGTATCGTTCCGGACTTCTCTTCTCCGCGGCAACGATCCCCGGTGCCATCCTCGGCGCCCTCACCACGGCCTTTCTGCCCAGGCGCATCTTTGACTTCGTCTTTGGCCTCCTGCTTTTGGCCCTGGCCGTCTTTCTCGTTGTCAGGCCTGTAGCTCGCAAAAAAGGGGCGCAAACCTGTTCACCCGAGGACCGGGCCTGTACTCTAACCGAGGCTAACGGCAGGGTCCATCGTTTCTCTTATAATCCCCTGCGCGGGGCCGCCTTTAGTCTGTTTGTCGGTTATTTTTCCAGCCTCCTGGGTATCGGCGGAGGGATCATCCATGTTCCCATGCTGGTGCACCTGCTGAACTTCCCCGTGCATATCGCTACGGCAACGTCGCAATTCATGCTGATGAACATGGCTCTGACCGGGACCCTCACCCATCTGGCCGCGGGCACCTTCACGCAAGGCCTGCGCCGCATCATCATGTTGTCCCTGGGCGTCTTACTGGGTGCGCAGTTGGGAGCCCGGCTTTCCGGCAGGATGCAGGGACCATGGATCATCCGGGGGCTGGCGATTGCCCTGGGCCTGGTGGGTGCGCGCTTACTCCTGGCATTGTTGTGATGCTGTCTTTGCTCAATGTGGCCTCATCCTTGCGGCTCTGGTAGCTTATGGCGGAAGCGGGGCAGGCAGTCCGGCATTTCAGGCAGAGAAGGCAGTATTGAGAGGTTATTGATACCTGCCGCTTTCCCAAAACCGCCGCCTGGGAGGGACAATTTTTCACGCAAAGGCCGCAGGTTTTACAGCCCTCAGCGGCCAGACGAAATTTGCTGAACTTGGCCGTGGCACTGAGGAGAGTCCCCCAGGGACAGAGGTACCGGTGCCAGGTCCTTTCATTTATAAAGAAGGTCGTTAGGACGCCGAAACCGATAATCACGATGGGGAGGGGAAATTTTTTGCCCTGGGTGATCGTATAGATTGTATAGCCCAGCAAAGGCAAAAAGAGGGATAGTACGATCCAGCGCATGTAGCGTGCCTGGGCGAGGCGGGGAATCTTTTTCTTCGTCAATTGCAAATGCTGACTCAACCATTTGACAGGTCTTATTAAAGTGTGGATTGGGCACATCCAGCCACAGTAATAGCGTCCAAAGATCGCCGCCAAAGCGATGGATAAAAAGATGACCCCCATCCAGATTTGACCTCTGTTGGTGAGGGTGAGAGTTAAAAAAACCGCGAAAAATCCCCATTGTACAAAAAAGCGTATCCTTTGTGTCATTCCTTCTGCTCCTGTTATTTATTCTTGCGGCCGATGCATTTATCCTCAGGTGAGGCGGAGCTTTCCCTCTCCGTCGTCTTGCTCTGGAGAAAATGCACCAACCGCTCCCTATCCTCGGCGACGGCTTCCTTTTCTATCCTCTCCAAGACGGACAGAATCAGGAATCTCTTGAAAATGTCGGCTTCTTCAAGGCGGTAGCAGGTCCACCGGCCTTGCTTTCTGTCCTTAATAAAACCCGCTTCCTTTAATACATTCAGGTGAAAAGACACCTTGGGCTGAACCATGGCGAGGGCGGCGACCAGATCACAGACACATAATTCGCCCTCTTCCAGAAGCTTCAATATCCGTAGTCTTGTTTCTTCGGACAACGCCTTGAAAAGCCGCGATAGGTCCTGCATCGAAAAACTCCCCCTTCCGTGCTGGATCAGCACTCTCATAAACCATAATTTATATCTCAAACTTATTTTGTGTCATCACCCCTATTAACAGTGTGCTAAAGAGACAAAAGCCACTTATCATATAAACATATATTGATCAATAGCCATTCGCAGCCGCCTGCCTGGATACTCGCCTGGATACTTTGCTTGGCTATTTGTTATCCAGGAGAAGGGGACAGGGACGTTATTGTCAAGGGGATCTTTTAGTAATAAGTAATTATATCCATATGATATATGCGTTCATTCCCGATGGCACAGTCCCTGCAAGTAAAGGCTAAAAAATACCACAATAGGAGGTTTTAAAATGAAAAAGAGAATTTTCACCCTGTTAAGCGTTGCGCTCGTGCTGACCTTGGCGACCACTGCGGCTCTGGCCTGGGGTCCGGGCTTTGGCCGCGGCGGCGGCGGAGCGGCATCCTGCCTGAATGCGATCCCTAATCTGACGGCGGAGCAATCGGCCCAGATCCAAGCCCTGCGGGATGGCTTTTTGAAGGAGACCGAACCTCTCCGCAAAGAACTCTACGCGAAGCGGTCCGAGATGCGGAATGTACGGCGAAGTGCTAATCCCGATCAGGCTGCCCTGACAGCGCAACAGCAGGAGCTCATCAATCTCCGCACCCAGCTGCGGGACAAGGCTGCCGCGCACCGGACGGCCATGAGGAATGTGCTTACGCCGGAACAGCTGGCACAAATGCCCGCTTGCCCGCAAGGTGTGGAAGGCGCACCCGGCGCCGGCTTCGGTCCCGGTCCCGGTGCAGGTTTCGGTCCTCGGGGCGGCATGCGCGGCCCTGGCGGTCGCTGGTAACAAAAACCGGCGGGGCGGAATTCTTCCGCCCCGCCATTTTTTTTGGCACAATTTTATCTTAAACTCCCCTCTTTGAGACGTACAACCCCTATTTGTCATTGCGAGGAAGCCGGAGGCTGACGAAGCAATCTCATAAGGCATCGATTATCAAAGAGATTACCACGGCACACACGCACCTCGCAATGACGGTAAAGAAGTTTTGCAAAGGTTTCTCTTTGGCAAAGAGCGGATGCGCCTCAAGAAAAACTGGCCACCAGCACAGACATTGTGATATAGCCTTGCCATCGGTCATCCTACATCAAGGAGGAGATCATGTTCCTGAAATACCTGCCCATTCTGGCAAAAAAAAGTGCACCCAAACCGCCGCGCGAGCTGCGGCCCATCACCAAGCCCGCCTGGCATCCCTTGTCGCGCCCCTTGTCCGAGGCACGCGTGGCCCTGATTACGAGCGGCGCGATCCGCGAGCGAAGCCAGACACCCTTTCCGCCTTTGGGGGATGCGAGCTACCGGCCGATTTCCCCTGATCCGGCGTTTACGGACTTGCAGATCGATCACCGCACGCGCTTCGGCGTCCCTGCCCGCCAGGACCCCGAAGTAGCCTTTCCCAGGCTGGCGCTGCAGACCCTTGCCGAGCAGGGCCAGATCGGCGGCGTGGCGGAATATCATTACTCGATCTACGGAGGAATCCGTGACTATGACGGAATCGAGGACTGCCTGGCCCCGGTCCTGGCAAAGCAACTGGCCGAGGGAGGTGCGGACTTAGCCGTGTTCCTGCCCTTTTGACCATACTGCCACGAGACCGTGAGTCTCGTTGCCAACATCGTCGAAGCCCAGGGCATGGCCACCCTGATCATTGGCACGGTGCGCGACATCATGATGCAGGTGCGCGCGCCCCGTGCGGTTTTTGTCAATCATCCTGTGGGCCGGACTTTTGGACGGCCCCGGGCCCGGAGAATACAGCGGCAGATCCTTGCCGAGGCCCTGGGCTGCGCCCCTTTGTTCAAAAAAAGCGGCCAGATAATCGATTTGCCTTTTCAGTGGCAGGACCGTCCGGGAAGCTCCTGGCAGAAAGAGGTGGAAAAGAATATCTTCGACTTCAAAGGCTGACGACCTCGTAAAAAAAATCGCATTTCCCTCTTTGTTGTCATTCCCGCGAAGGCGGGAATCCAGTGATTGTCCTGGTTCCCCGCCTGCGCGGGGACGACGTCTGGACTCCCGCCTTTAGGCCCTGTGGGTCTCCGCGGGAATGACAGTTTTATGGCTTTTTACGAACGTATCATTTTTATGATGAGTCAAAAGCCTGTCATTGCGAGGAGGCCCTCGGCCGACGAAGCAATCCGTGATATAAATTAATTACAGGCCTGAGGTGCCTTTCTGCCCAACCGTTCCCGCCCCTGATGCCCATCAATGAAGACGCATGCCGGATATTCCTTGACGGACTGTTCCATATTTGCTTAACTGCGTACACACTCGGTACGTCAGATCCCTTATAGCTCCTGAATCCTTAGCAGGGAATCAAAATTGCAATGAGGCGTAATCTTATTGAAAATCCTTGCCCATTTCCTACAATTGGCTTATGTTTTTTCCGTGGATACTTAAACAATGATCATTCATGAGGGAGGGAAGCAAAGTGGATTTAATCAACCGTATCGAAATTGATCCGAGGGTGTGTAACGGAAAGCCGGTGATTAAAAGGACCAGAATCCCCGTTTCGGTCATTTTGGAACAGATTGCCGCAGGGGAGTCTTGGGCAAAATTGCTTGCCGGATATCCGGAATTGAAAGAAGAAGATATTCGGGCCGCTTTATTTTATGCCAAGGAGTCTCTTGATCACTCTGAAATAAGGGCTGTCAATGCCTGAGCCGTTCTTACGTTATCATTCTTCGGATCAATTTACGGATCATCTTGTTATTTTATCACCCAAAAAGGCAAAATGGATTTTAACCTATAAATTTTAGAGGCTCTTCTGTCAATATTCAGATAATGAGGACTTTTACGAAGCTGCGCGAGATGCTGCTATCGCATACAGAACTTCAGCGGAAGATCGACCCCCCCCCATACTCCCCCTTTGCCAAAGGGGGCAGGGGGATTTTAGAGCAGAAACGACTGAAGCATAGCGGAAAACAAGAGACATTTCCATGGCAAATGAAGCTCAGAAAACCGAGCACTCCGGCCCGAAGAAGGGGCGCGGCGCTTACTGGGGCCGGAAGAAGACGGCCAAACATGAATCCAACCGGGTGCGGAGGGAGCTGGATAAGTCAGAAGAAAAGCCGAAGTCCGAGGAGTGAGAGATCGGGGAAATCACGTGGAAGCCTGCCTGACGGTGAGATCATTCCGTGTCACCCGGAAGTCAAGCAACCTTTGCCTGTTGGTGAGGTATCGTAAATGGCAGAACCTTTCTACGCCCATACGAAAGACAACGAGCCACCGGATCGCTGGCAGCTTCTGGCAGATCACCTGCGACAGACCGCAAAGAAGGCCCGATCATTTGCCGCTACCTTCGGTGCTGAAGACTGGGCTTACCTTGCCGGGCTATGGCATGATCTCGGAAAATACTCACAAGATTTTCAACAGTTGCTAATAGATTCGCAAGTCGATGACACCTTGGCAAAAAGGCGCAAACAACGCGTAAATCATTCAACAGCCGGGGCGCTTCATGCCGTGGAAAGACTCGGTATAGCTGGTAGGATATTTGCGTACCTGATTGCCGGTCATCATGCCGGAATGCCCGACTGGACGGCTGATGAGAGTGGCAACGCTGCCTTGTCCATCCGTCTGCAAGATACTGCTTTTCTTGAAGCGATTCGCAGTGCCATCCCGAATGACATCATGAATCAGTTTTTACCAAAGCAGCGGCCGCCAAAGGGTATTGACCCAGCACTCTGGATGAGGATGCTGTTTTCATGTCTCGTGGATGCTGATTTTCTCGATACGGAAACATACATGGAACCCGATAAAGCGAAACTGCGCGGGGAATATGCGACTATAGGAGAACTTCTCACTCTTTTCACAAGTTATATGGACGAAAAATCCGGTAATACAAGACATACCCCTGTCAATCAGCTTCGCACAAAGATTCTTGGATGGTGCAGAGAAGCGGCAAACGGATCACCGGGGGCTTACACATTAACCGTTCCTACCGGGGGTGGCAAAACACTGTCTTCCATGGCCTTCGCTCTTCGTCACGCCGTCAGATACAACAAGCACCGAATTATTTATGTTATTCCCTATACCAGCATCATCGAGCAGACAGCCGACCAGTTCAGGCAGATATTCGGGGACGCTGTCATCGAGCATCATTCCAACTTCGACGGAGATTCGGATGACAGTGATGATTATAATCGTGGCCGCCTGGCCTGTGAAAACTGGGATGCACCTCTCATCGTCACGACATCGGTTCAGTTCTTTGAATCCCTCTTTGCAAACAGAACTAGCCGATGTCGGAAACTCCATAATATTGCAAACAGCGTTGTCATCCTCGATGAGGTCCAGTTATTGCCACCCGAATTTCTCAAACCGATCCTCCATGCCCTCAACCAGTTGAGAGCGCACTTCGGTGTAACGCTCCTGCTAATGACGGCTACCCAACCGGCTTTTCACCCGCAACCAACTGTCCGTTTCGATGGCCTGCCAAATACCGTTGAGATCATACCAGACCCGGATGAACTCCATCAAAAACTCAAACGGACGGAGATAAAGATCCCGCAGACTCTGCTTGAATCGAGGGAATGGCCGGACATAGCCGAAGAGCTTCAGGAACACGAGACGATCTTGTGTATTGTCAACAGTCGGAAGGATTGCCGGACGCTCTGGGAGATGATGCCTGAAGGAACGTACCATTTATCAGCCCTGATGTGCGGGGCGCATCGTTCACAACTCATTGCGGCAATTAAAGAACGACTCAAAGATGGTAAGCCGATCCGGGTCATCAGCACTCAGCTTGTTGAAGCGGGCGTTGATCTTGATTTTCCCGTCGTCTACCGCGCTATTGCTGGTCTTGACTCCATTGCCCAGGCCGCTGGCCGTTGCAACCGGGAAGGACGTCTCTCCATGGGCAGAGTCGTTGTATTTTCTCCCCCAGGCGAACCGCCGATGGGACATTTACGCCAGGCAGCGCAAATAGGCAGAAGAATGCTCCATGCAGACGCTGGCGATCTGCTTAGCCCCGCACAATTCAACAAATTCTTTGAAGAACTGTATTGGCTCCAAGGCGACCGGCTTGACGCCAAGGATATCCTCAGCGACCTTCAGGCGGACGGGAATTTTCAATTCAGCTTTCGGACCGCCGCGGGCAAATTTCAGATCATCGATGACGCCTGTCAGGCACCCGTTCTTGTGCAGTACGGCGAAGGTGCAAAATTCATCGCACTGCTCGAAAAGATGGGGCTGGAAAGATGGCTCATGCGGAAATTGCAAAGGTACACCATCAACATCCCACGCTATCTGCATGACAGGCTAAAAATGGACGGAGGCATTCGGGAAGTTTATCCGGGAATCTATGTCCAAGGTCATACCGCTCTTTATCATGAAGATCTGGGCTTCTGTCCCGATAGATCGGCTATTTATCGGCCCGATGACCTGATCTGTTAAAAAACCGAAAGGAGGAAATATGGATGAAGCTGTCAGGAAAAGCAAAACGTTCATTTTGAAGGTATGGGGCGAAAACGCCTGCTTTACCCGTCCGGAAATGAAGGTAGAGCGCGTTTCCTATGATGTCATGACACCGTCGGCAGCACGGGGTGTCTTGGAGGCCATCCTGTGGAAACCGGCTATCCGCTGGGAAGTGGAGCAAGTGGATGTGCTCAAGCCCATCCGGTGGGAATCGGTGCGCCGTAATGAAGTCGGTTCCCAGATGTCCAGCCGCACCAACGGTCTTTTTATCGAAGATAATCGCCAGCAGCGGGCCGGCCTCTTCCTCCGTGATGTAGCCTATGCCATCCACGCCCATTTTGAGATGACAAAAAAAGCGGGACCGGAAGACAATGTCATGAAGTTCCAAGAGATGTTTCTACGCCGTGTCCAAAAGGGGCAATGCTTCTATCAGCCCTATCTCGGTTGCCGCGAGTTTTCCGCCCATTTCCAATCGGTCTGTGAAACCGGCCCCACACCCGCGCCGATCGAAGAAACAAGGGAGTTGGGATGGATGCTCTTCGACATGCAGCACGACGCTTTAAAGGATGCAAACCATATTCACACCTGCACCGAAAATTGCCGGGCCTCCTTCTTCAAGGCGACCATGGAAAGAGGCCGGATTGATCTCCGAGGAATCGAGGTACGATCATGATATTACAGGCGCTTCATCGTTATTACCTTAGAAAACAAGACGAAATGCCACCTGAAGGTTTTGATCAAAAAGAAATCCCATTCCTTATCGTCCTGGATTTGGAAGGTCGTTTTGTGGATTTACAGGATACCAGGACGCCTTTTGGCAAAAAAAAGATAGCGAGGAAGTTTGTCGTCCCGAGAGAAAATGGACGATCCGGAAAAAATGCCTGGCAAACAACCAATGTGCTTTGGGATCACTATGGATATGTGCTGGGATGGCCTAAATCGGACACGGAGAAAGACAGAAATACTGCATTAAAACAGCATGGCGTCTTCATCGAGCAAGTTGAAACATTACACAATGCATTTGCTGATGATGAAGAGATCCGTGCCGTATTGTTTTTCCTTAAAGGTGGACAATTCGATGACGTCTATGCGCATCCGGCGTGGAAGGATTGTGCAAAAATGCCGGGATGCAATCTGTCTTTTCAAATGTCAGGGTTGAATCGTCTTATTTGCGAAAACAAAAATGTCCAGTCATTCATATCTGGCACATCTTGCGAAGATGAGCAGAAGGAGGGTGATGAATCTCCTGATATGGAGGGCATATGCCTGATAACAGGTGAACATTCGTCGCTGGCCAGATTGCATCTAAGGACGCCAATTGCAGGGTCAAAAAGCAACGCAAAAATAGTATCTTTTCAAAAAAGCATGGGGTTCGATTCCTACGGTAAGCAACAGAGTTTCAATGCGCCAGTATGTAAAAGTGCATCTTTTTCTTATGCAACTGCACTACGGCATATGCTGACTAAAGACTCAAGACAGAGGCTGATGGTCGGCGATGCGACAACTGTCTTCTGGGCCGAAAAAAAGCACGACATTGAGGACGTCTTTGCCGATATCTTTGGTGAACCAGCGAAGGACAATCCTGTGCAGGATCACAAGGCCCTTGTCGCCATGTTCCGTGCTCCTCAGGTTGGGGCCAAAGCGGAACTGGATCCCGGCACCCGGTTTTATGTCTTGGGCCTCGCACCAAACGCTGCCCGGATCGCCGTCCGTTTCTGGTATGAGGGTACGGTGGCGCAGATCTCGGACAATATTTATCAGCATTTTGAAGATTGCACGATTGTCCATGGACCAAACCAACCGGAGACTTTATCGCTTTTCCGCCTGCTCGTATCGACGGCGACACAGGGTGAATCTAAAAATATTCAGCCGAAGCTGACAGGGGATTTCATGCGGGCGATTCTCTCCGGTACGCCTTATCCGAAATCCGTTTTAGCCGCTGTGATTAATCGGATAAAAGCTGAACAATCAAAAAAAGACCAAAATGGGAAATCTATACAAAACGTAACCTATCCCCGTGCGGCGCTTATCAAGGCAGTTCTCGTTCGGGAATCACGCTACTATAAACACAACATGAAGGAGGTTGACATGGCGCTGGACACATCTAACGACAACATCGGCTACCGAATGGGGAGGCTTTTCGCAGCCTTGGAAAAGATTCAGGAAGAGGCCAGTCCGGGAATCAACACAACGATTCGCGATCGGTTCTACGGTGCCGCGTCAAGCACGCCAGTAGCGGTCTTTTCCCACCTCATGAAACTTAAGAATCATCACCTCTCCAAGCTAGAAAACCGGGGCCGTGCGGTCAATTTTGAGCGGCTAATCGGAGAGATCATTGATGATATCACTGATTTTCCTTCTCATCTGTCGCTTGCAGACCAAGGGCGTTTTGCCGTCGGCTATTATCATCAGCGACAAGATTTCTTTACCAAAAAGGACCAATAACGATTTATTAAACGGACAATGAAAGGAGCTAGACCATGACTAACTCGATACAGAACCGCTATGACTTTGTTTTACTCTTTGATGTAAAAGACGGCAACCCCAACGGTGATCCTGATGCGGGCAACCTGCCCCGCGTCGATCCGGAGACCGGTCACGGCCTTGTAACCGACGTCTGCCTGAAACGAAAAGTTCGAAATTATGTGCAGATGGTCAAGGAGGGCACATCGGGATACGACGTATTTGTCAAGGAAAAGGCCATATTGAACAAGCATATTCGAGAAGCATATGAGTCAATGGAAATAGACCTTAGCTCACCTCCTGTTGAGAAGAAAGATGGGAAGGAACGTAAGTCAAAGGGAGTGGCACAGGGAAGTGAAATTGATAAAGGACGTGATTTCATGTGCAAATCCTTTTACGATATTCGCACATTCGGCGCCGTTTTAAGCACTGGTGCAAATGCTGGCCAAGTTAGAGGCCCTGTGCAGATAACTTTTGCACGTTCAGTTGATATGGTTGTTCCACTTGAACACTCAATTACAGTTTGCGCTGCCCGTATGGAAGAAAAACCCATTGAAGAACAGATAGGCATACAAGGCCGCAAGTTCACTATTCCATATGCCCTTTATCGTTGCCACGGTTTCATTTCTGCGCCATTCGCTGAAAAGACGGGTTTCAGCGACGACGATTTAAACCTCTTCTGGGAGGCCGTTGCCAATATGTTCGAGCATGACCGGTCCGCCGCCCGTGGTCAGATGGCTGCCCGCAAGCTGTTCGTCTTCAAGCACAACTCAAGAATGGGAAATGCACCGGCGCATGAATTGTTTGATCTGATAACAATCAGCCTCAAAGATGATTCGGATAAGCCCCCCCGTGATTTTTCCGATTATCAAATAGATATCGCTAGTAATGTACCAGGAACTGTAGCGTTGGAGGTGAAGATATAGCGCTGCTTTCAGGATCGGCAGCCGCACCATGGATCGGTCGTGGCGACAGGGCGAAAACGTGCACAGCATTTTATAGACATAATTTTAACCTGCGTGTTTAAGAGACTAATTTTGAAAAGACCTGCTGATGAAGAGAAAAAATGAAATAACGTCTTTAAAAAGCGAACTGATCCTCTACCCGACAGTGGATGGAAAATCAAAGGTCGAAGTCCGTCTTCAGGACGAGACCGTCTGGTTGACCCAGAAACTGATGGCTGAACTGTTCCAGACCACCCCGCAAAACATTACCATTCACCTGAGAAATATCTTTAGTGAAGGCGAATTGGATGAAGGGACAACTTGTAAGGATTCCTTACAAGTTAAAATTGAGGGCCGGGCGGACGTCTCCAAGCCATAAAGGGCATGACGTCCTGGTCGGAGAGACGCTTCGGAAAACGCGAGAATGAGAAAAAAGGAGTGACATTGTCTGCATGATGACGCTAAAACATTTCTTATCTGGTCTCGATACCATCTCTGTTACAACATCATGGTATCTTACCGATATCAGCGAGGCAAAGGGCAAGCAGGAGCTTTATACCAAGCAATCGCCGCAGAGGCTGAAGTCGCTTAAAGAGCATGCCTTGATCGAGAGCGCAGTTTCCTCCAACCGCATTGAAGGGGTAGAAGTCAATGAGCAGCGCATCGGCACCATTATTTTTGGCAAAGCGTTACCGCATGATCGTTTGGAGGAAGAGGTCCGGGGCTACCGGGAAGCCCTCAACCTCATCCATGATCGGGGGGCGAAATTGCCCATTGCCGAAGACACCTGCAAGCTGCTGCATCGTCTGGCGCGCGGCGAAATATGGGATGCCGGCAAATATAAGGAAAAAGACGGCGACATCATCGAAAAGCACCCGGATGGCACTTCGCTTGTCAGGTTTCGAACCGTTCCGGCCATGGAAACTCCTGCCTATATGAAACTGCTGATTGATTCATGGCAGGCATGTCTAAAAGAAACCATGGTCCCTCCGTTTGTCGCGCTGGCGGCCTTCAATCTGGATTTTTTGTGCATACACCCTTTTCGCGACGGAAACGGCCGGGTCTCCCGGCTGCTCATGCTTCTGCAATGCTACCATCTGGGGATCGAGGTGGGCAGATATATCAGCCTCGAACGGCTTATCGAACAGAACAAAGAAAGATATTATGAGACGCTAATGCTGAGTTCGGAAGGTTGGCACGAAGGGAAGCACAACCCCTGGTATTATATCAACTTCGTCTGTTTCATCCTCAAGATGGCTTACCAAGAGTTTGAAGAAAGGTTAGGCGGGCTGCCTCAACCAAGGGGTGAAAAGACGGCCCTGATCCACGATGCCGTGAATAGTTTCCACGGCAGTTTCAGCGTCGCCGACATTCAGCGGAAATGTCCGGGTATTGGTATTGATATGATTCGCAGGGTGCTTAAAGACCTTCAGAATCAGGGTATTGTCGAATGTCTCGGGCGGGGACGAAATGCCAAATGGCATAAGACCGGAAATTAGGTAATAACCGCTAATATAGGTAATAAATTAGGTAACAAGTGACGACATGTACAGCCCGGATGACCTAATTCAGCTTTCCGCTTTGCAGCACATGGCGTTTTGCCCTCGCCAGTGTGCCCTCATCCACATTGAGCAGACCTGGGCGGAAAGCGGGCGCACTGCTGAAGGCCGGATCATGCACGAGCGGGTGCATGAGGAAAACCGGGAGTCCCGGGGCGATGTACGGATAGACTACGGCGTGGCGCTTCGCTCGCTGCGCATAGGGCTGATCGGCAAGGCCGACGTTGTGGAGTTCCACCGCCAGCCGGACGGATTATGGCGGCCATTTCCGGTGGAATATAAGCGGGGCAAGCCCAAGGCCGATGATTGCGACAAGGTCCAGCTCTGCGCGCAGGCGCTTTGCCTGGAGGAGATGCTCTCTGTCGCGATTCTGAAAGGGGCGCTGTTTTATGGCCAGACCCGCCACCGTCTTGATGTTGTTTTTGATGATGCGCTCCGATGGAAAACAGAGGAGACGGCCCGTAAGGCACACGAATTGATTGACTCCGGCATCACGCCTAAGCCGGTTTATGCGAAGCGGTGCGAAAGCTGTTCGCTGATGGCAGAGTGCCTGCCGAAGACGATTCAGAAGCGGCGCTCTGTGAAGAGTTACATGGCACGGGTTATGGAGGAACCATGAAGAACAACCCCGGGATGAGTGAAACGCTAGCACTGAATATCAGTTGTCCGTAATTACCGGACAACTGGTAAGGGTGGGGGCAAATTGCCCCCACCCTCGGATAGAAATATCCTGAGGAAAGCGAGAAACGACTGAAAAAGGGGAAGAAGACGGATGAAGATCCGCCTGAAACGGAATCGGGGTAATCTATGAAAAAACATCTCAATACCCTTTTCGTCACAACGCAGGGCGCCTACCTGGCCAAGGAGGGGGAAACGATTGTTGTCAAGGTTGAGAAGGAGGTTCGTCTCCGGTTACCCGTTCATACGATAGGCGGCATCGTCTGTTTCGGCAATGTTTCCTGCAGCCCCTTCCTGATGGGCTTTTGCGCTGAAAATGGTGTCGGGATCAGCTTTCTTTCGGAGCATGGTCGTTTTTTGGCGCGGGTGCAAGGACCGGTTTCCGGAAACGTTCTCCTGCGCCGGGAGCAGTACCGGCGCGCCGACGATCCAAAGGCCTCTGCTGATGTGGCGCGGTCGGTCCTGACCGGAAAGATGGCCAATAGCCGGACAGTTCTTCAGCGGGCTTTGCGGGATCACGGCGACAAAATGGCTGCGGATCAGGTAGGAATGGCGGTCAAACGCCTGAGCAATTGCCTTGAACAGTTGAATCAGGGCCAGCCGCTTGATGCCCTCCGGGGGTGTGAAGGAGATGCGGCCCATCTCTATTTTAATGTCTTTGACCACCTGATTGTTGCGCAGAAAGAGGCATTTACATTTGCGGAGCGGAACCGCCGGCCACCCCTGGATAATGTCAATGCCCTTTTATCCTTTATTTATACGCTCCTCGTGCATGACATTCGTTCGGCCCTGGAGACGGTGGGTCTGGACCCGGCAGTGGGGTTTCTGCACCGGGATCGACCCGGTCGTCCCAGCCTGGCTCTGGATATGATGGAGGAATTCCGGCCCTTTCTCGCCGATCGCCTGACGCTTTCCCTTATTAACCTCCGGCAAGTTCAGGAGAAAGGATTCAAGAAGTCGGATTCCGGGGCGGTCATGATGACGGACGAGACGCGCAAAACAGTGCTTGTTGCCTACCAGGAACGGAAGCAGGAGGAAATCCTCCATCCCTTCCTTGAGGAAAAAGTGACGATCGGTCTGCTGTTTCATGCGCAGGCCCTGTTGATGGCCAGGTATCTGCGAGGCGATTTGGACGGGTACCCGCCCTTTATCTGGAAGTAATAGCGCCCCATGTGCAGGGGCGTGAATCGAAACAGCTGAAAATGAGGGGCGTGATGCTTGTGCTGGTCAGCTATGATGTTTCCACTGTCAGTGAAAATGGGCCGCGGCGTCTGCACCGGGTAGCCAAGGCCTGTCAGAATTACGGACAGCGGGTGCAATATTCGGTTTTCGAGTGCCTCGTCGATCCGGCACAGTGGGCGGTGCTGCGTCAGAAGTTGATAGATGAAATCGATCCCAAGGAAGACAGCCTGCGCTTTTATTTCTTGGGATCGAACTGGAAGCGCCGCATTGAGCATATAGGTGCCAAGAAATCGCTTGATCAGGAAGGGCCGTTGATTGTCTAAAGGATCTTCGCGAACCCCATGTTGCCACGAATTTCTAGGGGTGTTCGCGGTGATGGTAACAACAGGATTTTACGTACTATTTTGAAAGTGCTCTTTGACAACTGAATATTTTATGATCTCTCGGAGGCACATGCGCGGAAAATTAAAGATTTTATTAACTATTCTGAAAAGTTATGAGAAGTAAGTCGCCCCCCGCGCGGGGGCGTGGATTGAAACTTTGTTATTTGCATGTTTCTATTTCTCTTTCTTTGTCGCCCCCCGCGCGGGGGCGTGGATTGAAACTGTTTATCCCAGTAAAATCGACGTAACAATTACGTCGCCCCCCGCGCGGGGGCGTGGATTGAAACGGTTAATACATCGCTGTCCCGGTTATGCGATACGGTCGCCCCCCGCGCGGGGGCGTGGATTGAAACCAACATAAAGCAAGTTTCCGTCTTGGTCGAAATGGTCGCCCCCCGCGCGGGGGCGTGGATTGAAACCTCACATACCAACAGGGCAGAAATCCTTAACTGCGTCGCCCCCCGCGCGGGGGCGTGGATTGAAACATAAAAGATTCCCCATAGGGGCCGGGTTAACTATGTCGCCCCCCGCGCGGGGGCGTGGATTGAAACATTGAGCACGGGAGAGCATGGGAAACGGGCGTTAGTCGCCCCCCGCGCGGGGGCGTGGATTGAAACTGGCTATGCGAGAGGGGTAAATCGACCCATTACAGTCGCCCCCCGCGCGGGGGCGTGGATTGAAACTGATATTTTATCATTGCTTTGTTATTTGAACCACGTCGCCCCCCGCGCGGGGGCGTGGATTGAAACGGGTATTAATGCGGCTGGTGTTGATAGTGGTTATGGTCGCCCCCCGCGCGGGGGCGTGGATTGAAACTCACTGAAGGGAAACCACCAAAGGCCGGTACTTTGTCGCCCCCCGCGCGGGGGCGTGGATTGAAACATAGGTAAATGATTTGGGTGATTCGTCGTCAAATGTCGCCCCCCGCGCGGGGGCGTGGATTGAAACATCGTAATCATAACTAAAGAAAGGAACTACTCAGTCGCCCCCCGCGCGGGGGCGTGGATTGAAACTACCAATTCCCCAGTCTCAACACTAAATACCGGATGTCGCCCCCCGCGCGGGGGCGTGGATTGAAACCCCTGTGGTAGCTGCTAAGATTTTCAGTTGCTTGTGTCGCCCCCCGCGCGGGGGCGTGGATTGAAACGCTTACGACAAAGCAAAAGGGGTAAAAAAACCATGTCGCCCCCCGCGCGGGGGCGTGGATTGAAACATTTAAAAGGAATTAAATAACAATGCGAATCAATGTCGCCCCCCGCGCGGGGGCGTGGATTGAAACCCTTTATGAATATGGATTAATATGGACAAAAGAGTCGCCCCCCGCGCGGGGGCGTGGATTGAAACAATATCGTTATGTAATGGTCTTTCTTTTTTTCCAGTCGCCCCCCGCGCGGGGGCGTGGATTGAAACACATAAGCCATGGCCTACACGGTTAGCTTTCTTAGTCGCCCCCCGCGCGGGGGCGTGGATTGAAACTCATTATGGCAATGAGGGCATGGAGCAGTTTCACCAGTCGCCCCCCGCGCGGGGGCGTGGATTGAAACAGTAGCTATCTGGGTGTTAACGCGACTGGTGTTGTCGCCCCCCGCGCGGGGGCGTGGATTGAAACCACTTCTTGTTCTCGTCCTCTAACTCGTTACCAGAGTCGCCCCCCGCGCGGGGGCGTGGATTGAAACAGTCTACCACTCTGGAAAGGAAAAACTGGTACAAGTCGCCCCCCGCGCGGGGGCGTGGATTGAAACTTTGAATCTGTTCCATATGTAAGGGCAGCACAGAGTCGCCCCCCGCGCGGGGGCGTGGATTGAAACTTCTGTCCCAGAATAAACAACGCCTTTATCATCGAGTCGCCCCCCGCGCGGGGGCGTGGATTGAAACTTTTTTTGTCTGTATCTTGCATCGGCAAGGGATAGTCGCCCCCCGCGCGGGGGCGTGGATTGAAACATAATGTGATGCAAGACATGATGATTTTAGGCAAGTCGCCCCCCGCGCGGGGGCGTGGATTGAAACCCATCCTGTAGTTACTCCAATTGTCCCTCGTTTGTCGCCCCCCGCGCGGGGGCGTGGATTGAAACTTGCTTATTGTAGGTGGTATAGACTTTCTTACCAGGTCGCCCCCCGCGCGGGGGCGTGGATTGAAACACTTACCGACCATGATAAACGTAACGGTTCATTGTGTCGCCCCCCGCGCGGGGGCGTGGATTGAAACATATTTCATAGCGTTAACCCCTTTTTTGTGTTGAGTCGCCCCCCGCGCGGGGGCGTGGATTGAAACCATGATACTTTACCCCATTATTACCATGCACTGCGTCGCCCCCCGCGCGGGGGCGTGGATTGAAACATGATATTTCCCCTTTCAAGTAGTTAAATTGTTGTCGCCCCCCGCGCGGGGGCGTGGATTGAAACCATACCATACCATACCATTAACCATACCATAAGAGTCGCCCCCCGCGCGGGGGCGTGGATTGAAACTTTAAAGAAAAGGAGGTGATGCCCACGCAGTCGAGTCGCCCCCCGCGCGGGGGCGTGGATTGAAACATTATAGAGCTTACAATAAGCAATATCATTGTCTGTCGCCCCCCGCGCGGGGGCGTGGATTGAAACCAAGAGGCCGAAGTACGCGGAGGCGAATTTACTGTCGCCCCCCGCGCGGGGGCGTGGATTGAAACAAGTCCATCGCGGCCCGGGCCGAGACGATCACCCGTCGCCCCCCGCGCGGGGGCGTGGATTGAAACCCGTGCGGGTTGGTAAACCAGGCGGTCCCGTCGGGTCGCCCCCCGCGCGGGGGCGTGGATTGAAACGTGCTGCGGGACGTGGTCCACGTGCTGGCAAACGTCGCCCCCCGCGCGGGGGCGTGGATTGAAACGCGGAAAAGCAGGCCGCGGCCCTGGCGGACCCGCGTCGCCCCCCGCGCGGGGGCGTGGATTGAAACCCGATGAAGCACTCCGGGCCGCGGCTGACCAAAGTCGCCCCCCGCGCGGGGGCGTGGATTGAAACAAAACCGCATAGGTATAGCTATTGCCGCCAAAGGTCGCCCCCCGCGCGGGGGCGTGGATTGAAACGGCATCCTTTGGGATTTTTGGGAGAACCCCTCGGTCGCCCCCCGCGCGGGGGCGTGGATTGAAACCAGTCCATCACTGACTCCGAGCGGGAAGGCCAGGGTCGCCCCCCGCGCGGGGGCGTGGATTGAAACATGAAAAACAGGGTCAGCTTTGATTGTTTGCCCCGTCGCCCCCCGCGCGGGGGCGTGGATTGAAACATCGTGAAAGAAGTCACCGGCCTCATCGCTGTCTGTCGCCCCCCGCGCGGGGGCGTGGATTGAAACGCGGTAACCAAGAATGATTTTCGGCTCGCAGCGTGTCGCCCCCCGCGCGGGGGCGTGGATTGAAACTCTTAAGCCTGCCCCATACTGCTTTATCTGAGCTGTCGCCCCCCGCGCGGGGGCGTGGATTGAAACACATTGATGATAGAGTTGGCAAGCTGCCCTACAGCGTCGCCCCCCGCGCGGGGGCGTGGATTGAAACGGATTACACGCAGAGCCAAAGCCAAAACCAGGAAGTCGCCCCCCGCGCGGGGGCGTGGATTGAAACGTTTTCAAGGTCAAACGTCCACCCCGTTGGTGTGTCGCCCCCCGCGCGGGGGCGTGGATTGAAACATCCTGCGTGAGATTAGGTTAACCATTTGGTTATGTCGCCCCCCGCGCGGGGGCGTGGATTGAAACACCCCTCAAGCCAGCCCGTAGGTCATCTAGGGGGGTCGCCCCCCGCGCGGGGGCGTGGATTGAAACGCTCAGCTAGGAGGTACTTAATCGCGCGTCTTAGTCGCCCCCCGCGCGGGGGCGTGGATTGAAACAAATAGTAGCAATAAACTACCATTGACATATTATGTCGCCCCCCGCGCGGGGGCGTGGATTGAAACTCAGTATGGATATGGGGAACAATACCGATATACAGTCGCCCCCCGCGCGGGAGCGTGGATTGAAACTGCTCAATAAGGCGGGAAACACCGAGCCCATCCCCGTCGCCCCCCGCGCGGGGGCGTGGATTGAAACGCGAATAACTGGCTTGTCAGGTTTCCGATGGGTAGTCGCCCCCCGCGCGGGGGCGTGGATTGAAACTGAGGATGCGGAACTTCTTGGCTGCCCACCCGGGTCGCCCCCCGCGCGGGGGCGTGGATTGAAACACCGATGCCGCCAACGTGGAGACGGCCCTGGCGGAGTCGCCCCCCGCGCGGGGGCGTGGATTGAAACGGCGCTGCGGGGTTGCTCACTCCCGGGAAGCGACCGTCGCCCCCCGCGCGGGGGCGTGGATTGAAACTGAGTGGGGCAAACGAAGGGGAATTTGCGGCCTGTCGCCCCCCGCGCGGGGGCGTGGATTGAAACCCGTTCGCAGTCAGGGCGGATCAGTCAGAGAAAAGTCGCCCCCCGCGCGGGGGCGTGGATTGAAACATGCAGGACCACCCCGGCCACAATGCCATCTCCGGTCGCCCCCCGCGCGGGGGCGTGGATTGAAACGACGCCGGCGAGATCCTCAGCCGCAAGGTCCCCCGTCGCCCCCCGCGCGGGGGCGTGGATTGAAACATCTGCCAGAAGTGCGGGAAGCCGACCGGCATTGTGTCGCCCCCCGCGCGGGGGGCGTGGATTGAAACGAGTTCGACGGCGCGTTGTTCAAGTTCAGCGTGAGTCGCCCGCGCGGGGGCGTGGATTGAAACGCGGTATGGGAGGGGCGATGAAGCTGGAGCAAAGCCTTATTAAAGGCAGATGCTATGAGCTATAGCCAGGAAAAAGCAAGACATGTGTGCGGACATTATTTTGGACAGATTATCCTTGATAAATTTGTATTATATTGATTTATAAAGCGTTAACAAATAATTTATCGGGACATTATTTTGGACATTTTGAGAGACAAAATATTATTTGATGATATCAAGAAACGTGTAGAAACCTTACGCTTCGGTCCCTTTACCTTTCAAGTCGGCGTGGAGCATCGTGAGGCGGCAATGCTTCTCCAACGTGTAGCCGATGCGCAGGCGCGGTTCTTGAGTTCCCCTCTTTCCCAGGTGGCTAATCGCCTGGAGCAGGAAGTTCTTGTCAGCAGCATCTTCAGCACCAACACCATTGAAGGGGGCACGCTTACTGAAGAAGAAACGAAGGATGCTCTCAATCTTGACCCTGCACAGGTGCAGGCTGAGGAGCAGCGGCGCGCCGTCAACATCAAGACAGCCTATGACATCGCTCAGAAATCGGCGCAAGTCCCGAACTGGCGCTTGTCGGTTGATTTCATGAAACAGATACATGCCGCCATTACCGATGGCATACCCCATAAGTATAATCAGCCTGCGCTGCTACGGAGTAACCCCAAAAACGTCGTGACCCACGTAGGCGATACTGCCCATGGCGGCCGTTATAAGCCGCCGCAGTATGGAGGCGACATTGAACTTTTACTTGAGCAAATGGTAATATGGCACACTGAACTGGCCAACGCTGAATTACCGGCGCTGATGCAAGCGCCTCTGATACATTACTATTTTGAATTAATTCATCCTTTCTGGGATGGCAATGGCCGCGTCGGGCGAGTGCTTGAAGCAACTGTGCTGCACAGCGCCGGCTTCCGCTATGCTCCTTTCGCCTTGGCTCGCTACTACATGGAGCGGATCGACCAATATTTCACGCTATTCAATCTATGCCGCAAACAGGCGGACAAGAAAACAGCATACCCGAACACCCCTTTTGTCCTGTTTCATCTCGAAGGGATGCTGGCCAGCATTAACCGTCTCCATGACCGGGTGAACGCCATGGTGAAATTAATGTTGTTAGAAACACATATCAAGCATTTACTAGACACAAAAGAAATAAATCTACGCCAATATGCCATTCTGACCCAGGTTATGGAGCGCGCTAAACCATTTCAGATAGATGAACTGCATCGGGCACCCTGGTTTGCAGCACTTTATGCCAAACTTGGTGACAAGACCAAACAACGGGACTTGAGCAGCCTGCGCAGGCAGGAGCTTCTGTATGTTGATGAGAAAGGTTTTGTTTGGCCGGGGGTTATGAGATTAAAATAATAACTTGTCCGCCGAAAGTCAGAGTTTCACCTCAGGCGGACACATGAGACATATTGAAAGGGGAAAGAAACAAAACCGCCGCTTCGGCAATGAGTTGTGGTATAGGAGAACCAATGAATGGCAACAACCGATCCGATATCGCGCCCGGCATGCGGGTGAGGGTGGTCCGGAAAGAGGATCAGAGAAGCGGCGCCCTCACGGAAGGAGTCGTCAGGGAGCTGCTCACGAAATCGCCCCACCACCCCCACGGCATCAAGGTGCGCCTGGAGAGCGGCATCGTCGGCCGTGTGAAAGAGATTAATCTTCACCCTTGACCGAAGAGTTCCGTCGCCTTCTTCGCCACCCTTTCTCCGAATAGTCTGGCCCTTTCCTTTTGGTTATCATCGCCGTCTTTGATGGTGATCGCCCCGTAGTGCGTATAGGGAAGGCCCCAGGATGTTCCCCCGGAATAGACAAGCGCCCCCATGACCAGGAGACGGGCGATCAGTTCCATCTCTGCAAAATCGGCGCCGCCGCCGAGATAACCTTCCGTGACAAAGACACTCCCTAGCTTGCCGGCAAGCTTCACCCTTGTTGTCTCGATCCATTTATTCATTGGCCAGGAAGAAGCGCCGCGGTGTGTGGGACAGCCGAGGATGACCGCCTGTGAGGCTGTGAGAAAGCCCTCGTCCACTTCCTCAATCGACATGCTCTTCACTTCGACTGTGCCGTCCAGTCTGGCGCCTGCGGCGATGATGTCCGCCACCCGTTGCGAGTTGCCGGTGACACTGTGGTAGATAATCGAAATTTTCATGGGAAGTCCTTTCTGTTGGTTGTTATTGGATGGTACTTTCGCTGCCGCATGTTTCGCTGATGTAATATTTATTCTTCCTTCTTGACCTCGCAGATGAACCGGCGGTTGGGGGTGGCCGCGGTAAAGGGATCCCGCTCCGCATCGGACGTCAGGAGGTTGACGTTTACGCCCCCGTCTCCCGGATTGCCCCAGCCGAAATCGATGATGACGAGCCCCGCCGGCATTTCACCGGTAACCATGGCCTGGAGGCGGACGGCGCCTTGGGGCGAGGCGACGGTGGTGAAATCGCCCGCGGCGATGCCCCTGGGGGCCGCATCAGCGGGGTGTATCCGCACCGTTGGTGCCGGTTCCCGCTTGCGCAGGGACGGCAGGTTGCGAAACTGGGTGTGCACGTAAGCGCCCTGCCGGCGCGTCGTCCCGTTTAACGGATAGGTTGCGTCGGGTAAAACTTCCGGGGCGCGATACTCTGGCAGGGGATTCAAGTCCAGGCTTGCCAATTTGCTCGAAGAGAATTCCACCTTGCCGGATGTGGTGGCAAAGCCTTTTTGCAGATATTTGCGATAGGCAAGCGGCGGTGTTACGTAGGAGATAGGGCTGGCCTCGAGATCGCGGAAAGTGAGGCCTGCGGGCTTCAGCTTGTAGTCGATCCATTCCGCGGTGTTTTTCCAGGGATATAAATGCGCCAACCCCAGCCTGTGGGCGAGTTCGTACTCCACGTCCAGTATCGGGCGGGATTCGCCGACAGGCTCGATGACCTGCTGCCGCGCTGCCACGAAGCCGCCGTGGTAACCGCTGTAAGGCTGGAAGCCCGTTCGTTCCATGACCGAAGTATCGGGCAGGACAATGTCGGCCAGCTCTGCCGTGGCCGTCAGGAAAAGTTCCGATACCACCAGGAAATCGAGCTTAGCCAGGGCCTGCCTCACCTTGCTGCCATTGGCGTTGATCAGGGCCGGATTGCCATGATAGACCAGCATGGCCCGGGGCTGATAGGGCTTGCCGGTCAAGAGGGCGTCGAGCATGGGCGGGAAGGTGCGGGGATAGAGGGGATACCGGTCTGCACCCAGCGGTTTGGCCTCTGTTTTTACCGTGGGACAGGGCGCGAGCTTCGGCATGGAATAGAATACATTGCCTCCCGGCACATCCAGGTTGCCCGTGATCGCCGTGAGAACCGCTGTCAGGCGGACGGCGTCGACCACATTGGTATGCTGGTCAAAACCGTTGCCTTCTCTGATCAGAGCCGACTTGGCGCCGGCAAAGGTCCGGGCCAGCTTGGCGATCGTTTTTGCCGGCACGTCCGTGATCTTCTCCGCCCAGGCCGGCGTGGCCGGCCGGACATGTTCGGCCAGTTCCGCAAAGCCGACGGTCCATTGCTCCACAAATTCCCGATCATAGAGCCCTTCGGCGATGATGACGTGCAGCATGGCGAGGGCCAGGGCCGCATCGGTTCCCGGCTTGATCTGCACGAACAGGTCGGCCCCCCGGGCGGTCTTGATCCGACGGGGATCGATGACGATGACCTTGGCGCCCCTGGCTTTCGCTTCCGGGATGACCCGGTTAAATCTCCCATAGGCGAAACGTTCGGCCGGACGCATGGAGGCCGTGGGGTTCGCTCCCCAGAACACCATGCATTCCGTATGGTTGTAATCCGGATCCGTTCTCCCGCCGTACACGAGGTCCAACCCCAGCTTCCGGGGCTGCGAACAGAGATGGCCGGGACTGGCGTAATTGGGTGACCCCCAGGCAGCCAGGAGCTGGACAAAGGCATCCCGCGTCGCCTCTGTTACGGGAGCGCCGCCGAATCTCAAGAGGGTCTGGGGTCCGTAATGGTCCTTGCTTTCCGACAGCCCCGCGGCAATCCGGTCCAGGGCCTCCTCCCAGGATATTTTCTTAAAACCCCCGCGGGTTTTGCGCAGAGGATGCTGCAGTCGCTCCGGGGAGTACACCAGTTCCTTCAGGGCGGCCCCTTTGACGCACAAGGCGCCGGAATTGGCGGGATGGTCCGGGTTGCCCTTTATTTTGGCGATCCGTCCGTTCCTGACGGTGATTTTCATGCCGCAATTGGTATGACACAAGCCGCACACCGTGCTCAATACTCGCTCCTTTGTCATGTCCTCTCCTTTCACTCTGGTTGTCGGTATCGCTATCGGTATCGCTATCGCTTTTGGCAAAGAGGGGTTGGGGGAGATTTAAGAACACCATCATGAGAGTTTCACATCTTTCCCCGGGCGGCTCTCCAGAACCTTCCGGCAAAACGGGTGATATAGGTATTGAAGAGTGAAAATATGCTCAGAACGATCAAAATTTTATCGATCGTGGACGCATAGAAGATGCTGAGCGAGCCCTCGCTCATGAGCAGGGCGCGGTGAAAGTTCTTCTCGATCATGTCGCCCAGGACCAGGCCGATGAGCAGGGGGATGGGAGAAAATTTGGTTTTGTTCAAGACATATCCGAGAAAGCCGAAGGCAATGCTCAAAACGACATCGATCATCATGTTCCGGATGGCGAAGCTGCCGATCAGGCTTACGGCAATGATGGAGGGCACGATGATGACATTGGGGACCAGGGAAACCCGGGCGAAATACTTAAAGGAGGTGATGCCGATGATGAGGATCAAGACATGGGCCAGCATCAGGGACATGAACAAGGTGTAGATAACATCGGCCTTTTCGGTGAACGCCATGGGTCCGGGAGGGATGCCGAAAATGATCATGATCCCCAGGAACACAGCGGCCCCCACGCTTCCCGGAACTCCCAGCGAGATGGTGCAGACCAGATCGCCGGGCATGCAGGCGTTGTTGGCCGTCTCCGGCGCGATGACGCCCTCGATGTCGCCTTTGCCGAAGGTCTCGGGATGCTTGGACTCGCGCATCGCCTCCATGTAAGCCAAAAAGCCCGAGGCGGTTTGGCCGACGGCCGGCAGGACCCCGACAAAAAGGCCGATTGCTGAGGAACGGATAATGTTCCAGGGGTAATGGAAATATCTCTTGAAACCTTCCCATACCCCGCCTTTCAACTCGCCCAGCTTGGAGATGGCTTCTGCGCTTTCAGCCAGTTCCAGGGCCTGGGTGATGGCAAAAAGCCCGACCAGCGCCTGGATCAGGGGCACCCCGTCGGCCAGGAAATCCATGCCGAAGTTGAACCGCAGGTTTCCGGAAACGCCGTCAAATCCGACAGAGGCGAGCATCAGGCCCAAACCAGCCGAGATCAATCCCTTGACCACGGCCCCTTCGATGACCGTGGCGATCACGGTCATGGCAAAGATGGCGACCAGACAATATTCGGCTGCATCAAAATGGAGTGCAAAACGGGCCAGGACCGGGGAAAAAAAGATCAGGCAGACCGTTCCGATGAGCCCTCCGACAACCGCCGAGGCGCAACTTGCCCCGAGGGCAATCCCTCCCTCTCCCTTCTCGCACATGGGGAATCCGTCCAGGACGGTTGCCGCGTTGGCCGTTTCTCCCGGTGTGTTGATGAGGATGGAGGTGAGGGAGCCGCCGTAACCGCTCAGCTTGTAGGAAGCACAGAGGAAGATGAGGGCCGTGGTTGGGTCCCACCTGAGGGTGAGGGGCAGGGCCAGGGCCATCCCCACCGCCGATCCTATCCCGGGCAGCACCCCGACGATGATGCCATAGAGGCCGCCGGTCACCAGGGCAAGAAGGTTTTGCCACTGCAGGGCATGCATGAAGGAATTGAAAAAAAGTTCCATAACCGCCGTATCCTCGCTTCCCGATAAGTGACTACTCACGTAGTCGGTCTGATTCCTAACCCTGATAAACAGGATAAGTAAGTTTACGAAATTATTTTCTGCCGGAAAAGCGCAGAAAATAATTTCTTACTTACTAACAGCCTTCAGCCTACAGCCTATCTACCTGGGTAGTTACCCCGATAAGTTTTAAACATTTAGCAGCCATCCCCGCAGCAGGGGGATGTTCATGAACCACCCGAAGGAAATGTAGAAAAGCACGGTTAAGCCAATCCCGATGCCGAGGGTCCGGATAAGCTTGGCTTTGTCTTCCTGGAACAACGCATAGGCTGCATAATAACAAAGCACGCTCAAGAGGAACCCTCCGAGATAACCCAGGGCGGTAGCAAAAATAATTATCAGGGAAGTCTGGAGAAACCTCTTGCGGCGCAGGCTGCTTTCGGGACCATCCTGCTTTTCCTGCCCTGTACCACGGAAATGTTGCCACAAGGAAATGGCGAGCAAAACCAGGGTGGTTATGCCAATGACCTGGGGGTAGAGGCGGGATTCGAAGGGGTAACGCCGGGATTCCCAAAGCAGGAGCAGGAAGAAGCTAAAAAGGCCCATCTGGAGGAAAAGGGCGAGGTTTATTTTTTTCATCACGGTCTCCTCTGAGAATCTGGGATCAGAGCATTATGGGCGTCTGCAATGCTAAACCAGACCAGAGACCTTTGCACAACTTGCTTACCGTCATTGCGAGGCGTGTGTGCGCCGTGGCAATCCGACCTGAAAGGTCGTTGCGAGGGCAAAGCCCGCGGCAATCTCATGCGTTACGAGATTGCTTCGTCGGCCTTAGGCCTCCTCGCAATGACAAACAGGATTTTGTGCAAGGGTCTCAGCCGGAAGGATTTTTTGCGGAAGTCGTCATCTTTGTCAAGTTTTATTTACGAGGATTTATACAACGAAGGGCATGCTTGGCACTACAGTTTTTACTGGAGTTTCCTGAGTTTTTGAGACATAAATTGATAACAGCAAATAATATCAAGGTGTTTTACATGACATTATCTAAACCTCACCGAATTTTTAACGAAGAAATGCGGTGTAATGATTATAGATACTTGGGAAAATGCAGAGAGCTGAAATGCTGAAAAAGCGGTTCTGCCGCTAAAAACTCAGGAAACTCCCACAGTTTTTACCATTGACAAGTGTAAGAAACTTTGGTACCGCTTGATCCACATGCCGGTTAAAGAATTTGGTACACTTAGTGCGCCGCATCAGCAAGGCCAATTATTGAATGTAAATGGCGAGTTAGGGGGGCTGATGGGGCCGGGGGAGTAGTAAAACCGGCATAAAAAAAGGGGGGGGATAAGCATGAAAAAGGAAAAGATTTCCAAGGTTGTTCTTCTATCGGCGTTGATTCTGGCGTTAACTCTGTTTTCACAATTAGCAAACTCTGCGGAGAAAGGGTATCCCAGCCGGGAGATCGAACTAGTCGTTCCTTTCGCTGCCGGAGGAATGGTCGATGTTGCATCTCGCGCCATAAGCGACGAACTCTCCAAGGCCTTGGGCGCCCCCATCGTAATAGTCAATAAAGGCGGGGCCGGCGGGACGATCGGGGCCCAGTATGTGACGCAGGCGAAACCGGATGGCTATACGATCATGGGCGGTCCTCACTCCCTCTTTGTCCTTGTGCCTTCCATGATGAAAAATCTTCCCTATAAGGCCACCGATTTCACTCCTATCGCGCGTATTGTCACTTCTCCCTTTGTTTTTTGCTTTCGCAAGGATTCACCATTCAAGACTTTTGCCGAGGTGATCGCCTATGCAAAGAAAAATCCCGGGAAGTTGTCTTGCGGCACCTCGGGAGTTGCCACGGGCTCACATTTCATGCTGGAAATGCTGAAGCTCGCCGCTGGTATTGAAATACAGCATGTTCCTTTTAAAGGTGGGTCGGAGGTGATTGCGGCCACCATCGGCGGCCATGTAGACATAAACTCGACCACGGTGAACCCGATCTATCCCATGGTGAAATCGGGAGATTTGCGCATCTTAGCCACCGCCGACCGACTCACTGAGTTCCCGAAGGTTCCCACCATGGCCGAGCTTGGCTATCCCGATGCCGCCCTTGGTTCCTGGGTCGGTTATGTCGGGCCCAAAGGGCTCGATAAAGCGGTGGTTGATAAGCTTGCCAGTGCCTTGGAGAAGGCCATAAAAGTTCCTAAAATCGTGAAGAATCTCGTGGATACGGGCAACCAGGTTCAGTACGTGGCCAAGGAAGCCTTTGGCCAGGATATAGAAAAAGACCTTAAAAAGATGGCCGCCATTGTAAAGAAGGCTAATATCGCGGTGAAATAAAGGCCCCTGGCACGCTAAAGTCTATGCTGACCCCGATAAAAAGGATAAGCGCGTTACGAAGTTGTTTGCCACTGGCAAGCGACTTCTAACGTGCTAAGAATAGGGCGGATATGAAGAAACTGCAGCTCGCGAGTGGGGCTATCATCGTTGTCTTTGCGGCGGTGATTTGCATTGCGGCAAGCAAACTGTCTTTCGGAACACCGAGAAATCCCGGGCCTGGTTTTCTACCTTTGGCCTATGGCACGGCGCTTTTTTTTCTGGCCCTGCTTTTTGTGCTGAAAACGGCACTGCAGAGGCAGAAGGAAAAGGCTGAGGAATCTCCCTGGAGGGGTTTGCCCTGGAAGCAGGTTTCCTACACCTTGGCGGTGCTGCTTGGCTATGCCCTGCTCTTGACGCGACTGGGTTATCTTGTCTGTACCTGGATGCTGATGGCCTTCCTGTTTTGGGGCGAGGGGACAAAGCGCAGGAGTTATGCCGTCATTGCCTCGCTGGCCGTTTCCGTGGCGACTTATTTAATTTTCAAGGGTATCTTGAAGGTCCGACTACCTTCCGGGGTCCTCGGGTTCTAAAGTTTTCACGGGGGGGAGAACTTGGACTTCACGCATTATATCAGCTATGGGTTTTCCGTAGCCACGACGCCGGTGAACCTCTGGAGTTGTTTCCTGGGATCTCTTTTAGGCACCTTAATCGGTGTCTTGCCGGGCTTAGGACCCGCCGCCGCCATTGCTCTCTTGCTTCCTCTCACCTTCAAGATGCCGGCCACCTCCAGTATCATTATGCTGGCAGGCATCTACTACGGAGCGATGTATGGGGGTTCCTTGACATCCATTCTCCTGAACATTCCCGGGGAATCAGCTTCCATTGTCACTTGTTTCGACGGCTATCAGATGGCCAGAAAGGGACGGGCGGGCCCGGCCCTGGGGATCGCGGCCTTCGGGTCTTTTATTGCCGGAACCTTCGGCGCCCTGATGATCATGCTCATTGCTCCCCTGCTCCTGAAGGTGGCGCTGCAGTTTGGCCCGCCTGAATTTGTCGGGCTGATGCTGCTGGGGTTGATCATGGTGGCGTTTTTCTCCGGGGAATCCTTATTGAAGGCCTTGATGATGGTGCTCGTAGGCTTGATTCTCGGGACGGTGGGCCTCGATCCGATCTATGGGAGCCAGAGGTTGACCTTCGGCAACCTCTATCTCACGGGCGGCATAGACATGATTCCTCTAACGATGGGCCTCTTCGGGATCTCCGAAGTCCTGAACTCTCTTGGGCACCAGGATTTAAAGAAAGAAGTTTACCAGGTCGCGGTCAAGGGTCTTTTGCCCAGTAAGAAAGATTGGCGCGACTCGGCCGGACCAATTACCCGCGGCTCGACCTTGGGATTTTTCCTGGGAGTAATTCCCGGAGTGGGGGCCATCATCCCCACCTTTATTTCCTATGGGATGGAAAAGAAACTCTCCAAATATCCGGAAAAATTCGGCACCGGGGTTATTGAAGGGGTTGCGGGACCGGAAACCACCAACAATGCGGCTTCCATGGGCGGCTTTGTCCCTTTGCTGACTTTAGGACTTCCTACGAATGTGATTATGGCGATGTTTATGGGAGCGCTCGTGATCCAGGGGGTCCAGCCGGGTCCCCTGATGATGAAACAGCATCCCGATGTCTTTTGGGGCGTGATCGTCAGCATGTATATCGGCAATGTCATGCTGCTCATCTTAAACCTCCCGCTTATTCAGATCTGGGTCAAGATATTGAAAATCCCGGCACTGATTCTTTTTCCCCTGATCATTTTGTTTTGCCTGCTCGGAGCCTTCAGTACGAACACTAATTATGTGGATATTGTTGTGCTCGTAATTTTTGGGGGCCTGGGATATTTGCTGCAGAAACTCAGATTCGATGCGGCGCCTTTGATCTTGGGTTTCATCCTGGGACCAATGATCGAGGAGAAGCTGCGCCAAGCCCTGCTCATATCGAATGGGAGTTTTTCCATCTTCACTACCCGCCCCATTTCCTTGGCACTCTTGCTCTTAACCGTGGTCGTCCTGCTTTCCTCTCCCGTGGCTGCCTTGTTTAAGAAAAGGTTTGCCGAGCAAGAGGGAGAGATTTAGGACCAGCGGCAATCATAACAAACAATTGCTCGTATTTCGGGGGGATGATGAACAAAGTATACGGTAACTTCGATGAGGCAGTCAGGGATATCCCCGATGGCGCCTCCATCATGATCGGAGGTTTTGGCGGCCCTGGAGGTTGCCCCCAGAACCTGATCAAGGCCCTGGACCGCCAGGGCGCCAAGGAACTCACCATCATCGGCTGCGCGCCTGCCATTTCCGGGCTGATTACCTCGAAGCTGCAAGTGCCCTATGTCGATGCGGCCCTCCTGATCGAACATAAACGGGTTAAGAAATTGATTGCTTCTTTTCCTTTCTACGCCATCGTGAATCGGAAAAGCATCACCGAGGAGGCCTACCTGAATGGAGAATTCGCCTTGGAGGTGATTCCCCAGGGTACGATGATCGAAAGAATCAGAGCGGGCGGTGCGGGAATCGGCGGATTTTATACGCCCACCGGGGTGGGAACGTTGGCAGAAAACCATCTCGGCGGCTATTATAAGCCCGGCGTGCTGCCGCTGCTGGTACCTAAGGAGAAGAAGGTCATCGCCGGTAAGGAGTATCTCTTGGAGTTGCCCCTCAAGGCTGATTTTGCCTTTGTTTGGGCCTACCAGGCCGATAAACTGGGTAACCTCATCTATCGCAGGGCCTGCCGGAGCTTCAGTCCCGTGGTGGCTACGGCCGCCAAGGTGACCATTGCGGAGGTCGAAAAGGTTGTCGAACCAGGTGAACTCGACCCGGACCATATTCATACACCTTCATTATACGTGCAAAGAATAGTCGGGATAGAAAAATAGGGAGGAGCTGTCGATGCCGATAACGATTGACGAAGAGATCATCGCTTCACGGGCCCACAAGGAATTCTTCGATGGGGCGGTGGTGAATCTTGGCACCGGAATTCCGGCGTTGTGCGCCATCGTGCCCAGCGACGAAGAGAAGCGGGTTTTCATCCACGTGGAATTGGGGCTCTTGGGGGTCGGTCCGCCCTTGCAGGCCGATGAATTCGCGCAAAGGGATCCTTACCTTTTCGGCGCCGGGGGGCAGTGGCTGAAGGAGATGCCGGGCATGGTCTGTTTCGACCATGACCGGTCCTTTGACATGATTCGCGGGGGCCACGTAGACATTGCGGTCATGGGGGCCTTTGAAGTCTCGGAACGGGGTGATCTGGCTAATTGGTTTACCTATGCCAAAGGGCTTCCTTCGATTGGGGGAGCCATGGATTTGGCTGCGGGCGTCCATAAGGTCATCGTGACGATGAAGCATGCCACCAGCGACGGACAACCGAAGATCGTCAAGCATTGCCGCCTTCCCCTGACCGGCAAGGGGTGTGTAAAAATGATTATTACGGACCTGGCCGTGATTGAGGTAACACCGGCCGGTCTGGTCTTGAAAGAGATTGTCCCCGGCAATACGGTGGAAGACGTACAGGCTTTAACGGAGCCGCAACTCATTGTTTCCGAGGACTTGAAAGATTTTCAGTTTTAATGATCTCGTAAAAAGTCGAAAAAGGCATTTTACGAGATGTGTTACGTTTTAAGTTTTATGATTTAAGTATGTTAATAGACAAGATATTCAAAAGCGTAACACTTAACACATAACACCTAAAACGTGCTTAGCTGCAAAAGAGGTAAGGCCAATGACACAAGATGCGACAAAGTACGTTATTTATATCGACACCGGCGGAACCTTCACGGATTGCTGCATGGTGACCCTGGATGGCGAGGTCGTACACGGAAAGGCCCCCACGACCTCGCAAGACCTGAGCCTTTGCTTCTTTAACGCCATCGAGGCGGCGTCTCAGAAGCTGGGAAAATCTGCGGAGGAAGTATTGAGCCACTGCCAGCTGGTTGGTTATGGCACAACCCAGGGAACGAATGTGGTCGTGACCGGCACCGGTGCCCCTAACCTGGGACTGATCACCACCATGGGACATGAAGATCGCACTCTCATCGGCAGACTCCGGGCCGCAGGGTTGACGCCCGTAGAAACCATGCATCTCGTCACCGCGGACAAGGCGGCCCCCCTCATCCCCCGGCAAAGGATTCGGGGCGTGCGGGAACGCCTTGACCAGTTGGGCAAGGTGGTTATCCCCTTGCAGGAGGACAGCGTCCGTCAGGCCGTCCGCGAGCTGTTGGAACAGGATGTGGCGGGCATCGCCGTATGCCTCCTCTGGTCATTCCTCAATCCGGAGCATGAGAGAAGGGTGGGTGAAATCATTCGGGAGATGGCGCCCGAAGTAAAGATGACCCTCTCTTCCGAGGCGGCCCCGCGCATCCGCGAGTACCCGCGGTTTATGAGTACCATTATAGACCTTTATGTCGGGCTCCCTCTCCATAAACTACTCTTTGAAATAGGTGCGAAGTTGCGCCAAAAGGGGTATCGGGCGCCTTTCCTCATTATGCAGGCAGCCGGCGGACTGGCCAGTGCGGAAATCGTCAAGCCCGTGACGACCCTCCATTCCGGTCCGGTGGGTGGACTCACGGGCGTGGATTTCTGGAGGAATGTCTACGGAGCTAAGGTTGCCATTGGCACGGATGTGGGCGGGACGAGCTTCGATGTGAGTATCTCCTCGGCCGGAGAAGAGGATTACCTGCGCGAACCGATTGTCGGGAGGCACGAAATATCCAGCCCGATGCGGCAGATCATGACGATCGGTGCGGGAGGCGGCACCAAGGCCATGTTTGATCCGCTCACGAAACGTCTCATCGTGGGGCCGGCGAGTGCCGAGGCCGTGCCCGGTCCCGCCTGTTACGGTCTGGGAGGGAAAGAGCCCACGATCACCGATGCTGACCTGGTCATGAACCGGATTAGCGCCGACTACTTCCTGGGCGGTAAAATGAAGCTGGATAAAGCACGGGCCGTGGCGGTCATCAAGGAAAAGATCGCCGATCCAATGGGGATAGAAGTTCCCCAGGCCGCAGCGGCCATTTGCAACATTCTCGATGGACAAATGGAAGCCCTGTTACATAGAGTGGTGGCTTTAAAGGGCATCGACCCCAATGATTCTCCCGTCTTCGCCTTTGGCGGCATGGGTCCGACCCATTGTGCCGGCTATACGGCAAACCTGGGATTCAAACGGGTCATCATTTCGCCCCATGCGGCCATTTTCTCGGCTTACGGAGCCTCGACGGCCGATGTGAAGCACAGATACGAAGCCTCGCCTTTCTTCATTGTGCCGGCCATTCCTTATGATAATCTCTCCCTGAGGTTTCAGGTCGATCAGCTAAAGTCGCTTGATGAACTGCCGCCGGCCATGGTGGAACGCTTCAACAGGATGTTTGCGGAAATTGACGGCCGGGCCACGGAAGACATTTCTGCCGAGGGCTTCGGCAGGGAAGAGATAGGGAAGCGCTACGAAATAGAAGCCCGGTACGGAGGGCAGCTTTGGGAGCTGCGGTGCGAGATACCGACGCACAGGATCGAGAGCCTGGCTGACTTCGGTGCTATCCTGAGGGCCTTTGAGGAGGAGTATATCAAGGCCTATACCAAGCTCGCCATGGTCCCGCGCGGCGGTTTTCAAGTTATGTCCATCGCCGTCGTGGCCTCGGGGCGGACCATTAAACCTGCCTTGCGCAAATTAAGCCGCGGCGCATCCCTCCGCCCTGCAGTGCATAGCGCCAGGGACGTGTTTTTCCATAATCGCTGGGTGGCAACGCAGGTATATCGGCTGGAAGACTTCCAGTGCGGTCACACCGTGGAGGGGCCGGCCATCATCGAGGCTCCGGATACAACGGTCGTCGTCCCGGAAGAACGTAAAATTAGCGTGGACGAGTATGGCAACATGATCCTGGAGTTCAAATGATCTCGGAAAAAGGGCAAAATAGGCGGCAAGCCATCGGCCGCGGCGAAGAAGTGGGGGACAGCATGGCTGAAAGAGACATCGATCCGGTAAAATACGAAATATTCTGTCAAAGGCTGAGCGAAATACTGACCGAGGGCAAGGAGGTGACGCGCTATCTTTCCGGCTCTACCATCGCGCGGGAGGCCGGGGAAGTGGTCACGGGCTATTTTTTAAAAGACGGGGAGGCGGCTTTCATCTCCAGCGGGATATTGATGCATATCCAGAACGTCACCGGGGTGATCCAGTATCTGATCGCTCACCAGTACCTGGATGATCCGGGTATCGGCGTTTATGAAGGTGACGCCTTCATCAATAATGATCCCTGGGTGGGGGGTGTGCATACACCCGATATCGCGATCGTCTCACCTTTCTTCCATCAGGGTAAGCACCTGGGTTATATTGCCGCCCTGTCTCATACCACGGAGATCGGCGGTGTCGAGGCCGGAGGAATGCCTCCCGGCGCCACCGAGTCCTACCATGACGGCGTGCACCTGCCCGTGGTGAAGCTTGTCGAGCGGGGCCATATGCGCCACGACGTCTACAATATGATCTTGCGGGCGACCCGGGATCCCCGGGGCATGGAACTGGACATGAAGGCCCGGATGGCGGGTAATCAGCGAATTGACAATCGCCTCCAAAGTCTCATAAATGATTTTGGACTGGAGTTTTTTGAGCAGGCCACGCAACACCTGTTGGATGAAGTAGATGTGATTGCCCGGGACCGGTTCAAATCCTTTCGGCCGGGAAAGTATCGCGAGCGCGTCTTCAATGATACTGTGAGCCCGGGGCTCGATAAGATCGCCGTTGTCGAGGTGGAATTGGAGTTCACCGCCGATGGCCGGCTTATTGTCCGGTTGCCCGTTGTTTCCCCGCAGACCCGGGGATTTAACAATGCCTACCTCACGGGTGTCCAGACCTTTATCTTCATGGGATTGCTCGTGATGCTGTTTTACGATACACGCTGGAATACGGCCCTGGCCCATTCGGTGACCCTGGAGTGCCCGCCCCATACGCGGCTGAGCGCTGATCCCGATTATTCCGTATCCTATGCCACCATTGGCATCCTCTATGCGTTTCTCAATGCCTTCATCCAGTGCCTCTCCCGGGCGCTTTACGTAAAAGGAAAAGAAGAGGATGTCATGGCCGGGACCCACGCCAGAAATGCGGCGGTTTGGGCCGGCATCGACCCTTTTGGCAGACGCTTTGCCAATATTTTAGGGAATATGGGGTGGTCCTCGGGCGGCGGGGCGCGCGTGGGGCGCGACGGTATCGACAGCTCCGTGAGTTTTCACACCCCGGCCTGCTTTGTTACCGACCAGGAGGGGGAAGAGGCCCTGGCGCCGCTCCTGCGCCTCCTGGCGAGGCAGGCGCCGGACTCGGGCGGTTTCGGCAAGTTTCGGGGGGGCGCCTGCACCGAAGGCATCAACATTGTGCACAATTCGAACGAGGTGATAAACTACATTACCGGTTCCGGCAAGGCGATCCAACTGGTGCAGAGTCTCTTCGGGGGCTACCCGCCGGTCGCGACCCTCTCGGACAGGTTTGTGAACACTGATTTCTACGAGCAAATCGCTAAAGGCGCGGACATTCAATACGATATCAGCGGGATCAGGGAATCCCTCACCGGGGAATACATGGATTTGTCCGCCACCACCCCCGCGCGCGCCAATAAAGCCGGGGATATGCAAATCTGGCGCAGCGGCGCGGGCGCGGGACTGGGGGACCCTTTGGAGAGGGAGCCCGGCCTCATCGTCAAGGACCTCAGGGACAGAATAGCCACGCTCGCTCTGAGCCGGAAGGTCTACGGGGTGGTGATCGATGCCGGGACCCTGGAAGTTGATTACGAGGCCACAAAAAAGAAGCGGCAGGAGATGAGAGAAGAACGGTTGCGCCTCGGCATCCCGGCTAAAGAATATCTCCGGCAACTCATCGCCAGGAGAGAAAAACGGGCTCTACCCGAACCCAGCCAGGCCTGGTTAGATGAGACAACCGATTTTTCCGAAGCTTTTCGCGGAGAGTTGGAGTTTGAGAAGCTCCTCTCCCGGGAGGAAGACAAGCCGCCGGCGGTCGGTCAGATCAGGGGGACAAAGTACAAGCTCACCCCTTATATCGATATCGTGGATGCGGAACAAGGCGAGGCGGCCCTGTGCAGCCTCTGCGGGTTTGTGTATGGACCGGCGGAGCTGAATTTTAAGTATCGTTGCCTGATTTTTGAACGTAACCCGGAAGAAATACATCCTCCCGAGAGAAAAATGTCCCCCCATAAGGAATGGTGTATCTATCGGGAGTTCTATTGTCCGGGCTGCGGAACACAGGTGGAGGTCGAGGTCTGCCCGCACGGCGCTCCCCTTTGGTTGAGCTATCAGGACTTGAAGTAAGAGAAAGAATAAAAGGATAAACCTATGGATGAACAAATAACTCAGATCAAGCCTGCCGGGGAAGAAGATATCTGGATCTCGACGGTCTGTGAATTGTGCAACCGCGGCCCTGATTTAATTAAGGTGCACCGGGTAAATGGCGAGATGGTCAATCTGGAGGGCAATAGCGACGGCGAAGGCTTCCAGGACTTGACGAAGTCCCGGGGCCGGGCCTGCCCCAAGCCCTACGGTTTGATACAGAAAACCTACAGTCCGCACCGGATAAAGGCGCCGCTCAAGAGGACCAATCCCGAAAAGGGCCGCGGCATAGATCCCAAGTGGGTGGAGATAAGCTGGGAAGAGGCCCTGGCCACGACGGCGGAGAAATTGAAACAGATCAGAGACACGGACTCCATAAAACTCTGGCGCAGTGGCGGGGGAGCCCTGATAAAGCGCAGCTTGAAAGGAACGTGGGATGTTTTTTTCAAGGCCTTCGGCCCCACGGAAAATTCCCGGGGAGGAGCCACGATCCGCTGTGATTTGGCGGAGCACATGTTCGGAAATTACATTCACAGCGCATTTCATTGCGAACCCGATATGGCCTATTGTAATTATGTGATCATCTTCGGCCGTAATCCCTGTGCTTCCGGCGGGGTGGGGGAAAACATCCTCTATAGCGAGGCCAAGCGCCGGGGGGCAAAAATAATCGTTGTCGACCCGGTGTTTACGGTTACGGCTGCCAAAGCGCATGAATGGCTGCCCATTCGGCCGGGTACGGACACGGCTTTTTTACTGGCCCTGATCCATGTGATTCTTCACGAACTCGCTACCTATGATGAGGATTTTTTAAAAAACAGGACCAATTCCCCTTACCTGGTGGACGAGGCGGGATATTTCCTGAGAGATGGACTCACAAAAAAAGTCCAGATTTGGGACCCCACGGACAATAAGGTTAAGGCCTATGATGATGAAGGGATAAAAGACTTTGCCCTGAAGGGAACTTATACGGTCCAGGGCGTGCACGCCAAACCCGTCTTGCAGGTCCTGACGGAACACGTCGGTTCCTACACACCGGAATGGGCCGCCACCGTCACGGAGATCCCGGCCCCTACCATACGGAGAATCGCCCGGGAATGGGTGGACAATGCCCGGATCGGAAGCACGATTAAGATCGACGGCGTCACTTTGCCCTATCGACCGGTGGCGACAAAGCTGGGCCGGGGTTTAACGGGCAATATGCGGTCCTATCAAAGTATGCTGGCCAACCACATCCTGGCCGCCCTGGTGGGGGCGCTGGAAGTTGTGGGCGGCCATGGCGGGGGGTTTGCCAATAAAGTGGAAGGGGAAGACATCCGCGGTGTCATGGCGGGTGATGATGGTATGCTGAAGATCGACACCTTCCCTTTTACCTGGCCTCCGGCGACGACGAGCGGAATAGAAACCCTCGTCCCTTATGCCAAGCAATACGGGACGATCGCGCACCTGTCCTATCTGAATCTTGTGCACCCCCTGGCTGATTTTCCCGCTCCCCCGCCGCCCGAAGCTTACATACGGTGGCGTACAAACGGGCTCATCTCGATTGGCGACCAGGAAATGGTGGGCGAAGCCTTGGGAAAGATCCCTTTCGTCCTGTCCATCGCCTATGTGCTGGACGAGCTGACGGAGTTTTCCGATATCGTTTTGCCGGACCATACGGACATGGAAAGATTTGAACTGGTTAACGACAGGCACAGCAAATCCACGGCCAAGAAATTTTCCGGCCTCCTGCTGAGGCAACCTGTGATCGAGCCGCTGTACAATACGATGGATATCTCCGACATTCTCACCGAACTGGCCGACAGAATGGGCTTCTTGCCGGAATACAACAGGACTCTCAATCTCTTTTTTGTCTTGAAACCCCCTTATCAGCTGGAAGAGGACAAGAAATATTCCTGGGTGGACATCGTCAACCGGCGCTGCCTGGCGGCCACCGGCGGCGCCCATGATCTGGAATGGTTCAAAGAACACGGGGCCCTGGTCAAAGCGGTTTCGGCAACGGAGCAATACCAGGTAAACCAGAAAATGGAGACGGAAAAGCTGAGATACTCTATCCCCTACATGGAGCACGTGAAGCGGACAGGCGAAGAATTAACGGCCAATCTCAAACGTTTGGGGATCGATTGGTGGCCCACGGCGGAGTATGTGCCGCTGCCCATCTATCTGCCTCCGGTGCTGGAGGAAGTCCCCCCGGAGTATGATTTTTATCTTACCGTCACCAGATCCATGCAATTCGCCTTAGGGGTCAACGTCGACATCCCCTGGATGAACGAGTTGGCGGAACACGTGCGGGGACAAACGGATATCCTGATGAATACGGCCACGGCCACGGCCCGGGGCATTAAAGAGGGCGACGAGATCTGGGTGGAGTCCGAGGTAGGCAGAGTGAAGCGCCGGGTAAAACTCTGCCAGGGGATACGGCCGGACACCCTCCTGATGACGCAAATGTTCGGTCACTGGGCCACGCCTGTTGCTAAAGATACGGGGAGAGTAAGCCAGACCTCGCTGGTCCCGGTAAAGCATAGTTGGACAGACCCGGTGATCGGCTGCATGCAGGGAAACACTATTAAAGTCAAGGCCTATAAGGCTTAAAGGGGGAAGGAAAGAATGGTCGCCTTCGGTATGGTCATTGACCTGAGTAGTTGCATTGGGTGCCTGGCCTGCGTCATGGCTTGTAAAGCGGAAAATTCTACCGGGCCGGGTGTCTTTTGGAGCTTTGTGGAAGACGAGGAACTGGGAACCTATCCCTCTGTCAGCCGGCGCTTTATCCCCCGGCTCTGTATGCATTGCCAGTACCCCGCCTGTGTGGATGTCTGTCCTACCGGGGCGAGTTATAAACGGGAGGACGGGATCGTCCTGGTGGACAGCGATAAGTGCGTCGGCTGCCGCAGTTGTATCGCGGCCTGTCCTTATGGAGCGCGCTATTTCATCAAAGAGAACGCGGGGTATTTCCCGGAAGGATTGATCCCCTATGAGATTCAGGGACAGAAAAAACATCGGCCCGGTGTCGTGGAGAAATGCACCTTTTGTGCGGACCGGCTCAGGGTTGGGAAAAAACCCGCCTGTGTACAGACCTGTCCGGTGCAGGCCCGGACCTTTGGAGACCTAAGCGATCCGGCCAGCGAAGTCTCCGAACTCATCCGCGGCCGGCACGGGTTTCAGTTTCACAAAGGCCTCGGGTGCGAGCCGTCGGTTTACTACCTGGCGCCTTAGATGATTTCGGGAAGAACTGACGGCACTTTGCTTTACAGGGGAGGATTTTCATGCCATTGGAACGACAAAAGGCTTTCGACTGGAAGATTGCCCTTTATCTATTTTTCGGAGGAACAGGCGGCGGACTCTTTTTTAACGGGTTTATTTTAGACCGGTTTAACCTGCTGGTTTCCGCGGCCAGGAGCGCCCAGTTCCTCGGTCCCCTTTTCGTCGGCCTGGGCTGCCTTTTTCTCCTCCTCCATGCCGGCTCAGGTTTTAAAACAAAGATTCATCTTCTTTTTTTAAGGCCCGGTACATCATGGATTTCGCGGGGCACCTGGATCATCACGATTTTTTTGCTCAGCTCCTTACTCACGGTAGGGCTGGAAAGGGGGAGCTCCATCGGGTGGGTGGCGGTGGTATTTTCGGTGCTCATGACCATCTATCCGGGCATTCTTCTGTCGGAAAACAAGGCCATCCCCTTTTGGAGAACCCCTATCTTACCAATTCTTTTCTTTTTTTCCGGATTAAGTTCGGGACTGGCTGTCCTCCTGTTAATGGTTCCTTTCCTGTCTACCCCGCACGATGCCACCCTGGCTCTGGCCCTGCCGGTCCTGTCATGGTATGATTTGGCCATTATTTGTATGCAATTGATCATCCTCTGGACCTATCTGGGGGCAAATGCCAAGAAAGAAATTACCATTTCCGAATCATTGCGTCTCATGAAGCGACCCTTGTTTATCGTCGGGACATTGATTCTCGGTTTGTTCCTGCCCTTGTTGCTCCATCTTTTTGTCATCGCGGGAGGGGAGCCGCAAGGCCTGGTGGTGATTACGGGCGTGCTCTTAGTCATTGGGGGGATATCCTTACGGTTTTCCGTGATTAAGGCTGGGGTGTATCTGCCTCGCCATTCCCTCTAGCCAGCCGGCTGTTGAAAAACGCCCACCTGCTGTGTTCCCTCATCCTTCGTCGTTGCGACGTACCAAAAAGTACGTCTCACTCCTCAGGATTTCGGAGGCCTTGCATCTGGGCATTTTTGAACAGCCTTTTTTTAACACTCTTTATCCAGCAGTCTTTGCAGGTTGCCTCCCAAAATTTGCGCTTTTTTCGCCTGTGTTAACCGGGCCTTCCTGACCTGGGACAAAGTTTCTTTCAGCCAGCGTTCGCCATTTTCCGGACCGTAAGGGTAATCGGAAGCAAACACGATCCGGTCTGCACCATAGAATTCATAGCCGCAGGCAAAAGCATTGCGGGAGCCGTTCAACACCGTGTCGGCATAAAACATCCGGAAATACTCCGCAATGTCTTTGGGCAAGGTAACGAATTTTGCTTGCGGAAAACTATCCCGGATTTCATAGCACCCCTTGATCCGTGCAAAAAAGTGCGCAATCATCCCCCCCATGTGATGGGTAATAATGCGCAGGTCGGGGTAGTCCGCCATGATGCCGGAGAACACCAACCGGGATTGGGCCAAGGTCGTATCCACGGGCCAGTAAAAGATTTTGTCCAGGAGATACTCCTGAGGCCACTCGGGCCGGAGTTGCGGATGGAGCCAAAGGGGTGTGCGGGTGCTGTGGGCCTTGGCAAAGAAGGAACGATAAGCGGGATCATCCAGGGGCTTGCCCTCAATATTTGTGAAGATTTGGATCCCCGGCATGCCCAGCTCAGCAAGACAACGATCGAATTCGGGCAGGAATTCTTCTGTCAGCGTGGGCAGTGTGCCAATCGCAATGAACCGGTCGGGAAATTGCCTGGCCACCGCGGCCAGGGTATCATTGGCTGCGCGGGTCATCGGTAGCAGGATCTCCGCGGGCATGTTTAGCCAGATACTGGGCCGGGCCAGGGTCAGGACTTGTTTGTCGATCTTGAACTTGTCCAGCATCCGCACCCGGTTTTCCAGGTCGCTGATGTTGGGATCGGCCGCCAATTCCCGGAGTTGCTCGGTCGGGTATTGCGCACTGAGGATTTGCATAAAACTCTTGGGAAGAATGTGGGCAAAGGCATCGATGATCATTTCTTAAAGACGCTCCTCAATCAAGAAAATCCTTCAAGAAAACCTTTCCGTAGCCGATGGGTCTTGTTCTGGCAAATTTCATTCTTTGTTCCGCATCGTTCATGACCGAGGGTTTCGTGGCATCGATGCCCATGCGTGAACCCACGGCCTGCCAGTTCGGCTTGCCTGGTTCACCGATTTCCGTGAATGATTGATCATAGGCATTTCCCCGCACATCGGGGATGATGAAAACATCCCGCTGCGGGTTAACCCGCGTGGATAGCGCCCACATCACATCCTCGGGACTATAGATGTCCACATCTTCATCGACGGCAATGGCAATTTTGTTATGCAGGTAGGGGCCGGCCAAGGCGCTGATGAGGGCCAGTCTGGCATCACCCCGGTATTGCTGGGTCATTTGCATGATAACTGTGCACAGGTCACCCGAAACATGCACGGTGCGGATGTTTATCCCTCCGGCTAGGTCTCGCAAGCGGGCTAAAATGCGCGCGGCCATATTGAACTGGACAATCAGATTCCCTTCCCTTTGAAAATTGAGCAGGGTCTTATAGATGGGGTCCCGGCGCATAGTAATGGCTTTCACCTGGATGATCGGATTGAGTCCCATGGCGGTCGTAAAATATCCCTGCCATTCGCCGAACGGTCCTTCCTGTTCTCTTACATGGGGCGGCATTTCGCCTTCAATGACGATTTCCGCATCGGCCGGAACTTCCAGATCAATTGTTTCACATTTGACGAGTTCCAGGGGGCTGCCATATTTTTTCCGGTACAGGGTGTTCGCCAATTCCATTTCATCGATCTCTACACGGCCGGACCAGGAGGCCGCAAAATGAACCGCTGGCTCATGCCCGATCACGATCGCAATCGGCATACCTTGATTTTGCTTTTCATATTTTTGGTATAATTTCCATTGATGGGTTTCCGTGCGCATCTGGCAGCCCAGTTTCCTTTTACCTGTCACCATATGCCGATGGTAGGCCATATTCTTTATGCCCGTATCCGGATCGCGGGTAATGTTGAGCCCCGCGCCTATATAAGGGCCTCCATCCTGCTCCCAACAATGATTGATAGGAATTTTTGTCAGATCCGCCTCGTCGCCGAGCCATTTAACTTCCTTGACCGGACCGGTGTCGACCCTTCGGCAGGCCGTCGGACCTTCGGCAAGGTATTTTGCATATTCATCCACCGCCTCTGTCGCCGGTACATTGAACCACAAACCGATGTGCTTCATGGTGCCTGGCGCCTGCGCCAGGGTTTGCCAGTGCGGATGGTCTACGATGTTCTCAAATAACAGGGCCTTGTCCCGGGACTCCCAGATTAAGGCGCCCATCTCTGTTTTTAAATTTACCGGTTTCTTAATCCTGATGAGCTCGCCCGCGTCCTCAAGTTCTTTTATCCAGCTGCGCATGTCCGACATTTTCCCCCCTGTGAATTGATCAGTAGCGATGGCGTTACGTTTATTTCATATCCCGCTTTCTGTCAACAGGTACAGAAAATAGTTGCGCAAGATCTTTGGCGAAAAGAAGAGAAAAAATGTCTTGACAGGGGCTCCTCTATCTTTTATAAGTTACCAACCTATCGGTTGGTGCCACGTTGATCAATACCATTTTTTAGGAGGGAAGCATGCCCTATCGCAAGGATTTACGGGACCAGATCGCTGCTTTGGAGGCACACCAGAAGCTGATCAGAATCAAAAGGGAAATAAACAAAGATACGGAACTTATGCCCCTGGTGCGTTGGCAGTTTCGCGGCCTTCCCATGGAGGAGAGGAAGGCCTTCCTCTTTGAAAAGGTCGTGGACAGCAAGGGGAAGCGTTATCCCATGCCTGTCCTGGTGGGCGCCCATGCGGGCTCCCGGGAAATTTACGCCATCAGCATGGATTGCGCGCCCGACGGGATCATGGAAAAATGGGGCGCGGCCCTCTCCCATCCCATCGCGCCCGTTATCGTCGACAAAGGCCCAGTCCAGGAAGAGGTCCACCTGGGCGATAATCTGCTGGAGCGCGATGGCCTGGAAGAATTCCCTATTCCTATTTCCACCCCGGGCTTCGATAACGCCCCCTATCTCAGCCTGGTCAATTGGGTCACCAAGGATCCCGATACGGGAAAGGCCAATATCGGCAATTATCGCGCCATGATTAAGAGTAAAACCCGGACGGGGATGTTCGCCGCTTCGGGCCAGCATATTCTGGCGCAGTGGGATAAGTACCGGAAAATAGGCAAGCCTCTCCCGGCGGCGATCGTGATCGGCGCGAGCCCCATCGTCGGTCTGGTGGCCTGTACCAAGTCTCCTTATGAAGTCGATGAGTATTCTATCGTGGGAGGGGTGGCCGGTGAGCCCCTCGAGTTGGTGAGGTGCAAGACCATCGATATAGAAGTCCCGGCGACGGCGGAAATCGTGATTGAAGGGGAAATCCCTACGGACACTCTGGAATGGGATGCCCCTTTTGGTGAATTTACGGGCTATATGGGGTCCAGAGCAATGTGTCCCTACTTCAATGTCACGGCGATCACCCACCGGCAGGATGCCATTTATGCCGCCTTCATCAGCCAATTTCCCCCCAGTGAAAGCAGCGTGCTCCGGGGGGTGGCCTATGAGGCCACCCTCTTGAAATTTCTTCAGAAAGATTGCGGCATGCCGGTCCGGGAAGTGGCTCTTCACGAAAGCAGCGGCAGCAGCGCCTATTGCGTGATCCGGATGAAAAAAAATCACCCCGCCCAGGCCTGGCAAGTTTTGCACGCCGCGGCTTCCTATTCGCCGCCGATCCGGAAATTCATTACCGTCGTCGATGAAGACATCGACCCCCGGGACGCCGACGCGGTGAATTGGGCCCTCAGTTTCCGGGTCCAGCCGCACCGGGACACGCGTATCGTCCAGGGAATGGTGGGCTGGCTGGATCCTTCGATCAGCTCTGACGAGACGCTCACGGAGTATCCCATCCCTTCCGGAACGTCCGCCCTGCTCATCGATGCCACGCTTAAATGGGACTATCCACCCGTTTCCTTGCCGAAAAAAGAATTCATGGAAAGGGCCAGGCAGATCTGGGAGGAAGAGGGGCTCCCCAAACTCCGGGTGAAAGAGCCGTGGCATGGCTATGCGCTGGGGCGCTGGACGGAGGAGAATGAGGAGGAAGCCACCTTGGCCTTGAGTGGCGAATATAGCCGGACAGGAGAAAAACTGGCCCGCCAGCGGAAGAAGATCTAAAGCTTTTTTTCTTGACAATATTTTCCATAAATTGTTATAAACCAAAACCAACCGGTTGGTCTAGCAAAAGGGGAAATAAATGAAAGAAAACAAACGTGAAAAAATTCTGGTGGAAGCCGCCTCCCTGATCAGCCAAAACGGCTACGCAGGGACTTCTTTTCAAGAAATAGCCGATCATGTGGGCATCCATAAAAGCACGCTTTTCCATTATTTCCGGAACAAAGAAGAAATCCTTCTCCAGATCCTCGAAAGGTCGATCGGCGATGTTTATGCCAACTTCGAGAAGATTGCCAACAACCGGGCCCTGCGCCCGGAAGAAAAGTTGGAGCAGGCCATATACAACCACCTGGAAATGCTGGTCGCCTACTTCGATAACGTCAATGTCTATTTAAATGAATTCCGCAGCCTCTCCAAAGAAAACCAACAGGTGTATCTGAAAAAGAGAAAAAAATACGAGAGTGATTTCAAGAAAATTATCACGGAGATGAAGACGGTGGGGTATTTTGAGCGCCTGGATACCAAGATCGTGACCTTCGGTATCTTGGGGATGCTCAACTGGGTGGCAAAGTGGTTCCGCAAGGACGGCAAGAAGGACATCCGGGAAGTGGCGCATGTATATTACCAAATGGTGGCGAAAAAATAGGTGGAAAAGGAGGAAAAACCGATGGCTTATGCAGATATAAGGGAATGGCTCCAGACTCTGGAGAAGGAAGGCGAACTGGCCAGGATAAAAAAAGAGGTTGACTGGGAACTGGAGATCGGTGCTATTGCCCGGGAGAACATGGACAAAAACGGACCGGCCCTGCTCTTTGAAAATATCAAGGATCATAAGAACAGTCTCTGCAGGAAACTCCTTACCTGCTCGCTTTCCAGTTACTCGCGGGTGGCCCTCATGATGGGGCTGCCTAAAGACACCCCTTATCCGGAGTTGATTAAGACCTGGCGGCAACGGGCCAAAAATCCCGTGGAACCGGTCATTGTCAAGACCGGACCCTGCAAGGAAAATATCGTCAAGGGCGATCAGGTGGATTTGTTTCAATTTCCCGCGCCCCGGTGGCAGAAATTGGATGGCGGGCGGTATATCGGGACCTTTCATGGCGTGGTGACCAAAGATCCCGATACCAACTGGACGAACGTCGGCATGTACCGGCAGATGATTCATGACCGGCAGCATACCACGATGTCCGTGGCCCAGGGGCAGCATATCTGGTTTCATTGGCGGAAGTATCGGCCCAAGGGCCAGAACATGCCGATGGCCGTGGCCATCGGTTGGGATCAGGTCCTGCCTGCCGTGTCGTCGGCGCCCGTGGCTACGGGAGTTGATGAATACGCCATCATGGGCGCCATCCGGCAGAAACCCGTGGAACTGGTCAAGTGCGAGACCAACGATCTCTATGTCCCGGCCACGAGCGAGATTGTCCTGGAAGGGGAGGTTATTACCGACCGTTCGCAATTTGTGACCTGCGGTCCCTTCGGAGAATACACGGGCCACTATGGTCCGGCCAACCTGAGGCCGCCTTTCAAGATAAACTGCATCACCTTCCGCAACGATCCCATCTTTCAGGGGACCATGGAAGGGACGCCCATCAATGAAGACCACCGGATCTGCTCCGTCAGCCACAGCGGGTTGATCTGGGATCTCCTCAATGAACGAATGACCGGGGTCACGGGCGTGAATAACGATCCCAGCACGGCTTATGCGAATCTCATCGTGCAGATCGATAACAGCTACTATGGCCAGGTCCACCAGGTCGCGGCCAATGTCTGGAGCTCCCATCTCTCCAACATGATGTGCAAGAACATCATCGTCTGCGATCAGGACGTGGACATCTATGATCTCAATAAGGTGTTTTGGGCCCTCGGCTATCGGGTCGATCCCCCGCGGGACATCATCCAGTTCCCGGGGTGGATCAGCGCCCTGGACCCGATCGCCCATCCGAAGGACAAGATGGGACCGGGCGGCAACAAGGGGACGCGGCTCCTCATCGATGCGACCAAGCCGATTAACGCCCCCCGAGCCGCGGAGTATTGGGGAGAGCGCTTTGCCGTTGTTGCTTACCCCGATAAGGACACAATGGCCAAAGTGAGAAAAAACTGGGACAGCTACGAGATAAAAGGTTAAGAAAAGACGTGACAAGTGATTGGTAATCAGTGATTGGTGATTCAGAAGGATTTTACTAATTACTGATCACAAGTCACAAATCGAGGTGTAACTATCCGGGGGATGGGAGGAGCGGTGATGGCAAGAAAGAAACTAAATGTTAGCGACCGCTGGATAGAACTGTGTAAAACGAAGACCTGGACCGATCTTCTGGAGGAAACAGCCGCACGCCTCCCCAATGGTGAAGCCCTGGTCTTTGAGGGGGTGCGGGTAAGCTATGGGGCCTACCGTCGCGCCGTTGATGATCTGGCTCAGGGCTTATACGCCATCGGGGTGCGGCCCGGCGACCATGTGGCCCTGTGGATGACGAACCGGCCGGAGTGGTGTTATGCCCGCCACGCCATCTATAAGCTTGGTGCCCGGATGATCCCGGTAAACACCCGCTACAAAGTGGATGATCTGGAGTATATCCTGGCCCAGAGTGACAGCAAATGTCTCCTCATCGAGCCTTCCTTTTTCGGCAGGATCGACAGCCTGGGCATGTTGACGCAGTTGTGTCCGGAATTGCCCGGTTCCGCACCCGGGGCCCTGGTGAGCGCTAAGTTCCCCTTATTGAAAAGTGTAGTCTGCGTGGAAGGGAATTTCCCCGGCTGCTTTCGGTGGCAGGAGGTGCTGGAACGGGGCCGTACTGCGGAAGGCGGAAGGCGAGGCCATCTGCCGGAAGACATCCTCCACGTGATCTACACCTCCGGAACAACGGGCTTTCCGAAGGGCATCCTGACACCCGGCACCATAAATGTTGCCTATTGCGCCATCTCGTCGGAGCTCTTCAGCCTGAAGCAAGGCGACAGATATCTCAATGTGCTGCCTTTTTTCGGTAACATCGGCCTTTGGTCCATGTCTATGTGCCTGCTCACGGGAGCGACACTGGTCATGAGCAACCGGTTCAGTTCTCAAGATACCCTGGCGATCATCGAAAAGGAGCGGATCAGCCATGCCATGCTGGTGCCGACCACGCTCATCGACCTGATGTCTTACGCCGATTTCGACAAATACGACCTGAGTTCACTAAAGCATGTCACAAGCGCCGGCTCCGTGGTGCCCTCTTCGGTGATTCGGGAGTTCAAAAAGCGTACAGGCATCGACATCATGAACTGCTATGGGCTCGCGGAGGCCTCGGGGCTGAGCACCTGGGTGCCCGAGGGCGACACGGTCGAGCATATCGAAAAGACCGTGGGATTGGCCATGCCGCACTGTGAGTTGGAGATCCTCGATGTCGATACGGCCCAGCCCCTGCCGCCTGGTCAGGAGGGGGAGATCTGCACGCGGGAGGTCTTTCCGGGAAGCCAGCACATGCAGGGTTATTACAAGAAACCGGAGCTCACGGCGGCCACCATCCGGGACGGGTGGCTGCACAGCGGCGACCTGGGAAAGATCGATGCGGACGGCTATGTCACCATTACCGGCCGGGTGAAGGAAATGTTCACCGTCGGCGGGTTCAACGTTTCCCCCCCGGAGATAGAACAGTTTCTGCTCCGCCATCCCTCCGTGAAAGCCGTATCGGTCGTGGGGGTGCCGGATGAAAGACTGGGTGAAATAGGCGCGGCCTTTATTCAATTGCAGGGCGACCAAAGGCCCGCGGAGGCTGAGATCGTGCAGTACTGCAAGGAAAAGATCGCCGACATCAAGGTGCCCCGGTACGTTTTCTTTGTAGACGATTTTCCCCTGAATCCGCAGGGCAAGGTGCAGAAGTTCATCCAAAGACAATGGGCGATCGACAAACTGAATTTAAAGGAACGGTTATAGATAGCGGAGGTAATAGGAAATGGAATTTGCAGACATCATCTATACGAAGAATGACGGCATTGCCAAGATTGTTCTTAACCGTCCTCAGGTATACAACGCCTTTCGCACCGCCACCCTGAAAGAAGTGGCGGGGGCCCTGGAAGACGCGGATCTGGATGGCACCATCCGGGTGGTCGTTCTCACCGCTGCGGGTGAGAAGGCCTTTTGCACGGGCGGGGACTCCAAAGAGATCAAGGAAGGCTTTGGTTATGCCCAGGATATGGATTACTGGCATACCCGGGTGCATCAGGCGATCCGGACCCTGACCAAACCGGTCATCGCCGCGGTAAACGGCTACGCCATCGGCGGCGGCAACATCCTCGTGACCATTTGCGATCTGGCGATTGCCGCGGAAAATGCCATCTTCGGGCAGGCCGGCCCGCGGGTCGGCAGTTTTGATGCCGGCTTCGGGGCCTCCTATTTAGCGAGGATTGTCGGGGAAAAGAAGGCCCGGGAGATCTGGTTTCTCTGCCGGCAGTATTCCGCCCAGGAGGCACTGGCCATGGGCCTGGTAAACAAAGTGGTGCCCCCGGAGAAGCTTCAGGAGGAGACGGAGGCCTGGTGCCGGGAAATATGCGACATGTCGCCCACGGCCCTCCAGTTCCTGAAGTATGCCTTTAATGCCGATTCCGATCATATTTATGGCTTTGAAAACATGTCCATGAGCAGTGTGCGCCTCTTTTGGGGCACCGAGGAGGCCAAAGAGGCGAAAAAGGCCAAAGCGGAAAAAAGAAAACCGGACTGGAACAAGGTCAAGAATAAATAATTCTTAAGATTGGGGGTTCGACAGCATGAGCTATTATAAGGATATCCGGGAATTTATGCAGACCCTGGAGAAGCAGGACAAGTTGGTGAAGGTGTCGCGGGAAATCAATAAGGACACGGAGCTGATGCCCCTGGTGCGCTGGCAGTATCGAGGCTTGCGGGAGGAACAGCGGAAGGCCTTTGTGTTTGACAATATTACGGATGCAAAAGGCAATAAATACAACGGCCGTTGCCTGGTGGGCGCCCATGGGGCTTCCACGGAGGTCTACGCCCTGGGCATGATGTGCGAACCGGACAAGATCATGGAAAAATGGGCCTATGCCCAGTCCCATCCCGTGAAACCGGTCCTGGTGGACAAAGGCCCCTGTCAGGAAGAAGTGCATATGGGCAAGGATCTCCTCGAACATGGCGGTTTGATGGAATTCCCGGTGCCGATATCCACGCCCGGCTTCGATGCCGCTCCCTTTCTTAGCGCCAGCAACTGGGTGACCAAGGACCCGGACACGGGGATCCGTAATATGGGCAATTACCGCTCCATGCTGAAAAGTCCGACCAGGCTGGGAATCAACGCCTTTGAACAGCAGCACCTCCGCCAGCATTGGGAAAAGTGCCGCGCCAAGGGGATCCCTCTGCAGGCGGCGATTGTGCTCGGCGTTGCGCCCGCGCACGGCTATGTTTCGATTACCAAAGTGGCCTATGGTGTGGATGAATATGATGTCGCCGGCGGGATCGCCGGGGCGCCCATGGAATTGGTGAAATGCAAAACCGTGGATATCGAGGTCCCGGCCACGGCCGAGATCGTGATCGAGGGGGAATTGCCAACCGATTTCATGGAGCGGGAAGGCCCCTTCGGCGAACATACGGGCTATATCTTCCAGCAGGGGGTAAGACCTTATTTTAACGTTACCTGTATCACCCACCGGAAGAATCCCATCTACACCTGTTTTATCAGTCAATTTCCGCCCAGCGAGAGCAGCAAGATAAGACAGATATCCGATAATGCCGTTTTGTATCACCACTTGAAGGTCAATCATGGCATCAGCGGGTTAGTCGATGTGTGCTGGCACGAGGAAAGCGGCTCCTGGCAGTTTGTCGCCATCAGCATGAAGAAGGCTTTTCCCAGCCAATCCTGGACGGCTTTGAAGGCGACCGATGCCCTCGATCCCTGGCGCGGTAAGATCGTCATTGCGGTGGACGACGATATCGATTGCCGGGACCTTGATTCCGTAGTCTGGGCCTTGTGTTACCGGATGCAGCCCGATAAGGATGTAGCCATCGTCCCCGGTAAGACGGCCAGTCTCGATCCCTCGGCGGCGCCGCCGAATGCGCCCACTCTTCCGGGCTACCCCCAGGGCGGCTCCGATTTTCCCACCTCCTCGATGCTGATCGACGCCACGAGAAAATGGGACTTTCCGCCCACGGCCTTGCCGGCCCAGGAATACATGGAAAAGTCAAAAAAGATCTGGGAAGAACTGGGTCTGCCGAAACTTACCCCCAAAGTCCCCTGGTATGGCCGCTCGCTGGGCAATTGGACCAAGGAGTTTGAGAAAGAGGCGGCCCTGGCCGTTGAGGGTGAATACTTCCAAACGGGAGAAAAGATAGCTAAAAAGGAACGGGAGAAAACCATCTGACAAGGGAAGGGGGTGTCGCAAATTGGAAGAAAAAAATTATATTGCCTATGTAGATACCGGAGGAACCTTTACCGATGCCGTCATAGTGGAGCCCGGTGGCACCTTTATCGTCGGCAAGGCGCCGACGACCACGGAGAGACTGGAAGTCGGCTTTCTTAATGCCATCAGCAATGCGGCGGAAAAAATGGGCAAGGATGTCAATGACGTCCTGGCCAACTGCTCCCAGATCGGTTACGGGACCACGGAAGGCACCAATATGGTAGTCTCGGGCGCCCGGGGTCCGAAACTGGGGCTCCTCATCACCCGGGGTCTGGAAGATCGTCTGGACAAGGGGAGACTCAGGTCGGCGGGGGTTTCCAAACAATTCGCCATGCATATGATCGGCTGCGACAATCCCAAACCCATTATCCCCCGGCCTCTGGTGAGGGGTGTCCGGGAGCGCATGGACGTGATGGGGAAGGTGGTCATTCCGCTTCAGGAAGAGCAGGTGCGCAAGGCTGTGGCCGAGCTCCTTGCCGAGAAGGTGGAAGGGATCGCCGTCTGTTTCCTCTGGTCCTTCCTCAACAGCGCCCATGAACAAAGGGTCCGTGATATCATTAAGGAAATGGATCCGGCGATCATGGTTTCCCTTTCTTCCGAAGTGGCGCCCGTGGTGCGAGAATACCCGCGCCTCAACAGTACCATCATCGACCTCTATATCGGCCGGGCGATGCGGGAACTCCTGGAGCGCATCGAAAATCAGTTGCGCCGCGGTGGTTATACCCGGCCGCTCCTGGTCATGCAGGCCATCGGCGGGCTGGCCCAGGCCAAGGTCGTGCATCCCACCAATACCCTCCATTCCGGGCCGGTGGGGGGACTCGCGGGTGTGGAATTTTTGAAAGGGCTCTATGGCTATCGCAACGCCATGGGGTCGGATGTGGGCGGCACCAGTTTCGACGTGACGCTCTCCTCGGACAAGGGAGAAGAATTTTTGCGGGAACCTGTCGTGGGCAGGTATGAAATCGCCACGCCCATGCGGGAAATCATCACCATCGGCGCCGGCGGCGGCACGATTGCCTGGGTGGATCTGGTGACGAAAACCCTGCGCGTCGGTCCGGAGAGCGCCGGTTCGACGCCAGGGCCGGCCTGCTATGACATGGGCGGGATCTTGCCCACGGTCACGGATGCCGATGTCGTCACGAACCGCGTCAATCCCGATTACTTTTTAGGCGGTAAGAAACAACTGAACAAGGCGAAGGCCTTGGCGGCCATTAAAGAAAAGATAGCCGACCCGATGCAGATGGACGTTATGGATGCCGCCGAGGCCATCATCAAGGTGATCGACGGCATCATGCAGGCCACCCTCAAGACGACGCTTGCCGTGAAAGGTGTGGATCCTCATGATTATATCGTCTTTGCCTTCGGGGGCGCCGGCGCCACACACTGTGCCGGCTATTCCCGAGGTCTGGGCTTTCCGAAGGTCATCGTTCCCTATTATGCGGCAGCCTTTTCCGCCTTTGGCGCCTCCACGGCCAACATCCGCCACCGCTACGAGATGTCCCCTTACCTGCGCTTGCCGGATATACCTTTTGATACGACGACGTCCCGGTTCCGTCTGGACGAGCTGACCGGGCTTGAGCAGCTGCCGGCGGGACTGGCGGAGCGCTTCAACGAAACAGCGGAAAATCTGGAGAAGAGGGTTTATGCCGAGTTAACCGAAGAGGGGTTTGCCAAAGAGGCCATCTCCATAAACTACGAAATGCTGGCGCGTTACGGCGGGCAGAGATGGGAAATCCGCATCCCTTGCCCTGTTTCCCGCATCACCTCCATCGACGACCTGAGGAAGATCATTCGCGTCTTCGAGGAGGAGTATATCAATGTCTACGGGACGATCGCCATGGTGCCCCGGGGGGGCATGGAGATCATTACCGTGGCGATCCGGGCAGAGGCGCCTACCATCAAACCCATCTTTCCGAAATTCCCCTACCAGGGCAAAGATCCGGAGGTCGCGCAAAAAGGCTATCGGGACGTTTATTTTGACGGTAAATGGGCCAAGACCGGTGTCTACGATATGGATAAGCTGCAGGTGGGAAACATCGTGGCGGGGCCGGCAGCGATCGAAAGCTGGAATACGACCCTGATCGTACCGCGGGGTATGCAAGTGACCAGGGATGAATACCTGAATTTTGTCATGGAGGAAGTGTAGTTTTGCAGATGAGGAGGCAGACAGTATGTCGAATGATAATCTTGATCCCGTAAAATTCGAGATATATTTCAATAAGCTGGATCAGTTGCTCAATGAAAGTCAACAGGTGATACGCTATCTTTCCGCCTCGGCGATTGTCCGGGAAGGGGGGGAGGCGATGGAGGCTTTTTACCTTCCTACGGGAGAGGCGGTGGATATCGCCTCGGGCATCCTGATGCATTTCATGAATGTCACCCGGGCGATCCGTTATATGCGGGATAATCATTGGGAGGCCGAGGATATCGGGATCTATGAAGGCGATCAGTTTATCAATAACGATGCCTATATCGGCGGTATGCATTGTCCCGACACCTGTCTGATCGCTCCGTTTTTCTACAACGGCGAGCTCTTGGGTTACGTGGCTGCCATCTCCCATACCACGGAGACGGGCGGGGTGGAGCCGGGCGGCATGTGCCCCAGCGCGACCGAGGTGTGGCACGACGGTCTCATTATCCCGCTGGTGAAGATTGCCGAAAAGGGCAAGGTCAGGCGGGACGTCATGACCATGTTTCTGCGCGGCACCCGGGACCCCCGCACCTGGGAGCTGGACTTGAAGGCCCGGATGGCGGGCAATGAGCGGGCCATCCGCCGCTTGCGGGAGGTGGCCGATGAATTCGGCGTCGACTTCTTCAAGAAGGCCGCGACCGCGCTGGTGAAGGAAGGGGCGGACCGGGCCCGGATTAAATTCCAGGAATTGAAACCCGGGACCTACAGCGCCCGGACCTACTGCGATACGCTGGGCGCCGGAAAGGACAAGATAGCGGTCATTCAGGTCGATCTGGAGATTACGCCGGACGGACGGCTGATTGTCCACTGCCCCGTCATTTCCCCGCAGCAGCCCTGTTATAATAACGCCTATCTGCCGGCGGCCGAGGCGACGATCATCTATACCCTCTTATCGCAGATCCTGCACGATGCCCGGTGGAATTCCGGCATTGCCGAACAGGTAGAGATCGACATCCCTTACCGGTCGCGGTTGAACGCCGATGCCACCCAGTCCGTAGGCTATGCCACCGTCGGCATTGCCACGGTCTTTTGCGCGGCCCTGTATGTGGCCCTGAGCCGGGCTTATTATGTTTCCGGGAAGCTCCGGGAAGTGCAGGCGGGTGGGTCCGCAAGTTCGAACTCCATCGGGATTGCAGGGCGTGATTTCCTGGGCCGGCCCTGCGGCAGTACGATCCTCTCATCCTCCCTGACCCATCCCGGCGGGGGGAGACTGGAGAGCGACGGCGTCGTCAATTACGGTGTCTACAACCCCTGGAACTATATTCCCGATTGTGAAGGCGAGGAGGCCTTGCTGCCGATCCTCCATCTTTACAGCGGTTTCCTGCCTGATAGCGCGGCGCCGGGAAAATACCGCAGCGCCTATCTGGGCGCCCATATCACCATGATCCACAATTCCGACGAGACGTACAATATCGCCAAAGGCGTGGGAGGCAAGATGTCGGGCTCCCAGGGCATCTTCGGCGGCTACGCCGGACCGCGGACCTGGGTCGTCAGCGTCAAGGATACGGACATCTACGCCCGGATCGAAAATGTCGAAGATCTGCCCCAGAGTGCCGATGTCCTGGAAGATGTGGGCAAGAGCATCCAGGGCCTGATTACCGATCATGGCGCCAACATGGCGGTGAATCCCTGTAAATCCGGCGACGTACTGATCCAGATCGCCTCCGGTGCGGGCGGTCTCGGCGATCCCCTCGAAAGGGACCCGGAACTCGTACTGGCGGATTTCCGGGATGGCCGCATTACCGTGGGCATGTCCCGGAAGGTCTACGGCGTAGCCCTTGATTCTCAGAAGCAGGCGATTGACTTTGAGGAAACGGAACATTTGCGCCAGGAGCGCAGAAGAGAGCGGCTCACCCAGGGAAAACCGGGCCGGGTCTTTCTGGCGGAACTCGTGCGGAAGAGGGAAAAAAGAGAGCTGCCTCCGCCGGTCCTGACGTTTTTAGATGAAACAGCGGCCTTTTCGCCCGCCTTTGCGGCGCAATTGGAGAGAGAAAAGCGCCTCCTTGGAGAGACCCTGGAGCCCCTCGGCCAGATTCAGGTGACCAGGGAAATCATGGCTCTTACCCCTTATGTAAAAATCATCGCAGACGATCAAGGACGGACCGTGGCGGCCTGCAGTAAATGTGGTTTTGCCTATTGCGAGGCCCGGGATGACTATAAGCTCTATGCGCTGATCTATGAGCGCGACCCGGCGGAGGTCTACCCGAAACATCTGGCGCCCGATAAGGATTGGGCGATCTACCGGGAATTTTATTGCCCCGGCTGCGGGGTCCAACTGGAGGTCGAGCAATGCCCGTCCGGGATGACGATCATTCAGGAGACGAAGATGGATGAGTTGCGGTAACGTAATTATAGTCGTTATCGCTATCGGTATCGGGATCGGTATCGGCGCTTTTTTTCGATACCGAAAGTGATACCGATACCGGCCCCGAGAAAAATATCATTGAGGAGGTATGGGAGATGGCGAACGTATTTTGGCTCAGTTGCCCTGGATGCGGGCGGCGTTATTATGCGGAGACGGTCATGTTAAAGATGAAGACGCAGTTTCACTGTCCTTTTTGTGGTCTTTATTTTGACAGGGAACAGATACCCGAAGAGGAGGATGCAAAATGGCAAAAGATTTGAGGAGTTTCCTCGGGGAGTTGCGGGAGAAGCTGCCGGGCAATTATCTTGAGGTGACAAAGGAGATTAGTTCTCAATTTGAGACAACGGCCCTTTTGCAGCATCTGGAAAACAGGAAGAATTTCTCCACCGTTCATTTTAAGAATGTTCTTAATCTGAAGGGGGCAGGGGGGCATGCGGTCGTCTCGAACCTGACGGCGACGCGGGAGAATATGGCGATTGCGGCGGGACTTCCGCCGGAGCAGTACCGGGGGGAACTGACCCGTCTGGTGTCGGCAAGATCGCAGCACCTGGTGCCACCGGAGGTTGTGTCGGCAAAGGATGCGCCAGTGAAGGCACACATCATCACGGGGGAAGGGGTGGATATCGGGGACTTACCGATCATTCGGCATCATGAGATGGACGGAGGCCCCTATTTCACCATGGCCGTGGTGACGCAGCACCCGTCCTGGGGAACGGCGCCGGGGGTGCACAATGCGGCCTTTCACCGGATGCAGTACCGCAGTCCCCGGGAGACGGGGATTCACATGTCGCCGATCCATACGTGGCAGATCTTCAAGTCCTATGAAGAGAAGGATTTGCCCTGTCCGATCGCCCTGGTGATCGGCCATCATCCGATGTTTTATGTCAGCGCGAATATGAATCCGCCCGTGGATGTGAGCGAGTACGATTTGGCCGGCGGTTTGCTGGGTGAGCCGCTCAGGCTGGTGCCGTCCGAGACTTTGGGGAAGGATTTTCTGGTTCCGGCGGACGCGGAACTCGTGCTGGAAGGGGAGATCCTGCCCCGGCGGCGGGAGCCGGAAGCACCCTTTGGGGAGTGGACACGCTATTATGGACCGCAGCGGAGCAACCCGGTAGTGTCGATCAAGGCGATCACGCATCGGGCCGGGCCTTTGTTTCTCGATAACTTTATCGGTCACCGGGACATGGACTGCCTGACGCTGGGCTGGGAGAGCACGGTGTATAATCGGGTGCGGGAAGCGGTGCCGACGGTATTGGATGTGTGTCTGCCCTTTTCGGGCTGCGGCGGTTTTCACGCCTACATCAAGATGAAGAAGATGGTGCCCGGCCAGCCGGTAAATGCGGCCTTGGCGGCCCTGACGTGGGGCTTTTTGAAGTTGGTGGTGGTGGTGGATGAGGACATCGACGTCTTCGATGAGGAAGCTGTTTGGTGGGCTGTAGCGACGCGCGTGCAGGCGGAGAAGCAGGTGCAGAAGCTCCAGGGGATCCGGGGCTCGATTTTGGATCCCTCGATCGGCGAGACGGTCGAGCACGATGCAGTGGTGATCGATGCGACGAAGCCCTTTGGCAAACCCTTCGCGGAATCGATCAATATTCCCCGGGCCTACATGGAGAAGATCAAATTAGAGCACTTCATCGACCTCAAGCTCCTCAATAGATAAGGAATAATGGAAAAAACTGAGTCAGATGCCGCGCCAGGACTATTTTACGGCTATTTCGTAGTCCTGGCGTCTTTTTTTATCGTGCTCGTCACCTGGGGCACCTTCTTTTCTTTTGGGGTGTTTCTGGAACCGCTGGTAAAAACCTTCGGCTGGAACCGGGCGGAGATCTCCGGGTCTTATGCGCTGGCGACCTTGACGGCCGGCTTTTTCTCCATTGTTATGGGGAGGCTGAACGATACCTGTGGGCCAAAGGCCGTCTTGTCCCTCTGCGGCCTGATAGCGGGCACAGGCTATCTGCTGGCCGCGCTCACCACCTCTCTTTGGCAGCTGTACATGTTTTACGGCTTCATCGTCGGGGTGGGGGTGGGCGGCTTCTTTGTGCCGACTACGTCCACGATTGCCCGGTGGTTTGTGAAAAAACGAACCCTCATGACGGGCATTGTCCTGATGGGGATCAGCGTGGGCACGATGATCATCCCGCGGCTGGCCGCGGGGCTGATCGCTGCATGCGGCTGGCGCGCGACACTGGCCATGCTGGGTGTGGGCAATCTGCTGGTGGTACTGACGCTCGCGCAATTGTTAAAGCGTTGCCCCGAGGAATGCGGCACCACTCCCCATGGCGTCACGGGGGGAAATAATGGCGAGCCAAGCCTGCAGGCAAGCGGCCATGCCTTAAGCGAAGCGCTGCACATGAAGCAGTTCTGGCTGCTCTGCGGGATATACTTTTGCTTTTATTTCTCTATCAATTCCGTGGTGGCCCATATCGTCGCGCATGCCGCAGGCTCAGGAATTCCTCTGGAAAAAGCGGCCGGCAGCATGGTCGCGCTCGGCGCCGGCGGCATTGCCGGCCGGGTCGTGATCGGCCTGCTGGGCGACAGGATAGGCAACAGGCTAACCTGCCTCATCTGCCTGGCCGTGCTGTGTTTGGCTGTCCTCGCTTTGGTAAAAGTCACCGGCCTGGTGAGCTTAGCCATCGTCTGCATTGCCATCGGCCTTTGTTTTGCCGGTGGGGGAGCGCTGATGGCGCCGCTGATGGCCGATTATTTCGGCCTTAAAGCCCATGGTTTGCTCCTGGGCATCGTTTATGCCAGCGATATGGTGGGAGGGGCCATCGGACCGGTTCTGGCTGGAGCCATATTTGACGCGACGAGCAGTTACGACATGGCTTTTTTAATCGCTTCCGCCGTTGCTTTTGTCGGCTGCCTTCTTCTTGCATTGCTGGCATAGATAGCGTATTATTCAATTGTTTCTGACATTCAGGATGTTCTCTGCGATCTCTGTGGTTAATATTTGACAATACGTGGAATGGGGGGAAGAAACGATGAAAGGAAATAAGCGACGCGTCTTAAGTATTTCTCAGTGTCTTTGCATCCTTCTCACGGGTCTTTACTTTTCTCTGGGGGGCATTGAGCCCGCCTTGGCGAAAGAGCTGGAAAAGGGGGCTAAATATCCGGTCCGCCCCATCCGGATTATGATCCCGGCCGCTGCCGGGGGCGGATTGGGCGGCGAGATCCGGGCCATCGCCCCCTTTCTGGAGAAAAATCTCGGAACGACGGTGGTGATCGACTACCTGCCTGCGGCCGACGGCGTGATTGCCTACAATAAGTTTTACCAGGATAAGCCCGATGGGTACACTCTCCTCTATTACAATCTGATCTCCGCCCTCCCCTTTGAAATGACCAGGGAGACGGCGAAATATGTGGTCAAGAATTTTACCCATCTCGGCGGTTGGAACGTGAAATACCAGGTGCTGCTCGTTAATCCCGATACCTGGAAGACCTTCGGCGAGTTTCTGGCCGAGGCGAAGAAGAGGACCCTCAGCCTGGGAGGCACGGGCGGCCACACGGTTCTGAATGCCCATGTCCTCGAAGCAGCCCTGGGGGTAAAATTCAACCGGGTACCTTATCGCTCCGCCGGCGAGGGGATTGCCGCCGTGGCTGGAAAACATGTGGACTGTGTGATGACCTATGAAACAGCCCCGCGACCGATGATCCAGGCTGGCAGGCTGCGACCGCTCGCAGTCTTGTCCCAGAAGCCCGACCCCCTCCTTCCCGGTGTGCCAAATTTAAAGGAGTTGGGGCATGAGGACGTCACGATCATCCCTTCCTACGGCGTCTTTGCCGCTCCTCCGCACACGCCGGCCGGCATCGCCGCCACCCTGGAAAGGGCTCTCCAGAAGGTGGTCGTTTCTCCGGAATTCGCTAAAATAGCTGACAATATCGGCCTTTACGTGAATTTCATGCCTTCTGCCGACTTGGGCAAGGCGGCTCTCGAACAATATGACATCTTGGGCCGCTATAAGCAATTTCTCAAGTAGACGCATCGATACCGATGCCGAACCCGATACCGATAGCGATAACAATCTAAAGGAGGTCCAAAGTTATGTATTCCGATGCCCATACCCACATTACCGGTAATCCTTTCGGTGAAAACGCCCTGACGCCTCCCGAGCTGCAAGGGGTCTTAAAAAAAGTCAGAGAAGCCGGGGTGACCATGATCGTGGCCGGCAGCACCGACCTCGCCACGGCCCGGCGGCTGGTGGAGATCGCCTCGGCCGAGGATATCGTCTATGCCTCGATCGGCATTCATCCCTGGATTGCCGCGCCCCTGGACGAGGAGACTTACAACGGTTTTAAGGCCATGACGCGCCATCCCAAGGTGGTGGCCTTTGGCGAGATCGGCCTGGACGAATCCCGTTCCCGGGGGAGCAAGGAAGACCAGCTGGAGTGCCTGAGCCAGCAGTGCCGCCTGTGCCGGGAGACGGGGCTCCCGCCCATTATTCATCAACGGGGGCTCCATCAGGAACTGATGGATACCCTGCGCCGGGAGCAGCCTCCGGCGGGCGCCATGCATGGCTTCAGCGGCGGTCTCGCGGAGCTTAAGGAATGGCTGGACCTCGGTTACTGGATCACCGTCGGCCGCGCCGTCCTTACGCCGGAGGGCCAGGGTCTCAAGTCCATGGTGCAGGAGATACCGGAAGACAGGGTCCTTCTGGAAAGCGATGGAATCAACAAGCCGAAAGAGGGCGAGACGGAGGGACAGGAAAGGGTGGTCAAGGTGGCACAGGTCGTTGCCTCCTGGCGCGGCACCACGGCGGAAGAATTGGGGGTACTGACGACGGCAAACTTGAAACGGATGCTTAACCTTTAAGGTGAGAGCCATGGAAGAAACCTCGGTCGTGGAAGATGAAAACACCCGTATCCGTCGCTTCCAGGAGTTGGACAAGAGTGCTCTGCCGCCGGACGGAGGTCCCGGCTTCAACCGCCTGATTTTTTCCGGCAGCCCTTACCTGCTCCAGCATGCCGAAAACCCCGTCGACTGGTACCCCTGGGGCGAGGAAGCCTTCGCCAGGGCCAGGAGCGAGGATAAACCGATCTTTCTGTCCATCGGTTACGCCACCTGCCATTGGTGTCATGTCATGGCCCACGAATCCTTTGTGGACCGGGAAGTTGCGGAGACCTTAAACCGCTCCTTCGTGGCGATCAAGGTTGATCGTGAGGAGCGTCCGGACGTGGACGAACAGTACATGACGGCAGCCCAGTTGATGGGCGTCGGCGGGGGATGGCCCTTGAACGTCATCATGGACCAGGACCGGCGCCCCTTCTTCATTGCTACTTATCTGCCCCGGACCCGGCGCCGGGGCATGGTGGGGATCATCGATCTGCTCCGGCAGATCGCCAGCCTGTGGGAAACAAAGCGGGAAGAAATTGCGCGGCATGGCGCCGACGTTGTGGCGGCACTGAACCAGCTCACGAGCCAGCCCGGGGTCGCGGAACTCCCCGGCAGCGAGGTGCGGGAAAAGGCTTACGGGCAACTGCGCGAGATCTACGATCAGAAGTGGGGCGGCTTTGGGACGGCCCCGAAATTTCCCATGCCCCTCTATCTTTCTTTTTTGCTCCACTACAGCCGCCGCACCGGTAGGCAGGAAGCCTGGGAAATGGCGGAGCACACATTGCGCACGATGCGCCGGGGCGGGATCTATGACCAGCTCGGTTTCGGGTTCCATCGCTACAGTGTCGATCATCAGTGGCTGGTTCCACATTTTGAAAAGATGCTCTACGATCAGGCCTTGCTGGCTCTTTGTTACCTGGAGGCCTATCAGGTAAAGCCGGATGACTTCTTCCGGGGGGTGGCCGCGGAGATCTTCACCTACCTGGTGCGGGACATGACCGCTCCGGCCGGGGGGTTTTATGCGGCCCTGGATGCCGACAGCGAGGGGCGGGAAGGGGTTTATTACATCTGGACGCGGGATGAGGTAAAAGCAGTGCTGGGCCGGGAAGCGGGTGAGCGTTTTTGTCGGCTCTTCGGCGTCACGGAGGAGGGTAATTTTGAAGGCCGCAACATCCTTTCTTTGCCCCTGGAACTGCCGGAATTTGCGGCAAAAGAGCCGGTGCCTGTCTCGGCGCTTACAGCCGAGGTGGCGGACTGGCGCCAGCGGCTGCTTCAGGCCCGGTCCCGCCGGGTCAAGCCGCTGCGCGACGAAAAGATCCTGACAGCCTGGAATGGGCTGGTGATCGCCGCCCTGGCGCGCGGGTATGCCGTCACGGGAGAAGTTAGCTACCGCCTGGCGGCCGACCGGGCGGTCACGTTTATCAGCGAAAGGCTGGCGAGCTCCACCGGAAGGCTTCTGCGCCTGCGGCACGGGGAGGATGGGGGCATCCCGGGTTTCCTGGAGGATTACGCCTTTTTTGCCTGGGGATTGCTCGAACTATACGAGGCCACCCTGGAGACCGCCTACCTCACAGAGGCGCTCCGCTTAACCGGGGAGATGCTCTCCCTCTTTCGCGACACCGCAGGCGGGGGGCTTTTCGAAAGCGGTTCTGACGTGGAAACGGTGCTGGTGAAGTCCCGGGGAGGCCCCGACGGGGTCATCCCTTCGGGAAGCTCGGTGGCCCTCCGGAACATCCTCAAGCTGGGCAGGATCACCGGCGATGAACTCTTGCTGGGCCAAGGGGAGGCCATCCTGCGGTCCTATATGGGAAAGGTCGCCCAACAGCCGGCAAGCTACCTCGTTTTCCTGTCCGCCTGGGACGATTTCCAGGGCCCGCTGGTCGAGATCACCCTGGCGGGCGACCAGCGTGCGCCCGAGGCGGCGGCCATGCTGAGGGCCATCGGCCGGCGCTATCTTCCCGGCCTTGTCCTGCGCCACACCAGCGATGCTGCCTATCCCGCCCCGGAGGGACGTCCCACTGCTTACGTCTGTGCCGCCGGGGCCTGCCGTCCGCCAGTGATGGCAAGGGAGGACCTGGAGAGGCTTCTGGACGGGCTCGGAGCGAATTTATAAATCTATCGAGGAGAGAACCATCTATGAAGATGTTGCTGGTGATCTATTCGCGGGAGTTGGATGAGACTGTCCTGGGGGCCTTCAAAGGCTCGGGAATCAGCGGGTACACAAAAATGGAAGAAGCCTGCGGGGAAGGCTGCGAGACGGAACCGAAGCTGGGAACCCACATTTGGCCGGGGATGAACAATGTCCTGTTCGTTGCCCTGGAAGATGGCGTTGCCCAGGAAGCACTGGCCATCATCGGCCAACTGAAGAAGGAACACCCCCGGGCCGGTCTGCGGGGCTTCCTCCTGCCCCTGGAAGAGTGCATCTGATAACCGCTGCCAGCTCAGGGTACGGGCAGAGGCGGCTCCTGATCGGGGTCGAGTTGCATATCGAAGGCGGCGAGCATTAAGGCGGTGGAGGAATAGTTCGTCATCAGGGAGACGAGATCCACCAATTGTCGCGGGCCGAAGATCTTTAAGGCCTTGGCGAAGATCGCGGAGGCGACCTTTTTCCGGCCAAACATCTGGCGGCCAAACTCGATGACCAGGGCCTCCGTCTCGGGCAAACCGGCCGTGCTTTTCCGGAATTTGACCACGTCCACGGTTTCCCGGGAAAGGCCCTCTTTGAGGGCCTCCGGCTCGTGGGCGGCCCATTCAAACTGGCTGTCCATTTCGCGCGCCGCCACCAGGATGGCGAGCTCCCGGACCGAACCGCTGAATCCCGCCTCGAAACGAAGGTATTTACTCAAGGGGTTTGAATATTCAGCCAGCTTGGGGCTGTGCAGGCGGATTCCCGAAGGCCCGCGCAGGCCGCGCAGCGATCGGGCGCCCTTGCCAACCCGCTTGTCGAAAATTTTTTTCCCCTCTTCGTCAAAGTCCTCCCGCTTCGGCAGGGGCAGGCGGAATCCGGACTCCGGATAGATATCTTCGGGCATGGTATAATCTCCTTTAAGTTTTGATTTATAGCGAATTCCTTTCGGGGTCGGTATCGGGATCGCTATCGCTATCGATTTCATTATATTTCGATGCCGATACCGATCCCGATAGCGATACCGACAGGCTTTTAACGTGCCAGCAGCAGCGGCAGGGGTGGCAGTTCCAGCGGGGTCTGGTTTTCTCCTTCATAGAGGACCTGCTCCAGAAACAACCCCGAGGGAGGGGCCGTATACTTGGCCGGCAGGTCCGAGAGACTGGTCAGCATTTCCTGCACCGCGGAGGGCCGCATGTTTCCCCTGCCCACTTCCACCGTGATGCCCACCATGCGCCGCACCATTTTCCAGAGAAAGTGGGAGCCAACAATTCTCAGGGAAATGAGGTCGTTGAATTCGTACAGTTCCGTCGCGGAAAGATTCACCAGGGTCGATTCGTTCTTGTCCAGTCTTTTGTCGGCAAAGGAGGCAAAATCGTGGAAGCCGCGGAACAGTTTGATCGTGGTGAGCATGCTGTCCACGTTGAGTGTATCTTTTATCCACCAGACATACCGCTTTCCGAAGGCGGTCCGGTGCTTGGAGATGAGATAGAGATAACTCCTGATTTTCGCGTGGTGCCGGGCGTGAAAATCCCCGGGGGCGGTTTCGACCTTCCGGATGTTGATGCTGGCGGGCAGAAGGTCGTTCATGCCTTCGAGGAGCTGCTGGGGCTTCAGCTTGCGGGCCGCGGCGATGTGGGCGACCTGGGCCAGCGCATGAACACCCGCATCGGTGCGCCCGGCACCCTGGAGGTCGATATCCTTGCCCAGGATCTTTATAGCCGCTTCCAGGAGGGTCCCCTGGATGCTGCGGGCATTCTTCTGCGTCTGCCAGCCGCGGTAACCTGTGCCATCGTATTCCAGGGTGATCTTATATTTATACATACCGCACCGTTAGCGCCAATATTCGGACCAACGGGCGCGCACGTCCTCAAGGTGCTGCTTTGGGGGCAGGGCAATGGGCGGATAATGGTGCTTCTTTGTGGCGTCAATGCCCAATTTGGAAGAGGTGCGGCGTACGGGATCATTCTGTCCCACCTCATAATCAGCCTGCGACGGATCGAGATCCACGGAGGCCACATCGGGCATGATAATTACATCTTTAAGGGGCTGAACGCGAAAGGACATCGCCCAGTTCAGCTGGAAAGGATCGCGAATATCGATGTCCTCATCCACGATGACCGTAATCTTGCCCACCGTCGGGGCATAGGCCCAGGCCCCCAGCATCGCCTGCTTGACACTCCCTTCCCGGTCCTTTTTCATGGAAATGGCCAGATAAGCCATTGCGCCCCCGCTTTCCAGGAGATGCACGTCCTTGATCGGCAGGTGCAGATCCTTGGCCAGATGCTGGTAAATGGCATTTTCCCAACTGATGCTCCTGATGCAGCTCGATTCGCTGGGCGGCATCTGGCTTAAAAAGGCCTGGTAAATGGGGTTGTTCCGGTAAGTCATGCATTTGATATCGATGATGAAGGAATCCGCGATGGCCCCCATATAACCGGTAAATTCGCCAAAGGGGCCTTCCTTTTCGAGCGCATTGGGTCGAATCTCGCCCTCCAGCACGATCTCCGCGCTGGCCGGCACCAGCAAGTCATTGGTCCGGCACTTGACAATTTTTATCGGCTCCTTACGCAAACCGCCTGCCACCGCCAGTTCATCCATGCCGTAGGCAAAGCGCGCCACCGAGGTTAAACCCACGGCCGGATCAGTGCCCAAAACAATGGCCACCGGCGTCGGCTGATTGTTCTGGTTGTTCATTTCGATGTGCTTCCGGCCGTGCATGAAATAGTTCGACCACATGGCGATCCTGTTTTTGCTCTTTATTTCACAGCGGTAGGTGCCGATATTCTGTATCCCCGTCTCCGGATCTTTCGTAAAGATAAAGGGCGCGGTCAAGTAAGGCCCCGGATCTTCCCCGGGTGTCCAGACAGGTACCGGAATGATAGAGAGATCAACAGCTTCTCCATCCAGGACATTTTCCTGACAAACCCCGCTTGGCACCTCGACGGGGTCAATAGGATTCGTCAGGGCCGCCCGCCATTTTTCCGCAACTCCCTGGGGAGTAGTTTCCAAGGCCAGGGCGTAAATGGCCCGCGAGCCGCCCAGGACCCCCAAAGTTACAGGAATAGGGAAGTTCTTAACATTTTCAAAGAGAAGGGCGGGCCGCTCGGCCTCCGGAATGGTTTGAAAGGCGATCCTGCCCACGGCGGATATTTCCCAGTCTTTATCCACCTCTTTGGTGATGCGTTTTAATTTGCCTGCCTTCTCCAACGCGCTGAGATAATCCCTGAGATCCTGATAAGGCATGTTCCTTTACTCCTTAAGTTTTTTTTGAAAAAATAAAAAATCCGGTTTTTGATGAGATTTTATGCGACCCGTCATACATAGGAAAGAGTCTTTTGTATGTCAAGAGAAAATGATATATAGTCCCACCCTCAGGAAGATAAAATAAGACCTTTCCGCAGAGGGACAAGAAGGAGTGTTTTGATGAAAGACAGTGGTTGCGAGATTACCGAAGATGTCTGGGTTGCCACCCAGTGCGGCAAGTGCTTTTCCAATTGCGGGATTCGCGTGCGGCGCATCAACGGGACAGCAGTGCAGATAGAAGGGAATCCCGACTCCTGGCAGGGTTCCAAGGGAGGCGTTTGCGGCAAAGGCGCCTCGGGTTTGCAAGTCCTCTACGATCCGAACCGCCTGAACGTGCCGCTGCGCAGAACAAATCCCGAGAAAGGCCTCACGGCCGACCCCAAGTGGCAAGAAATCTCCTGGGATGAGGCACTCACGGAGATTGCCGCCAAGTTGAAGAAGGCCGCCGCCGACGACCCGCGGAAGATCCTGCTTCAATCGACGACGGTCCGTTCCCCTACGGCCTCCCTGGGTTGGCGAGCCCTGATGGCATCGCTGCTCAAGACGCCGAATTCTTCGGTGGGCGGCGCGGGACTCCACTGCGGCAACGGACTGCATCATGCCTGCGGCTTCATGCACGGCTCCTGGGATGTCTTCCCGGACTTCCGGTATTGCAATTACGCCATCTACTGGGGCGTGAACAACGGCCACGCTACCGGGCATGCCGCCATGGTCTCGACCCGGCTCGTCTCCGAGGCCATGGAGCGGGGGATGAAGCTCGTGGTCTTCGATCCGATGTGCAATTACTCCAGCGCCAAGGCCACGGAGTGGGTGCCCCTCATTCCCGGAACAGACGGAGCGGTGATCCTCGCGATGTGCAATGTCATCCTCAATGAATTAAGGATCTGGGATGACGAATACCTGAAGTTCAAGACCAATGCCCCCTATCTGGTGGGTGCCGACGGCCATTACGTACGGGATCGGGAGACGTTGAAGCCGCTCCTCTGGGACACAGGTGCGGCGCGAGCCGTTCCCTACGACCAGCCCGTAGGGGGCTATGCGCTCGAAGGGACCTATGAGGCCGAGGGCCGGGAGTGCCGTCCCGCCTTCGAACTCCTCAAGGAACATCTCCTTACCTATACTCCGGAAATGGCCTCGGAGGTAAGCTCTGTGCCGGCCGCGACGATCCGGAGGATTGCCACGGAATACGCCCAGGCGGCCCAGATCGGCAGCACAATCATGGTGGACGGCCATCAACTGCCGCTGCGGCCCGTGGCTTCGTCCATCTTCCGGGGCGGAGAAGGCCATGGGAACGCCTTCCACACCTGCATGGCCGTCTGTCTGCTCAACCATATCCTCGGCGCGGCCGATGTGCCGGGAGGGGCCGTCGGCTCGCCCAACACATCGCTTGGTTTTCCCGGGACGGGCAAGCTCAAATTCGGGGTGGAAAAAGGGCCCGAAGGGATGCTCGGTCTGAAACAGTTTTATGCCTACGGATCACCCTGGCCGGTGAAGGAGCCGAAATTCCCGGCCCAGGCCGGCTTGAAAGACCTCTTTGCCATCTGCGATTTTTCTCCTATCTGGGCGATGCAGGAACGGGAGGAGATCTGGCAGAAGACGGGGGTTCCCCCAATCGAGGTCATGCTGAACTTCGGTTCCAACTCCGTCATGGGGATTGCCAACCCCGAGACCCATGCGGATTTTCTCAAGGAGATACCCTTTATCGTCCACTGGGATCTCTTTGCCAATGAATTTGCCGAAGGGTTTGCCGACATCCTGCTGCCCGACACGAGCTATTTTGAGACCTTCACCTGGTTGGATGGGCAGGGGTTCAGCCACAGCTATCCCTATGGGATGGATCCCTGGTGCAGCCACATCACGCAGCCTGTCGTCCCGCCCGCCGGCGAGCGGCGCTACATCATGGATGTCTGTTTCGAATTGCTGGAAAGGATGGGCATGCGCCCGGAACTAAACGCATATTGGAACCGGTTCATCGGACTGCCCGAGGAGGAGCAGATAAAACCGGAGGACCGCATCACCTGGGAAGAGGTGGGGAACAAGGCTCTCCAGCATTACTTCGGGCCGGAACATGATCTGGACTGGTTCAAGGAACAGGGGTTTATCGCCTGGCCCAAGAGGGCGGCGGAGGCCTACTGGAGGTGCTTTACGGATGCCCGGGTGCCCATCTACCTGGAGTTTATGACGGATTTAAAAGATAAGATCAAAACGATCGCCGAGAAGCTGGATATCCATGCCCAATGGGAGCACTATACGCCCTTAATCAGCTGGTTTCCCTGCGCGCCCCACCGGGTCGAGGACCCCCGGTACGACCTGTACTGTTTTTCCTATCGCGACATCCTCCATACCGCCTCGGCCAGCATGGAACAGCCCTGGCTCGACGAGGCGAGCGCCATGAGTCCTTATACCTACAACATCTCCATCAGTGCGGCCACGGCCAAGGAGAAGGGCCTGCAGGACGGAGACCTGGTGGAGGTGACCTCATCCTACGGAAACCGGGTTAGGGGCAGGCTCAAACTGCGGAAGGGGCAGCATCCCCTGGCCCTGGCCATTGCCGCCACGGCCGGACATTGGGCCAAGGGGCAGCCCATTGCCCAGGGGAAAGGCGTCAATTTTAATTTTCTCATGGAAGCAAAGTTTGCGGAGTGCGATCCGATCACCCTTAATCTGGAGACCTGCGTCAAGGTTATGATAACCAAAGTGGAGAGGAAGTAGTATGGCACGCTGGGGAATGGTCATTGATTTGAAAAGATGCATCGGGTGCTTCAGTTGTGTGATCACCTGCAAACAGGATCACTTTTTGCCGCCCGGCATGTTCTGGAACAGACTGCTGATGAAAGAAACCGGCGAGTATCCGCGGGTCACGAAGCAGCTCTACCCCGTGCTGTGCAACCATTGCCGGGAAGTCCCCTGCGTGCATGCCTGCCCGAGCGGAGCGACCAGCAAGAGGGAGGACGGCATCGTCGTCATCGATGCCGATAAATGCGTCGGCTGCACCTATTGCGTGATCGCCTGCCCCTATCAGCAGCGGACCTTTTATGAGGACAACAAAGGGGGATACTTCCCGGGCCAGGGATTAACCGCCCTGGAAACCTTGGGCAGGAAGTTATATCCCCTGACGCGGGGGACGGCCGTGAAATGCAACTTCTGCGTCGAGAAGATCGAGGCCGGCTTGCGCGATGGCCTGAAGCCGGGACTGGACCGCCGGGCCACGCCGGGGTGCGTGAACAACTGCCCGGCCAAGGCGAGGATTTTTGGGGACCTCGATGACCCGGAAAGCAGAATTTCCCTCATCATCAGACAGAGAAAGGGTTTCCCGCTCCATCCGGAGTTCGGCACCGACCCTGCGGTCTATTACATCAACTAAGGGAGGCGCGAAGCGATGAAGCCCTATGAATGGATGGCGGAATGCACGCCGCAGACACTGTGGATAGAGAAAAAAGGGCTGCTCGTCTGGCTGGCGGAGGTGTCCGGCGCCCTGGGGGGTGGACTTTACCTGGTTTCCCTGTATTTCAATAACCCGGGAGGCCTGCTCTACGGCTGGCTAATTATCGCCCTCGGCAAGACTTCCTTCCATTTCGCCCATCTGGGACAACCCCTGAGATTTTGGCGGTTGATCCTGAAGCCTAATCGTTCCTGGCTGGCCCGGGGGGTGATCTTTATGGCCCTCTTCCTCCTCTGCGGGGCAGGACAGCTCCTGCTTTCCCATTTGCGGCCCGGTTCGACCGGGGAGTTATTGTTGAAGGTGTTAACGGGGGTGCTGGCCTTCCTGGTCATGGGCTATGCAGGTTTTATGATGAATTACGTACGGGGAATTCCCCTGTGGAGTTCCGGTCTCTTGCCGCTGCTCTTTGTTTGCGGCGGTTTAGCGGGCGGCTTGGCCTTAATGCTCCTGATCGGCCTGTCCGGTCAGGACGTTCAAGCAAAGACAATCCTGGCGGGTCTGCGGTGGCTGTTATGCATCAATACCCTGCTCATCACCACGTACCTCTGGAGTGCCGCCTATGCCAGCCCTACGGCGGAGCAGTCGGTGAAAGAATTGACCCAGGGCCGCGCCGCTTTCTGGCTCTGGCTGGGCGTGTTTGTCTGCGGTCTCATCATCCCCTTGGGAATATCCCTCTACGATGCTGTGGCCGGTGTGACGCCCCCGGCTATGCTCGCCCTGGCCGCGGCCGGCGTTTTGGCCGGGGTATTCAGCCTCAATTATTGCCTTCTCAAGGGTGCCTGCTACGGGCCGCTTCTTCCCCAGGCTCCTTAGTAAGTTTATTTTGTTGACTTCTTGAGGATTAATTTTATATTGGGAAACAAAAAAAGAACCAGGGAGGAACGCTGATAACAGTAAGTTATCATTTTAAAAAATAAAAAAGGAGGAGGGTTTATGTTCAGGAAATTATTTTCATTCGCTATGATTGCCTTGGGGGTGCTCTCATTTGCAGGTAGTGTACAGGCGGCGCCCGCGTCATTTTTTGAAGGCAAGACCGTCCGCATCATCGTCGGACTTTCGGCAGGCGGTGGATATGATATGTGGGCCCGGGCGATCGGCCGGCATCTGGGAAAGAATATCCCCGGCCGTCCGGCGGTCATTGTGGATAACATGCCCGGCGCCGGCAGCATGATCGCGGCCAACCATGTTTACAAGGTAGCCAAGCCCGATGGTCTCACCATTGGCCATATCAGCGGCGGCATCATTTTGAACCAAATACTCGGTCGGCCGGGAGCGGAGTTTGACGCCCGGAAGTTCGAATATATCGGCGCTCCCTATCAGGATGATCTGGTAGTTTTTGTCGCCAAGGCCAGCGGCGTCACCAGTATGGAAAAATGGTTTGCCGCCAAGAACCCGCTTAAATTCGGCGGTGAGGCCCCGGGCGCCACGTTCAGCGACAATGTCCCGCGGATCTTGCGGGTGGCCCTGGGACTTCCCATCAAGCCTCTTTCCGGTTATAAGGGAACGGCCGAGGTCAAGATGGCCGTAGAGAGCGGCGAAGTGGACGGGAATTGCCTGTCCTGGGAATCCGGCAAGGCCACGTGGCGCAAGCAACTGGACACAGGCGATATCATTCCGCTGCTTCAGGGTGTCGCCAAGCCTGTGCCGGAAATTCCCAATGTTCCTCTGGCCGTAAGTTTTGCCAAGACGGAAGAGGCCCGCAAGCTGATTCAGGTAGGCATTCATGAACCATCCGTATACGCCAGGCCTTTTTTTGTCGCTCCCGGCACACCCAAAGACCGCGTGCAGACCCTTCGTGATGCCTTTGAGGCAACCTTGCGGGATAAAGAATTCCAGGCCGACCTGCAAAAGGCCAGGCTGAATCCCAAGCCCGTGACCGGTGAAGCCTTGGCCAATGTTATCCAGGGGCTCTTCGATCTCGACCCGGCGATGAAGGCAAAATTGAAAGATGTCCTCTATAAATAACGTCGTTTTGAGATAATAGAGCAGGAGGTTTTTTCGCAATGCTGGAAATGGTCAATGCCTTTGCCTCAGGCTTCACGCAGGTTTTCGGCTGGACAGCCTTCAGTCTGATGCTGCTGGGCATCTTGATTGGCTTTGCCGTCGGCATCCTGCCGGGTTTGGGCGGACCCTCGGCCCTGGCCCTGATGCTTCCCTTCATCGTCAAGATGAGCCCCGTTGAGGCCTTTTCTTTTCTTCTGGGGATGTCGGCCGTGACGAACACCACCGGGGACATCACTTCGATTCTCATCGGTGTCCCCGGGGAGCCCAGTACGGCGGCGACGATCGTCGACGGTCATCCCATGGCAAAGAAAGGGGAAGCGGGACGGGCCCTGGGTGCAGCCCTGACGAGTTCTCTGGTGGGCGCGATCTTTGGCGCCTTTACCCTGGCCCTGGCCATTCCCATTATCCGCCCGATTGTCATCACCTTTGGGTCGCCGGAGTTTTTCATGCTCGCCATCCTCGGCTTGACCTTTGTCGCCTCCCTGAGCGGCGAAGGTTTCTTGAAGGGCGTGCTGGCCGGCGGGATGGGCCTTTTCCTCTCAACGGTGGGTCTGTGCCAGATGTCGGGCATCCAGCGCTTCACCTTCGGGCAGATCTTCCTGTGGGACGGGATCGGGTTGGTTCCCATCACCATCGGTTTTTTTGCCATTCCGGAGATCATCGACCTGGCCGTTCAGGGTTCGAGCATTGCCGGGGAGCGGGTGGGCAAACTGGGCGGCGTGATGGAAGGCGTGAAGGATACCTTCCGCCACTGGTGGCTCGTCATCCGTTGCAGCGCCATCGGCACCTTTTGCTCCATCATCCCCGGGTTGGGTGCGGCCACCACGCAGTGGCTGTCCTATGCCCACGCTGTGCAGAGTTCCCCCGATCGGGAAAGATTCGGCAAAGGCGCCGTGGAAGGGGTCCTGGGACCGGGAGCGGCCAACAATTCCACTCTCGGAGGCTCACTGATCACCACGATCGCCTTTGGGGTCCCCGCCAGTGTCATGATGGCCATTCTTCTGGGCGCCTTCATCATCCATGGCATAGTGCCGGGGCCGGACATGCTCGTCCCGGAGTCCAGAGGCGGCCACCTCGGTTTGACCTACTCCTTTGTGTGGATTAACGTCATTTCCAATCTGGTGACGGTGGTTTTCTGCTTTCTTTTTTTGAAGCAATTGGTAAAGGTGACCTATATCCGGGGCAGCTTGCTTATCCCCTTTATCGTCCTTTTGATCTATCTGGGCGCCTTTGCGGAAAAAAACGCCTTTGAGGATATCTACCTGGTTATGTTATTCGGGGCGCTCGGCTGGGTCCTCGTAAAGGTCGATTGGCCGCGGCCGCCCCTGATCCTGGGGCTTGTCCTCGGACCCCTGGCAGAAAACAGGCTCTTCCTTTCGACGGATAATTACGGGATGGCCTGGCTGGGGCGGCCCGCCGTCCTGGTTATCCTGGTCTTGACCGTGATCGGCGGCCTATATCCCGTGCTCAAGGCGTTCAAGGAGAAGGAGAAAAAACTGGCTGCGGCGCCTTCTTCCCCTCAGCCCGAGAGCGGGGGGGGGGTGAGATTCGACTGGCCGGCGGCCTTCAGTCTTTTTATTGTCCTTGCCTTTGGTCTGGCCCTCTGGGAAAGCAGGAATTTTGATTTACGGGCCGGTCTCTTTCCCTGGGTGATCGGGATCCCTGTTTTTATCCTGGGTTTAGTACAATTGTTTAAGGAGTTGCTGGGTAAGGAAAAAAGAAAGAGCGAAGATCACCTTGCCCATGAGGGTCCGGTAGTGTCCCAGGCCCTGGCCAACAAGCGGACAGTCCGGATCTCCGTATGGATTTTCGGCTACTTTCTGCTGATCTGGCTGCTCGGTTTCTCCCTCGGGGGGGTCCTCTGCGTCTTTCTCCAGCTTAAGTTCGGTTCCCGGGAAAAGTGGCTCCTGAGCATTATTCTTACATTCATCGCCTGGGCGGTGGTCTATGGCGTATTCGACCGGATACTCCATGTTCCCTTCCCTGTGGGCCGGCTGCTGGCCTGGTTGAACCTTGCTTAAGGATAAGTGCTCAGAGAGTACTCAGAGAGGCACAAAGGCACAGAGGGGCAGAGGCACAGAGGCACAAAGGCACAGAGGCACAGAGGCACAAAGGCACAGAGGCACAAAGGCACAGAGGGGCAGAGGCACTAAGGCACAGAGACAGAAAGAAGGGTATGTTTATTGTCAAGAAACTGGTCGGCCGGTTGTTCTTTCCCCTGTCCCTGGTGATCGGACTCCTCTTGCTGGGGGTGCTGCTCAAGAAGAGCAGAAAAAAACTCCTTTTGGCAGGCATGCTCCTTCTTTATCTTTTTTCTTTCGAGCCCTTTACTTACCTGCTCTTGCGTCCCCTGGAGAGCCGCTACGGGCCCGTTGCGGAATCCCGCGTCAATAAGGAGGTGCGCTGGATCGTGGTGTTGAGCGGCGGATCCCGGAGCGATCAGACCCTCACGCCCGAGGACCGGTTAGGCGACGCCAGTTTGAAGCGGTTGCTCGAAGGCCTGCGCCTGGCACGCCTGCTCCCTCAGGCGCGGCTGGTCCTCTCGGGCGGGGATTACCGGGGAGTGGCGCCCGATGCGCCCGCCATGCTGCAAGTCGCCCTTGCTCAGGGTTTGCGCCGGGAGAGGATACTGCTGGAGGCAGCGTCCTGGGACACGAGCGATCAGGCGAAATATCTGCATGCCACCCTGGGGCGCGCTCCCTTCTATCTGGTCACCTCCGCCTCCCATATGCCGCGGTCCATGGGGATGTTCCGGCGCTTGGGCACGCAGCCTCTGGCGGCGCCAACTGATTTTCACGCCCTCTGGACGCCTTTTACGGCCCTTGATCTTTTTCCGCAGGCCGCAAGCCTCGCCGCTACGGAAAGGGCTTTTAATGAGTATCTGGGACTTATGTGGAGTTTGCTCAGAGGCCATATTTGATATTATCGTAGCCGAGTTGCCTATAAACCTCATCGGGAAAATGCCAGTTCCCCCTTTCCCGCATCCGATAATTCACCAGGGCATAGGCCAGGATGCGCGGCGAGAAGGGGACGAAAACGGCGCCGACATTCATCAGTGCGGGAGGACAGGTCCTCTCGACAATCCGCCGGGCCCCATTGAGGTTTACCCCGATGACGGTGCAGCCTTGGGCCAGGGCCACTTCCGCCTCCCAATGTACATGGGGGTAGCGGAACCAGGTATCCTCGCCGATCAAAAAGGCATATTTATCCCCCGCTCCTATCCTCTGCCTTACCAGGGCCTTGATGTGCTCCCCATCGGTGAGATTTGACTCCTGGGCCAACCCACAGTCGGTGAAGTGAAAATCGATGCACTCTTTTCCCCGCCAGGCCAGCATCATCCGATAATATTCAATATCCGCAATGCTGTAACCCACAATCGTTTTCGGTAACATGACGCCTCCCGATGTTCCTGAGTAATTGTTTGTTTTGCTGCTCCTTGCCGGCCAAACTCTTCTCGCAAAATATTCTTTTTCCGGCCATGTCTGTTTCGCAGTAGTACAGGGTGGTCGAAATTGTGGCGGGAGTGGGGGTAAAGATCTGGATCTGTTCCGGGGTAGTGATCAAGGCTGCGGATAGGAAGTCTTTGAGGCGCTGCATGTGCCGTGAGGTGCAGCCCGGATGGGCGGCCATCAGGTAATAGGTCATAAAAAGGCGTTGGCCCGAGGCGGCGCAAGCCTTATGGAAGAGCGCCTTGAACTCCAGAAGCGACGGCGGGGCCGGTTTGTTCATCAAGGCGAGGACCTCCGGCTCGGAATGCTCCGGTGCGAGCTTGATTTGCCCGGAGACGTGATGGCGGGCCAGTCGCTCGATATAATGCTTTCCGTAGGCCTTATCGGCGATCACCAGATCGGACCGGATGCCCGAGGAAAGGCAGACCTTCTTTATGCCTGGGATGTCTCTCAGGCGCTGGAGGAGCTCGATCTGCGCCTGATGGCCAAAGCTCAGATTAGGGCAGGGCTTGGGCATGAGGCAATGCTTGTCTTGACAGGCCCATCCCTTCCGGCAGGCCGTACCGAACATGTTGGCCGTCGGGCCGCCAACATCATAAATAATGCCGTTGAATCCCGGTTTTTTTTTGATGCGCAAGGCTTCCTTGAGGATGGATGCCGGGCTGCGCGAAACGACCCGCCGTCCCTGATGCAGGGCGATCGCGCAAAAGTTGCATTGACCGAAGCAGCCGCGATGGCTCGTCAGGGACTGTTTGATCGTTTCCAGCGCGCGTATTTCGCCCGTTTTATAATAGGGATGGGCATCCCGTTCGAAGTCGAGATCGTATATCTCGTCCAGTTCCGCCGTCGATAAGGGAGGCGGGGCCGGATTATGGATAAGAAAACGGTCGCCGTGTTTTTGCACGAAACCCCGGGCCCTCTGTCCGGTATGCTTGGCAAAGAGGGCCGACATCAGGCGGAAGGCTTGTTTATCTGTGGAAACATCTTCAAAGGAGGGCAGGGGGATGTTATTCCCCTCAGGTGTCTTGGAAACATAACAGATCCCTGGCACCTGCCTCCAGTCTCTCCCCTCGCTTAAGGCTTGGGCCAGGTCAAGCACCGTTTTTTCCGCCATTCCATAGGCCAGCAGATCGGCCTTGGCATCGAAGAGGATGGAGCGGCGCACGGCATCATCCCAATAATCGTAATGGGCGATACGGCGCAAGCTGGCTTCGATGCCGCCCAGAATGATCGGCCGGGTATTCTTGAAATACTGACGGATCAGGTTCGTATAGACGATGGCGGCGCGGTTGGGCCGCTTGTTGATGCCGCCGGGCGTGTAATCATCGTGCTGGCGGAATTTCTTTAGGGCCGTGTAATTCGCCACCAGGGAATCTATTGACCCGGCGGTTACGCCCCAAAATAACCGGGGCTCTCCCAGGCGTTGGATGTCATCCCCCCGGGCCGTAGCAGGCTGGGCAATGAGCGCCGTTTTAAACCCCTGCTTCAGCAGGTACTTGCCGATGAGCGCCACCCCGATATGGGGGCTGTCGATATAGGCATCCCCGGTGACCAGGATAACATCCGGCCTTTCCCAGCCGAGGGATTCCAGTTCCTGTGGGGTAGTTGGCAAAAACATCGGGGTATTTCTTATTCCATCCTGTTCACAGTGACGGTACCTGTAAGGGAAGCAAACTATCCGTCGTCGTCCCGTCGCCCAATTGCCCTTCGGCGTTCTTTCCCCATGTCCAGACCTGATTGTCGGTCCGCAAGGCCAGGGTGTATCCGTTGCCGCCGGACAGGGTCAGCACGCCCGTCAGTCCGCCTACCTTGAGGGGGGTAGCGCTGGTTTGCACCGTGCCATTGCCCAACTGGCCGCGGCCGTTGTTGCCCCAAGTCCAGACCGTGCCGTCATTCAACAGGGCCAGTGCATGGTCGTGGCCGGCGGCCACCGCCGTCACGCTCGACAGGCTGCCCGCTCTCACCGGGGTGAGGCTGTTCGTTGTGGTCCCGTTGCCCAGTTGGCCGCTCGCATTATTCCCCCAGGTCCAAACCGTGAAGGCCGTGAGTTCGTTCTTCAGGACGATGGCAAAGTCCTTGCCGGCGGCCATGGCGATGGCGTTCGGCAAGGTGCCTACGAGGACCGGGAGGGCGCTGTTGGTAGTATTGCCAACACCCAACTGACCGAGGGTGTTGTTTCCCCAGGTCCAGACCGTGCCGTCGAACTTCAGGGCCATGGAATAGGCAGAGCCTCCGGCAATGGTCTTTACGCCTGATAGACCGGTTACCTGCACCGGGACGGCACGGTTCGTGGTGGTGCCATCGCCGAGCTGGCCGCTGGCGTTGTTTCCCCAGGTCCAGACCGTGCCGTCGTTCTTCAATGCCATCCCATGGTCAAAGCCGGCCGCGACGGCGGTCACGCCGGACAGGCCGCCGCTTACCTGCACCGGGACGGTGCTGTTTGCTGCCGTGCCATCACCCAGTTGGCCGCTGGTGTTGTTTCCCCAAGTCCAGACCGTGCCGTCGTTCTTCAGGACGACGGTAAAGTCCAGGCCGGCGGCCACCGCCATCACGCCGGACAAGCCACCCACCGGCAAGGGGACGGCACTGTTGGCCGCGGTGCCATCGCCCAGTTGTCCACTGGCATTACTTCCCCAGGTCCAGACCGTGCCGTCGTTCTTCAGGAAAACGGAGTGGTTGGCTGTGGCTACCTTCCCGGTGCTGGTGGTACTGAAATCAAAGCCGCTGGCGTCATTGCCATCGAGCCAAACAGTACGGCTGGGTGGACTGCAAACGAAGCCTGCCAGACTCGGGGTAACGGCGTAGGTGCCTCGCGAAACATCGCGGAAACTGTAGCTGCCGTTGGCATCCGTTGACGTTGTCCCTGCTGTGCCACCGCTGAGTGTGACCGTTACGCCGGCCAGAGGTGAGCCGCCCGAGGTTACCTTGCCGGAAATAGTATAGGTGGGTTTGTCGCCGCATCCCGCAAGCATGATCGTCATCACCGCGCTTAAGATGATCCCCCCCAAGGCTGCCATAAATTTCGTCTCTTTCCCTTTGCTGTACTCGGCCATCATGATGCTCTCCTCAAATTAGCTTACCGTCCTTTTTCTCTTACCCCTTAATTGGTCTGGATTCGATTATCACGATTTGCCGAAGAAATCCACTTGGAAGGGAAAGATAAAAAAGCGGGTCCTAGGGGAGGGCAGATGAAAAAAAGGCGGCACTCCGTGATAACCTGTGGTACAAGCTCTGGAGAGGAGATGCTTTATGCCGCCCCACAGCCATAACATCAATCGCCCCAAAGGCCGCTCCTTGCGGCCCCTGCTCGCCCTGGTCCCGTTTCTCAGACCCTATGCGGGTACCCTGTGCTTGGCCCTGGGTGCCTTATTGGTAGCCTCGGGCGCCTTCCTGGTGTTGCCCGTGGCCGTGCGCTACGTGATCGACTTCGGCTTTTCCGCCGCTGATGCCGCGACCATCGACCGGTATTTTTATTTTTTTCTCGCCGTGGCACTCTTGTTTGGCATCTTCGGTGCCGCCCGCACCTATTTTGTCAACTGGCTCGGGGAGAGGGTGGTGGCGGATATCCGGGATGCCGTTTACCGTCATGTGCTGCGGATGGACATGACTTTTTTCGAAGTCACCAAGACAGGTGAGGTGCTCTCCCGGCTGACTGCCGACACCACGTTGATCCAAGCAATTTCGGGGGCGGGGCTCTCCATTATTCTGCGCTCTTCGCTGCAGCTCGGTGGCGCCCTGGCGCTGCTGGCCATTACCAATGTCCGGCTCATGGGTTACATCCTGCTTTTGGTACCGGCGGTATTGGTGCCGATCCTGGCGGTCGGCCGCTGGGTGCGGCGTTTATCCCGGGATTCCCAGGATCGCCTGGCCGAGGCGAGCGGGCTTGCCAGCGAGACCTTAAATGCCGTGCAAACGGTCCAGGCGTTTACGGCCGAGGATTGGAAAAGCCGGCGCTTCAGCGAGATGGTTGCGGTGAGTTTCGCAACGGCTGTGCGCCGCATCCGGGCCCGGGCCATCTTTTCCACCGTAGCCACAACGGGCCTGTTCGGTGCCTTGATCGTGGTACTCTGGGTTGGCGCCCGGGCCGTGCTGGCTGGCGAGATGACCGGGGGCGAACTGGGGCAGTTCGTGCTTTACGCCATGTTTGTGTCCATGGCGGCGGCCTCCTTGAGCGAGGTATGGGGTGAACTACAGCAGGCCGCGGGCGCCATGGAACGGCTGATGGAACTGCTTCAGGCCGAACCCGCCATTCAACCTCCGGAAAATCCCCTGGCACTGCCCGCTATCCGGGCAGGCGCCATTCGCTTGGACAAGGTTTCCTTCCATTACCCATCCCGTCCGGACACTTTGGCCATGGCCGATTTTGATCTGGAGATTGGGTCCGGCGAGCTGGTAGCCTTTGTTGGCCCTTCCGGCGCCGGCAAGAGCACGGTTTTCCAGCTGCTTTTGCGATTCTATGACCCTCAGGCGGGACAGATAAGCATCGACGGCGTCGATATCGCCAAGGTTCGGCCGGAAGAGGTGCGCGCCCGCGTCGGCCTTGTGCCCCAGGAGACGGTGATCTTCGGGGCGAGCGCCCGGGAGAATATTCGTTTCGGCCGGCCCGGGGCAACGGATGGCGAGATCGAAGCGGCAGCCAGGGCCGCGGCAGCGGATGAATTCATCCGTCAGTTGCCGCAGGGTTACGATTCTTTCCTGGGAGAACGGGGCTTGCGGCTTTCGGGCGGGCAGAAACAGCGTATCGCCATCGCCCGGGCGATTCTGAAGAATCCACCGATCCTCCTGCTCGATGAGGCGACCAGTTCGCTCGATGCGGAAAGCGAACGTCTCGTGCAGGAAGCCCTGGCGTATCTGGAGAAGGGCCGCACGACGCTCGTTATCGCCCATCGGCTGGCCACGGTGCAGAAGGCCCACCGCATCGTGGTCATGGACGGGGGGCGAATCGTCGATGTGGGCCGTCACGAAGAATTGGTGCGCCGCGAGCCCCTCTATGCCCGGCTCGCGAAACTGCAGTTCTCCCCCGTACCTTCACCGCGTTGGCGCCTTACCGATGATTAAATGATTTGCCGGTTTGATCAAAGCAAGTTCCCGATTCATCCGTTCCTTGAATTGTCCGAAAGAGACCAGCATCTCTTCTGTCAGCACTACGCCGGGCGGGCTCTTTATCGCCATCGGGTTGACCGGCCGGCCGTTGATCCTCATTTCGTAATGCAGATGGGGCCCCGTAGCCAGGCCGGTCGCGCCTACGTACCCGATGATCGCTCCCTGGTCAACTGCCGCGCCTTGCCTTATGCCTTTGCGAATCGCCGAGAGGTGCCCGTAATAGGTTTCGTAACCATTGCGATGCCTGATGATGATCAAGTTTCCGTATTGTCCCCTTTTACCGGCAAAAACAACCCGGCCGTCTCCGGCAGCTGAAACCGGTGTTCCCGAGGCCGCCGCATAATCGAGGCCATGATGGGGCCGGTAGATTTTCAGGATGGGATGGTATCTCCCCCGGGCAAAGCTTGAGCTGATGCGCCGGAAACTCAGGGGCGCTTTAAGAAAGGCCTTGCGGAGCGATTTACCCGCTTCATCATAATAAGTGATTTTCTCGTTCTGCCCAAAGGCATAGGCGCGATAGACCTCACCGTTGTTGCTAAACTCGGCGGAAAGGATGTTTCCGTATTTCTTGAATGCACCGTTCAGATATAATCCCAGGACAACCATTTTGAAGGAATCGTCCTTTCGCAGGTCTGCGGCGAAATCGATGTCCCAGGCGAAGATATCGGAAAGTTGCAGGGCCAAGAGGAGATTTTCTTTGCCCTCACCCAGGGAAGCGATGAGGTTATCCTTGATCAGGCCCCCGATGTGGAGTATCTTTCTTTCATAGTTGACGGGAATTTTCTCGGCAAAAAAGCCGTCTTCCAGGCGATTGATGTGGAGAAAAAAGTTGTCGTCTATCCCGTAGACGAAGGATTTGATCTGTTCCTTTTCGTCCAGGACAATCTTATAGGGACGGCCGGGATACATTTCCCTAAGTCGGTGGATGTTTGCGGAGGCCTGGCGCATTTTATAGAGTTCGCTCAGATCGAGCTTGTACTTATTGAAGACGTCAAAAAGTGTTTCGCCCTTTTCGATCTCGCCGGTAATTTCCCGGAACTCCGGCTGTGGGACCGGCTGAATCTCTTCCGTCTTGGTGATGAGGCTGAAGTTGCCTACAAAAACAAAAAAAGCGGTGAGCACAAGGGCGGCTGCCAGAGGGATTTTTTTCATGAGACCTCATTGTTAAATGGTACGACGGGATTTTCTTTCAGGGATTTTTAGCGGATTGGGCGACTAAAGTCAACCTAAGATGTTCGGCATTGTGAGGGCATGCCCAGAGGCTGAGAAGTTATTGCTACCAATATCCTACCATTTAATCCTCATTGTTTTTTATGCATAAGCAGCTAGGCTAGGAATGGCACTTTTTTACTTCATTCAGAAAGGAAGCGCACCTATGAACGAACAGGACACAATCCAAACCCTGCCCGTATTACCGATCAAAAACACCATTCTTTTCCCCCATCTGCAGTTGCCCTTGTCCGTGGCCCGGCCGATGTCTCTGGCGGCCATTGAGAAGGCGATGGCGAGCGAGGAAAAACAGATCATCGTCATTGCCCAGCGCGACGGAACGGTGGAGGCGCCGCAACAGGATGACCTTTACACGATCGGTACCAAAGCCATCATCAAGAAGACGACGCAAGTCAGGGAAGGCATGCTGGAAGTGCTGGTGCAGGGTGTGGAACGGGTTTTAGTGCTGAAAATCGAGCAATTGACGCCTTACCTCCTGGCGCAGGTGCGCCCCCTGCCGGCACCCACCGACAGTGGTCCGGAAGTTGAGGCCCTGCACCGTGCGATTCTCGATCTGGCGGTGAAGACCCTGGAAATTGCGCAACCGCAGGCCTCGGCGCAACTCGGCCAGGTATTGGCAACGACCGAAGATCCGTTGCGTCTGGTCTATTTGCTGGGCTCGGTGCTCAGCCTCGATCTGGACAAGGAGCAATCACTGCTGGCAGCCGAAACCCGGACCGAGGCCCTGCGGCTGATGCATGATTATCTGAGCTATGAGCTGCAGGTCCTGGAGCTGCGCCAGAAGATCGCCGGTCAGGCACAAACAGAGATGAGCCGGGAACAGCGCGAGTATTTACTGCGCCAACAGCTGCGCGCCATTCAGCAGGAATTGGGCGAGCAGAATCCCGAACAGGCGGAGAACGCCCTGTTGCGCGAGCGGATGCAGAAGGCCGATCTGCCGGAAGAGGTGAAGAAAGAGAGCGAGCGCGAACTGCTGCGCCTGGAACGGCTCTCGCCAGCCTCTCCCGAACATCAGGTCATCCGTTCCTATCTCGAACTGATCCTGGAGCTGCCCTGGAACAAGAGCACCGAGTCGGTGTTCGACGTCGTCCGGGCTCGGCAGGTACTCGATGAGGACCATTACGACTTAAAGGAAGTCAAGGAGCGCATCCTTGAACAACTGGGAGTGTTGAAGCTCAATCCGGAGGCGAAAGCCCCCATCCTCTGCTTCGTCGGTCCTCCCGGTGTGGGCAAGACCTCCCTTGGGCAGTCGATTGCCCGGTCCCTGGGGCGCAAGTTCGAACGCACGAGCCTGGGGGGCATGCATGATGAGGCGGAATTACGCGGTCACCGGCGCACCTACATCGGGGCGATGCCGGGCCGCATCATCCAGGCCATCCGGCGCACCGGCGTGAAGAACCCCGTACTGATGCTCGATGAAGTTGATAAGTTGGGCCGCGACTTCCGCGGCGATCCGGCGTCGGCCTTACTGGAGATCCTTGATCCCGCACAAAACCACAGCTTCCGGGACAATTATCTGGATCTCCCCTTCGATCTCTCGAAGGTGTTTTTCATCACCACAGCCAACACCCTGGACACCATTCCCCAACCCTTGCGGGACCGCATGGAAATTCTCCGGCTGACGGGCTATAGCGAGGAGGAGAAGGTCGAGATCGCCCGGCGTTACCTGATTGCGCGCCAACTGAAAGAAGCCGGTGTCGCGGCCGAACAGTGCCAGCTTTCTGACGAGACGCTGCAACGCGTCATTTCCCGCTATACCCGGGAAGCAGGCGTCCGGCAGTTGGAGCGGGCCATCAGCAGATTGGCGCGCAAGACCGCCTTGCTGATCGCCGAGGACCGGCATGAGACGGCGATCATTCGTCCCTCCGACTTGGCGGAGATGCTCGGGCCGGAGTTATTCTTTCAGGAGCAGGCCCGGCGGGAGCTGCCTCCGGGAGTGGCGACGGGGCTCGCCTGGACAGAGGCGGGCGGCGATGTGCTCTATATCGAGGCGACACTCTTGCCCGAGGGACGAGCCCTGACGCTCACCGGCCAACTCGGCGGCGTCATGCAGGAGTCAGCCAAAGCGGCCCGCAGCTACATCTGGTCCCATGCCGCGGAACTGGGCATTGACCCGGAAAAATTTAAGCACAACGGGGTGCACATCCACGTGCCGGCCGGGGCGATTCCCAAGGATGGACCTTCGGCGGGAATCACCATCGCTACGGCCCTGGCCTCGCTCTATGCCGATTGTCCGGCGCAAAGCGACACGGCGATGACCGGAGAGATTACCCTCACCGGTCTGGTGATGCCTATCGGGGGCGTCAAAGAGAAGGTCCTGGCAGCCCGGCGGGCGGGCATCCGGCGGATCATCCTGCCCAAAGAAAACGAAAAAGATCTGCGCGAGTTGCCGGACCATGTGCGCGCCGAGATGGAGTTTATTGCGGTGGAACGCATCGAGGACGTGCTGGCGGCAGCCATTCCGTCACTGAGTGAATGCCTGGCTGCTGTCAGAGCGCGAGTGCGTGCGGGAGGAACCGGAGCGTTCGCGGCACCACAGGGCAATGTCGTGCAGCACAGCAGTACCTCATAACTGCCATGGTGCCTGCACAATTAAAAAAGGTGTCGGACACGGTATGGGAACTTCCCCGCTCTTACAAGGCGGGGATGCTCGTGCCGGCACGGATTTTCGCCACGCAAAAACTGATCGACGCCATGGACGATGGCGTCTACGAGCAGATCACCAACGTCGCCTGCCTGCCGGGAATTCTCAAGTACGCCTTCTGCATGCCCGACGGGCACTGGGGCTATGGGTTTCCCATCGGCGGCGTAGCGGCGATGGATCCGCTAAGAGGTGTCATCTCCCCGGGGGGGATCGGCTTCGATATCAATTGCGGCATGCGGCTGGTGCTCACCAACCTCACCTATGAGGAGGTCAAGCCGCGTCTGCATGAACTCGTGGACCGTCTCTTCTCCCGGGTGCCCTGCGGGGTCGGCAGCAGGGGGTTCATCAAGCTCTCCCGCCATGATTTCCGGACTGTCCTGGCAGAGGGCTCCCGGTGGGCACTGAAGAGCGGCTATGCCTGGCCGGAGGACCTGGAACTCACCGAGGAGGGGGGCTGCTTCCCGGGCGCCGATCCCGATAGGGTGAGCGAAAAGGCCATCGACCGCGGGTTTGACCAGGTCGGCACCCTTGGATCGGGAAATCACTACTGCGAGATCCAGGTGGCAAAGCCGGAAAATATCTTCGACAAGGACCTGGCCGAGCGCTTGGGCTTTACCATTCCCAACCAGGTTGCCATCATGTTCCACTGCGGCAGCCGGGGGTTCGGCCACCAGGTGGCCACGGACTATCTCCAGGTGTTCCTGAAGGTCATGGGAGCCAAGTACGGGCTCCAGGTGAATGACCGGGAACTCGCCTGCGCCCCCTTTAAGTCCCCCGAGGGGCAGAACTATTTCGCCGCTATGACCTGCGCCATCAACATGGCCTTTGCCAACCGGCAGGTGATCCTCCACCGGATCCGCGAGGTCTTTTCGGGTATCTTCAACAGGGAGGCCCATGCTTTGGGGATGCACATGGTCTATGACGTGGCTCACAACACGGCCAAACTGGAAAGGCACCTCGTCGACGGGAAGGAAGAGGAGGTCCTGATTCACCGCAAGGGCGCCACGCGGGCTTTTGGGCCGGGCCTCGCAGGCCTCCCGGAGCAGTACCGTGAGACGGGGCAGCCCGTGATCATCGGCGGGAGCATGGAGACAGGCTCCTACCTGCTGGTTGGCCTCCCCAGCGGGTCCGAGACCTTTTACTCCACGGCCCATGGCAGCGGCCGCACGATGAGCCGGCACAAGGCCAAGAAGCTGGTGCGGGGGGACAAGCTGCAGCGGGAGATGGAAGGACGGGGCATTTACGTCAAAACAGCCACCTGGGGAGGTCTGGCCGAGGAGGCGGGCGCGGCGTACAAGAACATCGATGAGGTCGTGGAAGCCACGGAGCTGGCGGGTCTGAGCAAACGGGTGGTGCGGCTCACACCGATCGGCAATATTAAGGGATAACAGCCGATGTCTTATACCTATTTGGAAGACATCGCCATCGCCGACATCGCCTTCCGGGCCACAGGCGAGACCCTGGAAGAGGTCTTTCTCGCCGCCGCTGACGCCACGGTGAACGTGATGGTGGAAGATCTTACGACCATCCGGGACAGGGAGCGCCTCCCCGTGGAACTGGAGCACGAGGCCCTCGACCTGCTCCTCTTCAATTATTTAAATGAATTCGTGTACTACAAGGATGCGAAAGGGCTGCTCCTCCGGAGCGGACCGGTCCGCCTGGGCCGGCGTGATGACCGCTTCACTCTGCAGGCGGAACTCTATGGAGAGAGGCTCGATCCCGCCCGGCATCCCCTTCGCGGGGATATCAAGGCGGTTACCCTGCACCGCTTCGACCTTCACCAGAGCGGAGACCAATGGGAGGCAACGGTGGTGCTCGACATTTGAGGCACACAGAGGTCGGCCATCAAAGGAGCAGGCAAATCTTAAGGTTTAAATGCTTCAACAATGCCATCCATCCGCTCAGATTTCTTGACCAGACGGATATTCTTAAACCCCGCTTGTAATAAACCTGTCCTAATTTCATCAAAGGTGTAGGTTTGGCCGCCTTCCGTCGCCACCAGCATGTTTACCGCGAAAATTGCGCCTGCTTCCGGATGAATTCTGTCTGCTTCCATCACATGATCCCGGATGACGATGCGACCGCCGGGGATGAGGGAACGGAAGACGTTTTTGTAAAGGTCGATATTTTCTTCAGAACTATTGGCATGAATAATGGCAGAAAGAAAAGCTAGGTCATGACCTGGCGGGAATTTGTCATGATTGTAGTCACCCCCTATTAGAGATACGCGGTTCAGCATTCCTTCCCTTTCCAGCCGCTCACGAGCCATCTCCATGACTTCCGGTTTGTCAAATAAAGTTGCCTTCATCTCGGGGGAGTATCTTAAAAAGGCTAATGTGTACGTGCCCGAAGCTCCGCCTACATCGAGTAAAGTTTTCGACAGGCTGGGGTTGATTTCCTTGATAATTTCTTCGGCCTGGGGGGCAGAAACGGCGTGCATCGCTCCGATGAAGGCCTTCATTTCCTCGGGGTTGAAAAAAGGACCCGTACCAGTGCCCGGCGTAGTTTCTCCTCGAACTATGGCCGTTAAATCGGACCACCGACGCCAAAGATGAGCGGCATGAAGTACCATCGGCATGATCGATTTGGGATCTCCATCGGAAAGATAGGGTGCCAGCGCCGGAGGGCATTGGTATGATTCATTACTCTTGACCAGAAGGCCAAGGCTAGCAAGTGCGTCCAAGAGAATGGCGGTGGCTCTTTTATCCGTATGTAGCCTGTCGGATATTTCTTCGACGGTCAGGGATGCTTGATTCAACAGGGCAAAGAGATGTAACTCAGCGGCGGAAAGCAATATGCGGCTCCCCATAAAATTACGGGATAATTTCATAAGTTCTTCAGGAGTGTCGTATGTCGTTCTCTTCTCTGCCTGCCTGCTCATCAGAAACCTCCTTGCCGGGATGCCCTGGATTAAGTATTGTCCATCCGGAAACTCCGGATGGAAACTAACTGGCGTTATTTGCCGAAGACGGTCTTCAGGAGATCCGTCACTCTCGCGACAGGATTGGTGCGTATCTGCTTCTCTTCCTCTCCTACGATCAGAAAGAGGCCGTCTAAGGCTTTGTTGGTCACATAGTGATCAAGGTCCATTGATTCTTTGGGTACAAAGGGGAGGGATTCATAAGGGGCCATCATGTCCTTGTAGGCCTTCGTGACACCCACCTTGTTCATACTTGACATAACCACCGGCTTGAACTCCTCATAGAGTTTTTTTGACGTCTTGTTTTTAAAATACTGAGTTGCCGCTGTTTCCTCTCCCTGGAGAATCTTCCGGGCATCATCGAACGACATGGTTTTGATGGCATCCACAAAAAGGGCCGTGGCCTTAGGCGCCGCCGCCTCGGCGGCACGATTCATACTGAGGATAAAATTATCGATTTGTTCCTGAAAGCCCAGCTTAGCAACCACATCGGCAACCTTCTGGATCTTGTCGGGAAGAAGAATCTTCACCATTTGGTTGCTGAAATAGCCATCCCTTTTGGACACCGCTTTGACGGCGTTCTCCGTGCCGATCGCCAGGGCCTCTTTTAAGCCCGAAACGGTTGTCTCCTGATCCAGACCGGACTGAGACACGGCGCTCTTAGCTCCGGAAAGCTCCTTCATGATATCGTCAAAGATGCCGGCTTCGGCCACACAGGTAATGCCTAGCACCCGGGACAGCATAAATACCCAGAGTATCTTTCTCATCTTCCTCCCTCCCTCCAGACATACTTTGATGAACTTTAGCATAGAATCGACGGATCTACAAAGGTGTCGTAGAAAACTAATAGGATGGGATTGCTCTCCCGCACGATAAAGTCACTGGTACTGGTAGAATTCTGTCTGGGCGGCTTCTGCGGGGATGCCACTGGTCAGGCCGCTATAATTCGGGGAAGGTGTCTTAAATGAGGAACTCCGGCAAAGATTCTATCAGGGGGGCATCCCCTCTGCGCATCCATCAGGCGGGCAGGAACGGCGCGCTTGACACGGGCAGGGACCTCTCCCGGCAGCGGGGCGGCATGAGCTTTTCCTCGGCGCCCCCTGGGGCATGCAACCCCCGGTCTGGTTTATAAACACGCGTGGGCGGAAAAGCCTTCTAAAAAGCACCCAGTTGGCAGGAGCCGATTTTGATGCCCTTTGCTTCGCAGAGGGAAGAAACATCCATTCTCGGCAGGGTCAAGGCTTTTGCTATCTCCCAGGCTTCATAACAGGATAGCTGTCCGTTGCTTACTTTAGAGCGCACCGCCTTCTCAACCTCGGGAGCTATCTTCTGAGCCGGGGTGACTATCTTTTGCTGGGGTTGATAGCCGAAAAGGCCCAGTTGGCACTTCACTATCGGCGTCTCCAGCAGATCAATAACAGTACCGACCTCCAACATCGACTTTGCCAGTGAGCGGGCAATATTTTCCGCATCACCGCAGGTAATCGTGCCGTCGACAATTTTCTTCTTTGCTGCATCTTGAATAACGGGATCGGCGATCGTTTCAGATGCATGCTTCCCCTTATAATTGCCTTTTTCGCTTCTCATTACTCTCCTCCCTCTTGTAATTGCCTAATCTCCGCTTTGCCTAGTTCTTATCTTACCACCAATCCCTCAGAAAAAGAAACTGTCGGTGTGAATGACGAGTGCAGGCAACAGATGCTGGGAAGATTATTAGTTGCGTCAGGCAACAGGAGGGGATAATCAGGGGACTTCTTTTGAAATATGTGAGCGTCTTCGCGGACCAGCACCGGATCAACGAGCAGCACCATCTTGCAGCTCGGGCACTGATAATGCAAGTGGCCGGAAACGTGATTGCGGCCCAGCCGCCGGAAGACCCTTAGTGCATCACTATCCTGTAAACCATGTACCTTTAAAACACCCTCAACGCCGCAATTTATACAGGTTATTTCCGTCATGATCGTCTCCTTTTAAAATTATTTTTGAAATTATTTCTTGATGCATACTTACTTCTCTTGGCATTATGAATCAATCAGGATAAAATAGAAGTGCATTGGTAGGTATATACTACCATTAAGGCAGGAGTATGGGTGGGAAAATGTTGTTGGAGTAAAAAATAAAGTAATTTGTTGAAAAACAGGGGTATCCTGGAGTATGAATCGGTACACAGTGGGATAGTTCAAAAGGTATCCCGTCCCGGTCACCGGTAATATCACTAAATAGTTTCCATCCGGAAACTCCGGATGGAAACTATTTAGTCAGGCAAAGGAGAGTGCTGTCATGGAAAAGGTGGTCGTCTTAAGCGGCGTGAGAACGGCGATCGGCAGTTACGGCGGAGCACTGAAGGATGTCCCGGTGTATCGCCTGGGAGGGATTGTCCTGGCCGAGGCGGCCCGACGGGCGAAAGTGGACCCATCCCTGATCGACGACGTGATTATGGGAAGTTCTTACCAGAACGGCGAGTGTGCCAACGGGGCGCGCATGGCGGTGCTGGACGCTGGATGGCCGGATACGGTGCCGGGCGTTGTCCTGGACCGCCGCTGCTGCTCGGGGGTGGATGCCGTCTGTTTCGGGGCGATGAAGATCCAGACCGGCAACGCCGAGATCGTGGTGGCCGGCGGCATGGAATCGATGAGCCAGGCCGAGCTGTACATTCCCGGGGATATCAAGTGGGGGCTGGGAGGCAGACAGCATGAAAAGTACGGCTTCATGCCCAAAGGGCATGGCGCCCTGGCGATGTGGGGCATCCCCTTTTACGACCGTATCCAGCGTGCCCGGGTCATGTCGCAGCCGATCAGCCGCTATGGAGAGTTAAGCTCGATGATGAGCTGGGCGGAAGAGGCCGCGAAGCGCGAGGGTATTTTGCGCGAGGAATGCGATTGCTGGGCCATCCGCAGTCACGAGCGGGCCGTCGCCGCCTGGGACAAGGGGACGTTTGCCGAGGAGATCGTACCTGTGCCGAGACCGGGCAGCAAGGGCGGCGAAGATCCCTTTGCCCTGGACGAGGGGCCCCGGCGCGACACGACCTTGGAGAAGCTCGCGAAACTCAAACCCGTCTATCCTGGCGGGGTCTGTACGGCCGGGAACTCATCGTCGGAAAACGACGGTGCCGCGGCGGTGGTCTTGGCTTCGGAAACAAAGGCCAGGGAACTGGGGATGGATCCCCTGGGATATTTTCGGACCTGCGCGGTTGCCGCCACGGACCCGACGCTGACCTATCCGGCGGTGCCGGCAGCCGTGGAGAAGGCCCTGAAGAAGGCGGGCCTTACGATCAGTGACGTGGATTTGGTCGAAATTCAGGAAGCCTTTGCCGTGCAGTGTCTTGCCGATGCCCGGATGTCCGGGATCAGTGACCGGGAGATGGAGGCCAAGGTGAACGTGAACGGTTCCGGTATCTCCCTTGGACATCCGATCGGGGCCACAGGCACCATGCGTCTGGTGACGCTCCTGCATGAAATGAAACGCCGGGAGGTGCGCTGGGGCCTGGAGACGATCTGCGGCGGCGGGGGGCAGGGGATCTGCCTCGTCATGGAGAGATGTTGAGATACCAATTTATTTAAGCTGTTAAAAAACAGTAGCCCGTCGTGCGGCGGGAGAAGGAGAAAGAGTTGGCTTACTACAAAGATATTCGAGAGTGTCTGGAAGCCTTGGACAAGCGGGGCAAACTTCGCCGGGTGACGCGGTCGATCAACAAGGATACGGAGCTTATGCCTCTGGTGCGTTTACAGTACCGGGGCTTGCCGGAAGAGCAGCGGACCGCTTTTCTTTTTGACAACATCGTGGATATTAAAGGCAAGCATTACGGCGGCAGTGTGGCCGTCGGGGCCCTGGCCGGCAACGAAGAAATTTACGCCATTGGCTTGATGTGCAAGCCCGAAGAGATCATGGAAAAACGGGCCAATGCCGAAAGGCACCCCTTCGCGCCAAAACTGGTGGCCACGGGTCCGGCGCAGGAAGAAGTGCACATGGGAGCCTCTCTCCTGGAACACGGCGGTCTGGAGGAATTCCCGATTCCGATTTCCACCCCGGGCTACGATCCGGCCCCGGCCTTTACCGCTCCCTTCTGGATCACCAAAGACCCGGAAACGGGCATCCGCAATGTGGGCACGTACCGGGTACTGATCAAGTCACCCGATAAGACGGGTATCGATTTCTGCCGTCCGACCCGGGGTGTCGCCGCGCACTGGAATAAGGCCCGGGAAATGGGCATCCCGCTGGAGGCCGCGATTGTCATCGGCGGACCGCCCTCGGTCGGCTACTGTTCCGTAGTCGATTATCCCCTCGATGTGGACGAATTGAGCATGGCCGGGGGGTTGGCCGGCGAACCCTTGGAAGTCGTGAAGTGCAAGACCGTGGATCTGGAGGTTCCGGCCTATGCCGAGATCGTCATCGAAGGGGAGATAATTACGAGTGAGCTGGAAATGGAAGGACCCTTTGGCGAATCCATCGGCTATATGTCCCTTACCCAGCCGCGCCCCTATTTCAAGGTAAAATGCATTACCCATCGCAAGAACCCGGTTTTGTTGCATTTTATGAGCCAGTTTCAGCCCAGCGAGAGCAGCATGATCAAGTGCCTCGGTAACTCGGCCACGACCTACCGGCATCTGCGCTATGATCTGGGCCTGGAGAAAGTGCAGAAGGTCTTCTACGCCGAGACCTCCGATAGTAAGTACTATGCCGTCATCCAGATCAAGAGGGCGACGAGTGATGAATCATGGGCGATTTTAGAGGCGATGGCCAAGTTCCGGGTAGATGGTAAAATCGTGATCGCCGTGGATGACGACATCGACCCGGAAGACATGGATTCCGTAGTCTGGGCCTTATCTCAGCGCTTTCAGCCGCACCGGGATAGCCGCATCATCACTCGGCCCGCCAACGGGCTGACCGATGTGTCCCTGGCACCCATGGAGGAAATGGAGAAGGCCCGGGAGGAATACATGCTGGATCTGCCTACGCAGTCCATGATCCTCATGAATGCCACGATGAAGTGGCCCCTGCCCCCCGTATCCCTACCCAAGAAGGAGTTCATGGACCGGGCCATGGAGATCTGGCGCGCAGAGGGCTTCCCCGAGTTCAAACTTAAAGAACCCTACTGGGGACGCAACCTCGGCTACTGGCGCCCGGAAGAGGACCAAAAGGCAGCCTGGGCCCTGCAAGGGGAGTACTACAAAACCGGTGAGCTTCAGGAGACGCAGAAACTGCCGGGCGGGCCCCATTATTGCCCCTGGGGCGATAAGGAGCGGCCAAAGTGACGACTTCGTAAGAAGTCGTCACCCCGGTGCAAACCGGGGTCCAGAACCCTCAGGTCTTGTCGTATTTGTAAAAACCCTCGCCCGACTTGCGGCCCAGTTTGCCCGCCGCCACGAGGTTGCGCAGGATCATCGGGGGATTGAATTTATCATTTCTCAGGCGCTGATAAAGATCTTCCGTGATATGCAGGGCCGTATCCAGTCCCACGAGATCGCGCAACTCCAGGGGACCCATCCGGAAGCCGCCTCCCTCCTTAAGCGCGGTGTCGATCCCCTCGGCCGTCGCCACTCCTTCGTAAAGCAGGTGCATGCCTTCGTTATACCAGGGATTCAGGATGCGATTGACGATGAAACCGGGGGAATCCTTGCAGATAAAGGGCTGCTTCCCCATTTTGCGGCTCATGGCAAGGGCCGCCTCCACGGTTTCTCGGCTTGTTTTCTCCCCCACCGGCACCTCGATGAGGCGCATCAGGGCCGGGGGATTAAACCAGTGCATGCCGATCAATAATTCCGGACGGCCCGAGGCCCGGCCCAGTTCCGTAATGGAGAGCTGGCTCGTATTGCTGGCAAAGATAGTCTCCTCTTTGCACAGGTTATGCAACCGGGCAAAGAGAGCGGCTTTCGCTTCCCTGTTTTCGATGATCGCCTCGATGACAAAATCGGCGGCCGCCGCTTCGGCCTCCAAGTCTGTGGAAGGATGGAGGCGCGCTAAAAGGGCAGCTCCTTCCGCCTGGGTCATCTTCCCGCGTTTTACACTGTCGCTTAAGAACTTCTTTACTCTGGCCATGCCCCGCTGCACAAATTCTTCCTGCACATCCACCAGGGAGACATCAAAGCCGCTGCGGGCCGCCACCATGGCGATGCCGTGTCCCATCACTCCTGCGCCGACAACTAAAATTCGTTTGATGTCCATCGCGCTAGACTCCTATTGTCCTTTGAAATGCGGCTCTCTCTTTTCCAGGAAGGCCGCCATCCCTTCCTGGGAATCCTTGCTGGTCATGACCAGGCACTCGACCAGGGCTTCATAACCCAAACCCATGCTCAAATTCGTTTCCTGGCTGGCATTGATGGCTTTCTTGGCCCATTTTATGATGAGCGGACTCTTTTTCAGGATCTGTTTCGCCATGGCCAGGACCGTCTCTTCAAGCTTGTCGGAGGGACATATCTGATTCACCAAGCCGAGCCGCAGTGCCTCTGGGGCGTCGATCATCTCTCCCGTAAAGATAAGTTCCTTGGCCTTGCCGATGCCGACTATCCGAGGCAGTCTCTGGGTTCCTCCCCCGCCGGGGATAATGCCGACATGCGTCTCCGGCTGTCCAAAGCGGGATGTTGTGGAAGCGATGCGGATATCGCAGGCCAGGGCCAGTTCCAGCCCTGCACCCAGGCACAAACCGTCGATCATGGCGATCACCGGTTTATCCAGGCGCTCGAAGCGTGCATAGAATTGTTGGGCGATCGTGGCCATAAACTCTTCCATCTCCAGAGGGGTGACCTTGGCCAACTCCGTGAGATCGGACCCGGAAACGAAGCTCTTGCCGCCTGCCCCGGAGATGATCAACAAATGGACCGCACCATCGTCCCTGGCATCTTCCAAGGCGGCGATCATTTCCAGGCGTGTGGCCCGGTTGAGGGCATTTCTCCTTTCCGGTCGATTGATAATCAGGTGGGCAATGGCAGCTTCTTTCCTATAGATGATATTGCTAAAATCCATGGTGCCTCCTATTCATAGGTGTAAAAACCCCGGCCCGTTTTTCTGCCCAGGAAGCCTGCCTCCACCTTGCGCCGCAACAGCGGGCAGGGACGGTATTGCGGACCAAGCTCTGCGGTCATCCATTCCAGGGTCGCAAGCACCCGGTCCAGGCCCAGGGCGTCGGCATAGGCAAAAGGTCCCAGGGGGAAATTGGCTCCCAACATGAGCATCTGGTCGATATCTTTCATTTCGGCCAGGCCATACATGTTTACGTAAAGGGCCTCGTTGATCATGGAGGCCACCACCCTGTTGAGGATGTAACCGGGATGATCCTGGGCCAGCACGACCGTAAGCCCGAGCTTTTCCAAAAGATCTTTGGCTGCGGCAAGGGCATCGGAAGCGGTCCTTTCCCCGCTTATCAATTCCGCCAGTTTCTTTTCCGGGAACAAGCCCGCTAGGGAGAAGCCGACAAAACGCTCCGGGTTCCCGAACTGTGCGGCCATGGAGGTCACACTTTGCTCCCTGCTTTCGCAAAGCCAGGTTTGGTGCTTTGCTAAAGCAGGCGCGCGCTCCGGGGCGGCGCCGTCTTCAAGAAACCGGACGACGATACCGGCGTCTGCCAGATCTAAACCTGCAGGGTCGAAGGTAGCCTTGAGGATGACCGCCAGTCCCGCCTTTTCGGATAACTCCAGAAAAGATTGGGCCTTTTCTCCTTGGCCCAAAAGAAAAATTTTATCTCCCATAATACCTCCCAGCTTGCTTACTGCGGCCTCATCTGCCTTTGAAAAGCGGTTCTCTTTTTTCCAGCAAGGAGCGCACTGCTTCCTCATGGTCTGCCGTGCCAAAAAGATGCACGAGAGCCAGGCTTTCGTATTGCAACTGACTTGCCAGGTCGGGTGCCCGTAGACCCTGGTAAAGGGCCCGTTTGGAAATCTCCAAAGCGAGGGCGGGCATCTGGCCGATTTTTCGCGCCATGGCATACGTTTCTTCCAGGAGCCTTTCGGCCGGGGTGACTTTATTTACCAGTCCGATTTCTTTAGCCTCGGCGGCGCCGACGGTCTGGCCCGTGAAGATAAGTTCGCAGGCCTTGCCCATGCCGATCAGGCGGGGCAGATAATAGGTGCAGCCGAATTCCGGCAGAATCCCGACACGGAGAAAGGGAAAGCCGAATTTGGCGGCTCTGGAGGCGATCCGGATGTCGCAACCCAGGGCCAAGGTGCAGCCCACGCCGGTGGCGATGCCGTTGACGGCCGCAATCGTCACTTTCCTGATCCGGGAAAGAGCCAGGGCGCCGAGTTCGGAAAATTCGGTGGCCACGCCTTTCCCTGCCCCTTTTTTTCGTTCCTCGATCTTGGGCAAGAACCTTTCCCGCAAATCGGCGCCTGCGCAGAAGGCCTTCCCGGCCCCGGTGATGACCAGGGTGTGAGCCTCCTCATCCTTGTCGATATTTTCGAAACAATGGAGTAACTCTTCCCCCATCGGGTCATCGCAGGCGTTCATTTTCTCGGGGCGGTTTAAAGTAAGGGTAAGAATATTATCTTTTTTCTCCAGAAGGATGGTCCTGTAGGACATGGTGTGGCCTCGCTTAAGGGAGTAATAAATGCTGCAAGCGTTCCTCTGTCGGGATGCCTTCCGCATTCCACCCCCGCAGGGCATAGTATTCCTGGAGTTGCTCTGCCAGGGTGTCGGGCACCTGCTGTTCTGCATCACTCAGGTCCGGCATGGCCTGGAGGAGGCGCGGCGGCAAGGTATCGTCTTTGCCGGTCCAGCCGTGTCTTTGGTTGATGAGACGCTTCAGGTTAAAGATCCGTTCTCCTGTCTGCAGAAACTCATCCCTGCTCATTCCCCAACCGGTAACGGCGTTGAGCCACCGCAAGTGGGTCGCGAGGGATACCCCGTAGACCTGGTAGGAGTATTGACAGGTGACCAGCGAATTGACCAGGCAAACGACGTCCTGGATCTTCTTGATTAAGCCGGCTTTATTTTCCAATCCCAGGCGTTTCATGCCCGCAGGAAATCCCAGCTCGGTCAAGTCAATGCCATAACCGAGGGCCAGGTTCCTTCTTTCCACGGAATGTCCCGGGGACTCGTAATGCGATCCGCCTTTGTTCCCCGTGGCGTAGCCCAGCGCAAGGCTGTTGAAGATCCGCGGATCCCATAAGGGCACTTCCAAACCTTTGACCTGCACGGCATATTGCAACGCATCTTTGCCGATCTGTTTTGCCGCGCGCAGGCTCCCCTGGCCCAAGAGCTTGCCGAAACCTTCCCCCTCGCCTACCTGTCTGATCATTTCTAACATGACGGCGGAGTTTCCCCAGGTGAGGTCGATTCCGCCCGTGTCCTGTTCGTTGATCAGACCCTTTTCAAAGCACTCCATGGCAAAGGAAAGGGTGATGCCGAAGGAGATGTTGTCAATTCCGTAGCGGTTGCACAGTTCGTAACCCTGCTGCAGCGCTTCCAGGTCATCGATCAGGCAGTTCGGTCCGGCCGACGTGATCATGTGTAAAACGGCCTGCCGCCCCGACTCCAGCATGTGAGATTCCAGGCAGCTGATCGGGCAAAGACGGCAATGGTAATGTTTCCCCTGGACGAATGTCTCGTCAAATTTCCGGGCAAAGGCCTCCCATCTGCCCTGGGACTGGTTTTTGACCCCCATGCAGCCCAGTTTGTATTTCATGGCAATGGCACCCTTGGATTCGGGAGTGAAGGAGCCCCGTTCCCCGGCTCTGATCTGGAACAGGAATTTGGTCACCTCCTTGTTTGCGGCCTTTAAATCCGCCTCGTCAAAGACACCCGGTTTCCGGGTGCCCCGCACCACCACCGCTTTGAGGTTCTTGGCTCCCATGACGCCGCCGAATCCGCACCGTGCCGCGACCCTGCCGAAGTGACCGTCCGCGACCACGGCGGCATAGCGCACCTGGTTTTCGCCGGCCTGGCCGATGGCGGCCACGCTTGCCTGCTCGTCCGTCGCCCTTAGCAGCAGGTCATTGGTCGCAAAGGTGTCTTTACCCCACACCGGGGCTGCGTCTCGGATGGCAATTTTGTCATTTTCCACGTAGAGATAAACCGGTTTTTTTGCTTTTCCGGAGATGACCAATCCTGCAAGGCCGGTGCCGGCAAATTCCGCTCCCCAGGTGCCTCCCATAAAGGTTTCTCCCCAGGCATCGTTGGCCGGCGCCAAACCGCAAATGGTGGCCCGGCTGCTCTGAGGAACCTGGCCGGTTACCGGGCCAATCATGAACATCAGCCGGTTTTCCGGGGAAAAAGGCAGTGTATCCGCGGAGGTTTCGTCCCAGATGATTTTGGCCCCCAAACCCACCCCGCCGATGTAATTACGCAAGAGGGAGCCATCGAGCTCGACGGTTTCGCTTGTCTCCCGATCAAGGTCAACTCGGGCAATTCGGGCAATGTATTTCATCTGTTCCCCCATTCCTCTGGATATCCGCAACCCGGCATATTATCCGGTAAAACATTGCACTTTTGGGCGGTTGGAGTATAGACAGAACCAACTTGTGTGTCAATGCAATTATGGCAATAATGGTGACTCTCAGGATATCAGAATTTCCTTGACAAAGGGGCCAATTTTAGGCTCTAAGTCGTACGGATTAAGCCTTTGCGGTAAGCATTACTTGCGTCGGGTTCAGAAGCATCGGAAAAGGAGAGAACCATGAAAGGTAAGAAGACACCACTGCTTAAGCTCCTCGGCAGCCTCTTTTTTGCGCTGACGATATTGTTTGCCCTTTTTGCGGCCACCGCCCCGGCCGCCTCTTACCCGAGTAAGCCGGTGCGGCTGATTGTTCCCTATCCGCCGGGCGGGACCACGGACGCCGTGGGGCGGCTGATCGCCGCCAAACTGTCCGAACGACTCGGTAAGCAGGTGGTCATGGACAACCGCGGCGGTGGCGGAGGCATCGTGGGTACGGAAATAGCGGCGAAGGCGGCCCCGGACGGTTACACGCTCTACGTTGCCAGCGGGTCCTATGCTATTCAGCCGGCCCTCCAGAAGCTGCCCTACGATCCGCTGAAGGCCTTTACCCCCATTGCGCGGGTGGTAAGCGGGCCGACCGTCCTCGTCGTCAATGCGAGCCTTCCCGCCCATTCGGTCAAAGAGCTCGTCGCCCTGGCCAAGCAGAAGCCCGGACAGCTGGTTTTTGTATCTTCGGGTATCGGCGGCAACCCGCACATGGCGATGGAACTCTTCAGAATCCTGGCCAATATCGATATCAAAATTGTGCATTTCAAGGGCGGGGGCCCCGCCATCATCGATCTGCTCGGGGGGCACAGCCATGGCATGATGGGTTCGCTGATCGAAAGGCTGCCCCATATCAAGTCCGGCAAGTTCCGGGTACTGGGTACCTCCGGAACAAAGCGCAGTGCCTTCCTGCCCGATGTGCCGACCATCGCGGAGGCGGGTGTACCGGGGTACGAAGTTAATCAATGGTTTGGACTGCTCGCGCCGGCCGGCACGCCCGCGCCGATTGTCGACAAGCTGAACAAGGAAATCAAGGTCATCCTGGCCCAGAATGAAGTGAAGAAGCGGTTCATGGACGCTGCCACGGAAGTGGACTACCTTGGCCCGGCCGAATTTGGCCGCTTTATCGAGAAAGATATCAACCAATGGTCGCAGGTCGTCAAGAAGGCCAATATCAAGATCGACGAATAGCAGCAAAGGGTCTTTAGAAAAAGGAGAGCATCATGAAAAGTAGGAAGGCGCAATCGTTTAAGAACCTCGCGATGATAGTGGTATTGTTGGTAGTGCTCGCTTTTGCTGCCGCCCCTGTGCTGGCTGCCTCTTACCCCACGAGGCCGGTGCGGCTCATTGTGCCCTATCCGCCGGGCGGGACCACGGACATCGTCGGACGGTTGATTGCCAGCAGGTTGTCCGAACGCCTCGGCAAGCAGGTGATCGTGGACAACCGCGGCGGCGGCGGCGGCATCATCGGCACGGAGATAGCGGCGAAGTCGGCTCCCGACGGCTACACGCTCTTCGTGGGCAGCGGGGCTTTTGCGATCCAACCCGCCCTCCAGAAGCTGCCCTACGATCCGGTGAAGTCCTTTACCCCCGTCGCGAGGGCCGTGAGCGGGCCGCTCGTGCTCATCGTCAATGCGAACGTGCCGGTCCATTCGGTCAAAGAATTCATCGCCCTGGCCAAACAGAAGCCCGGCCAGCTGATCTTTGCGACTTCGGGCATCGGCGGGAATCCCCATATGGGGATGGAGCTCTTCAAGATTATGGCCAATGTCGATTTAAAAATCGTGCATTTCAAGGGCGGCGGCCCGGCGATCGTGGACCTGCTCGGGGGCCACAGCCAGGCGGCGATCAACTCGATTCCCCAGGCCCTGCCGCAAATCGAGTCCGGCAAGTTCCGGGTGCTGGGCACCTCCGGCGCGAAGCGCAGCGTTTACCTGCCCGAAGTGCCGACCATCGCGGAAGCCGGCGTGCCCGGCTACGAAGTCGTACAATGGTTCGGCATCCTTGCGCCGGCCGGCACGCCCGCACCAATTGTCGACAGGCTCAATAAGGAGCTCAAGGTAATTCTGGCTTTGCAAGACGTTAAGAAGAAGTTCCTTGATGCCGGGGCGGAGGTGAACTATTTAGGCCCGGCTGACTTCGGCCGCTTCATCGAAGAAGATATAAACCGCTGGTCGCGCGTCGTAAAGAAGGCCAACATCAAGTTTGACGAATAGCGGTTGAGGATTTCCCGATGAAACTGGAGTTGCAAAACAACAGGGATTTTTGGGCCGGTATGATGCTAATCGGCCTTGGGGCCGCGGCGATGTTCATCGCCCGGGACTACCGGTTCGGCAGCGCGCTGCGCATGGGGCCCGGCTTCTTCCCGACCATGCTGGGCGGTATCCTCATCGTTTTTGGCCTTTGCATCATGGCCACGGGGTTGCGCAGCAAGGAGAAGTTCCAGGGGCGTCTGTCGCTCCGGGCCCTGATCATGCTGCCCCTGTCCCTCATCCTTTTCGGTTTCTTGATGGAACGCGCGGGCTTCATCCCGGCGCTGGTGGTCCTGGTCTTTGTGGCCGCGGCCTCAGAGAAGGGATTCAAGGTCCTTGAGGTCCTGCTGATTGCCCTGATCCTGACCGTGGCCTCGACCGCGGTGTTCATCTGGGGACTCGGACTGCCCTATCCCCTCATCAAAGGATTCTGAAGAGGAGTTTTTCATGGAACTATTCCATAACCTGATATTCGGGTTTAGCGTTTCGCTATCCTTGCAGAACCTGCTTTACTGTTTCATCGGTTGCCTGGTGGGTACGCTGATCGGCGTTCTTCCCGGGATCGGGCCGATGGCGACGATTGCCATGCTGCTGCCGCTCACCTACAACGTGCCGCCGGTCGCGGCGCTCATCATGCTGGCCGGCATTTATTACGGGGCCATGTATGGTGGTTCCACCACCTCCATACTGGTCAACCTCCCGGGAGAGACCGCGTCGGTGATCACCTGTCTCGACGGCTATCAGATGGCGCGGCAGGGGCGAGCCGGTGTGGCCCTTACGATTGCCGCCCTCGGTTCCTTCATTGCCGGCAGCATATGCACGCTGATTATCGCCCTGTTCGGTCCGCCACTGGCCAATATGGCGCTGAAGTTCGGCGCTCCGGAATACTTTTCCTTGATGTTGATGGGATTGGTCGCCGCGGCAGTGCTCGCCCACGGCGACATGATGAAATCGCTCGCCATGGTGGTGGTGGGCCTGCTGCTCGGCATTGTGGGCTCCGACGTCGCCTATGGCGTGAAGCGCTTCTGCTTCGGCTTCTTCGAGTTGACGGACGGTATCGGTTTTGTGGTCATCGCCGTGGGGTTGTTTGCCCTGGGGGAAATCATCAGCAACCTCAGCGATCCGGAGGAACGCGTGGTCTTCACCTCCAAGGTGGGGAGCCTCTACCCGACGCTGGCAGACCTGAAGCAGTCCCTGGCCCCGATCTTAAGAGGAACGGCCCTCGGGGCTTTCTTCGGCGTGTTGCCCGGCACCACGCCCGCGATTGCTTCCTTCGGCTCTTACATCGTCGAGAGGAAGGTCGCCAAGGACCCCTCGCGTTTCGGCCACGGCGCGATCGAGGGGGTGGCGGGACCCGAGGCCGCAAACAACGCCGACGCGCAGTGCAAGTTCATCCCCATGCTCACGCTGGGGATTCCCGCCAGCGGCGTGATGGCGCTGATGCTCGGCGCGCTCATGATCCACGGCATCCAGCCCGGCCCGACGGTGATGACCCAGAGACCCGAGCTTTTCTGGGGCTTGATTGCCAGCATGTGGGTCGGCAACCTGATGCTCGTCGTGCTCAATCTGCCGCTGATCCGCATCTGGGTGGGTCTCCTGAAGGTGCCCTATCGCATCCTCTTTCCCGCCATCATGGTGTTTGCCGCCATCGGCATCTACAGCACGAACAACACATCTTTCGATGTCTACCTCGCCGCTATTTTCGGCATTCTTGGCATAACCTGGAGGATGCTCGAATGCAGCCCGATACCGATGATGCTCGGCTTTGTCCTGGGGCCGATGATCGAGGAAAACCTGCGGCGGGCCTTGCAGGTTTCGGACGGCGATCCCACGGTGTTTCTCACACGGCCGATCAGCCTGACCTTCATTATCTTTACGATACTGCTCTTGATTTTGATGGTGTTGCCGTCCGTCCGCAAACGGCGTGATGACTTTACCGGCTGATCGGTAAGCTAAATTTTACCTTCCGCCTGCAATTTTTTGCGTATATCGGCCACTAGCTGATGTTTCACGACTTTCCCCAGTTCGCCGATGGGTAAGCTGTCCCAGATCTCAAGCCTTTCGGGTATCTTGAAGGAGGCAATACGGCGTGACCGCAAAAAAGACGCCATCTCATTAAAGGTGAAAGTGGTTCCCTGCTGGGAAGCTATATAGGCACAGGCCCGTTCTCCCATCAGGGGATCGGGCATGGCCACTACGGCCGCCTGTCTTACTTTCGGATGGGTAAGTAGTAGATTTTCTATTTCCTGGGGATAGATATTCTGCCCGCCCCGCAGCACCATGTCTTTTTTTCGTCCCACAATCGAGAGATAGCCTGCTTCGTCGAACCTGGCCAAGTCACCGGTCCGGAACCATCCCTCCGGGCCGAGGCAGCCCCAGACTTGGATAGTTTGTTCGCTGTCCCGGAAGTAACCCGAGGTGGTAAGGGCGCCCCGTCCAATGACCTCGCCGATCTCCCCGGCCGGCACATCCTGGCCGCTGTCGTCAACGAGCCGGAGTTCGATGCCCACGGGAGGCTTGCCGGATGTTTTCCATCTTACCTCGTCCGGCTGGTCGATGCTTCCATGAGAGAACAAGGCGCCGTCGAAACTTCCGTAGCTGGTAACGATGCGTACGCCCAACTTCCGATCCGCTTCCTTGGCCATCTCCCAAGGCAAGGGAGCTGATCCGCATAAAACAGCGCGCAAAGAGAGCTTGTATTTCATCAGGTCCGGATGGGTCAGGATCATGATCAGCTGGGTCGGTACTATTCTGAGCACCGTGACCTTCTCTTTTTCCAACAGACAGAGGGCATCCTCAACATTCCAGCGTTCCAGCAAAACGACCCGGGCCCCTGCCAGAGCAGCACCGCCGCTGTATCCGACTGAAGCGGCGCCGCCCAGGATAGAGTTCGTAACCAGCGCCAAAGTGTCATCTTTGCCGAGGTGGACGCTGTTGGCATAGGCCTTGCCCACGGCGATTCTCGCCAGGATGGGGTGCTCTATCAACTTGGGTACGCCTGAGGTGCCGCTGGTTAAGCCGATGATCGCCACTTCATCGATCCCGAACTTGGTTTTTTCCAAATCGCCAGCGGGGTGCTCCTTTTCGAAAGGATGCTTCAGGATTTCTTGCAGGGCATGCCCTGCGGCGGGCACGGTTTCCGCTAGAACGATGATATGCCTGAGGGACGGCACATGCTGCCGGATTTCCTGCACCATGTCATAGTAGTTAGTATGGCCGAACTCCCGGGGGATCGCCACCGCGGCGGCCCCCAGCCTCTGGCAGGCGGCTTCCAATTCATGGAAACGCATGTTCATCTGAATGGGAGCACAAAGCACGCCGGCCTTTTCACAGCCGAGACGCACTATGAAGGACTCCACGCAGTTCGGCAGCTGCATGATCAGGATTTCGTCCTTTTGGAAGCCCGTCTGAAGGAGCCAGTGGGCGAAGCGATCCGATAAGGTCCTGATTTGACCATAGGTCAGCCTTTTGCTGGAATCGACCAATGCTTCTTTATCCGGATAGAGGAGGGCGTTTCGGTCCCAGATATCCGAGGTGCGCTCAGTACCCCAGTATCCCTTGGCCCTGTACTCCTCTGCCATCTCCTGAGTGATCCGTGTCATTTTTGACATAATGTTCCTCTCAAGCTTTGCATATCCGGCAGGGGATACCCTTCAGTTCGGGGGTACCCACGGGTGGCGCAATCTGTTCATAGCCTGTCAATATGTTGAAATTAGACTTCTTCCATCCATAACCCGTCTCCACTCCCATCTCTGGATACCACCACCCCCAGGCCGCATTCACGACGCGCGGGTCCGTATCCGGATCTACCAGGAGCTTCTGCGTAATTTTACCCTTCTTGGTCTCGATGCATATCCAATCCCCGTCTTGCATGTCGAGCTCGGCGGCGGTCTGCGGGTTCAGCCTGACGACCGCCACCGGGGTCAAGCGGCGTAGGCTGTCGATCATCTTGAAACCGGTGAGCATGAAAGAATTTTCCTTGTAGCTGGTGAGCACCAGCGGGTACTCTTCCGTGGTTTGCGGGAAACTCGTAAGTTCCTGCCACGTCGGCATGGGATTTAACCCCTGTTTTGCCAGCCTTTCGGAATAAATTTCAATCTTCTGCGAGGGCGTCTCCAGCGGCTGCACGTCAAAGCTTTTATATTCCTTAAGCGGAACCATCTTTCTTTTCTCGAGAAATTCGTCGAACTTGAGTCCGGAACCCTCCAGCAGTTCGTCTAAGGCCTCACTCGCATCCTCATAACTATAAGGCAGTCCCAGTCTCTTGGAGAGTTCATTGAAGATCTTGTCGTCCGGCCAGGCCTCGCCCGGCGGGTCGACTACCTTGGGGTAAGCCCGGTACTCTTCCTTGCGGCCGCCCCAGTAGCCGATGGTGTCCACTTCCCAGGTCCAGGCGGCAGGCAGAACGATATCGGCAAGCGACGTGGTCGGGGTATGGAAGAGCTCCATGACGGCGATGAAGTCCGTTCTCATCAAGGCTTCGTGGGTTGCCTGCGAATCGGGGTAGCTGACCAGGGGGTTCGTGAGGCAGCAAATCACCGCCTTAAGCGGGTAGGGCTTTCCCTCCAGGTTCGCTTTGTGCAGGTACTGATAGGGAGTGTAGGACCAGCGGCGTGCGGCCGAGAGATCCGTGGCAAGCATTTTGTCTTTATCCCGGCCCACCTTACCCAGCAGCATCAAGGTGCCCGGCCGGGCATGCTTGGGCCGGGTGAGGAAAACATCCGAACCGGGCCGGTTGACGTTGCCCGTGACGGCCCGCAGGATACTCGTCGTGCGAAAGGTGGCGAAAGTATTGGCAAAGAACTCCAGGGAGTTTCCCTCCTGAATCGAGGCCGGCTTGGTCGTGGCGTACAGTCTGGCCAGTTCCTGAATTTGGCCCTTGTCCACCCAGGTCAGTTTTTCCACCTCTTCGAGGGAGAATTTCTTTACTTCTTCCCGGATTTGCTCGAAACCCAGGGTCCATCGCGCGACAAAGTCTTTATCGTAAAGGTCCTCTTCGATGATGACCTTGAGCACGCCCATGGCGAGGGCTCCGTCGCTGCCCGGCCGGGGGCGGATCCAAATGTCCGCGTAATGCTTAACCACCCAGGTTTTTACGGGATCGATCACCACCACCTTCGCCTGGCTTTCCCTCGCCATCTTCAGCATATGCCTGCCGAGATAGCGGCGCAGGTCGGCGCCCCAGGCGATGAAGAGGCGCGGCATGGGGTCCCCGGGTTTGGCGACATCAATGGGCCAGTCCGCCAGCACGGATTTCCCGAAAGTATAGTAAAAAGCCTCCTGACGCGGCACCCCGCAAAGGCCTCCCGGGGTGAACACATTGGGAGTGCCGAAGGCGGTGGCAAACTTATGCCCGAAGATGGTTTCCATGTTTTTGGGCTCGCCCAGCACGACCGCGACTCGCTCGGGGCCAAATTTCTCCTTGACGTCCTGAAACTTCGCCGCGATCGTGTCGAGCGCCTCGTCCCAGGAAATCCGTTCCCATTTGCCGCATCCTCTCTCTCCCACCCTTTTTAGGGGGTACTTGAGCCGTTCCGGATGATTCTCCGTACCGATCAGGGTGAGTGGTCCCTTGCCTCCCGGACATATCTCGTGCCGGAACTTGCTCTTCCGGTCCGGCTTTACCGAGACCAATTTGCCATCTTCAACTTCCGCAATTACTGCACAAGATATAGCACAAACTCCGCAGAAGGTGCGAATTTGCTTGCGTTCTCCCATTACTGATACTCCCTGATGTAAAATTATTTCTTGAGGATGGTGACCGCGGTGTGCCCCATCGCCCCTGTGACCTGGGCGAGCGCCACCTTGGCTCCTTTGATCTGCATGGCGCCGAGTTGTTCTCGCAGTTGCCATACCTGAAAGACGAGCTGTCCCAGATGTGAGGCTCCCACGGGTTCACCCTTGCTGATCAGCCCGCCGCTCAGGTTGACCGGTATCTTGCCTCCCAGTTCCGTGGCGCCGGAATCTAGCAGTTGGCCCGCTTCTCCCTCTGGGCAGAACCCCAACTCCTCGTAGTGCGTCAGCTCCATGAAGGCATCGGTATCCTGTACTTCCGCGCAATCAACATCCTCGGGGCCGATGCCCGCCAATTCATAAGCTTTGCGGCTGGCGACGATGGTGGGATTATCATTCTTCACCCGGGCGCTCATCTGCACCACCGGGGCCCGCAAGTCCGCGGAGTACATCGCCAGTTTGTGGACGCTGGCGGCCACATAAACCGGTTTGGTGGTGAACTGGGCGGCCTTTTCCGCGGCACAGAGGATCACCGCTGCGGCGCCTTCATTAGGGGCACAGATCTCCAGAAGCCGGGTCGGCCAACAGACGACGGGCGAATTCAATATTTCCTCGAGGGTGAATTTTTTTTGGTACATAGAGTAGGGATTATGCACACTATAACTATGATTTTTGTAGGCAATTTTTGCAAGATGCTTTTCCGTGGTGCCGTAGTCATGCATATGGCGCACAGCGCTCATTGCCCAATAGGAAGGATTGGTGCTTAGTCCCATTTCTACTTGCCAGCGTTCATATCTTGGTGTGGGGTCCAGGAGCCCGCTCGGTATTTTTTCTATGCCAAAGACAGCGCAGATATCGCAGCCACCGGATTTGATGGCATTAACACCGTTGTTGAGGGCAATGCCCCCGCTGGCACAAGCCGCATCTACTCCCGAGATGCCGATTCCCGTCCGTCCCAGAACCTGCGCAACTTTCGGTCCCGCATTCAGGGGCAGGTCGCGACTGGCTGTGGCTGCGTAAGCCACTTCCACCTGGTGCCACTCGAGGCCGGCGTCTTTTAAGGCCATTCTTATGGCATCAGCCCCTATCTCTGTGTAACTTTTATCAAAACGGCCAAATTTATGGATACCTACTCCAATGATCGCAACATCTCTCATAGATAATTTCCTTTAACAATACCTGATGATTGCTATCCGTGATGTTTATTTGGGGCCAAACTTGAAGGACAAAACCTCGTTTCCTTGAGTATCTATATAGAGGGTATCAACGACGAGCCGCATGGGCATATCGACCTTTAACAAGGCCGGGTCGTTGACCGTCAGAGGAGCTAAGATGCGGCAGCCTTCGGGCAACTCCACGAGTCCGATCCCCAGCGGCACAAAAGGATCACGCGGCCCCTTGTAATTACCGCGCAAGGGAGAGTAGAGCACCGTATATGTATAGAGCCTTCCCTCATCACTAAGTGCGACAGGCTCCAGGTTCTGGCTGCCACAGTTTTCACAGCCCCCTAACTTCCCCAGAAATACTTCGCCGCAATCCCTACATTTACAACCGGCCAGCCTAACTTTATCCACAGGTTCTAACGGTCTGGTGAGCAGGTCGTCTTTTATCGCTATCTTGGCCACAGAACCTCCTTGTCAAAATTACCCATATATAAAAATTCCCAGATGAATTCGTAAGAAGTAGAATTCGTATCTACCTTAGCAAAAGCCCTGCCAGTGCGTAGAGCGGGCTCTATCGCAGATACAAAATTCTGTCAAGGAACATTTCCACCTCTATCCCTTCATCAGGGCAGGTGTTTTTTCAAGGAAGCCAGATCGCGAATACAAATGCAATTACGTGAGGTCGTTACGATGCCCTTGTCACGAAGGCTTTTCAATTCTTTATTGATGCTTTCCCGGGAGACGCCGAGAATGTCTCCCAAATCCTGTTGCGATATTTTTACGTTGCACCCCTCGGGATGCCGCTCAGCGGCGGGTAGTCCCTCCGCCAGCTCAAACAGCTTCTGGGCCAGGCGAGCCGATAAATTCAGAAAACACATTTCTGCCAGGAGATCATCTGTTTTGCGCAGCCTCATTGATAAGGAAGAAAGAACTGTGCGGACGGCATTTTCATTGTTGATAAGAAAGGAAAGAAAATCCTTGCGGTTAAGAGCGTAGAGTTGAGAATCATCCACAGCGATGGCGTCGGCCGACCGGGGAAGACCGTCCAGGAGAGCCATCTCCCCCAGAAAGTCACCTTGACCGAGAACGGCCAGTGTTATCTTATCCGTTCTGCGGGACATGGAGATCTTTATCCGTCCCTGGACAATTACATACAAGGCTGTCCCTTCATCGCCCTGGCGGAAGAGAATCTCCCCCTTCACCAGGTTCTTCCGTCGCAACAGAATCGCCAGAGCTTGTTGATCAGCTTCACCCAGTGAAGAAAAAAAAGGAATCTTTTTCAGTACATAAATTGGTGTAAGCAATGGGCACCTCGTTCATCTGTGAGCACTATCACTTTATAAATGTGAAGAAGTTCACAGACTTAAGTACAATTATCCTTGACCGTTACCATAACCCATCTTTATCATGCAGGCAAGAAAAATTACTTATGAAGATATGCGTTCACAGTTTTGCCGGATTAAGGAAACATTGCCAGTGCCGGCAGCATGCTGAGAAATCGACGGGAGGAGGGTCAAAATGGATGAAACAATGAGAATCATAATTGCCTATGCCGAACTGGTATTCGGTTTCCCCTTGTTGGTTGCGAAAATTATCTGGTTTGTGCCGAGTGTCATTCTGACAAAAATTCTTGTGAAAATAGCCGGCCGCGTGGATCAGATCGTCGATGCCGCCGTTGAGGGCTTCATTGCCATCCTCTTGGCCTGCCTGGTTTTTGACCGTCTGGGACTGAAAATCGTCTGGGCCGTTCCCCTTATCTTAATCGTGGTTAATGCACTATGGGACTGGGCCAAGGATGAAAGTTTCCGCGCTTGGTCTTTTACCGCCGGGATAATTTTGGGATTTATTATTTATCCGTTGGTCGTTGCTTCTCTGGTCGATAAATTTGACCTCTTGCGCCTTCTGCTGTCGTGAGAAACGCGACAGTTTGCTTTATTCTACCTGACAGACAGCGCCAACTATCGATCGGGATGTCAGACTAATTCTCTCGTATAAATGACACCGTCTGTCAGGCATGCTTGGTTACTTCCTCTTCTTAAGAGTCTTAATCACCGGAAGATTCGGGAATTTGGTCAGGTGTATAGACTACGACCTTGTTGCCGTCGCCCATCCTGACTCTCATGCGGGCCGTCAGATCGGAGAACCATGTGCCGATCGGGGTGCCATCGGGCGCATACATGATGAAGCCATAAAGGTCCTGGGTCCTATCCTTTGCGTCCGTTGTCTTCATGCATTGCACGAGTTCCAGGCACATGCCGGTGCTGGCGATCGGCTTCCATTGAGGATTGGCAAGGGCGTATTTCTTGTTCAGCCCCATGATTGCGGTAGGATCGGTATCAGGCCCGGCGTAGTAGTAATTCAGGTTCTTGTCCATCTTACCCGCCTGCATAGCCACGGTCGTTGCTTTGTCCGCCACAAACTTGCCCCAGGAACTTCCACCGCGCATGTGCGCACATCCGATAAAAGCAACCGAAACCAGCAGCAGCAATCCTAATTTTAACGTCATTTTCATGTTCATTTCCCCTTTCTTGAATAAAATGTATAATGTTTAATTTTATGCCTTGAGACCGAAACGTTTCATGCGGACATTGTCCCCTAAAAAATCACTCCCACCTCCTTTCCCCTGTTAGTACCGATATACTCCCACTTTTCTGCTGCACAAAATATCAATCTTCTTTTGGAGTTAAATTAATGCAGACCTTTTTGTAAAGCAATGAGGATTAAATGGAAGCCTAATGGTAGGTGAAAACTACTAGTTAAGGGTAAAAAAATACACCCAATTTCCCCCTGTCAAACCTCCTATGTTGGTCCGAGGCCCGGGAGGCGACTTTGTTCGAGGAGCTAGGGCGGGAAACAAAGAGTGGTCCCTCTCAGCGGGGTTCTCCCAGGTCGTCGGGTAACAACAGTTGCGCTTCCTCCGCAGGCAGTTCCTGGATATCGCGCAGTTTCCTTTCGATGGACCGTGATTTCTTCGTGGCATCGTCCATGGAGTTTTGCGCCTGTTCCAACTTTTTCTTGACACCCTCCAGGGCCTGGCCGAACTTGCCGAATTCCCTTTTTACGGCTCCCAGCAAGGCCCAAACTTCGCTGGATTGTTTCTGGATCGCCAGGGTGCGAAAGCCCATCTGCAGGCTGTTCAAGAGCGCGGCAAAGGTTGAGGGGCCGGCAATGATGATGCGAAAATTCTGCCTGATGTTTTCCGTCAGGGACGGCCTGCGGACCACTTCCGCATAAAGTCCCTCTGTCGGCAGGTACATGATGGCAAAATCCGTTGTGTAAGGCGGATTCAGGTACTTGGTGCAGACATCCCGGGCGCAGGACCTGATGCGAGCCTCCAACATCTTCGCTGCCTCTTCCACATTTTCCAGATCGGCCCTTTCCTGGGCCTCCATCAGCCGCTGATAATCTTCCAAGGGGAACTTGGCATCGATGGGCAGCCAGACATGTTCATCGGCACCCTGTCCCGGCAATTTGACGGCGAATTCCACCGCTTCCCGGCTGTTTTCCTTGGTCTGGACATTCTTGCCGAATTGCTCCGGGGCAAGAATATCTTCAAGCAGCATGCCGAGTTGGATTTCCCCCCAGCCGCCTCTTGTTTTCACGTTTGTCAGCACCTTCTTCAAGTCACCGACACCGGCAGCGAGATTCCGCATATCACCCAGACCCTGATGCACTTTTTCCAGTCTCTCAGAGACCTGGCGGAAAGACTCTCCCAGCCTTTTTTCCAGAGTGCCCTGCAATTTTTCCTCGACCGTGCTCCGCATCTGTTCGAGCTTATGGGAGTTGTCGTCCTGGATCTCCTGGAGTCTCTTTTCCAAGGTCAAGCGGAGCATCTCCATCCGCTTTTCCGATCTTTCCGTGAGATCCGCAAGATGTTGGGAAAAAATTTCCAGTTGGTTTTTCTGGAGGTGGGTGAAGTCGGTCATCTGCTTCTGTAAGGAATCACCGAAACCTTTCAGCGAATTGCTCAACTCGGCCCTGCTGTTCTGCGCCTGTCGGGAGGTTTCCTCGCGGTTCCGGGATATTTCCTCGCGCAGCATCCTTTCTGTTTTTTCCTGATTCTTTTCCCATGATTCAGAGAGTATTTTGAGGTAGGAGAGGTCGGCGGACTGTCTGCGCCTGAGGACCAGAAAGGCGGCCGCGGCCAGGCAGGTTGCCAGGAGGAAAACCATGAGAATGATGGCGAGGTGAAAATTGGTCATTTAACTCCTCTTTAAGGTTAAGGACTACTTCATACACCTGATTGGCACAAAAGGGAAGGACAGCCAGGCCAAGCGTGGCAAGGGCGAGGTTTTTTATGGCAATAGAAGCTTATTTTTGATAGTTAATATGGCCAATCCCGATATGCGGGATAAGTGCGTTAACGAAATTTCTTTCTATTGGAAATAAATTTCTAACTTACTAATGTCTTCGCGGCGGAAGGATTTTACATGCCCGGAACCCTGCTTAAAAAAGGATCACTGGCGCCGGCCGGCAATGCCGACACCCTGGGGCTGTTGCTCCGGGAGATCGATCCCCCTTTCGGCTCCGGCCAGACGGTGGGCATTAAGCTCCATTGGGGTGAGCGGGGCAACGGCACATTCTTACCGGCGTGCCTGGCGAAGGAAATAGTCGGCTGGCTAAAGGAACTGGGAGCCTTGCCTTTTGTCTTCGATACCACGGTGCTCTATTCCGGAGGCCGCCGTACGGGGAAGGATGCCCTGGATACGGCGGCGGCCCATGGTTATAGCGCGGACTATCTCGGCTGTCCGGTGGTCATCGCCGACGGGCTGGATGGTCGGGATGTGCTCGATATTCCGGCGGGGTTCAAACATTTTCCGTCCGTGCAGGTGGCATCCTTGATCGGGCGGACCGCTGGTTTTGTTGTCTTTTCCCACTTCAAGGGCCATTTGGAAGCGGTTTTTGGCGGGGCCTTGAAGAATATTTCCATGGGCTTTGCCTCCCGGGCCCAGAAGCAGCGGATCCATGCCGACGCCTATCCGGAACTGCGCACCGAAGATTGTCGCCGGTGCGGTGATTGTGTCGCCCTTTGTCCCGTAGGTGCGGCCCGGTTCGCGGGAGATTATCCTTCCTACAGCCGGGAGCTGTGTATCGGCTGCGCCCAATGTATCGCCCTTTGCCCGCAGTCAGCCCTGCGCATCCTTTGGGGGGAAGACCATGAGGCGTTCCTGGAAAAATTGGTAGAAACGGCAGCGGCCGTCTGGAGGATCATCGGGAAACGGACGGTATTGATCAATGCCCTGCTCAACATTGCCTCCGAGTGTGACTGTATGACGGGCGATCATCCCTGCATCGCGCCAGATTTTGGTTTCGTGGCGGGCTACCACCCCCTGGCGGTGGACAGGGAGTCACTAAGAATTGTCGGATCGGCTCCTTTTGTCCGGGAGCATCCCCAGATTCCCTGGGAAAGGCAATTTTCCTACGCCGAAGAGATTGGTTTTTATCCCGAAAGATAATCCGGAGGAACACATGGAATTCATCGTTAAGAAAGCAAAGATAACGGAGCTGGCGACGGAAGCGCTCATTTTGCCCCATTTTGAAGAAGAAAAACAGCTGCCGGGAGGCCTTTCCCTGGTGGATGAAAAACTGCACGGGTTGATCAACGAGATTATCGGCAGCGGTGATTTTGAGGGCACCCTCAATCAGATTAGTGTCATTTACACTAGGGGAGCCATGGCTGCCAAGCGGGTCGTGCTGGCAGGAATGGGCAAGCGGTCGGATTTGAATGGGGAGAAACTGCGGGGAGTCTACGCCAAGGCGGCCCAACAGCTCAGGAACCTGAATATTAAACGGTTTGCCACTTTTCTGGATATCACCTCTGACAGCCTGCCCCCCGCCTTGCTGGCAGAGACAGTAGTGGAAGGAACCTATCTGGGGCTCTACCAGTTTACACCTTTCAAGACCCGGGAGCGGGATAAGATAAAGGAAGTGGACACCTTCTCGATTTTCACGGATGATGATGCGGCCCTGACGGAGATAAAGGCAGCGGTAAAAACGGCGGAGACAATCTGCTATGCTGTTTGCTTTGCCCGTGATCTGGTTTCCACGCCCGCCAATGAGCTCACGCCCTCGGACCTGGCACGGGAGGCGCAGGCCATCGCCCTGGAAAGGAAAAAAGTTCAGGTTAAGACCCTCGACGTCAAGGAAATGAAGGAATTGGGGATGAATGCCTTTTTGGGCGTCTCGGCGGGCAGCTGCCAGCCGCCTAAATTTATCGTGCTGGAATACAAGGGCAGCAGAAAGGGCCAGGCGCCTATTGTCCTGGTAGGCAAGGGGCTTACCTTTGACAGCGGCGGCATATCCCTGAAGCCCTCGGAGAATATGGATGAAATGAAAACCGATATGGCCGGAGGGGCCGCGGTGCTGGCCACTATTATGGCTGTCGCGGATTTAAGCCTGCCCATCAACGTGGTCGGTCTGATACCGGCAACGGAGAATTTACCCGGCGGCCGGGCCTATAAACCCGGGGATATCCTGAAATCGCTGTCCGGTCAGACAATCGAGGTGCTGAACACCGATGCCGAAGGCCGTATCATCCTGGCCGACGCTCTCACCTATGCCGGCCGCTTCAAGCCGGCCGCCATCATCGATATCGCCACGCTGACTGGCGCCTGCGTTATCGCCCTGGGCGATCATGTCATCGGTATGCTGGGATCGGATAATGCCTTGAAGGAGCGGTTGCGAAAAGCGGCGGAAAGCACCGCGGAAAAGGTCTGGGAGCTGCCTCTCTGGGAGGAGTACCATGAACTGATCAAGAGTGATGTGGCGGATTTCAAGAATGTCGGGGGAAGGGCGGCCGGGACGATTATCGGTGCGGCTTTTTTGAGTAAATTTGTAGGCCCCTATCCCTGGGTGCATCTGGATATTGCCGGTCCCGCTTGGCTGACGAAAGACAAGCCCTACATCCCCAAAGGCGCCTCGGGTGTGGGAGTAAGGCTCTTTGTCAGGCTTTTGCGAGATTGGGTCAGGGAAGACGCCTCCGCGAAAAAGACATGAAACCATTTATCGGGTTAGGAATAAAAAAATATTAAAAAATGCTTGCCTGAGCAATTGAGTTATGCTATGAAGGACCAACCGTCCGTCGTATTGTCCCCTTTTTCCTGGGGACGGGAGGTACTATAAAGGACGGGTACAGGGAAGAGTTGGGTGTTCACATTTTGGAAGGCGAAGAACATAACCACGACCGGCTGATAGCTCCTATCTATCAAGTACCGGCGTGGTTTTTTTATTTCTGCCGAAGTGACGACCCGACAAAGAAAATTTTCGAGAAAGGAGGGTGTAGCTTTGGCAGAAGGCAAGGTAAAGTGGTTCAATGAGAAAAAGGGTTTTGGCTTCATCGAAAGTGATGAAGGCGGGGACGTGTTTGTTCATTATAGCGCCATCCAGGGTTCTGGATTCAGGACGCTTTATGAAGGCCAGCGAATTCGTTTTGAAGTCGAGAAAGGCAACAAGGGTCCCAGTGCAGTCAACGTAACGGTGGTATAATAAACAGGCAAACAAAAATGCCCGCTGTTGTTACAACAGGGGGCATTTTTGTGCCTATCCTGCCGCACTTATCATTAATCCATGGACATTAATCTTATCGTTCTTCTGGGACCCACAGCCTCGGGCAAGACGAAACTTGCCGCCCGTCTGGCCAAAGATCTGGGCGCGGAGATCATCTCCGCTGATTCCCGTCAGGTGTACCGTGGCATGGACAGGGGGACGGGCAAGGATCTGGACGATTATTGGGTCGCAGGAACGCTGATTCCCTATCATCTCATCGATATCGTCGATCCGGCTTATGAATTCAGTGTCTTTGACTATCAGCAGCGTTTCTTCCAATGTTTTACGGAAATCAGGTCAAGGAATATTTTACCCCTCCTGGTGGGCGGCAGCGGGCTTTATATAGATGCCGTCCTCAGAGGCTACCGGATGCACAAGGTCCCGGAAGACCGGATTTTGCGGGCGACTTTGGAGAAGGAAGATTCGTCCCTGCTTGTCAAGCATCTTTTGGAGCTTAGTCCGGCCCTGCACAATACCACGGATACCCTCGACAGGCAGCGGCTGATCAGGGCCATAGAGATTGCCAGGCATAGCCGGGAACAGGGCGGGGAAGACTTCGCCTTCCCTGCCTTGCATCCGTTGGTGGTGGGCATTCGCTGGGACAGAACCTGCCTGCGCCAGCGCATCACGGAACGCCTCGCCCAGAGGCTCGCCGAGGGGATGCTCGAGGAGGTCAAAGGTCTCCACGAACAGGGGATCAGCTGGGAAAAACTTGATTCTTTCGGCCTGGAGTATCGTTATCTTGGCTTCTATCTCCAGGGAAAACTCGGCTATCAGGAGATGTTCCAGCAGCTCAACACGAGAATCCATCAGTTTGCCAAACGGCAGGAGACGTGGTTCCGGCGCATGGAAAGACTGGGTACGGAGATACACTGGCTTGCCAATCCGGACTATGAGGAGTTGCGGGCGCTCGTAGAGCGGGAGCTGGCGTGAAGTTTCCCGGGCCTGTCGAAAAATACGGTAAAAAATTTTCCTTTCCGGACTGTCCAGCCGTCGGCTCCGGCAGAGACGGAATAGAGCAGGTGGTGGTAATTCCCGCTTTGGCGGAGAAAAACAGCCTCTTTGCCACCCTGGCCAGCCTTTCCCGGAATCCCCCCCGTGAATTACAGCGAACCCTGGTTCTCTGCGTCGTCAACAACCGCGGCTCTCATCTAACAACGGATGCCGATCGGCGCGACAATCAAGAAACCCTCTCTTACCTGCAGGCCCTGGTCCGAGACATGCCCGCGGCGCGGACGGAGGATGGCGGTTTGGTCGCGGCCTTGCGGGAGATCTCCCACAGTCCCTTGAGGATCGCCTATATCGATGCGGCCTCGCCCGGCCGGGAGATGCCCGACAAGGAGGGCGGGGTCGGCGCGGCGCGAAAAATCGGCCTGGATGCGGCCTTGCAGGTCTTTGATTATGACCGGCCGGGTGCCCGGCTGCTCATCAGCCTCGATGCCGACACGCTGGTGGAAGCTAATTATCTGGAGGCGATCCGGAGCTTCTTTGTACGGGGAAAAACGGCAGCCGTGGTGAATTATACCCATCAGCCACCGGCTGAGGCTCGGCAGCGTCTGGCCATTGGCGCCTATGAACTGTTTCTGCGCTATTACGTGTTGGGGTTGCGCTATGCCGGTTCGCCCTACGCCTTTCCCACCATCGGCTCCACAATGGTCTGTACGGCCGAGGCCTATGCCGCCATCGGCGGTATGAACAGAAGGGAAGCGGCCGAGGATTTTTATTTTCTCAATAAATTGGCGAAGTATGGGGAAATCGGCAAGATTAAAACCACGACCGTTTATCCCTCGGCCCGCCCCTCCCGGCGGGTGCCTTTTGGCACGGGCCGGAAGATGGTACGCTTCCTGGAAGGGGCTGAAGATGAGTTTCTCTTGTATGATCCCCGGGTCTTTCTTATCTTGAAGAGCTGGCTTGACATGATGAAATCTTCTCCGGACCGGACCGTGGCGGAGATTGGGACCAGGGCGCGGAAAATCGATCCCCGGCTTTTCTCCTTTCTGGAGGGGCAGCGATTCTTTCCCGCCTGGGAGAGGATCAGAAATAACAGCAAAGGCGGCGCAGCGCTGCTCCGCCACTTTCACTTCTGGTTTGACGGTTTCCAGACCCTGAAGCTGATCCATTATCTTACGGAACAGGGTTTACCGCGGATCTGTATGTTTTGCGCCCTTGAGGAACTCCTGCGCCTGATGGGCCGTCAGCCGGGAGAAGGGGGCCTTCCCCCGGCGCTTATTGAGGCTGAAGGCAGGTGTAGGTGAAGTAGCCGCCGGAAAGATTATAGACCGTAAAACCCTTTTGCATTAAAATTCTGGCCGCGATGTACGAACGGATTCCCACCCCGCAGTAGACGACGATCTTTTTGTCTTGGGGAAGGTCCTTGATTCTGGTCCGCAAATCATCCACGGGGATATGCAGCGCCCCCGGGATCATGCCCTCCCCGTATTCCTCGGCCGTTCTGACATCGAGGATGAGCACGTCCTTGCCGAGGCTGGCAACTTTATCCCAGGTGAGCGTTTTTATTTTTCCCAAGAGGATATTTTCCGCCACAAAACCTGCCATATTGACGGCCTCTTTTGCCGCGGCATAGGGAGGGGCGTAGCAGTGTTCAAAAGACGTCAAATCATAGATGGTCCCCTCTTTTGCCAGATAGGCGGCGATGACGTCAATCCGTTTGTCCACTCCCTCAAACCCCACGGCCTGTGCCCCCAGGATCTTACCGTCGGCAGGCGCAAACAGGAGCTTCAGGGTGATGGGAGAGGTGCCCGGATAATAACCCGCGTGGCTGCCCGGGTGAATGATCACCGACTCATAGGGCATCTGTGCCGCCTCCAGAACCTGGGCCGCGACGCCGGTTACCGCCGCCGTCAGGTCGAAAATCTTCAGCACTGCCGTGCCGATTGTTCCGGGATAGCTTTTCTTATTGCCGGCGATGATGTTGTCGGCCGCCATCCTTCCCTGCTTGTTGGCTGGACCCGCCAGCGGCACCAAACCTGTTTGACCGGTTATGGGATTACGAACTTCGATGGCATCGCCCAGGGCGTAAATATCCGGATCCGAGGTCTGGAGAAAATCGTTCACCTTGATCCCTTTGCCGACAGCCAAGCCGGCGGCCGCAGCGAGCCTGGTTTCCGGTTTTACGCCCACGGAAAAAATAACCAGGTCCGCGGTGATCTCCCGGCCGCTCGTCAAGGTGGCCTTTACTTTTCCCGAAGCATCGGCAAAAGATTGCACGCCATCGGCCAGGATAAGCTCTACCTTCTTGGCCCGCAGGTGCCGCTGGATGAGTGACGCCATGTCCCGGTCCATGATATTCATGACCTGGGGCAGAGCTTCGGCAATGGTTGTTTCTATTCCCGCGGCAACGAGGTTTTCGGCCATTTCCAGGCCAATGTAGCCGCCGCCCACAACCAGTGCGTTTCGGGGCGCACTCTTCTCGATGAACTCCCGGATCGCGAAGGTGTCGGACAGGGTCCGGAGTGTGAAGATATGGCGGTGGTCGATACCCGGCAGGGCGGGCTTGATCGGTGCGGCGCCGGGGGAAAGCACCAGTTTATCGTAGCTTTCCTGGTATTGCCGGCCCGAGGACAAATCCCTTACGGTCAGCTTCTTTCCCTCCCGGTCTATGGAAAGGACCTCCTGTCTGATGCGGATGTCCACCTGAAAACGGCGGTGAAAGGACGCCGGGGTTTGCAGGGAAAGCGCGGCTTTGTCCTTGATCACCCCGCCTATATAGTAAGGAAGACCGCAGTTGGCAAAAGAAACATCCGGGCCTTTTTCGAAGACAATGATCTCGGCCTCTTCGGAGAGGCGGCGCAGTCTGGCGGCGGTGGACATGCCCCCGGCGACCCCGCCGACGATGAGGATTTTCATATAAACCACCCGGAAAGCGGTAATATAAAAGTCATGGGCCGAAGGGACTTAGGCTTCTTCAACCAGCACCTCTACCCGGTCCCCCTCGGCGAGGGAAAGGGTTTCTTTAAGGCAAAGGGGGGCGATCATTTCCACGATCCGCCTGCCATGAATGGTCACATCTTCGGCCGGGATAATAATGGCTCCAGCCACCTTACCGAGAGATGCCTTGAAGGAGCGGGCATGGCAAAAGTCGGGATTCGGAGAGATGAGCTGAATGCCAGGTTTGGCCCGCAATTCCATAAGTATTGGCAGGGAGTCCTCATCAACCTCGATGTTCAGCGTTCCCGGGTAGGGTTGGAAATTTAATTTTTCCGCACACTGTGCTTGGACCCAGGCCAATTCGGTAAAATAGGCGGCCTCTCCCGCACCGCCCACAATTCTTCCTTTTAGTATCCTTTGGTTGCTCATCCTTGTTCCTCGATCCTACCCTTTCCCCATTTGTCACTGGACCCCGGTGCCTGCCCCGGACCGGATCCGGGGTGCACCGGGGTGACGACTTCTACGAAGTCGTCACTTTTGAAACCATTTTTTCTTGTGAAAATCATCGGCCGATTCCGGGAGGGGACCGGATATCATCGATTGCAATTTTTCGATAAGCTCATGTTTTTCACCCAAGACCGGTGCCAGGGAACGGATGGCCCGGCCCAGTGTGCCATCACAAGCTGGTTGCCATTCCGCCCTTACCTCGGGTGTAAAAAGCCCATAGGCGCCGAGGAGATTATCGCACCATTTTTCCAGGACCAGTTCGTTCAGTTTATCCTTGCCGTACACATATCCCTCCAGGGCGCCGGCGGAAGCAGCGAATTCGTAAATTTGCCTATAGATATGCATCTGTCCCTCCTTAAAGATTTTTGCCCTGCCGTTCCTTTTCGCCTGCCTTTTCGGCAAGACGGTTCTGCCGTCTGATGTTCGCCTCCCGGCTCCGCCGCTTCTGGATCTCCGTTACCAAGATCAGCGGCGGCAAGGCCTGGGGCCGGCCCTGGGCATCCAGGGCCACAAAGGTCAGATAGGCCGTGGCAGTATGGCGTTTCTCGCCTGTCACGAGGTTTTCGGACTCCACCCGGACGCCCACTTCCATGGAGGTCCTTCCCACACAGTTCACATTCGCCCGCAGGGTCACAAAATCTCCGACAAAGACGGGATTCAGGAAGTCGAGCCGGTCGATGGAGGCGGTGACCACATTGGCCCGGGCGTGCCGGGAAGCAACGACGCCTGCGGCCGTATCGATAAGCTTCACGATGACCCCACCATGGACGTTCCCGGCCGGATTGGCATCCTGCGGGTTCATCTGCTGGGCCATGATGACGCTGCTTTCCCGGACCGTTTTCCCTTCCACGGTGGTCATTTACCCAAAGCCAAGGTCAGAACTTCGAGCATCTCGTCCACGTAGTAAAAGGTGATCTCCTTCTTGACCCGGGCCGGCACGTCGAGCAGGTCTTTTTTATTCCATTTGGGCAGGATGATCGTTTTGACACCAGCCCGGTGGGCGGCCAGGACCTTGTCTTTGATCCCGCCCACGGGCAGAACCAGGCCGCGCAGGGTTATTTCACCCGTCATGGCCAGGTCTTTTTTGATCGGTTTGCCCGTCAGGAGAGAAGTCAGGGCCGTCAACATGGTCACCCCGGCGGATGGCCCGTCCTTAGGGATGGCGCCGGCAGGGACGTGGATATGGAGGTCGTTTTTTTCCAGGAAGTCATCGGCTACCCCGAGGGTCGCAGCATTCGTACGGATGAAGCTCAGGGCGGCAATGGCCGACTCCTTCATGATGTCACCCAGTTGGCCCGTAAGGGTAAGGCCTCCTTTGCCTCGCATGGCTGTGGCTTCTATGAAAAGCAAATCTCCTCCCGTGGGTGTCCAGGCGAGCCCCATGGCGACGCCGGGTTTGGCGGTCCGTGCCGATGTCTCATAGGTGATCCTTAGGGGCCCCAAATACTTATGCACGTCCTTAAGGGCGATACGGGATCGCTCCAGGGTACCTTCCGCAATTTGACTGGCCACACCCCGGCAAAGGGTGGCGATTTCCCGTTCCAGATTCCTTACCCCGGCCTCCCGGGTGTACCCGGAGATGATCGTCTTGATGGCACCCCGGCTGAAATTGATCTGGTCCCGTGTAAGGCCGTTGGCCGCTATTTGTTTGGGAATCAGATACCGCTCGGCGATCCGGATCTTCTCATCTACGGTATAGCCGGGCAGTTCCATGACCTCCAGACGGTCGCGCAAGGCCGGAGGGATCGTCTCCAGCATGTTGGCCGTGGCAATGAACAGGACATGGGACAGGTCGAAAGGGACGTCGAGATAGTGGTCCACGAAGGTCGAATTCTGCTCCGGGTCAAGGACTTCCAGCAGGGCTGCGGAGGGATCGCCGCGGAAATCGCTGCCCAACTTATCGATTTCGTCGAGCATGAAGACGGGGTTGTTTGAAGCGGCCCGCCTGATCCCCTGGATGATCCGGCCGGGCAGGGCGCCCACGTAAGTGCGGCGGTGCCCCCGGATCTCCGCTTCATCGTGCACACCACCCAAGGAGATGCGGATAAATTTGCGACCCAGGGCCCGTCCGATGGAGTGTCCCAGCGATGTCTTGCCCGTGCCCGGAGGCCCGGCAAAACACAGGATGGGCCCCTTGGTGTCGGGTTTTAATTTCCTGACGGCCAGGTATTCGAGGATGCGCTTCTTGGCTTTTTCCAGGCCGAAGTGATCTTCGTCGAGTATTTTTCTGGCCTGCTTGATGTCCAGGCTGTCCGGCGTTCCTTCCTGCCAGGGCAGGGCGGTAATCCAGTCCAGATAGGTTGCGGCCACCATGTATTCCGATGAGGAGGGATGCATGCGGGCGAGCCGCTCCAGCTCCCGGGTGGCCTCTTTTTTTGCTTCTTCGGGAAGCAGGAGCTTTTCTATTTTGGCGCGATATTCCTCGACTTCGACATTGCCTTCTTCCGTTTCCCCCAATTCCTGCTTGATGGCCTTGAGCTGCTGGCGGAGGTAGTATTCCCGCTGTACCTTATCCATGTCGCTTTTGACCTGGGATTGAATCTTGTCGCCCAGTTCGAGGATTTCCACCTGATGGTTCACGATGCGGGTTGTTTCGCGCAATCTCTCCTTTATATCCACTGCTTCCAAGATCTTATGCTTTTCTTCCGGCGTGGCGTTGGTGATGGCGGCCACCATATCTGCCAGGGTGCCGGGCTGGTTCAGCGACTTGGCCATGGTGCCGAATTCTTGAGGGAGAAAGGGTGAGAGTTTTACGATCCGCTCAAAAAGGGCAACCAGGTTGGCCATCAAGGCCTCTGTCTCGAGATCCTTGGTTTCCGCATCCTCAATTATTTCTATTCTGGCCTGGCAATAGGATTTTCCCTCCAGGAGTTCGGTGATTTTGATACGACTCAGACCCTGGACGAGCAAATGGACCCGGTTATCGCTTTCTTTGGCCATTTTCAGGATCACCACGCAAGTGCCGATCTGGTTAAGTCCGTCCGGGCACTTAATATCCCCGTCCAGCAGGGGAGGTGTGGAAAATACCAGGCCCATGAGTCTGTCCTGGGCCATCACCTCGTTGACCAAGGTAAGGGAGCTCTCTTCCGTGACCTCCAGAGGGAAGATCATTTTGGGGAAGACAACCGTATTGGCCAGGGGTATGATGGGCAAAATATCGGGTATGCTTACCGCTTTTATATCTTTTAGTTCTTTTTTGTCAGCCATGGGAACCTCCCGCAGTATTTGGAACCGCCATGCAGAGCATTATAGGGAATGAACGGGGATGGTATGAACGATATCGCAGACCCTTTTTTTCAGCCGGACATGGAGAAAACCTTGGGCGTAATTTGCCGTGACCGTTTCCAGGTCTATGGGGGAGGAAAGGGTAAAGGTCCTTTCGAAGTAACCGGAGGGGATCTCCGCGAGCAGATAGGTGCCATCCTCCTGGTGGCGCTGTTCCCTTCTTATGCCCCAGATTTTCAATGTCCGTTGGTCGGTCTCCACGTGTATATCGGAGCTATCGATACCGGCCAGATCCAAGGTGATAGTGATCTCACAGTCCATTTCAAAAATATCCGCGTGGGGGCGCCAGGCGTGCTGAGTAAGGGTGAAGTGGGGGTTCATCATCCGCATCATATTATCTATGGTGCGGTGAAACTCCTGATCCACTGTGGAAAGATCTTTTTCGATCCTGATCCTGATGTGATTCATGGGGGGCTCCTTTAAGACATTTCTTATAGGTATTTTTTCATGATCTCGGTCAGTGCCGTTTCGATGATGCTTCTCATCGCCTGAAGCCTCTCTTCCGTAAAGGCCTCGAAACGGAGCACCAAAACCGGTTGCGTGTTGGACGCCCGGATCAATCCCCAGCCGTCGGCAAAGGGGATCCTTACCCCGTCGATGGCGATGATGTCGTATTTTTTCTCGAAGAAGGCTTTGATGTCATCCACGACCGGAAATTTGATGTGATCGGGACAGGGGACCCTGATTTCGGGGGTCGAAAAGGTGCGGGGTACATCGGCCAGGATCTCGCTGAGCCTTTCCTCCGTTCCCGAAAGGATTTCCAAGAGCCGTACTGAGGCGTAGATGGCGTCGTCGTAACCGAAGTAACGATCGGCAAAGAACAGGTGACCGCTCATTTCTCCGGCCAGAAGGGCTTTTTCTTCCTTCATTTTCCCCTTGATAAGGGAATGGCCGGCCTTCCACATGATCGGCCGACCCCCGTGTTTTGCTATGTCATCGTAGAGTTTTTGCGAACACTTCACCTCGCCGATGATCGCGGCGCCGGGGTTCTCCTTGAGGATATACCGGGAAAATAAGAGCAGGAGTTCATCGCCCCAGAGGATTTCTCCCTGGTCGGTGATGACCCCGAGGCGGTCGGCGTCGCCATCATAAGCGATTCCCGCATCGGCACCTTTTTCCCTGACCAGGGTGATAAGTTCCTGCAAATTTTCGGGGACCGTCGGATCGGGAAAGTGATTGGGAAAATGTCCGTCCGGCTCACAGTAGATAGCCTCCACCGCAAAGCCCCATCTCTTAAACAGGGGAAGGGCAAACAGTCCCCCCACACCGTTGCCGCCATCGACGACGACGCGTAATTTTTTTCCCATCTTCACATTGGCGAAGAGGTAATCAAGGTAGGATTGCGTAACGTCCCGTCCTTGGCAGCCGCCCGCACCGCTGGCATAAAGACCGCCTTCCATGATCTTTCTTAATTCCTGGATTTCTTCGCCGTAGATGGTGTCGGGACCGATGCAAACTTTAAAACCATTGAATTCCGGAGGATTATGACTTCCCGTCACCATGACCCCGCCCTCGGCCTCCAGATGACGGATGGAATAGTAAAGCATGGGGGTCGCACACAGGCCGATATCGATGATCTGCACGCCGCTCGCCCTGATCCCTTTTCCCAGAGCCGCTTGGTAGGCCGGCGAACTGAGGCGGCAGTCCCTTCCCACCGTCATGGTTTTTACCTTCCGGTCCCGGGCGTAGGTGCCGATCGCCCGGCCCAGATCATAAACAAAATCAATGCTCAGATCCTTGTCAACAACGCCCCTTACGTCATATTCCCTGAATATCTCAGAATTTATGGACATGTTCCCCCTAATAAAAACCTTCATCCGTCCGGCTGGGAAGCGAAAAATATTCGCCTTACGGTAAAGATTATAGTATGTAGTAGCCAAAGAAAAAGTTACCACAATATCAACTAATACCGCAAGGCGTATTTCCTGTAGGGGAAAAGGTAACATGAAGAGTCTCGGCATTTGCATCGGCGCATCTACCCTGTCGGTAGTGGAAGCCGTGATGGGCGACCACGGCCAAATACAAAGTAAGCGCATTCTCGCAGAACCGCACAGCGGCAACCCTCGGGAAGCACTTCTCAAGGCGCTCAATAAACTGGTCATCGATGAAGGAGTCAAGATTGCCGTGACAGGCAGAAAACTCCGTCATTCCGTCAGTCTTTCCTCCCTGTCGGAGCCTGAGGCGGTAGAGACCGCCCTGCATCATTTAAATGGCCGGGGAGAAAATCCTGACGCCGTGGTGAGCGCCGGCGGGGAGAATTTTCTCGTTTACGTGCTGGGCAAGGATGGAAAGATTTGTGCCGTCAAGACGGGGAATAAATGCGCCTCCGGAACAGGTGAATTTTTCGTGCAACAGTTGCGCCGGATTGGCTTGTCCGTCGAGGAAGCCGTCGGTTTTTCCCATCATGAACGACCCTACAGGGTTTCGGGACGGTGCAGTGTCTTCTGCAAGAGCGATTGCACCCATGCCGCCAACAAAGGCATTGCCAAGGGGCGGATTGTTACCGGCTTGTGCGAGATGATTGCGGGCAAGATTTTGGAAATCATCAGGCAAACCCCGGGCAGTGAAAAGATCATGCTGATCGGCGGACTCGCGCGCAATGGCGTCGTAATTGATTATCTCAAGGATAAAATCCAAGACCTGGTTGTTCCGGCAGAGGCCTCTTACTTTGAAGCCCTGGGGGCCGCTGTCTGGGCCCTGGAGCATGAAACGGTCCCCTTTTCCGGTGGAAACAGGATCTTTCACGGTGGAGGCAATACCTTTACCTCCCACGCCTGTTTGCGTAATTTTCAGGACAGGGTGGAATTCAAGGAACTAAAACGGGGCCAGGCCCGGCCGGGCGACCGTTGCCTGCTGGGGCTGGATGTCGGGTCGACCACCACGAAGGCCGTCCTGGTGAGAATGGAAGATGACCTGATCCTGGCCTCCGTCTATTTGCGGACCAACGGGAATCCCGTGGAGGCGTCGCGGGCCTGCCTGACTTCTCTTTACGACCAGTTGGGCAGCCTGGCCGAGGACGTGGCGATCGCCGGCGTGGGGGTGACGGGCTCGGGAAGGCAGATCGCGGGACTTTACACCATGACGGAGGGCGTTATAAATGAGATCATCGCCCATGCCACGGGTGCGCTTTTTTTCGATGGCGCCGTCGATACCATCTTTGAGATCGGCGGTCAGGATGCCAAATACACCTACATCCATAAGGGGGTCCCCTCGGACTATGCCATGAACGATGCCTGCAGTGCCGGTACCGGTTCTTTCCTGGAGGAAGTCGCCCGCGAAACCATGGGCGTGGAAATGGAAGATATCGGGCCCCTGGCCCTTCAGGGAGAGGAGCCGCCTAATTTCAACGACCAATGCGCCGCCTTCATCAGCAGTGACATCAAGCATGCCTTCCAGGACGGCTTGACGAAAGAGGACATCCTGGCGGGGCTGGTATATTCCATCTGCCTCAACTACAACAACCGGGTAAAAGGCAACCGGCCGATGGGCAAGAAGATCTTCATGCAGGGTGGGGTCTGTTATAATCAGGCCGTGCCGATGGCGATGGCGTCACTGACGGGCAAGAAGATCGTTGTCCCTCCGGAACCGGGTTTGGTGGGAGCCTTCGGTGTGGCTCTGGAGATCAAACACCGGATGAAGATGGGTATGCTTCAGGAAAAGCAATATTCTCTCCGGGTCATGAAAGAGAGAAAGGTCGAACAAAGACCGCCCTTTTTTTGCAGCGGCGGCCCGGACAAGTGCGACCGCAACTGCGAGATTACGCGGATCCGGATCGAAGGAAAGACCTATCCCTTTGGCGGTGCCTGCAACCGCTGGTACAACATCCGCTCCCATATTGCCGTCGACGCCGAAAAGCTAAACCTGGTCAAGCATTATGAAAGGCGCATTTTCCCGCAGCCCGAAGGGGAGCGGGATGGCCTTAGCGCTGAGACCGGGAGGATTGGCATCAATAAGTCTTTTTTCACCAATACCTTCTTCCCTTTTTATAGCCATTTTTTTCAAAAGCTGGGTTTCCGGGTGCAGGTTCCGGAGCATTTGGAACTGGAAGGGACGGATCGCAAAGGCGCGGCCTTCTGTTATCCGGCGGAAATTGCCCATGGCTACTTTCTGAACCTGCTGAAGAGCGCGCCGGACTACCTTTTCCTCCCCCATGTCAAGGGCCTGTATGTGGACAGCGCCTGCCGTCCCGGCACAACCTGTCCTTTTTCCCAGGGGGAACCCTACTATCTGGCCACGGCCTTTCGGGATCAGGGCGTTTTTGCAGAATTGCAGAAAAAGGGCCGGGTTCTGAAACCGGTGCTGGATTTTTCCCGCGGCTATGGCAAAGTGGCGGAAGGTTTTGTCCAGACGGCCAGAGCACTCGGGGTCGGTCGCCGCGCGGCCCTGTCCGCCTTTGCCGGGGCCAGGCAAGAGCAGGAAGCCATGGTCGCCGCCATGCAGGAGAAATGTCTGGCTACCCTGAAGGAACTGGAGAAACATCCGGAACGCCATGCCATCGTCATCCTCGGCAGGTCCTATAACGCCTTTGTCTCCGAGGCCAACATGGGCATTCCCCAAAAGATAGCCTCCCGGGGCGTCCCGGTGCTCCCCTTTGCCTTCCTCCCTTTTGCCGGAGAGGAAGCGCCGGCCGAGATGTACTGGTCGGCGGGGCAGATGATTATGAAAAGCGTGCAATTCCTAAAAGGTCACCCACAGCTCTTCCCCTGCTATATAACTAACTTTTCCTGCGGACCCGATTCCTTTCTCGTAGAGTATTTTCGCCATGCCATGGGCCGGAAGCCCTTTTTGATCCTTGAACTGGACAGCCACGTCGCCGATGCCGGCCTGGAGACGCGCATCGAGGCCTTTCTGGATATCATTCATAATTACCGGGAGCTGGAAAGGCAGCAGCAAGGAGTGCCGGCAGCACCCATTGCCCCGTTCCGACCGGCCTGTTTCGATGCCCAGCGGCAGGTGTTCATCGATTCGCAGGGCCGGGCTTGCGACCTGCGGGACCCCCGGGTCCATGTCCTGATTCCCTCCATGGGGGCCTGGGGGAACAAAGCCGCGGCTGCTGTTTTCCGCAGTGCCGGCATCCGGGCCACGGCGCTGCCGCCGGCGGATGAGGAAGTCCTGAAGCTGGGCCGAGGCAATACGAGTTGTAAAGAATGTCTGCCTCTCCTGCTGACCGTAGGAAGTCTCCTCAAGCATCTGCAGGGAGGCAGGAAAGACAACGAACTCCTGCTGTATTTTATGCCGACGGCCTCGGGTCCCTGTCGCTTCGGACAATATTCCTTCTTTATCAGGCAGATGATCGCCCAGTCGGGTATTGAAGATGTCACCCTCTTTTCCCTACAGGCGGAAAACAGTTATAAAGACCTGGGCGGCAAGGATTTCACGCTCCGGCTCTGGTCCGGTGTCGTTTTAGCGGAACTGCTTCAGGATATCCATTCCCTGATTCTGACCAATGCCCTGGACAGGGAAGGCGCCCTGCGCATCTATGAGGAGGCATGCCAGCAGGTCATGGAGGTACTGGAGACTACGCCCGACTTGGGAAGCCTGAAGCGCGCCCTGACGGAGACGGTCCGCATCGTGCAGGACTTGGAGGTGGTGAAGCCCTGGTGCGAGGTGCCCATGATCCTGCTCACGGGCGAGATCTTTGTCCGTCATGACGACCTGTCAAGGCAATTCCTCGTGGAGAAGCTGGCCGAACAGGGATTTGCCGTCAAGACGGCGGGGATGATGGAATGGATCTATTATACCGATTACTGTTTTGAAAATAATCTGGCCGGATGTAAACTCTCTCTGCCGGAACGGCCAAAGTTTTTTTTACGAAGCCTCTGGATGAAGAGCTATGAAAAGGCCTATAAGGAGATTGTGGCCCAAGCGGGTCTTTTGTCCTTGCCGGCGGTAGATGTGCCGCATATCATCAAGAGCGCCCGGGATCTGATCAACCCCCAACTTACGGGTGAGGCCATTCTGACGATCGGCGGCACCATCAGCGAAGTGCCCCATCAATACTGCGGCGTGATTGCGATTGGCCCCTTTGGCTGCATGCCCAACCGTCTGTCCGAAGCGATCCTTTCGCGGGAGATGGGGCAGGGTTGGCAGGATAAGGCCGAGCGCACACGCGGCTTGCCGAAGAGAGTGGTGGAGGGGATCTTTGAACTGCCCTTCCTGGCCATAGAAAGCGACGGCAATTCCTTTCCGCAAGTCATCACGGCGAAAATGGAGGTATTCTTGTCACAGGCGGCGCGGCTCCATCGGGCGATGAAGGACCGGTCCTGATGGAGCAAGCTCTCGATCACTATCTGAGTTTTCTCACCCTGGAAAAAGGCGTTTCCGCCAACACCCTGGAAGCTTACAGCCGGGATCTGAACAGATATCTGGCCTTTATGGAGCAAGATGGCGCCACGTCCCTGGGGGAGATAACGCCGGAGCGGGTCATTGCCTATCTGACGGCCATGCGGAGGGGAGGCCTGAGCCCCAATTCTCTCAATCGGGGGCTCGCGGCCCTGCGTGGTTTTTACAAATTTCTTTTGGCGGAAAAGGTGGTCGCCGCAAGCCCCGTCGCCCATATCGAATTGGCCAAGGGGGGCTTGCGTCTGCCCGACGCCCTGAGCCGGGAGGAAATGGACCGGATTTTAGATCAGCCCGGCGGGGAAGGAAAAAGCGCGCTGCGCGACAAGGCGATGCTGGAGCTTATGTATGCCACGGGACTCCGTGTTTCGGAATTGCTTTCCCTCGGGATGAGCAATATCAACTGGCAAGTGGGGTTTCTGATGACCATGGGCAAGGGTAGCAAAGAGCGGGTCGTGCCCATCGGGAAGGTAGCCTATGATTGCCTCTATCGCTATGTCCACGAAGCCAGGGGGGCCTTCCTGACAAAACAGCCCAGCGAGGCGCTCTTTCTGAATAAATCCGGCCGGCCCCTGAGCCGCCAGGGGTTTTGGAAACTCGTGAAGAAATATGCCGCCCAGGCGGGATTGGCAAAAAAGGTTCATCCCCATACCTTCCGGCATTCTTTCGCCTCCCATCTCCTGGAGGGAGGCGCTGATTTACGTTCCGTGCAAATGATGCTGGGTCATGCCGATATCTCGACGACCCAGATCTATACCCATATTACCCGTGAGGGTTTGAAGGAAATTCACCGCAAGTATCACCCGCGGGGATAGGAGAGGGGAAAAAGATGCTGCCCAAGTATAGCCGGAACACACCAACGTCCCAGAGAAAACCGCTGATCCTTTTATTGGCGGGTTTATTGGTCCTGACTGCTTTCGCGATCGCCTTTATTATCTTCCCGGAGCAATTGGCCCGCTTTTCCCTGGGTTTGCAGAGAGTGAAGAATACCTTTGCTTTTTACGTGCTCGGCGAGAAACCCCGCTTCTACTACCTGAATATGGAAAAAAACGGCCAGGAATTGCGTCTGCCTGCCGGCGGTGTCTTCGCGCTCACCTACCGGGACGAGTTTGTCATCAAATCCGTGGCGTCGGATTCCCTTTTTGGCAAAGGTATTACCATCGATGTGGAAGGCATGGGAACGAAAAACGATTTCCGGGCGCTGCTCAAGGGAATCGCTCTGATCGATCATATCGTGCAGACGGAAAGCGCCCTGTCCGAGATAAGGGACAATGAAAAATACCGGATCACAGTTATGTACAATGGGGACCCGATCGCGGCGGTCCCCATCAAGGTCAGCATCACGCCCCAGGATTGGCTGAGATATGCCCGCAGCACGGAGAACCGCAAGCTGCAGATCGAATATCTGAAACGGGCCCTGGCGATGAGCAGCGGGGATGTCAATGTTATCAAGATGCTGGCCGGTGTTTACCTGCGCGCGGGCATGCCCTCGGAAGCCGTGGTGCAGTATTGCCGTGTCCTGGAGATCGAGCCCGATGATCTGAACAGCTTGGTTGCCCTGGCCAAGTGTTACATGGACGTGAAGCAATACGCCCTGGCGATCGAGACGTCCAAGCACATCCTGCGCCTGAAGCCGAAGGAGACGTCGGCCTTTACCAACATAGCCCTGGCCTACAGCGGGTTGGGGCAGTGGGAAAAGGCGATTGCCAATTACCGTGAATCTCTGAAGCTGCAACCCGATAATCCCCTGGCGCATTTCAAGCTTGGGGAGGCCTACGAAAAGACGGGCAAGGTCAAGGAGGCCATAGACCAATACCGTTTAGTCCTGGTTAAGGTTCCGAACGCTCTGCACGCCATGGCGGCTCTGGCCGGCGCCGCCTCGAAGATCGGCAATCATGACGAGGCGATAAAGTGGTACTCCGAAGTCCTGCGTCACCAACCCGGCAATGCCTCGCTATGGGCTAATTTGGGTCTTGCCTATGGCAGCAAGGGGGCCTGGAAGGAGGAAGTGGACAGTTACAAGAAATCCCTGGCCATCGATCCTAATGATCCCATCGTGCATTTCAACTTGGCCCTGGCCTACGAAAAAGGCAAACGGGACCGGGAAGCCGCCGCCCAGTATGAGAAGGTGCTGGCCCTGCGGCCCAATGACGTCGATGCCCAACAACGCCTGGCCGACATGGATATGAAGGCAAAACGGTATGAACAGGCGATCCGGCGCTATGATAAGGTCGTGAAGGCGACGCCCAAAAAAGCCGCCCTCTACATCAATCTCGGTTTTGCCTATGGGGAGTTGAACAAATATAGGGAATCTGCGGAAAATTACGAGAAGGCGATTAAATACGGCGCCAAGGATAACAACTTGCACTATAATCTCGCCTATGCTTACGATCAGCTGGGCCGGACGAAAGAATCAATCAAGGAATATGAAAAAGCCGCGGCCCTGCACCCGACGGTGGACGTATTGAGTATCCTGGCCGATTATTATCTGAAGGATAAACAATACGACAACGCTATCCGGTGCTATAAAAAGATTACCGAGCTGGCCCCCAAGCGGGCCGCTGCCTATTCCAGCCTGGGGCATGTTTACGGACTTAAAGGGGAAAGTGACCGGGAGATAGAGTACTATAAAATATCCCTGCGTTACGATGCGGAGGATGACCTCGTTTATCAGAACTTGGGCGCCGCCTACGAAAAAAAGGAAATGTATGGGGAGGCGTACAAGGCTTACGTGCGGGCCTATGAATTGAATCCTGAAGCGAATCGGGCCAAGGCCAGGATCCCGCAGATGCGGATCAAGATGCTGGAACAGAAACATAAAAAGTGACTGGTGATTGGTACCGCCTTACTATTCACATTTTTTAAAGGTGAGGAATGAAACAGATACACTTAGGAGATATGACGATCGGCGGGGAGATGCCTTTTGTGCTCATTGCCGGTCCCTGCGTCATTGAAGATGAGGGCGTGACTAAAGAAATAGCCCTGTTTTTGAAAGATCTCACCCGGTCTCTCGATATCCCTTTCATCTTCAAGGCCTCCTACGATAAGGCGAACCGGACTTCTCTCACTTCCTTCCGGGGACCAGGTCTTGAGAAAGGCCTGGCCATCCTGGCGAAGATAAAGGAGGAATTGGCGGTGCCCATCCTCTCGGATGTGCACCGTTTTGAAGAAATCGCCATGGCCAGCAGGGTCCTGGACGTGGTCCAGGTGCCGGCTTTTCTGTGCCGGCAGACCGATTTTGTGGTCGAGATCGCCAGGAAGGCGAAGGTTATTAATATCAAAAAAGGGCAGTTTTTGTCTCCCTGGGAGGCGGCTCACCTCCTGAAGAAGGCCGAAGCAGCGGGAAATGACAATATCCTGCTGACGGAAAGAGGTACATCCTTCGGGTATAACAATCTGGTCGTGGATTTCCGTGCTTTGCCCGTGATGAGGGCGATGGGGCATCCCGTGGTCTTCGACGGCACCCACAGCGTCCAACTGCCTGGCGGTGCCGGAGCTGCTTCGGGAGGCGAAAGGGGGATGGCTGCCTATCTTTGCCGGGCCGCGGTGGCGGCGGGCGTGGACGGCATCTTCCTGGAGGTTCATCCCGATCCAGAGGCCGCCCTTTGCGACGGTCCAAATTCTCTGTACCTTTCGTCCTTGGCCGATCTCCTGTGCACCCTGAAAGAAATTGACCGGCTGGTCAAACAGCCCTGCCCGTAAACGAGCCGGGAGAGTTAAGCTGGGTTAGGGAAGGGCAACCCAGCGCTTTCCCGCGTTACGGCCTTCGCCTAACGCACCCTGCTTCTGATTTCTGATGTGAGGTATTTATGAAAGAAAGCATGACGGATGAATTACGGGAAAAGATTAAAGCGATCCGGGTCCTGATCCTTGATGTCGACGGCGTGCTGACGGATGGCGGAATAATCATGGATGATGACGGTCGTGAGACAAAGCGTTTCGATGTGCGGGACGGCCATGGCTTGAAAATGCTGCTGCGCTACGATGTGGATGTTGTCCTGCTGACAGGAAGGACGTCCCGGGTGGTGGAGCACCGGGCCTCCGACCTAGGCATAAAAGAGATATATCAGGGGGTTCTCAACAAACTAGAGGTTTACGAAGACATCCTCCGGAGGAAGAACCTGGGTGGGGAGAGTCTCGCTTTTGTCGGCGATGACGTGGTGGATGTCCCCGTACTGAGGCGGGTCGGATTTTCCGCCACCGTGGCCGACGCACCGGATGATCTTAAGAAAGTTGTCGATTACGTTACGAAAAACCAGGGGGGAAGGGGGGCGGTGCGTGAACTCTGTGAGCTGCTCCTTAAGGTCAAGGGAAAGTGGCCGGAAGTGGCGGCAAGGTATGAATTGTTATAAGATATTGAAATTATATGATATTAGTAAATCTTTACATCTATTGAGGCTGGTGATATAGGAAAACAAACGGGAGTGAAGGGAATGCCTCTTAAGTTAATGGATTATTTGTTAAATGAAGTTCCATAAAAAGACGGTAATCTCTGTGGCCCTGGCGGTGGTGCTGATTTTGTCGGTCGCCTTAATCCTGGTCTTTAAGAGGCTTGCGGAGACTTCCCCGGAAAAAATGTTGAAAATTTTGTCTGATCGTGTGGATCTGGAAGTCAGGAACATTCTTTATCGGGAGGTGGGAGGGGCGGATTCCCGCTGGGAGATACGGGCGAAAAAAGCAAGCTACCTGAAGAAGGACAATCAGGCCTTTTTTGAAAAATTGGAGGTAAAGGTTTTTGCCGACAATGGGAGGTTTTTATTACTGGCAGGGGACCGGGGTGAACTGAACACGGAAACGAAAAATATTACCGTTTCCGGAAATGTGAAAGTGCATTCCGACAAGGAAGAACGCTTTGAAACGGATTACCTGGAATATTCCTACGTCGACAAGGAGTTGCATACGGAAGCAGCCGTTTTGCTGCAGACCCCGCAGATGAGCGTCACCGGCGTAGGGATGACTCTTTCCCTGCAGAAACGGGATTTGATTCTGTTATCCCGGGTGCATGCGCGCATAGACAGGATGAGTGATAGACGATGAAGGGAAAGCTCTGGCTCATTATTTTGGGGCTCTACCTGGTGCTGCCTTGGTCCCTGAATGATTTACCGGCGGCGGAGGTAAGGAAAAAAAATCCCGTCGAAAGTCAGCCTATTGAGATAACGGCAGACAGACTGGAAGCAAATGACGAAAAAAAAATGGTTCTTTTTTCCGGAAATGCCGTAGCCGTTCAGGGAGATCTGGCCATCAAGGCGGAAAACATCTTTCTTTTTTACAAGAGAGAGGGGCGGGACAAGGGCAAAGAGGGCATGATGAATATCGGAAAAGCAGGTGATCTGGAGAGAATTGAAGCCCGGGGACAGGTTGCCGTCAGCCAGAGTGACCGTCTGGTCACGGGAGAACAGGCCGTTTACTACCAGGATGCCAAGAAGATCGTCATGACCGGCAATGCTGTTATGCGTCAGGGAAGCAGTACGGTGCAGGGCGATAAAATTGAGGTCTATCTCAATGAAAACCGGGGGGTGGTTGAAGCCTCGGAAAATAAACGGGTCAAGGCCACCATCTATCCGGCGGACAAGAAGTAGATAGGGACAGGTTAGATGATGGGGAGTTTGTCAGCAGCGGGCTTGAAGAAAATTTACGGCGGCCGGACGGTAGTAAACGGTATTTCCCTGGCCATCAACACGGGGGAAGTGGTCGGTCTTTTGGGACCAAACGGGGCCGGTAAGACCACCACGTTTTATATGGTTGTCGGTTTGATAAAGCCGGACGGCGGCAAAATTTTTCTCGATGGTGAAGACATTACCAACGACGCCATGTATATCCGTGCCAGGAAAGGTTTGAATTATTTGCCCCAGGAGTCGTCGATCTTCAGAAACATGACGGTGGAAGAGAACATCATGGCGATCCTGGAGACCATAAAAATGGATGATGGTGAAAGAAAACAGCGTCTTGAAGAGCTATTAAGTGAGCTGGACATCACGTCCCTGGCCCGGAATCCTGCCCATTCTCTTTCGGGTGGCGAGAGAAGGCGAGTGGAAATCACCCGGGCCCTGGTGACATCGCCCAAATATGTGCTTCTCGATGAACCCTTCGCCGGTATCGATCCCCTGGCCGTGGCGGATATCCAAAAAATTATTGAAAAGCTGAAGGCAAAAAGCATCGGCGTGCTTATCTCCGATCATAATGTCAGGGAAACACTCTCCGTATGCGAGCGGGCTTACATCGTGAATGAAGGCACCGTCCTGGTTGAGGGAACGCCCGCAGTGATCGCCGCATCGGAAGTGGCAAAAAAAATCTATTTTGGAGAAGATTTCTGTCTATAATGAGCAGCATCGATAAACGGTTATTATGGCATTTGAACTTAAACAAAATCTAAAACTTACCCAACAGCTGATCATGACGCCGCAGCTCCAGCAGGCGATTAAGCTTCTGCAACTCTCGCGCCTGGAAATGGTGGACGTAATCAACCAGGAGATGGAAGAAAACCCCCTTCTGGAAGAGCTGCCCCCGGAAGATTATCGGGAGGAGGAAAGGCTGTTCGACGGTGAAGAAGCCATTCTTGCCGACCGGGACGAAATAAAGCACGTGGAACGCACCGAAGAACTGACGGGAGAAGGTGACGGCAAAGAGGATTTCGACTGGGGCAATTATATGGAAGACTATCAGCCGGCCAGCCCCATTCATGAAAGGAGGGATGGAGAAATTCCCTCCTGGGACAATGTCCTGACGGGAAAACCTTCTCTTCTGGATCACCTGATGTGGCAGCTCAAACTTTCCCGGCTTACGGACCTGGAGATGCGGATCGGCGAGCAGATAATCGGCAATATCGATCAGGATGGTTATTTGCGGGCGACCGTGGAGGAGATTGCCGAGCAGGAAAAAGTGGAACCGGCGGCGATCACCGAGGTACTGAGCAAGATACAGGAATTCGACCCTCCCGGGATTGCGGCCCGGGACCTCAGGGAATGCCTCTTGAACCAGGCCCGCATGATCGACATTGCCAGCCCTGTTGTCATGAACATCATTCAGAATCATCTCCGTGACCTGGAGAAAAAGGATTACAACCACATCGCCAAAAAGCTGAAGATCACGCTGTCCGAGGTGATCCAGGCCGTGATGTTGATTACCCGTATGGACCCGAAACCGGGCAGCGCCTATGCGGAAGATAAGGTGCAGAGTATCATCCCCGATGTTTATGTCTTCAAGGCGGGGGATGAGTACAAGATAGTTGTTAACGATGAAGGGCTGCCCCGGCTGCGGATCAGTAATTATTACAAGGAAATCATGGCGGGAGTGGATGAGCGCTACACGGGCGACAATAACAAGAAATACATCAGGGACCGGGTGCAATCCGCCAGTTGGCTCATTAAGAGCATCCAACAGCGTCAGAGGACAATATACCGGGTTGCGGAAAGTATTGTCAAATACCAGAAGGATTTTTTCGATGAAGGCATTAAGCACTTAAAACCCTTGGTGCTGCGGGATATTGCCGATGATGTGGAGATGCATGAATCCACGATCAGCAGGGTGGTTACCAACAAGTACATGCACACCCCCCGAGGGGTCTTTGAATTAAAATATTTTTTCAACAGCAGCATTCACACCACCGATGGGGACGGTATTGCCTCAAAGAGTGTGAAAGAGGCGATACGCAAGATCATTGCCGAAGAAAAGCCGCAAGCCCCCTATAGCGACCAGGAAATAGTCGAACTGCTGGGAACGGTGGGTATCACCATTGCCCGTCGGACTGTTGCCAAGTATAGAGAAATGATGCGTATTCTACCTTCCTCGCGGCGGAAAAAATACTTTTGACGACCCGGGGAACGGCGCCTTTGCGGAAGCGGACAGCCGCGATTCGCAAGCAATCGGCATTAAGCTAACTTGAGGAGGATGGATGATGATAATTTCCGTAACATCCAGGAATACGGATGGTGAAGTTTGGCAGCGGGAGTATGTGGAAGAGAAATTGCAGAAGTTGACTAAATATGTGGATAACCCGGCGGAGGCCCATGTTGTCCTTTCCGTAGAAAAATTCCGGAATGTGGTGGAAATCAATTTAATGGCCGATGGCTTGAATATCAATGCCAAGGAAGAAGATAAAGACATGCATCTGGCCATCGATAACACAATTGTGAAGATCGAGAGGCAGTTAAAGAAGCATAAGGAGAAAATCAGGGGGTATAAAAACAACTCCCTGCGTGAGCCCGAGGGCAGCGGCAGTGAATTTACCACTGATGATTTGGAAGAGGGGGCCGGGGCCAAGGTGGTGGAAATAAGAAAACTGGTTTTAAAGCCCATGTCGCTGGATGATGTTCTCTTGGAAATTGAAACGACAAAGAATAGATTTATCGTTTATCGTGATGCCACGACGGAAAATATCAATGTTGTTTATCGTCGGGAAGATGGAAAGTATGCCCTCATAGAAACCCATTCATGAAGATAACATCGGTTATACAAAAAGAATTTGTGATTGAAGAGCTGCGGGCGGCCACGAAAGAAGAAGTTCTGGCCGAGTTGGCCTCAGTCTTACCGCGCGATAGTATCAAATACACCTTGGAAGATGTGGTGAAAATACTGATGGAGAGGGAAAGACTGGGCAGTACGGGGATAGGAGACGGCATCGCCATCCCCCATGGCAAAATCCCCGGTCTTGGCGACCTGCATGTCTCTTTCGGCAGAAGTAAAAAAGGGGTTGCCTTTGATGCCCTGGATGGCAAGCCGGTATATCTTTTTTTTCTCCTGATGGCACCCGAACATGCCTCGGGACAGTACTTGAAGGCCTTGGCCAAGATCTCGCGCATGCTTAAGGACAACACATTCAAGACGAGTCTTATGGAAGCCAAGTCTCGGGAGGATTTGCACCGCGTCATAGCGGCCAAGGATGAAGAAGGATCGATAAATGGCTGATTTGCGGGTGGTGATCATCACCGGCCTTTCGGGATCGGGAAAGAGCACGGCTTTAAGAACACTTGAGGACCTGGGTTTTTTCTGTGTCGATAATCTCCCCATCAACCTGTTGCCGCGTTTCCTCAAGATACGGGCCGATGAGTCGCCGTCCGTCACGGACGTAGCCTTGGTGATGGACCTCCGGCAGAAGAGCTTCCTGGAAAAATACACCAAGGTCTTCAATGGGTTAAAGGATAAGGGCTACCGGATAGAAATTCTCTTCCTTGATGCCGGCGATGAGGCGCTCATGAATCGTTTCAACGAGACCAGAAGAGTGCACCCTCTCTCCGGGCGGGGTTCCGTCATGGAGGGCATCTTGCTGGAAAGACAACAGTTAGCACCGCTGAAGCAGATGGCTGACAAGATTATCGACACCACTTCCATAAATGTTCATCAATTAAAGGACGCCGTGCAAAGGCACTTTCTGGCCGCCAATGCCAGAGAAAAATTATTGGCCCTGCATGTAACCTCTTTCGGGTATCGTTACGGACTGCCGGCCGATGCCGATATTGTGCTGGATGTACGGTTCCTGCAAAATCCTTATTATGATGAAGATTTGAAACATTGTGATGGTCATGATGAGCGGGTGCGCGACTTCGTGCTGGAAAGTGAGGAAAGCAGGTTATTTATTCAGAAACTCTTTGATATGATGGCGTTTCTCCTGCCCCTCTACGAGAAGGAAGGCAAAGCACGCCTCAATATCGCACTGGGATGTACGGGTGGCAAGCATCGTTCCGTAGCGGTGACTAATTACCTGGCCCGCTACTTCATGGACCGGGATTACCGGGTCACGATCACCCATCGGGATATTAATAAAAGTTAAAAGCAGGTAATGGGTTATAGGTTATGGGTAATTTTAATATTCTTCCTCACCTATAACCCATAACCTATAACCCATTACCCAGTTTCTTCGTCACGTTGTCCCTAATCCAGTGTTCGTCCCACCATTCAATGGGATTGACGAACCGGCCGCCTACCACCATGCCGAGGTGCAGATGGTCGCCGCCGGCCAGACCGGTCATCCCTGTATTCCCGATCACCTCACCTTTGGCCACCCGCTGGCCGGTCTTGGCGTTGATGGCCGAGAGGTGCCCGTAGACGCTGAAGATCCCGAGACCATGGTCGAGGAGCACCATATTGCCGTAGATGCCGATGTTGCCCGTGTATTTGACGATGCCATGGTTGATGGCCTCTACGGGTGCATTGGCCAGGGAGGCAAGATCAACGCCAAAATGGGTACTTTCCCCGACCACTTGCTTCCCGTATACGTAGGTCCGCTTGTCTCCGAACATGGCCATGGGAGAGGCATTCTTCATCCGGATAAAAGTTCCTTCCCAAAGCTGTTGCGGTTCAGACTTCCGGCACATCTCCAGAATCTTTGCTTCGTTTTCATTGCGCATCGTCCCATTGACGTAGGTAAAGACCTCCAAGGGGCTTTTCCCGCTCAAGGCCGGAAGCGAAGTCTGAAAGTCGGGCATCTTTTGCGTAAGAAAATTATCCGTCAAGTTCATCTTGTCACTGCGGAACTTCTTTTTTCTGATGAGGGCGGGCAGGGCAAGCGATGTTTCATTCCCTCCACTGTCCCGGGCTATAGCCCGGATGCCGAGGCCTTCCTTCTTGGTGTCCGGAGGCACACCAAAATAGACGATCAGGGCCGGCTTGCCGGCGATGGTCGCCGGGTAGCCCTGGATGAAGGTCCCGTTTACCTGGATGCCGCCCGTGACGGTCGCTTCCGAGGTGCGGAAGGCGACGATGCAGGAGCCGCCGGGATTGATGTTGTTCGTCGGGGTAAGCAGGTATATCTGGGGCGGTGTGAGATCAATGGTCAGAGGTCTCGTGAGCACGGTTTCGTTCTTGCGCAGTGAGTAATCCACCGCGGTCACGGTCAGCGTGGCCACGCCATCGTGCAGATGCAAGGCCGGCGGGGTGATGGTCAGGCTGATATTTTTTTGTCTGGTCCCCTTTTGCGGGAAGGATTGCGCGGCCAGAACCTGGGATTTGTTATCCTGGGCGATGGCCACCCGGAGGGTACGGAGTCCGGTCTTCCGGTCAGCGAAGGAAAGCGTGAGCACCTTCTGCTTGCCTAGCGATCTTATGTCCTCTCCCAACTGAATGGCCGGTCGTTCTCCCTCGCCGATCGTCTCCAGAAACCACCAGCCACCCCCCAGGAGGATGACCAGGAGAGCTAAGAGCAAAGGGGCATATATTTTTAAGCCTTTCATAATGAAGCCTTATAATGAAATCCGCCTTTCTTTGCAAGGTAAAAAGGAACCTTTGCCCCAAGAGGGGAATAATCAGTTGATATTCTTTCCCGTAATTGTTATGTTTTAGCTGTCTACAGTCTATCTACCTAATTAGAGCGAAGGGGAAGAAGAGGATGGTGGAGGGCAGGAAGGTTGTCCTGGGTGTAACAGGCGGTATCGCCGCATACAAAGCAGCCGAGCTGATACGGGCCCTGGTCAAGAAGGGCGCGGTGGTCAAGGTGATCATGACCGCCAGTGCCAGGGAATTCATTACCCCCCTTACCCTGCAGACCCTTTCGGGAAGTCCCGTCTGCCAGGACATGTTTGCCCCCTGGTCGAGCGGGGAGATAGAGCATATAACGCTCGCCGATTTTGCCGATATCCTGGTGATTGCGCCGGCCACGGCCAATATTATCGGCAAGATTGCCGGCGGCATCGCCGATGACCTTTTGTCGACTACCGTGCTGGCGACCCGGGCCCCACTTTTGCTATGCCCGGCCATGAACGTCAACATGCTGGCCAACAGGGCGGTGCAGGAAAATCTGGAAAAATTGGCGGCCCGCGGGTATTCTTTAATGGCGCCGGCCTATGGCGAACTGGCCTGTAAAGTGGAAGGTGCCGGCCGCCTGCCCGATGTCGCCGAGATCGTAGAAGAAATCGAAACCATCCTCACGGAAAAAGATCTGGCAGGCCAACACATCCTGGTAACAGCCGGACCGACGCGCGAGCCTCTCGATCCGGTGCGCTTTATCACGAATTATTCATCCGGCAAGATGGGTTACGCCCTGGCGCTGATGGCGAAGCGCCGGGGGGCGCAGGTCACGCTGGTCAGCGGACCAACGGCCTTGCCTTTTCCGCGGGGCGTGACGGGCATCGGCGTTTCTACGGCCTGTGAAATGCGGGACGCCGTCCTGGAACATTATCCCCAGGCCTCGGTCATCATTAAAGCGGCTGCTGTCGCTGATTACCGGCCCGCCGTGCGCGCCGCAGGCAAGATAAAAAAAGGCGAGGGGGCACTGACCCTTTCCCTGGAGAGGAATCCCGACATTATCCAGGAAATCGGACAAAAAAAGGGGGACCGCCTTTTGATTGGCTTTGCCATGGAATCGGAAAATCTTCTGGAGAATGCCCTCGATAAGCTGAGGAAAAAAAATATGGACTACATTGTCGCCAATATGGTGACTCAGGAAGGGGCCGGTTTCCAGTCGGACACGAATATTGTGACCATCATCGGCCGGGATGGGATGAGGGAGGAACTGCCCCTGATGGATAAACTTGAGGTGGCCGACAGGATCCTCGACAAGATCAAAAAGCACCGGGGGAGCGTTTCCGCATGAGGGAAGAGGAGGCGCAAGCTGAATTGGCCGGGATGCTTGTTTCGCTGAAGGACCAGCTCCTGTGGAACCGGGAAAAGGGCCGCCCCCTGCCCTTTGTCTGTCACCGTAACCAGACCCCTGCGGAAAGGCGAGTGGAACCTCAGGCCGCGGCGCCCCGGCCCGGACCCGGCGAAGGTTCCCTGAATCTGGAAGCGGTGCGGGAAAACTTGGGAGATTGCCGGCGTTGCTCCCTGGCTGCTCTCCGTAAAAACCTCGTCTTCGGCGAAGGCAACCCGCAAGCGGCCCTGGTCTTTGTCGGTGAAGCGCCGGGTGCCGAGGAAGACCGGGAAGGCAGACCCTTTGTAGGCAGCGCCGGTCAGCTGCTCACCAAGATCATCGGCGCCATGGGCCTTGAGCGGGAGGATGTCTACATCTGCAATATCCTGAAATGCCGGCCACCGGACAACAGGGATCCAGAGCCACAAGAAATCAGGGCCTGTGAACCTTATCTGATCAAGCAACTGCAGGCCATCGGCCCGCAGGTTATCTGCGCCTTGGGAACCTTTGCGGCAAAAACGCTGTTGAAAAAAGATGTTCCCATAACGGCCCTGCGCGGCAGATTTCATTCCTATGAAGGCATAAAGGTGATGCCGACCTATCATCCGGCTTATCTCTTGAGAAATCCGGCTGCTAAAAAGCTGGTCTGGGAGGATGTGCAGATGATCATGAAGGAACTGGCCAGGGAAGGGGGATAGTTTAGATGGAGCAAAACTCCTTGAGAGCAAAAGGAAAAATCGGTGCGGCCTTCATACTCATCCTGCTTTGCGCCCTGCCGGGGATTTGTTTTTCCGTTGAGAAGGCGCCGATCTTTGACGTGATCACGATCGACTCTCCCATCACTCCGCCTGTAGCCAATTATATCCTGCAGAATATCGAGGCTTCGGGGAAGGCGGGCGCGGATGGACTCATCATTCTCCTGGACACACCGGGAGGCCTGGATCTGGCCATGCGCGACATCGTCAAGGGCATCATGAATGCGCCCCTGCCGGTCATCGTGTTTGTCTACCCGCCCGGGGCAAGAGCCGCCTCTGCCGGTTTGATCATTGCGGTGGCCGCCCACGTTGCCGCCATGGCGCCGGGCACCAATATCGGCGCGGCCCATCCCGTGGCAATCGGCATCGGCGGCAAGGACATGGACAAGACGATGGGCGAGAAGGTGGAAAATGATGCCGTGGCTTACGTGCAGGGTCTTGCCAAACAGCGGGGCCGGAATGAAGCTTGGGTGGAAAAAGCGGTGCGGAAAAGTGAGTCCATTACGGCCGAGAACGCCCTGCGGAGCAAGGTCGTCGATTACCTGGCCGCAGACGTGAGGAACCTGCTGGAACAGATGGACGGCAGAAGCGTAACTCTGGCCCCTGGCAAGGAGAGCCTTGTCCTGAAGACGAAGGGCGCCGTTATAAATGAAAAAAAGATGAGTCTGCGCCATGGCATCCTGATCGCACTGAGCAACCCGAATATTGCCTATATCCTGATGCTGGTAGGGCTCGCCGGGCTTTATTTCGAGTTTACCAATCCCGGCGCCCTGCTCCCCGGGATCATGGGCGGCATCTGCCTGCTCCTTTCCTTTTTTGCCCTGCAAACCCTGTCGGTCAATTATGTAGGGGTACTCCTGATCATTTTCGCCATCCTCCTCTTTATCGCCGAAATAATGGTCGTGAGTCACGGTCTGCTCACCATCGGCGGCATTATCTCGCTGATTTTGGGATCACTGATGCTCTTTGATACTCCCGATCCGGCGCTGCGCGTGTCGCTGGGGGTGTTGATACCGGCCGTGGCCACGATATCATTGTTCTTTGCTGCCGTGACGGCCATGGTCGTAAAGGCCCAGCTGCGGAAAAGGTACACGGGCCTGGAGGCTATGGTGGGTGAGGAAGGGGAGGCCTCCACGGATGTCCGGGAAGAGGGCCGGGTCTTCGTCAAGGGGGAGTACTGGCGAGCCTTCAGCGAGCAAGCTATCGCTCAAGGTGCGAAGGTCAGGGTAGTGGCGGTGGAGGGGATGAAACTTAAAGTTGAAGAAAGCAAATAAGAATATAAGGAGGAATTATGCAAGAGTTAATGCCGCTCATGGTGATCGTCATTTTAGCCATTATGTTTATTTCATCGGCCATCAAGGTCCTCAACGAATATGAACGGGGGGTCATTTTTCGTCTGGGCAGGGTCATCGGGGCCAAAGGGCCCGGCCTGATCATCCTGATTCCCGTGGTGGATCGGATGGTGCGGGTGGACATGCGGACGATCACAATGGATGTCCCGCCCCAGGACGTCATTACCCGGGACAATGTTTCCCTCAAGGTCAATGCCGTGGTGTATTTCCGGGTTCTCGACGCCAATGCCGCGGTCATCAAGGTGGAAAACTATCTCTACGCCACCTCCCAACTGGCCCAGACGACCTTGCGGAGTGTCTGCGGCCAGTTCGAACTGGATGAAATCCTGTCGGTAAGGGAAAAAATCAATCTCAACCTGCAGGAGATCCTGGATCGTAGCACCGATGCCTGGGGGATCAAGGTCTCCCACGTGGAGGTAAAACAGATCGACCTGCCCGAGGAGATGAAACGGGCCATTGCCAAGCAGGCGGAAGCGGAACGGGAGCGACGGTCCAAGGTCATTGCCGCCGAGGGCGAGTTCCAGGCCGCCCAGAAGCTAATCGAGGCCGCAGCCCTGATGGCGACGGAGCCCATATCACTTCAGCTCCGGTACCTGCAGACCTTGACCCATGTGGCGGCGGAGAATAACTCCACGACCCTCTTCCCGATCCCGATCGATCTGCTCACGCCCTTTTTGAAAATGGCCCAGAAAAGTGACGGCGCGTAGCGCCGTCACCCCGGCGCAGGCCGGGGTCCAGGAGAGATGAACGTAGCGCCGTCACCCCGGCGCAGGCCGGGGTCCAGGAGAGATGAACGTAGCGCCGTCACCCCGGCGCAGGCCGGGGTCCAGTAGGATTTATGAAGAAGACTTTAATTATCTGTGATTTCGACGGGACAGCCTGCAGTGTGGATATGGGCAGCAAGATCATCGACCGTTTTGCCGGCGAGGGGTGGCGGGAGATAGACCGGGCCTACTGCACCGAGGAAATCGGTTCCCGCCTGGCCTACACGCGGGTCGCCCCCCTCTTCCGCGGCACCCGGGGACAGATGGTGGAATACGTCCATGCTACCGCGACCCTCGACCCCTACTTCGAGGATTTTTACCGCTTTTGCCAGGAGCAGGGGTATGATCTCAAGATCGCCTCGGACGGTCTCGATTTTTACATCGAAGCCGTCTTAAGGAAGTACGGCCTGAGAGACATCGAATTCTATGCCAACAGCGTCACCAGCTGGCACGGTGAGGGCATTGTCATCGATTTTCCTCACCTGAACAGTATCTGCGGAAAATGCGGCACCTGCAAAAGCAGCATTGTGAAGAGACTCTCCGAGCAGTATGAAAAGATCGTCTACATCGGGGACAGTTATTCCGATGTTTGCCCGGCCCGGACGGCGGACCTCGTCTTTGCCAAAGATATCCTCTACGAGAAATGCCATAATAACGGTACAGCTTGCGTCCCTTACGAAAATTTCCGCGATGTAATGGAGCACTTTAAAAAGAGTGTTGAGTGTTGAGTTTTGGGTGTTGAGTTAAGGTATTGATTATAACTCAAAACTTTTTTTGCCTTTTAACTTTTGCCTTTTGACCTATATCAGGGCCAGGCTGTCGGCAACGGCCAGGCCAGCTAAAGTTGGCCGCAGGCAGCCGTTTTTTATCATGACCAGGCCCTTTTTCTCGAGGAGTGCTATGGGCTCGCTCTTTTCCGAGAGAAGATCCCGGTCATAACATCGCAAATAATCCCGAAGATTGACACCTTTTTTCGTACGCAACCCCAAAAACAGGGTCTCCAGGCATAAGTCATCGCGCGTCAGTTTTTCTTCCGCCGCGCGGGGCGGCACCCCTTTTCCCAGGTCCCCGAGGTAGGCGCCTAGGTCGCCGTGATTCCACCAACGCCGCTGGCCGTGGAAAGAATGGGCCGCCGGTCCCAGGCCGAGATAGGCCGTATGATCCCAGTACTTCTGATTGTGCCGGGAGAGCAAGTCTTTATTTCTTGCGAAGTTGGAGACTTCATAGTGGATATACCCGGCCTTTTCCAGCTCGGCGGCGGTTGTGAAGAACAGATCGGCCAGGGCCTCCCCATTCGGCAGCTGGATTTCTCCCCGGGCCAGCAGGCGGCTGAGCGGCGTGCCCGCCTCCACGGTGAGCTGGTAGCAGGAAAGGTGGGCCGGGGAGAAGGAGAGGGCCAGGCGGAGGGTTTCCCGCCAGTCCGCTAGTTTCTGACCTGGCAGGCCATAGATCAGATCCAAGCCCACATTTGCGAAACCGGCGTCACCCGCCGCCTGCAGGGCCGCGAGTGCCTGGCTGCGGTTATGCCTGCGCCCCAGAAAGGCGAGGGCCCCATCGTCAAGAGCTTGGACGCCGATGTTAAGGCGGTTGATCCCCAGGCGGCGCCAGGCCTGAAGACTCAGGGGTGTGAGGTCGGCCGGGTTTGCCTCCAGGGTGATCTCCGCCCGGGAAGAGATAGTGAATCTCTTGGCCGTCGCCTCCAGGATGGCGCCCAGTTCTCCGGCAGAAAGGAGCGACGGCGTGCCGCCGCCAATATACAGGGTATCGAAGCTGCTGAATTCCGACCGGTAAAGGTCCATTTCCAGCGGGAGGGCCTTCAGAAATTCCGGAACCAGGTCGAGGGAGGTTGAGGAATAAAAACCGCAGTAAAGGCATTTGCTGCGGCAGAAGGGGATGTGGATGTAAAGACCGGGTGTCTTCATATTAGTGAGAAGCAGTGTTACGTTTTACGTGTTAAGTGTTAAGTATCGTAACACGTAAAACTTAACACGTAACACTCTTTAATTTAATCGTTATCGGATTTGAGTACGGCCAGAAAGGCGCTCTGGGGGATGCTGACCGAGCCGATCATCTTCATCCGTTTTTTGCCCTTTTTCTGTTTTTCCAAGAGCTTGCGCTTCCTGGAAATATCGCCGCCGTAACATTTGGCTGTTACGTCCTTGCGGAAGGCCGAGATGGTGGTCCGGGCGATGATCTCCCCGCCGATCGCCCCCTGGATGGCGATTTTAAACATCTGCCGGGGGATTTCCTCCTTGAGCCGCTCGCAGGCCTGGAGAGCCCGGGCCCGGGCCCGATCCCGGTGAACGATCTGGGACAGGGCGTCCACCTTTTCCCCGTTGACCAGAATGTCCACGAGCACCAGATGGCTGGGGCGGTAGTCGATCAGGTCGTAATCAAAGGAGCCGTATCCCTGGGTGACGGATTTGAAACGGTCGTAAAAGTCAAAAATGACCTCGGCCAGGGGCATTTCGTAACTCAGTTCCACCCGTCCGGGGCTGGGGTAATTGAGTGTGGAGTTGGAGCCGCGTTTGTCCATGCAGAGCTTCATGACGGCGCCGAGGTACCTCTCGGGCAACATCATGGCGGCGCGGATGTAGGGTTCTTCGGAACTGACGATAGCGCCTGGATCGGGGTAGTGGGACGGATTGTCTACCTCCATGGCGATGCCGTTCTTCAGGGTGAAGCGATACCGGACGCTGGGCACGGAGAGGATGATGGATAGGTCATATTCTCTTTCGAGCCGTTCCTGAACGATTTCCAGGTGCAGCAGCCCCAGAAAGCCGCACCGGAAACCCTGGCCCAGGGCCGCGGAAGAATCCTTCTCGAAGATGAAGGAGGCATCGTTCAATTTGTATTTTTCCAGGGAATCGGCGAGGTCCTGATAGTCGTCCGAGGCGATGGGATAAATGGAGGCGAAGACCACCGGCTTTACTTCCCGGAAACCCGGCAGGGGCTGTAGGCAGGGCCTGTTGTCCAGGGTGATTGTGTCGCCCGTCCGGACGTCGGAGACGGTTTTTACGCCGGCGATGATGTAGCCCACCTCACCCGCGGCGAGCTGTTCGCGCTTTTGCCGGGACAGCATAAAGTGGCCGACTTCCTCCACCCGGTAAACGGAATTGTTATACATGAAGCGGATGATATCGCCGCTTTTCACGGTCCCGTCAAAGACCCGGCAATGGATGACCGTACCCCGGAAGGAGTCATAATGGGCATCGAAGATGAGAGCCGACAGCGGCGCGGACGGATCTCCCTGGGGAGGAGGGATCCTGGCCACGATCGCCTCGAGGATCTCGGCGATTCCAATCCCCTCCTTGGCCGAGCACTTGAGGTGGTTATCCGGATCCAACCCCAGTTCCGTGTCGATCTGTTCAATGACCCTTTCCACATCGGCCGAGGGCAGGTCGATCTTGTTGATGACGGGGATGATCTCGAGGTTGTGTTCCATGGCCAGATAGAGATTGGCCAGAGTTTGGGCCTGCACCCCCTGGGCGGCATCGATCAAGAGCAGCACTCCTTCACAGGAGGCGAGGGACCGGGATACCTCATAGGAAAAGTCCACATGGCCCGGGGTGTCGATGAGGTTCAGGGTATAGTCTTTACCGTCTTTGGTCCGATAGGGGAGGGCAATGGCCTGGCTCTTGATGGTGATGCCGCGCTCCCGCTCGATGTCCATGCTGTCCAGGATCTGGTCTTTGTAGGTACGGGCATCCGTTATGCCCGTATATTGGATCAGCCGGTCTGCGAGCGTAGATTTCCCGTGATCGATGTGAGCGATGATACTGAAGTTACGTATGTTTTCCATCAAGTCATTTTTTCCAGAATCATCCTGGACACTTCGTTTACGGAAGGACTGCCGTCAACGGAGATGGTCTTGGCCCGGCTGCGGAAATAATTAACCGCGGCCATCGTCCCGGTGCGGGCATCGTAATAGACGTCATGGCGTTTGTCGATGGCGGCCTCATCCTGGTCATCGGGCCGAACGCCCAGATTGTCTTCCCCACAAACCCGGCAGTAAAGCTGGCCGTTTTTCCTGACCGGGGCGATGGCCTCGATATGGATATTGTTGGGGTGATTGTTGTCCTGAGGGCAAAGCCTGCGCCCCATGATCCTTTGCTTGGCAATTTCCCTGGCCAGGACGATTTCCAGGACATAATCCAGCTTGATGCCCCGTGCCTGGAGGGTGTTGTCCAGGGCTTGGGCCTGGGTGATGTTGCGGGGGAAGCCATCGAGCAGCCAGCCGTTTTTGCAGTCCTCTTCCTCCAGACGATTGAGGATCATCGGCACGGTAAGCTCATCGGGCACCAGATCTCCCCGGCTGATGTAAACACTGGCCTGCTTACCCAGTTGCGTTCCCTCGGCGATGTTCTTTCTGAAGATGACGCCGGCTTCGATGAACGCGCTCCCGTACTTATTCTGGAGAAGCGCTCCCTGCGTTCCTTTGCCGCTCCCATTGGGGCCGAAAATAAGCATTTTCATTCCTGGACTCCTTGTTGTTCGTTCTGTGATTGAAGGAATAGGTTAACAGTAAAAGGTCTTTAGAGCGGCAAACTGCCGCCTTTGCTCAAGACTTTCAACTCGGCGGACAAGAGGTTGTCGAACAGGAAGTACAGCCTGAACCGGACGACGTGGTGCCGAATTTTCCTCCGAAGGTGGACATGAGGCGCTTCGTTTTTCTCGACTGGCAGGCCGGGCAGACGACCTGGCGCTCCTCCTTAAGGGAAGCAAAAAGCGTTTCAAAGACATGACGGCATCTATTACATTTGTACTCATAAATGGGCATTGTTTTAACCTCTATTACATTAACTATATTGAAAATTTAGGTCATATCTTAAGGCAGAACCGGTGAAAAGTCAAGGAAATGAACGGCTCCCGGGCGAGTTGTGAAATTCCGTAAGCATTATAGTGGGATAATGGTTGACAGGGTGCGAAAGGTGTGGTAGGTACGCACATTCGGGAAGGAGCAGAGCTCACAAGACAAAATCCGAGGTGCTTATGATCGTAGTGCGAGGGAAAACATATTACACGACCATGGATGCAGCCATGGAATTGGGTGTTTCCACGAAGACCATCCGGCAGTATATTCTCAAGGGAATTATCCCGCCGCCGCCGGAAATCGGCTACGGCGTGCGGACGCTGCGCCATTTCCCCCCGGAATATATGAGCCTGGTGCGCAATCGACTGGAAAACTACCGGATCGACAGAACCATCCAGGGTAAATTATCGGAGAATAATTTTTAACCACCCGCAAGTGTTCTGGAGATGACAAGGGGCTCATCCAAGGAAGAAGCGTGAGAGGAAGGTTGTTTTGGCTCCGTTGAATGAAATAACATCCACCGAAAAATTGCTTGATTTTATCAGGAACAAGAGCGGCTCTGCCGGTGCTGAAGGGGGAAGTGCGGAAGAAGGTTTGCCTGCTCCTGTTTTGCCCTCGCCGCGCAAAAAGATAGCCCGACTTATTCCTTTCCGGAAGGTTTCCCCTTTCAAGGCGGCAACCGTGGGGGTTTGCATCGGCCATGACTACCTGTGGCTGGCCAAGACCACGAAAGGCGCCAACGGGGCGCCCGTGCTGGTCGATAAAAGGCAGGTGGCCATACCGCGTACGCTCAACAGGACTTCCCCCGAGTTCATCAATATTTTACGGACGGAGCTTGCCTCCTTTTGCCAGCGGCAAAAAAAACAGCAACTCTGGGCAATCATGTCCGCTGCCGGTGTGGAAGTGCGTCATATACGCATCCCGAAGGTTCCCAGGAAGCAGATCGAAAATGCCGTTTACTGGACCGTGAAAAAGGAGACGCCCTTTGATGAAAGAGAAACCATCTTCGATTTTGAGGTCTTGGGAGAGGTTGTCGAACAAGGGATCGCGAAATATGCGGTAATGTACTACACGGCGCCCAAGCGGATCATCGAGGAGACGAAAAAGATTTTTACCAACGCCGGTTGGTCCCTGACGGGCGTATCGATTCCGCCCTTTGCCCTGCAAAACATCTTCCGTACCGAGTGGAATACCGAGTATGGGGGGACCTTTGCCAGCTTGTTCATCGGCAATGATTTCTCCCGCATCGATATCTTTGCCCAGGGCAACCTGGTGATGACGCGGGGCATCAAAGCCGGGATCAACAGTATGTTGGAATCCCTGATCGAGGGTCTCCAGGGTAAGACACCGGCTGCCGGAAGCGGAGAAGGCGACTTGCACATCGATATTGAGCAGGCGAAGAAAGTCCTCTTTAGTTTAAGTCCCGATTCGCCGCCTCTCGAGAAACAAGACCCCGGTTATGGACTTACGGAGGAAGAAATATGGCAGATGATCCTGCCCGCCTTTGAAAGACTTGTCAGGCAGGCGGACCGGACTTTCGAGCATTTTTCCGTGAACCTGGGCAATGAGAAGGTTGACAAGATATATGTTTCCGCGGCGATGAACGTCTACCCGCGGATTGCTCGCTACGTGGGGGAGCAGCTGAATATGGAAAGTGACGTCTTTGACCCCCTGGAGCAGCAAGTTTGTTCTCCTTACGAGGAAACGGACTTTCCCTGCGTCTCCGAGCGGGTGGCCTTTGCCCCGACGTTGGGCATCGCCCTTTCCGATAATACCCATACTCCCAATCTGGATTTTACTTACAAGGACAAGGAAAGCGTGAGCGCCCTGCAACGCATCAACATGTCCCTCGTCGTCGTCTTCCTGGTCTGCCTCACGCTCTGCACCGGCGTCTTCGTCTATCAGCTGCAGGCGATGGAGCAAAAAAGGAAAACCATTGCCCAACTGGAAAAACAGCTGTCCCCGTCCAAAGCACCTATCAGCCGGGACCTGATCATGCAGACCTTAAGTGCGGTGCAACAGGACATGGCCTCGGCCAAGATTTACAGCCGGAGGTATCAGGGGTTGGCGGTCCTGTCGGAATTGTCCAATCTCACCCCTCCGGATATCCGTCTGATCAATGTGAAGGCGACTATTGGAGACATTTTGGATAAATCCGGTGAGGCGCCAGCGACAAAAGCCGAGGCACCGGCCAGGGGGAGAGAGGTGTCGGGGAAAGAGGTGGGATTGGAGGGGTTTGTTGTCGGCGAAAGAAAGATCCTGAATAATTCTTTGGCGGATTACGTGATAAAATTGGATAACTCCCCCCTGTTCCAACAGATAAAAGTGCAGAAGATAAATGAGGAAACTTTTAGAAAAACGGCGCTGCTCCGTTTTGTCATCACCATGAGATTGGAAGGACTTTAATTTGGCAGGGGAAGATGGGCCTTAAAATTCCACAGCGCAGCATCATCTATCTCCTGATCGGCTTTTCCCTGATCTTGATCTTTATTTTTGGGGCCATTTTCCCCTCCCAAAGAACCCTGCGGGACCTAAATGGCAAGATAGCCCAGACCAGTTCGCGCCTGGCGGAGCAAAAGGCGCTGGCTTCCATCTATGAGACATTGCGGCAAAGAGCACAGAAACAGGCCACGGACAAGGAGGGCGCCCGGGCCTTGCCCCTGCCCGCAAAAAGAGAGACGCCGCGGGTGCAGATGGACCAATTGGCGGGGGCCGTGCAAGAGATCTCCCGTTTGGCCAGGGTGGAACTAATGTCTCTGGTTCCGGCGCTCAATTCCTTGAGTGGAGACTCGAAATCCATCGTCATGGTGGCCACGGTCCGGGGCGAGTTTTATTCTTTATGCAGGTTTCTCGTTGGTTTGGGAGGGCTTCCCTATATGGAACAGATCGAGGAGATCCATATTCAGCAAAGCCCCGATGGCTTGGAACTGCGGGTAAAATTCGGTGTTGCCCGTACGTGACCGGGCAGGGTGCGATAGATGATCGTGGACATGTCAAAATTTTCAAAAAGGGAGCTGGCCATCTTCGGCGTCACGGCGCTCGTGGTCCTCTTCGGCGCTTTCAGTCTATTGTCCGGAGGGTCCGGCAAGAAGGCCGCCGGGCCGGCAGTGAAAAAGACCACGGATTTGCAGACCCTGTCGAGCGATGTAGCGACGGCCATGGGCAAGCAGATCATTTCGGCCCGCGACGCCTATGTCATCGCCCGGGCGGAAACGGATTGGCAGCGCGATCCTTTCTTCGAGAGAAAAGCCTACCGGGAGATGGTGAGTCCCCCGCCGCCGGAGAAGGAGGCGCCCAAGGCGGCGGTTGCCGAGCCGAAAAAGGCAACGACATTTCATTATACGGGATATATGGAGTTTGGCGGGAAAAAAATTGCCATTATCAATGGAGTGGAATATACGCTCGGTGAGGCGCTGGAAACGCCGGGGTACGTGCTTAAGTCCATCGCGGCGGACAAAGTATCTATAGAAAATAACGCCAGCCGGGCCAGGATCGAAATTCCGCTCCAGGAATGATGAGTACTGACTGTTGCTGGCTGTAAGGTAATAACTTTTTCACTTACCTTTGATAGGTCGCAGGGAGGCAAGTAAATCTATGAAGCTCTATCAGCATGGACAACCGGCAAGAAGCTTGTTCATTTTCCTGCTGTTGCTGTTGAGCGGCGGGTGCGCCACGGACCAGGCCCCGAAGAAAGAAGCCTTCTTTGAAAAATGGGAAACCATGGCTAAGGAATCGCCAGGGCATTCACCGGCGCCCCGTACGCGCATTACCATCTATCCGGAAACAAAGGTCCCGGAAGGCGATGGGGAAGTAAAGGAAAAGGAAAAAGAACCTCCCAAGAGCCTCCCCCAGGAACGGATCAGCCTGAAGATGCGGCAGGCCGATGTGAAGGCCGTGATTCGGGCCCTGGCCCGGGCCTCGGGGAAGAACATCCTGGTGCGCAATGAGGTAAAGGGCGACATCAGTGTGGACTTTACCAATGTCCCCTGGGACCAGGCTTTTAGCACCATCCTCAAGGCCCAGGGATTGTCTTACGTCTGGGACGGGGAAATCATCCGGGTCCTCTCCCTGGAGGACATGGAACAGTCTCTGAAATTGTCGGCCCTCCAGGAAAAACACAAGGCCCAGGTTACGGAAGCAAAAAAGGCGGAACCTTTGCTCACGATGGTGGTAAGCGTGGATTATGCCGAGCCGCAGGCCCTGAAAGAGAACCTGCAGGATTTTTTAACCAAAGATAAGGAGGGGAAAGCAGCGCTCGGGTCGATCAGGGTGGACCAGAACACCAACTCGCTGATTATCCAGGCGATGCGCGATGACCTCCTGAGGATGATGCCCATCATCGAGAAGCTCGACAAACCGACGCCGCAGATCAACATCAAGGCCAATATCGTCGAGACGACCAAAGAAACGGCCCGCAATCTCGGGATCCAATGGGGTGGCATGTATAAGGCCGATATCGGAAACCACAGCCTCTTTGCCACGCCCGGCGGGCGCGGGGGAACAACCGCCGGCGATCCCCGGGCCGGCGGTTTCAGTCCCGTTGCGGGTGCAACGACGGGGGCAACGACGGGAGGAACGACGGGAGGTACTGGGACGACGGGAGGCGCCGGGGTCGGGATCAGCGGTCAGCCCTTCGGCGTGAATTTCCCGGCGACGATGGAAGCGGCGGCCTCAGGGTCCCTCGGCCTGATCTTCGGCACCATCGGAGGCAATGTTCTGGAGATGCAGTTGAATGCCTTGCAAAGGGACAGCAAGCTCAACATCCTCTCCAGCCCTTCCATCACCACGCTGGACAACCAAAAGGCCTTTACGGAAAACGGGGAAAAGGTCCCCTTTGTCACCCTGCCGCCCCAGGGGGGAAGCCCGCAGGTTTCCTTTCAGGACGCTGTTTTGCGGCTGGAAATCACCCCCCACGTGATCGACGGGAAGAATCTCAAGATGAAGATCCTGGTGAAAAAGGACGAGGTGGATTTGTCGAGACAGGTGCAGGGCAACCCCGTCATCGTGAAGAAACAGACGGAAACGACCCTGATCGTGGCGGACGGCGAAACCATCGTCATTTCCGGCCTGAGCAAACAGACAAACACCCAGACCACCACTGGCATCCCATCCCTGAAGGACGTCCCGGGCCTGGGGTGGCTGTTCAAGGGCGAGGCTAAAAACGACCAGATGCAGGAGGTGCTGATCTTCATCACACCGAGAATCCTGCCGCCCCAGGTTACTGCCGCGGTGGAGGAAAAGAACAAGTTGTTGGAGAGAAAATGAGAAAAAAGATGGGATAGACGATGGATTATTTCAAGATACTGCATTTACAGAGAGAACCTTTCTCCAATTCGCCGGAGCCGGAGTTTTTTTTCCAGTCGGACCTGCATTTGACTTGTCTCCAGAAACTGGAGCTGGCCATTCGTTTGCGCCGGGGCTTAAACGTGGTAATCGGCGATGTGGGGACGGGAAAAACCACCCTTTGTCGCCAACTCATCTTGAAGTTTGCCCGGACGGAGGAAGACAGAAATCAGATCAAAACGAATCTGATCATGGATCCATCCTTCGGCAGCGCTCAGGAGTTTTTAAAGACCGTGGCCCAACTCCTCGGTGTGGCAACTTCTGCGAAAGGGCAAAGCGAATGGCAGCTGAAGGAAAACATTAAGAAATATCTTTTTAAAAAAGGGATTGACGAGGGGAAAATCGTCGTTTTGATTATCGATGAGGGACAAAAAATACCCTCTTTCTGCCTGGAGATCCTGCGCGAGTTTCTGAATTACGAAACGACGGAATATAAGTTGCTCCAGATCGTCATCTTTGCCCAGAGGGAATTTGAACCCTTGTTGCAGGCCCATGCCAACTTCGCCGACCGGGTGAATCAATATAACTTTTTGCCGCCCTTGAATTTCCGCGACACGAAAAATATGATCAAATTCCGCATTGCCCGGGCAAGCGCCAATCCTGCGTCGGTGCCCTCCCTTTTCAGCTTGCCGGCGCTCTGGGCCATCTACCGGGCCACGGAAGGATACCCTCGTAAGATCATCGCCCTCTGCCATCAGGCCATACTGGCCATGATCATTCAGAACCGGGTGAAGGCCGGTTTTTTCCTCGTTCGTTCCTGCGCCGCCCGTGTCAGTTTCATGGAAAAGGCCAATGGGAAAGGGCCGCACTGGAGATTGGCACTGACTCTGGCCTCGGCCGTGATCGGACTGCTTTTGTTGCTGCTTATCCTGCCTATCGGGCAGGGGACGTCATCCCTTCCCTGGTGGAAAACCGTCGCGGCGCGGGTGGGGTTGGTGCAAAAAGAGTCCCTTTCTCCCGATGGGGCAGAGGGCAGGTTAAGAAAGCCGGAACTGCTTGGCCAATTGGTCTTGAAGCAAAATGAGCGGGTTGAGAAGGTCTTGGAGCGCATCTATGGAAAGGATGCCCACAGTCAAAGGGCATCCTTTGCCAAAGCCAATCCTCAGCTCCGCCACTCCGAGGAAGTGAAGAGCGGCGAGGCAATCAACATCCCTGCCCGGTCCCGAACGAAACATTCCCTGCCATCGGGCAAATACTGGGTGCAGATCCTGTCGCTCAAAGACCTCCGGGATGCCTATGAGTTTATAACCGAGGTCCCGGAGACGCAGCGTTTTACCCTGCTTCCCTATTGGAACCACCGGGAAGGATTGACCTTTGCAGTATTACTGAAGGAGGGATTCAAGGACGAGGCCGCGGCCCAGGCCGCTAAAAAGGCCTTGTCGCCGCCCTTTCGCGCCTTGGCCCACGTGGTGACCGGGTGGGGGGATGATACGGTATTTCTGTAGAAGAGAGAAAAAAAGTAAAAATTAAAAAGGAAAAAGGAAAAAGTGATGGGTGGCGGACGGGGAGAAGATTCATGAAGGTGAAAAAACGTTTGGGGGAATTGCTCATCGAGAGCAATCTTCTCACAAACGAGCAGTTAAAGAATGCCCTCATGGAGCAGAAGAAGGCCGGCCTGAGGCTCGGCCAATACCTGGTCCGCAACGGTATCGTCAATGAAAACCAGGTGGTGGACATGCTGAGCCGCCAACTGAAGATCGAGAAATACCATCCCGACCGCTATCCCGTAGATGCAAGTCTTGCCCGGTTGTTTTCCGGGGACATCGCCCAGAAGAACCAGTTGGCGCCGCTCAAGAAGAAGGGCCGGCTGCTGACCGTTGCCACAACCGATCCCCTGGATATCAACACCCTGGACTACATCGAGATCGTCACCAATTCAGAGGTGGAACCGGTCGTTTGCACGGAGCGGGAAGTCAACCAGTTGATCGACAGCATCTACGGCGCCCAGTCCAAGATCACCGACGTCCTGGAGAGTATGGAAGTGGAGCCCCTGGCCGAGGGGGAAAGAGCGACGGAGCGGGAGGCCGAGGATGTCCAGGTTGCCTCCCTGCAGGATATGGCCGGGGAGGTGCCCGTCGTCCGGCTGGTCAACTCCATCTTTGCCCAGGCTGTCCGGGAAAATGCGAGCGACATCCACATCAGCCCCCAAAATACCGTGGTGCGGGTGCGCTTTCGCATCGACGGCAAACTCCACGATGTGCCGTCGCCTCCGAAGACTCTTTTTTTGCCCATCGTGGCGCGTATCAAGATCCTGGCCAACATGGATATTACCGTCTCCCGGATGGCCCAGGACGGCCGCTTCACTCTGAAGGTGGATCGCAAAGAAATCAATGTCCGTGTTTCCTCCATGCCGACGATCTATGGGGAAAACATCGTCATGCGCCTCCTGGACATGAGCGTGGGTATTTACACGCTGGACCGGCTGGGGATGGTCCAGGAGGATATCGAGAAGCTCTCCGCGATGATTCAGAAGCCCTACGGCATGATCTTAAGCACCGGCCCCACGGGAAGCGGCAAGAGCACCAGCCTCTACGCCATCCTGAACGAGTTGAACCGGCCGGACATTAACATTATTACGCTCGAGGATCCCGTGGAGTACCGGATTGACAATATCCGGCAGGTGCAATTGAATCCCCGGGCCGGCATGACCTTCGCGAGCGGTTTGCGTTCCGTGCTCCGGCAGGACCCCGAAGTGGTCATGGTGGGCGAAATCCGGGACCAGGAAACGGCGGCCATCGCCGTGCAGGCCGCCCAAACGGGCCACCGCGTTCTGTCCACCATGCACACCAACGAAGCGGCCGGCGCCATATCCCGCTTCATAGATATGGGCATCGAGCCCTTCCTTGTCTCCTCCGTTTTGGTGGTTTCCTTTGCCCAGCGCCTCGTCCGGACGAACTGTTCCTACTGCAAGGAGCCCTACCAGCCTCCCGCGAGCGCCCTCCAAGCCTGGGGCCTCGACAAGGTGGAGAATGCCGATTTTCAGAAGGGCCGGGGATGCTACCAGTGCATGAACACAGGCTATCGGGGAAGAACCGGTCTCTTCGAGGTGCTGATCAATGATGAACTGATTCAGGACATGGTCCTGGAGAGAAGATCGGCCAAGGAGATTACCCGTGAGGCTGTGGCGGCAGGCAAACTGCGCACCTTGCGGGATGATGCGGCGGCCAAGGTGCTCCGGGGCATAACGACCCTGGAGGAGGCAGCCTCGGCGGTAATAGTTTGATTTTAAGGCCCGGGGCGTGATAAGTACTTCTGTCATTGCGAGCAACGCGAAGCAATCTCATGGGTTGCCTGCCATTTGAGATTCCTAGGGTGTATTGAGCCTGGCAATGACCGCAAGGCATTTTTTTAAGCGAGGAGTTTATGCCGATTTATTCCTACCAGGCCATAAGTGAAAATGGCTCCACCGTTACCGGTTCCCTGGAAGCCGAGTCGGAGGCCATGGCGGAGAATCTGCTGACGGCGAAGGGGTATATCCCTACGAAGATCTTCCCCGCCCGGTCCGCAGGGGGATCACTCTGGACGCGCCTGATGGAAAAGATGGGGACCGTAAAGCCCCAGGAGTTGGTTCTCTTTACGAAGCAATTCCGCTCCATGCTCCATGCCGGGGTCCCGATCCTGCGGCTCTTGCAGGTGCTGGAGACGCAGACGGCAAGCAAGGTGCTGAAACTGGTCATTGCCGCCATGGCAACAGATATCAGACAGGGATCGACACTCTTTGAGGCGATCGAGAAGCATCAGGCCGTTTTTTCTCCCCTGTACTGCAGTATGGTACAGGCCGGCGAACTGAGCGGTTCCCTTCCCGATGTGCTGGCCCGCCTCGTTTACATCATCGAGCATGAAAACAAGATCCGGTCGGACATCAAGTCCGCCCTCCAGTATCCCAAAATGGTAGTCATTGCCCTGGGCGGCGCCTTTTTTGTCCTGCTTACTTTTGTCATCCCGAAGTTTGTGGCGATCTTTGCCAAGGCGGGTCTCGACCTGCCCGTACCGACGAAGATCGCCATGTTTCTCTACGAGATGCTGTCCAACTACTGGTATATCATCCTGGCCGTGAGCTTTGGTATTTTCCTGGCTTTGCGCGCCTATATCCAGACACCCAAGGGAAGATTGGCCAAGGACAGATTTCTCCTCACGATGCCGATTGTCGGACCCCTTTTTAATAAGGCCGCCATGTCGCGTTTTGCCAGCATCTTTGCCATTCTGAATGCCAGCGGCGTGCCGGTGATGACAGCCATGCAAATCCTTTCCGGCACGATCGGCAACACAGCTATTTCCCGGGAATTCGACCGGGTGCGGGAACAGATGATCGAGGGAAAGGGCATTGCGGGTCCCCTCGGTTCAGCCCAATATTTTACCCCCATGGTGGTCGATATGGTGGCCATCGGCGAGGAGACGGGCAACATGGACGAGATGATGCGGGAGATAACCCTGCACTACGACGATGAGGTGGCCTATGCCGTGAAGGGCCTCTCCGACGCCGTGGGGCCGATCCTGATCTGCGGTTTGGCAGCGGTAGTCGGCTTCTTCGCCCTGGCGATCTTCATGCCCATGTGGGATCTGACAAAGATGGTGCGCTGAGGGCAGATGCTAGCGCGCATGAAATACCAAAAAAAGTCCGAAGACCCGTCATTGCGAGCAGCCGACCCCCGTGCTTCGCATCGGGGTTATTTAAATAAGAAACTTATGCTGTCATTGCGAGGCGTCCCTCGGACGCCGTGGCAATCTCAAGCAGTTGCTTAGCAAAACTATGAAACATCGCAAAATCCTGATAAGCCTTTATGTTCTCATACCTCTGATTTTCGGGGGCATTTCCCTTATCAGCTCCATCGTGGCCTACAAACTGACCATTTATCACCTGGAGATGGGCAGGGCGGCCGGCGCCGCGGTTGTCTGGTGGAGTGCCGCTATTGTCCTTTTAACCGTGGTATGCAGTGTGATCATCCTGCACCTGATCTTGAAACCCGTGCTCAGGTTTGTCAAAGAGAGTGAAAAAATGGCTTTCCTTGCCCCCGCGGAAACGGCAACACCCGGGGAGGTGAAGGCTGATCCGGCCTACTATTCGCAAGTATTTAATCGGGTAACAGATATCCTGAGCAAGGTGCAGGCAAAAGAACTCTTTCCCCGGATCATCGGTCAGAGCCAGGTCATCCGTGACTTGTTGACGCAGATGCTGAAGGTGGCTCCCACAGATGCCACCGTCCTGATCCAGGGAGAAAGCGGCACAGGAAAAGAGTTGGTCGCTACCTCAATCTACGAGCACAGCCGCCGCAAGGACGGCCCCTTCATTAAACTCAACTGTGTGGCGATCCCCGAGGGACTTCTGGAAAGCGAGCTCTTCGGCCATGAAAAGGGTGCGTTTACCGGGGCCGTAGCGCAGAAGAAGGGCAAATTCGAACTGGCCGACGGCGGCACGATCTTTTTGGATGAGATCGGTGACATGCCGCTTTCCACGCAGGCCAAGATCCTCCGGGTCCTCCAGGAACAGGAGTTCGAACGGGTGGGCGGCACGCGACCGATCCATGTGGACTGCCGCTTTATCGCCGCCACCAACAAGAACCTCCAGGACATGGTCAAGGCGGAGACCTTCCGGGAGGACCTGTTTTACCGCCTTAACGTCTTTTCCCTCCAGCTCCCGCCGTTGCGGGAACGCCGGGAGGACATCCCTTTCCTTGCCGAGCACTTTCTAAAACAAGTAGAAAAGGCGATTGGGCTTTCGCCACAGGCTTTACAGCTTCTCCTGGGGTATCACTGGCCGGGGAACATCCGGGAATTGCAGAATGTCATCCAGCGGGCCGCCGTCGTTGCCGAGGAAACCATTGAACCGCCCCATCTTCCTCCCCCCCTCATCAGTGATATAACCAGATCATTTTCCCAAAATGGGGAGGACGGCATTTCCCTCGACAGCCGTCTGAATGACCTGGAAAAAGCCATGATCATGGAGGCGATGACCCGAGCCGGCGGCATCCAGGCCCGGGCCGCACAAATACTCGGCATCAACCAGCGCAGCCTCTGGCACCGGATCAAGAAGTATCAGGTCGATGTCCCTTCCTTTAAAAAGGTGCAATAAGGGCATGAAGTTTAAAGAACCCGAAAAAAAGCAAATTTCTCTTTTCCTTGTCATTCCCGATTTCTTTCACTCGTCATTCCCGCGCAGACGGGAATCCAGTGCCTATTGCGGACTCTCGCATGCCTCTTAAACGACAATTGATCGGACCACTATTGGTTGTGGCCGCCCTTGTCAGCAGTCTCTTTTTTCAGGGTGTCAATCTCTACGCCTTTCTGACGACGCAGATCCTTCTCGTAGGATTATTCACCTACCAGTTGATGCGGCTTTATGGCAATAATATCACCCTTCGGATCGACCTCCTCACGGCGACGCTCCTGGTCTTGTGGCTCTGGCTGGCCGTCAGCGTCCTGTGGTCCCAGGTTCCCTACATCAGCGGTATCACCTTCTGGTGGGTCGGCGTGTTGCCGATCGTCTATCTGATCTATGTCCTCTCTCCGGAAATTGATGCTTCCTGGTCACCGTTGGTTAGCATGCTTTTCATCGTCGGTGTCGTGCTGTCACTGGTCGGACTCTATCAATTCATATTGCTCAATGATTCCCCCCGTGGCCCTTTCATCTACCGTAACCTGCTGGCAGCCTTTCTCAATATGCTGATTCTCGTCCTGTCCGCCCGTTTCCTTTTACCGGTCATTGCGAGAGACCCACCGGTCAATGCGAACGACTCCTCTGTCATTGCGACCCAGAGCAAGGCGAAGGGGAAGCAATCTCATACAACAAACCGAATTAGTTTATTTGAAGGCCTTCATAAGCAATCTTATACAAATTATGATCGCCCCTTGATGTTGGCCGGCATCTTCTTCCTGATCCTGACCGTAGGCTTGATCAGAAGCCGTGGCGCAATCCTTTGCCTTTCCGTAGGCATGCTTTGCCTCGTTATGCTGGTCCGTCCCCATGTCTACAGCAAGCGGGAATTATACAAGATCATCGCGGCATTCGTCATTGCCTTGGCACTCGCGCAGGTGAGCACGGCCGGAGAGATGGGTGAGCGGCTGCTGACCTTAAAAGATCCCTATAGTGCAGGCACTGATCGCTTTATAATCTGGAAAGCCTCCTGGAAAATGATCCTGGATGGTCCCTGGTATGGCATAGGATTGGGCACCTACTGGTTTGCCTGGCCGCCCTATCGGCCGGCAGGTGAATCAAGTGCAGGTTTTTTTGTCCATAACGATTATCTTCAGATAGTCATTGAAGGTGGTTGGCCGGCCCTGTTCTCCCTCCTGGCAATCCTGGCGGCAATAGCCTGCACTTTTTTCTCGACTTATCGGAACGTTTCCGTAGACGGCAGTGTCAAGATCGAAACGACTGGCCTGGTTGCCGCCATGCTCTCTGTCTTTCTGCACAATGTCTTCGATTTCAACCTATATTCGATACCGACGATGATCCTGGCCGGACTGTCCATGGGTAGATTGCATACCCTCTGTCGTAAAACAGCGCCTGGCTTATCCCTGGAGATCCCCTTGAGTCGTTGGTTTCGCCTACCAGTTTTCAAAACATGTTTGATATTGCTTGCTTTATTTCCGATGGCTTACTTATTTGCCATGGGGATTTCCTATTTCCATTATCAGAAGGGAAACGCCTTGATCAAGACCGCCCAGCTGAAAAAAGCGGACGATGCCCTACATGTCGCCGAACTGCTGTGGCCAGCCTACGACCTGCCCAAATACCTCCGGGGAAGTATCTATCAGGTGACGATATCGGCCAATCCTCATCTGGATAAAGCGACGGTTAGACAACTATTTCAGGAGTCAGAAAAAAAACTCAAGCAGGCCCGGTCATTGAACCCCTGGCGACCGGAAATATTTATTGTCTTTGCCCGGCTCTATGAGCAGAGTCGAGACCTTGCAGGACGAGATTGGCATGAGAAGGCAGAAAAGTTTTACCGCCAGGCCCTGGCCGTTGATCCGCGTTGTTATGACGCCCGGATTTCCTATGCCGGGATGCTTGCCAAATCTGGTGACTTGGTACGAGCTGCCACCGTATTAAAAGAAGGGATCAAACATTGGTATCCCGAAGATTATCGGATACTTCCCTATTACCGGCTGACGTCATCGGTCTGTAAACAGGTGGGAGACAGCACGACCGCCGACAAGATGGACATACTGATTGCCAGGATTGTCCCCAAACTTAAAATTTCACCGACAGCACCGCTGGAGAGGCCTTTCTAAAGGGAACAATAATGTCTACCATAAACGAACTTAAATTATCCATTCCCGCCTGGGCTTGGTTAATTCTTTCCCTTATCCTGATTGGTGTTTTTCTTCTTCGCCTTCATCTGTTGCCTCTGTTCTTGGAACGCGATGAAGGCGAGTATGCTTATATGGCACAGCTGATGCTGAAAGGCATTCCTCCTTACGCCCAGGCCTACAGCATGAAGCTGCCAGGCATTTATGCCGCCTATGCCATCGTCCTGGCCATCTTTGGACAGACACCGACTGGTATTCACCTGGGCTTAATGGCCGTCAACATGATTACAGTCGTACTCATTTTCCTAATAGCAAGGAGACTGACGGATCTACCGATGGCACTGGCGGCCAGTGCCTGCTTTGCCGTCTTGTCTGCTTCTCCGGCAATCCACGGCGTCATTGCCAATGCTGAGCACTTTGTCCTATTAGCAGCTCTGGCCGGCATTTTGGTGTTATTAATTGCCATAGAAACGGACAAGCTGCTCCACTTCTTTGGGAGCGGTTTATTGCTTGGCCTGTCCTTTCTCATGAAGCAGCATGGTGCAGCCTTTATTGCCTTTGCATGCTCTTATCTATGCATCAAGGGAATCTATAAGCAGCCCCTTCGTTTCAGGTCCACTCTAATAAAAATTCTTCTCGTTCTGGCTGGTGTGCTCATCCCCTTCGGTGTTACTTGCCTTATTCTGTTGATGGCAGGCGTCTTCGATAAATTCTGGTTTTGGACTTTTACGTACGCCAGAGAATATATTTCGATATTCACATTTTCAGAAACGTTGCCAATGCTCAAGGAAAAGACCGCAAGTTTTGTTTTGCCTGCTTTTTTCATCTTATTAATTGCCGCAGTGGGGCTTGGTGCTATTTTTTTTACTAAAAAAGGCAGAGCGCAGTTTGTCTTTATGGGCTTGTTCCTGGTCTTTTCTATCCTATCTGTTACCCCTGGATGCAAGTTTGACAATCATTATTTCATGTTCCTGATACCTGGCCTGTCGTTTTTGTTTGGCCTTGCCATCCAGGCGCTTACCGATGCTATGCCGGATATAAAAGTTAAAAAATATTTGCCGGTAGGCATTGTCCTGCTTAGTCTATCTCATTCTGTCTATATCCAGAGGGATTTGCTTTTTAGAGCCGATATGATTTCCGTCTCACGCTTGCTCTACGGCGAAAATCCCTTTCCTGAAGCACAGACTATTGCAAAATATATCAGGGAACATTCAAATAACAGCGACCGCATCGCCATCCTTGGCTCGGAACCGGAAATCTTGTTCTATGCCGATCGTACCTCGGCTACGGGGTATATATACATGTATCCTCTGATGGAAAGGCAACCCTATGCTTCGCTGATGCGCACGGAAGCGATTGCAGAGATCGAATCTTCCCAGCCTGAGTTCTTTGTGTTTGTGGGGTTAATTAGATCATGGGCGCAAGAGTTGGATTACGACAGGGCTATCCTTAACTGGGCGAAAGAATACAGTAACAAGTATGAACGTGTCGGCTTGATAGACATTTTACTCGCGTCCCGGACAGAATATTACTGGGATCAAGCGGCAGCCGATATCAGGCCTAAATCCGCACATCGGATATTCGTGTACAGGAAAAAGACATAGTCAGCCTTTCACCAAGGGAAGCGAGATATTATGCAAGGAGCGAAAAGGTACCATATTAAGGTAATTTATTGTCTTTTTTTTATGTCCGGCATCAGTGGTTTGATTTTCGAAACTGTCTGGTTGAGGATGCTTTCCCGTACTTTGGGCAATACGGTCTGGGCAACGGCAGTTGTATTGGCGGCCTTCATGGCCGGGCTGGCGCTGGGAAGTTTAATCCTGGGTCGCTATGGGGATCGGCTCATAAATGGGATGAAATTATACGCCCTTCTCGAATTGCTGATCGGTATTTCCGCATTATGCCTGACACTGGCCCTTAATGAACTTACTCCTTTATACCAGTTAATTCATGCTCTTACGGGAGGTGAAAGGTTTTGGCTGGCGGTTTTTCAATCCCTATTGATGTTTTTTCTACTCGTGATTCCCACAAGTCTTATGGGCGGTACTCTGCCCATCCTCATAGCTTACGCTAGGCTTCATGACACGAAGTTTATCTGCGGGGCCGGTTATCTCTATGGGCTGAACACTCTTGGAGCACTTCTGGGGGTTGTTGGCAGCGGAATTTTCACTATCGGCTTTTTTGGTGAAAAGATGACCTTATTGATGGGGGTTCTTCTTAATCTTATAGTTTGTCTGGCAGCTTCTTCACTCTCGCGGGTACCGCTTAGCTCACCACCTTCGGAAGAAATGCCCAATATAGCAGTGCGGCCTTTGGTGATCCAGCAGCCCGTGCTTGAATATAGTGACGCTATTCGGAAACTGGCCTTGATTGCCTACTTCTTTAACGGCTTTGTGGCTATGTCCTATGAAATTATTTGGATGCGGATTTTCCAGATTGAGGTTGGCACTTCCGTTTACGCCTTCAGTACCATGCTGGCTTTTTTTCTGTTGGGCATCGGCACTGGCAGCATAGTGGTAGGAACCTTGGGGATAAAAGTGCGGAACACCCTCAGATTGTTTGGCGCACTGCAGATATTTATTGCCCTGTATAGCCTGATCGGACTTTATTTGTTTACCCTTTTTTCTCCGTTTGAATCCAAGATGCTGATTAATCTTAACAATATGCTTGTTATGCCGCTCCTCGTCGTTTTTCCTATAACTTTTGTGTTTGGGATGTTATTCCCATTGGTAGCGCAAAGTTTTGTCGGTAGTGAAGACCAAACCGGACGAGATACGGGCTTCTTATACTTTATGAACACCTTGGGCTGTATCGCTGGTTCCATAAGTTGCGGCTTTTTCCTTATCGACTATTTTGGGACACGGGGAACCATGTTATTCCTTGCAGGTGTGAATTTCCTCATAGGCATAGCCGTCTATTACAGTACTTCAAAAGCCTCTGTCCGCACGCATGCTACCATACTGGCCGTCATGGTGCTTCTTCTGACGGTAGGATATTATTCACCCGATCCATTTTTATACGCGGCAAAGGAAATAATCAGCAGAGTGTACAAACAGCGTAGCGGGGAAGTTGGAATTTTCTATCACAAAGAGGCCTCAGCCGCCACTACGACAGCATTCGGTATTCGCAAGGAAGGGCGGTCCCGGTCCTTACTGGTAAACGGGATAGGGATGACTTCCCTTGCCGTAGAAGCAAAACTGATGTCGCACATTCCCATCCTGGCTGTGTAAAATCCCCAAAAATTCCTCGTTGTCTGTTTTGGCATGGGGACAACGTTGCGCTCCGCCCGTGTGCATAAATCACTAAAAAGAATGGATGCTGTGGAATTAGTTCCGGAAGTATATGATTGTTTTAGTTATTTTCACAAAGACGGCAACGCCGTTTTAGCCGACCCACGGATCAGGCGTTTCGTAGATGACGGGCGAAACTTTTTGCTCATGCGCCCCGAAAAATATGATGTCATTACCGTTGACCCGGCCCCACCCATCTGGAGTGCCGGGACTGTTAATTTGTATTCACGGGAATTTTTTGTCTTATGCAAGGAACATCTTAATCAAGGCGGCGTCATGTCCTTATGGTTGCCTCCTGCGGCGTTTGCGGAAAGTGCCATGATCATGAGTACTTTTGTTTCCGTGTTTCCCAATGCCTATGTTTTTGGCGGGCCAGTTTATCCCGGCCTTTATCTGCTGGGTTTCCAGGAAGGCTCGGCGTCGGGGTTTGAACGTTTCCAAGACTGCAACTTTGATCCGGCTATCCTTGCAGATATAAACGAGTGGGGCAAAATTTTTCCATCACCAGCTTCTTTATCCGAACTTATGATTCTGTCGCCAGAACAATTCAGTACCCTTTTTACAGGCGAGCCCATCATTACGGACGATCATCCCTATACGGAATTCCCCCTATGGCGGGCCCTCTTTGACAGCAGAAAGCGCATCTTAATGGATGCGAGACTTTTGCGGGCCATCAGAGATCAAGTTCCTAAATAAATCAGCTAGTGCCTATGTCGGTACAGCATGGCGTCTCGCAAAAAACTTTCCCACAGCTGCGTGTAGGAAAAGCCCTTTCTGGCAACCTGGGCTTTTCCTTCCCGTGGTAAGTGTGCATCGGGCTGGCGAGAACTTCCCGAAAGGAAAGGGGGAAAAGCCGGAGCACCGCCACCATGCCGGCCAATGATTCCGTTACTCCCTGGTCAAGAAGAGTATTTTGCGAACCTGTCAAGACAAATTGGCCAGACTGGTCCCGGGACAAGTTACTCGATGAATTGATAGAATAATTTTGTTGGACAATGTGGTATGGGATATGCTTTAAAATAAAAAATCTAATGGTAGCATAGGGGCCTTATTTTTATACCTTCTATACACGATTTACATGATGATCAGGTGAGGAGAAAAATTGTTAAGTAATAACGATGGCTTTACTTTGATCGAAGTGATAGTTGTTATCGTCATACTCGCTATTCTGGCAGGTGTGGCCATACCGAAGTATGTGGGCCTTCATGAGGAGGCCAGGAATAAAGCCGCCACTGCCGCATTAGCGGAAGGCATGGCACGGGTCAACCAAATGGCCGCGAAGATGATTCTAACCAGTAATGGGTCGTTACCAGCGGCGGGCAGTGTGATCGGTACGCTCACCGGAACGATGACGGATGCCGGTGATTTCTCGCTGGCTTACGAGGCAGCCGGCACGACAGGCATCAATATCACCGCTTCCGGGATAGGTGCGACGGTCAGCGGCGGCACGGCAAGCGGTCTGGCCAGATTGCCAACTACATAACAAATTGAATTTTTTACTTATCTGATCTGCGGGAAGAGGTTTGAGGAGATCACCTTCATCTTGGCAAGACGAAAGACGAGAGCGGTCCAAAGGCATCCGAAACCGTATTTCATGCTGCGCCAGAAATTAATAGACGAGGCTTCAGCAAAATATTTTGTTGGGCAACTGACTTCGGCGACCGTATGACCAAACCAGATAATCTGGGCCAGCATCTGGTTGTCAAAGACAAAATCGTCGGAATTGGCATCAATGGGCAGTGGCTCAAGAATATGTCTTGAAAATGCCCGGTATCCTGTGTGATATTCCGAAAGCTTGGCACCCATGAGGATATTTTCTGCAAACGTAAGAACTCGGTTCGAAATGTATTTCCAGGCAGGCATACCCCCCTTGAGAGCATAACCGCCTAGAATCCTTGAACCCATTACGCAGGGGTAAAGATCATTCCCAATCATTGCTGCCATGGAGGGAATCAATTTTGGCGTATACTGATAATCGGGATGCACCATAATGATGATATCGCCACCGCGGGCAAGCGCCGTTTTATAGCAGGTCTTCTGATTTGCCCCATAGCCGAGGTTTCGATCATGGACAATGACCTCTACCTGAGGCAAAGTTTTGGCAATTGCCACCGTCTCATCCCGGCTTGCGTCGTCAACGAGTATAATCAAGTCAACGACTTCCTGATCCATAACTTCATTATATGTTTTCTGCAGGGTCTGTGCAGCATTGTAGGCCGGCATGACTACGATTACTTTTTTATCTTTAAACATGGTTGTGCTGGTTATCCTTATCAGTAGGGCTATAACGAAACATTGTTTATCATGCTTTCCGTCAACACTCAAGCGGGTGCTTTCAAGTATGTGAAAAATCCGTATTAGCGTACGCACACCATAATGATCTAGATAGAGCTAGGGCTTAAAAACTACAAATATTGGAGGTAAGTCTCCAAACCATGATATAACGGGCTCGTTAATTTATAAAGTTTGAAATAAGGAAAGTTTCCATCCGGATATTTTAATGTATTTAGGTTGCAAATACATCATTGTTTACAGGCCTGCTTGTGCTGGGAAACCTATTGATTATATTTTTTGGGTTTCCAGGCATGGTATATGCTTTAATAGTATCCATAGAGGAGCATTTGGTGGACAATATGTTAGCAAGCAATTACGAAAGGAGTAAATATGTTAAGTAATCAAAGAGGTTTTACGTTGATCGAAATCATTGCGGTGCTCGTCATCCTCGGCATTCTGGCGGCAGTGGCCGTACCGAAGTACATGGATATGCAGACAGAGGCCAGACACAAGGCCGCCAATGCCGCGGTGGCGGAAGGGATGGCACGGGTTAGCATGACAGCTGCCAAGATGATCCTGACCAGTAATGGATCGGTACCGTCAGCCACAAGTGTCAACGGCGAAGTATCATCCATGACCGATGCCGGTGATTTTTCGTTAGCTTACGAAACGACTACTGGTGGCATCAAAGTCACAGGTACGGGAGTAGCGGCATCGGTTTCAGGCGGAACGGCGAGCGGCATAGCCAAACTGCCGACTACTTAATAATTTAGACATCTGCATATTGCTTGGCGCCATATCTCTTGGTAGAGATATGGCGCCAAGCAACTTATTATATCTGAAAAACACACCCTGCTCATCCATGGTTAAATATCGGTAGTGGGGTACCCCACTACATAAATATCCTCTACATATCGACTTCCCCAGTGACGATTCTTTTTGTTAAATTTATTTTGATAATCACCAGTAAAAAGAGTTTTGCATGATAGCTTTTATTATTGCGCACATCCCATCATGAAATTGGCAAGCAGATATAGATTTGACCGAGCCTTTTCGTAATCCGGCTGGAGCATGAGAGCGGCAGAAAAATAGTAGGCTGCTTTTTCATAGTTTTTCATCTTCAGCAAGGCCACCCCGGCATTATTGTAAGCCTCGGCAAAGGAAGGTTGCAACTCAATCGCCCGTAATAGATAAGGCAGGGCCTTATGAGGTTGCTGCTGGTAGTTGTAAACCATGCCGATGTTGTTGTATGTATCCCACCGCTGCGGTGCGAGTTGCAGGGCCTTGTTAAATTGAATCATAGCGCGATTATACCCTGCGGCAGAAGCATAGGCAATCCCCAAGATGTTGTAAGCCCATGAATTCCGGGGGAGGAATTCTTCCGCCTTCAAGAAATACGATAGTGCCAGCTCTTTTTGCTGCATGGCAACCAGCAGCCGTCCCATGTTGATATAGGCCTGGGCCTGTTTCGGATCAATCCGGAGGGCTTCGCGCAGATGGTCCATTGCCTCCGGCAACCGGCCTGTTTTATGTAAAGCGGCCGCAAGGTTAATGTGCCCGTTCGCATTTTGAGCTAAAGCTAGAGCCTTGCGGGCTTCGGCCTCCGCTGCGGACGCGTTCCCTTCCTCGAGGAAGAGGCCGCTCAATACGCCGTGGGCCAGCCAATTATTTGGTGTTACCATTATGGCCTGGCTGAACAGCGTCTTGGTATCCTTCCAATAGCCAACCTGGCGGACGGTATGGATTGATAAAAATGTAAATGCCAACATAGCCAGACAACCAAGCAAAATAGGGCGGTAAGGAAGCCGACGGGTCAAAGTGGAGAGGCCGAAAGAAAACAGGATGTAGATCCCGATGGCTGGCAGGTAAGCATACCGATCGGCCATTGCCTGAAAGCCCACTTGAATGATACCGATCACGGGCAGCAAGGCGACCAGATACCATAGCCAGCCAGCGAGCAGAAAGGGTTGCTGCCGTATGAATAGGCAGGCGAATATAGTTATTCCGGCAAGGACTAGACAGGCGCCCAGAAGAAGATGGCCTGACGGCATGTTAAGAGAATGGGGATAAAAAATGGCCAGATCCGTTGGGTATAAGATGTTTCCAAGGTAATTCTGGTAAGAAATGAGTGCGTTGGCGAACCTGACCGGCAGGGGAAGGGCTTCTAAAGTGGCCATTGTCCCTGCCCGTGATTGAACGAAGATGGTGGTAATTCCGAAGAGCAGGGAAAGTACCAGGAAAGGGATCTTCTCCAGAATAATTTTTCGTAGGTGGGAATAATTGCGGCCTTTCCATGCGCCAGTATGCCCGATATCCGTGGGGGGTAATGGCACGATACGTCCCAGAGGCCAGTAATCCATGATGAAGAGCAAGAGGGGAATGGTCACCAGCATGGGTTTTGACAGAAGACCTAAAGTAAAAAAAACGATGCTGAGCCAATACCAGCGCGTACGGTGGTCTTTCACATAATGGACGTACATCAGGATGGTCAGCAAGCAAAAGAAGCCGGAGAGCACATCCTTACGTTCCGATACCCAAGCCACGGATTCCACATGGATAGGGTGCAGGGCGAAAAGGGCCGCCACGGTCGCACTTTCCCAGATGCGGCCCGTGGCTTCCCTTAACATGAGGAAGAGCAGCAGCACAGTCGCTACGTGTAAAAAAAGACTTGTCAAATGGTGACCCGCGGGGCTGAGACCATAAATCTGACAGTCCAGCATATGGGAAAGAAAGGTCACGGGATTCCAGTTGGCGGAAATTACCGTTGTGAAGGCCCACATCATGCCCTCTAGGGACAGGCCTTGCTGGATATGGTCATTGCGTGTGACAAATTCATGATCGTCATACCTGACGAAGTCATTTCCCACCAATCCTGCATAAACGGATAACGTCAGGATAATCAGAAAAAGACCTATCCATCTATCCTGTGTTAATGAGGGTATTCTTTTACCCGTGAAGTCCTTAAGGTACTTCTTCATCGTCGTTAAATTCTGCATAGTGCTTTATTTCTTTCGCAAAACCCGTTCCCGGTAGATGTTGTATAAGCTATCCAGAGCTAAGGCATAATGAGGGTCCTTTTTCAATACGGTCCTGAATTGCTCGATCGCTTCATCGAATCTCCCGCTTTTCGCCAGGGCAACCCCTAAATTGTTACGGGCGTTTAGGTAATCCGGCATGATCCGCAGTGCTGCCTCGAAATGGGAAACGGCTTCCTTTGATGTTCCTGCCTTCACAAGCTGATACCCGATAAAGTTGTGCATGAGGGCAACGAAACGGGGGTTGCTTGCTACGGCTTGCCCGTAATGTTCATGGTATGCAACCATATTTCCCGATTGCCTCTCCTGGTTAGCAAGGATGTAGTGCGCCATAAAATTACCCTTGGTTGTGCTGATGGCCCGATTGAAGAGTGTCGCGGTGTTGTTCCAATATCCAAGTTGTACCTCCGTAGTCGATAGAACCGCTGAAACAATGGCGATGGACAGAAGACTTTTTATAGGCCATCTGACTTTCGACTGGACAAGAAAATCTGCAAGGCCCCACACGAGCGCCAAAAGCAACCCGATTAAGGGGATATAGGTATAGCGGTCTGCCATTCCTTGTGCCCCGACCTGCACGATGCCGATAACCGGCACCAGCGTACCCAGAAACCAGAGCCAACCCATAACGAGGTAAGGTTTGACACGAAAAGATAGCCATGCAACAACACTAAGTGCAACCAAAGCCAGAGTGGCAGCCAGAACGGTCCAAATGTCCAGCAGTTTCCCAGGATGGGGATAAAAGATGGCGAGATCCTGCGGCCAGAGCATTTTGAATATATACTGAACGTAAGAGTGGAGGGCATTTAATATTCGCTCCATTAAAGGGAGGGATTCCCAGGATTGTATCGCCCGGCCTTTGTTCTGGGCCAGGTAGGTTATGGTGCAAGAAACAACGGTCAGGATAAGGAAAGGAATCTTTTCATAAAAGAGCCGTTTCAGGCTGGTCTCGGCATAGGAAGGATTCATTGTCCCATGTGCCTCGCCGAGGGCGGATTCTGACATGCCTTGCCTTTGTAAACGGTCCAACGGCCAGTAATCCCAGAGAAGCAAAACAAAGGGCAGGGTTACGATCATGGGTTTGGACAAGAGGCCGAGGATAAAGAAGCAAAAGGCCAGCAGATACCATACCTTCCTGAGTTTACGGGCATAGCGTGTATAGCAAATCATCGTGAGCAGCCAGAAGAATCCGCACAAGACGTCCTTCCTCTCCGAGACCCAGGCAACAGATTCGATATGCAGCGGATGGAGGGCAAAAAGTGCGGTTACGAGAAAGCTTCGCCAAAGAGCCTGGGTGGCTTCCCTGAGTAACAGATACAACAGCAGGGAATTTGCGCAATGGATAATGACGTTCGTTAAATGGTGACCCGCCGGATTGAGACCGTAGAACTGGACATCCAGCATGTGCGACAGCCAGGTGAGGGGATGCCAATTGGACAGATCAAAAGAAGTGAAGGCCCAGATAAGGCTGGATTTGCTGAAGCCGTCACGGACATTGACGTTATCCAGGACATAGCCCTGGTCATCGAGTAAAATGAAGTCAAAATGGACGACCTGCCAGTAGACGCCCAGGGTCAGCACCAGCAAAAGCAGGCTTAAAAGACGTGCCAAATGGTCTTTAGGCAGGTAGTTAAGGGAAAACGTCATCAGCGTCTCATGGCAAAATACATGTTCATCTAAACTCAATGTGGCACAGAATTTGATTGATTAGCTCATTACCATATTTAAACAATTGTGACAATTGTTCTGCCAGTTGAGTTTGATCCTCTGGAAAGGCGGATGAAATAGAAGTTGAAATTTTCCATTTTGCCGATTTTTCCATGGCGGTCCAGGGTACCGGTGCGGGGAGCGGGGGGTACCAGTATTGACGTCATCATCAATAACTCCGTAAAATTATAATTTGCCTTTAGAATATATTGTGTTAAACACACAACGGTTCAATTTGCGGATTGAGCCGGTAAGGACGTGAGATTGCCGCGGGCTTCGCCCTCGCAATGACCTTTCAGGTTGGAGGGCCGAGGGTTGTGTCCGCGTCACGGCCTTTCAGGTGGGATTGCGAGGGCGCAGAAACGCCTGCCTTGACCAAAGCGTAGGAAAAGTGCAAACACAAGGAGAAGAATCATCTGATCGCTTACGAGAAATACTTAAATGAGGAACAGCTGCGGGTGGTGTTGGAAGAGGGGGGGCCGCTCTTGGTCATTGCTGGCGCCGGGAGCGGCAAAACCCGGACCCTTACCTACCGGGTCGCCCGCCTGCTCGAACGGGGGGTGAAACCGGGGCAGATCCTGCTGGCCACCTTTACGAACAAGGCCGCAAAAGCCATGCTGAATCGGGTGCAAACCCTGGTCGAGGGGGACATCAGCCGGCTTTGGGGCGGTACCTTTCATCACAACGCCCATCTCATCTTGCGGCCGAATGCCCGGCTCCTGGGCTATGAAAATAATTTTACCATCATGGACGGCGAGGATGCGAAACAACTGATGGCCGGCTGTCTGGCGGAAGTCGTGCAAAAGGCGGCCGGCGACAAGTTTCCCAAGGCGGGCGTGATTGCCGACATCGCCAGCCTGGCCACAAACCGGATCGAGACCATCGCCGACATCGTGCAGGAGAGGTACCCCTACTTCAATCCTTACCTGGAGGACATCACAGCTGTTGCTTCCCTCTATGAAAGGCGCAAAAAAAGCCTGAACATGATGGATTTCGACGACCTGCTCCTGAACCTGAAGAAGCTGCTGACCGATTTTCCCGAGGTGCGGCGCTCTTACGGGGAACGCTTCTGCCATGTCCTGGTCGATGAATATCAGGATACTAACCTCCTGCAGGCCCAAATCGTCGATCTGCTGGCCTCCCAGCACCGGAACCTGATGGTGGTCGGCGACGACTCCCAGAGCATCTATTCCTTCCGGGGGGCGCATTTTGCCAATATCATGCAGTTTCCCGAGCGCTACCCCGATTGCCGGGTCTTCAAGCTGGAGACCAACTACCGCAGCACGCCGGAGATCCTCAACTTTGCCAACTTGAGCATCACCAACAATGAACGGCAATTCCAGAAGACCTTGCGGCCCGTGCGCAGTGAAGGGGTGAAGCCCATCCTCATCCCGGCCAGGAACGTCTTTCAGCAGGCGAATTTTGTTTCCCAGCGGATCGCCGAATTATACCGGGGCGGCCTCCCCTTAAACGAAATCGCGATCCTCTACCGGGCCCATTATCACTCCATGGAACTGCAGATGGAATTGACCAGGCTGGGCATCCCCTTCGAAATCCGTTCGGGCATCCGCTTCTTCGAGCAGGCCCATATCAAGGATGTCATTTCCTATCTCAAGATACTGTACAATGTCCGCGATGAACTGGCCTGGAAAAGGGTGCTCAGCCTCTACAGCAAGATCGGGAAGACGACAGCCGGCAAGATCTGGCAATTCCTGGCGGCCCAGGATGACCCGCAAAGGGCGGTCTTGAGCGAGGAATTTAGCAAGTGTGTCACGAAAACCGCCGCACCGGGACTACTCAAATGCCAGGCGGCCCTGAAGGACCTCTTCGCCCTGGAAGGGCCGGGGAACATCCCCGAGCTGATCCGGGTGGTGCTTGATGCCGGCTATCAGGAATATCTGCAGGGAAAATATCCCGATACGGCGTCCCGGGAAGAGGACCTTCAGCAACTCGCCGACTACGCGGCGAAGTTTTATTCTCTGGAGAATTTCCTGAGCGAACTGGCCCTGATGACGAATACGGACGAGGCGGGGTCGGAGGAGGGCAAGGAAGGCAAGGTGGTCTTGAGTTCCATCCACCAGGCCAAGGGGCTGGAATGGACCGTGGTCTTCATGCTCTGGTGCGCCGAAGGGATGATGCCGCTCGCCCGGGCCCTGAAAGATCCCGAGGGCGAAGAGGAAGAAAGAAGACTCTTCTACGTGGCCGTGACCCGGGCCAAAGATCAGCTCTATCTCTGCTATCCCCTCATGGACTACGGGCACGGCCTGGGGAACATGATCCTCAGCCCCTCCCGGTTCATCAGGGAGATATCACCCGCGGGGGGCCGTCCGTGCGACAGCCCCTACGAGCGGTGGGTGATCGACGAGGAGTAATTTGGGATTTTGAATTCTAAATTATGGATTAAGGAATCCAAAATCTAAAATCCAAAATCAAGAATCACTTTTTACAGCCGCCATTCCGACTTGTTTTTGGCTTCGTATTCCGATTTGAGGGCGATTTGCGTGGCTTCGGCCATGTCTTCCGCCCGCTTCACCCAGTCTTCAAACTTGATATCCACGCCGAAGATGCCCACCATATCGTCATTTTCGTTGACAATGGGGGCAGCCACGGTGATGCACAAAGCCCCAGTCATCTTCGAGATATAGAAATCCGTTACGTATACCTTGCCGCTTTGCAAGGGCTTGATAAACCATTCCCGGTCCGATTGATCCGTGCCGACACCGTAATTTTCGTATTTGGCCCGATCTGCGATGTTGGTGATATTTTTCGTGATCTTCTTGCCGTTCAGATCCACGACATAGGCGAACTGGATGGAGGGGTTCTCTTCGATGAATTTCTGCATCACCGGTTCCTGAAGCTCCGGTTGCATCGTCCGCATCACTTCATGTTCGATGACCTGTTTGACAACAGCCACAGCCGCCTCCGAGGCGCGCAGCTTGATCTGGTCCAGTTCGGACAGGAAGAGCTCCGGAATATACTTGCGGACCAGCTTATCCATCTCGTCATGGGAAATCGCCGTCACCCGGCCGGCATCGTATTGTTCCATGACCTTCTTATGAATTCTCGAGACACCGGGATGCCTCTTGTCCACGGCGTTTTCCCCCGTCAGACTCAGGTGCTGGTTGATCCAGAAGGCAATGCCGGCATTGCCGGATTTGTCGCTCACCGTGGCCGTAATGGGGCGCTTCAGTATTTTCTTGGTATCGAAGATGTTGTAGATCTCCTCGCATTTGATCAACCCATCGGCATGGACGCCCGCCATGGTGACGTTAAATTCCGAACCGACAAAGGGATAATTGGAGGGAATCTTCACGCCGATCTCTTTTTCAAAGTATTGCGCGATGTCGGTGATCACCGTCGTATCGATGCCGTTGTGGCTCCCTTTCAAAGAGATGTATTCGATGATCAGTCCTTCGATGGGGGGGTTGCCCGTCCTTTCCCCCATGCCCAGGAGCGTGGAGTTGGCCGCAGCGCATCCGTAAAGCCAGGAGGTGGTGGCATTGATCATGGCCTTGTGGAAATCATTGTGGCCGTGCCATTCCAGGAGCTGACCGGGTACCCCGGCATCGTCGATGAAGGCGCGGACCAGCTTGTCGACGCTGCGCGGCAGAGAAGCACCCGGATAGGTCACACCGTAGCCCAGGGTATCACAGAGCCTGATCTTGATGTCAATGCCGCTTTCTTCCCGGAGCTTCATCAGCTCAATGGCAAAGGGGATGCAAAAGCCGTAGATATCGGCCCGGGTAATGTCCTCAAAATGACAGCGCGGTATGATGCCGGCGTCGAGGATGGATTTTACGATGCCCAGGTAATCAGCGAGGGCCTCTCTTCTCGTTTTATTCAGCTTGAGAAAGATGTGATAATCCGATGCCGAGGTCAAGATGCCCGTTTCTTTAAGGCCGGCCTCCTTGACGAGCTGCACATCTTCCTTATTGGCCCTGATCCAGCCGGTAATTTCGGGAAAGCGCAGGCCCAGGGCCTGGCATTCGGCCACCGCTTCCCGGTCCTTTTTGCTGTACAAAAAGAACTCCGACTGTTTGATGACGCCGTTTTCGCCGCCCAGCTTGCTCAAGAGGGTGAATAGGTCGACGATCTGTTTTACCGAATAGGGGGGTCTGGCCTGCTGACCATCCCGGAAGGTCGTATCGGTGATGAAGATGTCCGGTGCGGGGTCAAGCGGGTTTATCTTGTGGTCGAAATCGATCCGTGAGATATCCTCATAGGGGAAGATTTCCTTCTGGAGGTTCGGTTCACTTATATCCCTAAGTTCAAATTTCCAGAAGCGCGTGTGCTCGTGTTCCAGGACTCTTTTATCTGCATTCCATTTCGCCATGATGTATACTCCTCTAATCTTCTAAAAACCCGGCTTCCACCGGAGTGACAACATATTGTGAAAAACAGATCGTCATCTTATCTTCACAAAAGCATATTCAGCGCAAACATCCGCGGCCTGCGGATTGAATTCCTTATGAAACAGGATGTAGCCCTGTTTTTTCAGCATGCCGATGGTTTCCATAAATTCCTTGAACAAGGCATCGTCCCAAAAATGAAATTCTATCAACAATTGTTTTACCCGCAAGGAATCCAGGGTCCCTGAAGAAAGCATTTGTTTAAGCGCCCCATATTCGCCTCCCTCGATATCGATTTTTAAGATATCGAGATGGTCATGTCCCAGGGAACGGGCGATATCGGTCAAGGTTTTCTGCGGGCATTTCTTCCCTTCCAGGACGAGGTCCGTTTCACTGGTGATGGGACCCAATCCCAGGGGTTGATAATAGATCCGGCCTGGTCCGCAGCGTTGGCCTGATTGGAAATTGCGGAAATTTTTGGCCACGGAGGGCGCCGGATCGAACATGTGGACCTCCGCCCCGAACAAACTTGCCATGTCCGTATCGAAACTGATATTTTCACCCACGCCGAAGGAGTAAACAATGGTTTTTTCCGGCAAGGAGTGGGGATCGCAGACCCATTTCCCGCCATCGTCATAGTCCCCCACCCGCATAGTCCGCTCGCAATCGGTGATGGCATGGAACAGATAGGGGCGGTTTACCCCGGTAATTTTTTTTATGAACCATGGCGGATCGTTCTGGAAGGCCCGCAGGATTATATCCTGAACTTCCGATCGTTCCCGGTCGAAATCCCCTTTTGTCTTTAAGGGTTGTTTTTGCAGCGCGGCGTTATTTTTCTGTTGGATTAATTCGTTAAAATTAATCAACCTTGCTGGGGGAGTCGGCGGCGCCGGTGCTTTTTTACAGGACAGCAAAGCTATCCCCAGGGTGAGCACTAGTATAAAGGCCAAAGAGCCGGCGCCTAGCCTGCTTCTACTCATAGTCACAAGCCCTTTTGCTGGTAGTTTTAACGGTTTCGTAAGAGTAAAGCTCCTTTTTACATGAGGATGTTTGTGGAGATCAGTTAATGATCTTCAATGAAAGCTCCATCAGCTGCTGCATGCTTACCTCGGAGGGCGCATCGGTGAGGGGGCAGGTGGCCTTTTGCGTCTTCGGGAAGGCGATCACGTCGCGGATCGATTCGGCGCCGGTCATCAGCATGATGAGCCGATCCAGACCGAAGGCGATCCCGCCATGGGGCGGCGTGCCGTAGGCGAGAGCGTCCAGCAGAAAGCCGAATTTACTCCGCGCGTCCGTTTCGCTGAAGCCCAGGGCCTGAAAGATCATGGCCTGGACATGCTCCTGGTGTATCCGGATGCTGCCGCCGCCGATCTCCGAGCCGTTAAGCACCAGGTCGTAGGCCCTGGCCCGCACCCGGCCGGGATCGGCGGTGATATAGGGGACATCCTCCCGGACGGGCGAGGTAAAGGGATGGTGCGTCGAGACATAGCGCTTTTCCGTATCGCTGTACTCGAAGAGGGGAAATTCCGTCACCCAGGTAAAGGCGAAGTCTTGCGCGTCGAAGAGATTAAGTTTTTTGGCCAGATGGACCCGCAGGTTTCCCAGGGAGGCATTGACGACGGCCGGGGTGTCCGCGACGAAGAGGATGACATCCCCCTCGGTGACGGCCAGGGCTTGATTGATTTGCCGCACTTCTTCGGGAGAAAGAAATTTGAAGATCGGCGACGTCCAGCCCTCGGGTGTGATCCTGGCCCAGGCCAGGCCCTTGGCGCCGAAGGCGGCCACATACTCCTTGAGATCATCCAGGTCCTTGCGGGAGAGGTCCTTGGCCTGCTCCACCTTGATCGCCTTCACGATGCCGCCTGCGGCCACGACTTCCCGGAAGAGCTTGAAGCCCGAGTCCTTCAGGAATCCGGTCAATTCCCGGAGTTCCATGGTAAACCGGGTATCGGGGTTGTCCTTGCCGTAACGGGCCATCGCCTCGGTGTAGGACAGGCGGGGAAAGGGCAGGGACAGTTCCCGGTCCAGGCAGGTTTTAAAAAGGTGGTGTATCAGGCCTTCCATGATCTCCATGATGTCTGCTTCGTCGAGAAAAGACATTTCCACATCGATCTGGGTAAATTCCGGCTGCCGGTCGGCGCGTAAGTCTTCGTCGCGGAAGCACTTGACAATCTGATAGTAGCGGTCGAAACCCGAGACCATCAGGATCTGCTTGAAAAGCTGCGGCGATTGCGGCAAGGCATAAAACATGCCCTTGTTGATCCGGCTGGGCACCAGGTAATCGCGGGCCCCTTCGGGGGTGCTTTTCGTGAGAAAGGGGGTTTCGACTTCGATGAAACCCGCCTCATTGAAATAACCCCGGGTGGCCGCTGCCACCCGGCTTCTCAGGAAGAGATTTTTCTGCATTTCCGGCCGGCGCAGATCGAGGTAACGGTATTGGAGCCGCATCGCCTCCGAGATGTCCGTCCATTCATCGAGGGCAAAGGGTGGCGTCTTGGCTTCATTGAGTATCTCCAGATCGGCCACCATTACTTCCACGCCGCCCGAGGGCATGGCTGGGTTTTCCATGCCCGCCGGCCGCTTCCGGACGAGGCCCCGGACGGCGAGCACGAATTCGTTGCGGATGCGGTGGGCCTCCCGGTGGGCCTGGGTATTCACATCGGGATTGAAGACAACCTGGACGATCCCTTCCCGGTCCCGCAGGTCGACAAAGATGACGCCGCCATGATCCCGGCGTCGATGGGCCCAACCCATCAGTATTACTTCCTTGTCCACCTGGGCAAGCCCGACGTTTCCGGCATAATGGGTCCTTTTTTTGGTAGTTATAAATTCCGACAATTCGTTCACCTATTCATTAGCGTATTCAGTAACGTCTCTTCCAGGGTGTCGAGGTTCAGGGTGGTCTGGGTGCTCTGGGCCATGTCCCGCAGTTCGGCGTGATCTCCCTGAAGCTCCCTTTCCCCGAGCAGGAGGACGTAGCGGCTGCCCATTTTGTTGGCCCGTTTCATCTGGCTTTTCAGGCTCTTACCAGTCAAGTCCATTTCCACTTGCAGGCCCTGCATCCGTAACCGGTTGCAGAGCACAAAGGCCCGGTTTTTCGCTTCCTCACCCAGAGCGGCCACAAAAAGGTGGGGCGCCGAGCGGAAGTCTTCATCCTTAAGGGGAAGCAGGGAAATCAGGCGTTCCATGCCGATCGCGAAACCGATGCCGGGCAGATCCGGCCCTCCCAGTTCGGCGACGAGACCGTCATACCTTCCCCCGCCGGCCACGGCGTTTTGGGCTCCCAGGAATTCCGTGGTTATCTCGAAGGCCGTCTTCGTGTAATAGTCGAGGCCGCGCACCATCTTGGGATTTATCCGGTAGCTGAGGCTGAATTCATCCAGCGTCCATCGCACCTTGGTGAAATGATCCGTGCAGGAAGGGCAGAGGAAATCCAGGAGCCGGGGTGCGTCGGCGATGACTTCCCCGCAGCCAGCGATCTTACAGTCCAAGACCCGCAGGGGGTTGGTACTGATCCTCCGGCCACAGTCCGTGCAGAGACCACCTTCCTTGCCCCGGAGGAAGGTAAGCATGGCTTCACGGAAAGCAGGGCGGCAAACAGGGCATCCCAGGGAGTTTATTTCGAGATTTAATGCCTCCAGGCCCAGGCTTTTCAGTAAGTGCGTCAGCAGCAGGATGATCTCCCCGTCGGCAAAGGGGTCGTCGAGGCCGAGGAATTCCACGTTTATCTGATGGAATTGCCGGTAGCGGCCTTTCTGGGGACGTTCCCGGCGAAACATGGGGCCGATCGTATAGAGTTTTGCCACCGGATCGGCGGCGTGGAGACTGTGTTCTATATAGGCCCGGATGACGGACGCCGTAGCCTCGGGTCGCAGGCTGAGGGATTCCTCACCGCGGTCGAAAAAGGTGTACATCTCTTTTTCCACAATGTCCGTGGCCGTGCCGATCCCCCTCCGGAAGAGGTCTGTCTTCTCCAGGACGGGTGTCCTGATTTCCTTGAGGCCGAAATGGCAGAATATTTCGCGGGTTTTGTCTTCCACATACCGCCACTTGCCGGCTTCATCGGGCAAAATGTCTTTAAAACCTTTTACTACATTGATTATCGCCATTGAACCATCTCTTCATCTTTTTAAAGGGGATATAATTACCACGGCTTAGCCTGAAAGGCAAAGAAAAAAACGGGTAAACGGGTAATTAGGTGATGGGTGATAGGTTCTAGGTAAAAAAATAGCTTTTCTTCCACACCCATAACCCATTAACCCATCACCTATTACCTAGCACCGTAGTTATCTGCAAATCCTGTCCGTCCGTAATGGCGGTGACCGCGCCGTCGCGGTCCGTGCGATACACCCGGGCTGGAACGGCGGCCAGTCTTTGGAGGACCCGGGGATGGGGAAAGTGAAAGACGTTGTCCCGCCCGCAGCTGATGATGGCGGCCCGGGGCTGGACCGCCTTCAGGAAGGCGGCGGTGGCGGAGGTGGAACTGCCGTGGTGGGGCACCAAAAGAACGGCGCTCTTTAGCCCCATTTCTTCTTCCACCAGGCGCTGTTCCATGAGGCCGGAAATATCGCCCGGCAGAAGAAAACTGATTTCTCCCAGGGTAAGTCTCAGGACCAGCGAACGGTCGTTTGCTTTTGCAAAATTATCAATCTCATCTTCATGACGTTCTTTAGGCAATGATGGCGAAGGGCTTAAGATGGCGATGGAAACGCCGTTTATCATGAGCGCCTTTGTCCCTTTTCCCATCGTGCGCTGCCGGATGCCCTTTTCCTTGAGAATCTTCAGGAATTTTGCATAAAGTTCCGTAGCGGCGGGATAGCCGTTGGTCCATACCTCCCGGACGGGAATATTTTCCAACACATAAAGCAAGCCTTGCAGATGGTCGGGGTGGGGGTGGGTCAACACGACCGCTTCCAGCTGTTTTATTCTTTCCCGCCACAGATAGGGAGCCAGGACATGCTTTCCCAAATCGAAACTCCCTGCATGGCTGCCGCCGCCGTCGATGAGGATATCTTTCCCGGCTGGACAACGGACCAGGGTGGCGTTGCCCTGCCCGACATCGACGACCGTGACTTGCAGTTGGGAACGATAGCGGTCTCTGAGAGATAAGTAAGTGATGTCGCCGATGAAGTAAAGGAGAGCCAGGCCGCAGACCGCTGGCGGGAGAAGGCGCGGCAGATGGCCTATCTCAGTCTTGTGACTGGGATCTTTCTTTCGGTCCACCATGATAACCAGTGCCATAAGCAGCAGGTAATAAAAGATTATTTCCGGGAGCGAGGGTGTGGTCACCGTAAGATAGGAAAAGGGGAGGGATGCCAAAAAATTAATGGCGGCCAGGGACGGTATCAGGGAAAGAGCGGCCAGTTTCACGAGATAGGCGGCCAGCATGGGTAAGATAAAGGCGGCCAGCATCGCGGCCATGCTGAGAGAAAGGGTTAGCATCCCCATCAGGGGAACGGCGATGCAGTTAGCCAGGAGTGTGACGGTGGAGATGCCGTTGAAGTAACGGGCGATCAAGGGCAGGGTCCCCAGAGTGGCCGTTAAGGAGATAAGAACAAAGAGCAGCAGGGTCCGTCCGGCTTTTTTTGTGAGGTAGGCCGCTCTGGCCACACCCTCGTTTTGCTTTTCCGGGAACCAATGGGCGATAAAGGGGGCGATGAAGATAAGGGAGGCCACGGCGGCAAAAGAAAGCTGAAAAGATATATCGAAGAGCGCCACCGGGGAGATCAGAAGGATGAGCAAGGCCGCCAGGGCCAGCGTGTTGAAGAGATCCCTTTCTTTGCGCAGCAGGATGGCCATCAGAAAGGCGAGGATCATGATAGTGGCGCGGATGACGGAGATGCCCAGGCCCGCCATCAGGGCATAGAGCAAAATGGGCAGCAGAGCGAAGAAAGTGGCAATCCGGGTGACATTGAATCTCAGCAGCAAATAAGTCGAGCTCTTCATGATCAGCAATGTTAGGAAGAGGAAAAACGAGGCTACCAGCCCCACATGGAGACCGGAAATGGCCAGGATGTGGGATGTCCCTGTCTTGGTAAATCCGTCCCGAACCGACTGGGGGATCTGCTTTGTTTCTCCCAGGAGCAGGGCCTGGAGGACTTCCCGTTCCGGCGTAGTGGCGTTCTCTTCAATAATCGTCCGCAATTTGTTTCTGGCCTTTTCCAGAGCGCTTTTCAGCGGACTTCCACAGTCTCTCCGGATCAGCACGATATCGGAGGCCGTGCTTATCGTGCCCTGCACCAGAATGCCTCTGCCCCGCAGCTGCTTTTCGTAATCGAAGCTGCCGGGGTTATGGAAGTTATGAGGTTTCCTCAACCTGCTCCGCAAGCGGATTAAATCACCGTATTGGAAGGGATGATCAACCTTGAGGGAAAGGAGAATCAGCCCGGTGACGGGCAGGTGGCTCTTCCCCGCGATGATCCGGCGGGCCGTGACAACCAGGGACCTTTCTTCCCCTTTTTCCTCGTGAGTTTCCTGGATGAGCCCTTCCAGGGTGAGCTTCTCCCCGTTTATCCGGTGGACGATGTGGTTGCCCGCCGGGAGGTGGTAAAGGGTGAAATTAATGTGCAAGATGCCCATGATCAGGAAGGCGAAAGCCGCCGCGGGCACGATCAGGCTGGGGCTTTTTTTCCGCATCCCCTGGAGAAGGAGGAAGAGGGCGGCGGCAAGCAGGATGAGGAGGGGCGCATCGGGTACAGTCTGGTGGTAGCCGGTGATGATGCCGGTGATCAAGGCGACGGCAAGATAGGTAAGCGGTCGGGCCATAATGCTCTGCGAGATTTTAATTGTTTAAATACTATGGCAATTAGGCGGTCTTTTATGTAATAAAGCAATTTACGACGACTTCGTGGTACGCAAACAGCAGGAAGTATATCATGGACGAATATTTCTTACCCTCGGAAAATCCGCTGCTCAGAATCCGCTGGCTCATGCTGGCCCGGGTCTCCATCATTACCTTCCTGCTGGGGATCGCGATTTTCAGTGAAGTCAAGGGGATCGAGCTGCTGCCGGAACGCTCGCTTTCTTTCTATTATATTATCATAGTCATAACCTACAGCACCTCTTTTCTCTATCTATTTTTGCTCTCCCTGCTTAAGAACATCAAGATCAACGTCTATATCCAGGCTGCCTGCGATGTGGCTTTGATCACCTACATGGTCTATGTCACCGGGGGGACAGGCAGCATCTATTCCGTATTCTATACCTTGGTCATTATCTATTCCGTCTTATTTCTGGGCCGGAGCGGCGGACTGATCATTGCTTCGGCTTGCAGTATTTCCTACGGCGCTCTCCTGGACCTGGAATATTACGGGGTGATCCGCCCGCTCAATTTGGTCCTCGGCGATTATCCCTTTCTGCCGGGCTATGTTTTTTCGAGGATCTTCACCCACATCCTGTCTTTTTATCTGACCGCCTTGCTCGCCATTTTCGTCGTGGAACGGGAAAAGAGGGTCCGGACCCTGCTGGCGGAAAAAGAAGACGCCTTCAATCAGCTTGATCTGTTGCACAGGAGTATTGTGGAATCGGTGAACGTGGGCATCCTAACCATCAATCTGGCGGGGAAGGTAAAAACCTTTAACAGGGCCGGCCGGGACATCACCGATTATGAGGCCCGTGATGTCGATGGCGCCGATCTCCAGAAGATCTTCCCGATCAAACTGGAAATGCTGACCAAGCAGGAAGGGAGGCCGGAACCGGCAGAAAACCGGTTCGAGATCGCCTTTACGACCAAAAAGGGCCGCAAGCTGATCCTGGGATGTTCGCTTTCGGCGCTGAAAGATAATCGGGACGAGCGGATCGGGGATATCATGATCTTTCAAGACCTCACGTCCATTAAACGGATGGAGGAGAGTTACGAAAAGGGACGCCGCATGGCACTCATCGGTGAAATGGCAGCGCACCTGGCCCATGAGATCAGGAATCCCCTGGCTTCGATCAGCGGCTCTATCCAGGTTCTGAGCAGAGATCTCCACCTGCCCGACAGTGATGAGAAACTCATGCGCATCATCCTGCGCGGCAAGGAGCAACTGGAAAATTTTATGAAGGATTTTCTGCTCCTCGCCAGGCCGAGGCTGAGTTCGCTGGAGGTGGTCGACACAAAAGAGATCATCGAAGATGTTCTGGAGGGCCTGCAGTTTGTCCCGGATTGGCATGAAGGCATTGAAGTTCGCAAGTCCCTGGTGGAAAATGCCAAGGTATTTGCCAATCGGGCCGAGATTCGCCATATCGCCTGGAATCTGCTTCTCAACGCCGTCCAGGCCATGCCGGTAAAGGGGACTTTGTTCATTGAGACGACGCTGGGCGAGGCTGTGGCTGGCCCGCGCTGGATGCAAATAGCGGTGCGGGACAGCGGCTGTGGGATCGAGGAAAAATACTTGGGTAATATTTTCGAGCCCTTCTTTACGACCAAGGAGCGCGGGACGGGACTGGGCCTGGCGATTGTAAACAGGATCGTGGAATCCAATAAGGGGAGCATCGACATTTTCAGTGAGGCAGGCAGGGGGACACAATGCATCGTCACCTTGCCCGTCATAGCGGACGAGGCCGAAAAGAGTCCCTGATAGCAGTCATTGCGAGGAGGCCTGCGGCCGACGAAGCAATCTTGCGGCGCTGGCGTATGAGAGTGCTTCGGGCTATGCCCTCGCAATGACGTGGTGATTTTTTAAAAGGAGGTTTTGGGGGTAACATGGCAAAGATACTCGTGGTGGATGATGACCAGGGCATGCGGGAGTTTCTTGAAATAATGCTGAACCGGGAAGGTTACGGGGTGACGGTGGCCGTCAATGCCGAAAAGGCCCTGGCCCGTTTCCAGCGGGAACAGTTCGACCTCGTCATTACCGACCTGAAGATGCCGGGCGTGGACGGCCTCGAGTTTTTGAAGAGAGTTAAGGATATCTCGCCCGAGACCCAGGTCATTCTCATTACCGCCTATGCCTCAGGTGAAACGGCGGTCACGGCCATGAAAGAAGGGGCCTATGACTATATTGAGAAGGGCTTCGACATCGAGGACCTCAAGGGAAATATCCGCAATGCTTTGGCAAAAAAAGGAGTCAGGAAAGACGACGCCCTCTTCATAAAAGGGGTGCAGGATGCCCTCTGCTTTGGGAATATCATCGGCAACAGCAAAGAAATAGTTAAGGTTTACAGTATGATCAAGAAGGTGGCCGATACCAAGGTCAATGTTTTGATCCTGGGCGAGAGTGGCACGGGTAAAGAACTGGTGGCCCGGGCCATCCACGAGAACAGTTCCCGGAAAAATACGCCCTTGGTGGTCATCAACTGCGGGGGCATCCCGGAGAACTTATTGGAATCGGAATTGTTCGGTTATATGAAAGGCTCCTTCACGGGCGCCTACGTGGACAAACCCGGTCTCTTTGAGCTTGCCAACGGGGGGACGATATTTCTTGATGAAATTGCCGAATTGCCGCCGGCTTTGCAGGTGAAGCTGCTGCGGGTGGTTCAGGAAAAGACCTTCCGGAGGATAGGCGGCGCCGAGGACATCAAGGTCGATGTGCGCATCATCTCGGCTACGAATCAGCATCTGGAAAAAAGGGTGAAGGAAGGGGCCTTCCGGGAAGATCTCTTCTATCGCCTCAACGTCATTCCCATCCATATTCCCCCCTTGCGCAAGAGAAGGGAGGACATCCCCCTTTTAACAAGGCATTTCATAGAAAAATATTCCCGGGAATTCGGGAAAGAGGTGCATACCATCTCCCATTATGCCCTGGAACTGCTCATGGAGTACTGGTTCCCCGGCAATATCCGGGAACTGGAAAACATCATCGAACGGAGTATCGTCCTGGAGGAGTCGAACATCATTCTTCCGGAAAACATGGTCTTTGCCGGCAGCATGGAGAACCAGGGCTTCTTTCCCGAAGATATCGACATCCCTCCGGAAGGGATCGATTTAAACGAGGAAGTAGCAAAACTGGAAAAGCAGTTCATCGCCAAGGCACTGGAAAAAGCCAAGGGTTCCAAGACCAGGGCCGCCGAACTGCTCCGGGTCAGTTCCGATTCCCTGCGTTACCGGATCGAGAAACTGGGAATTGAAGGCAAGCCCGCCTGAAACCCTCCCAGGAAGCGCATCATCAGAGTTGTCCTCCAGTATGAGGATGTGCAGGTATTCCGCCATGATCTTACCACCCCTGCCCTCCTAAATTACCACCCCTGCCCCTCCTAAAATAGGAGGGGAGGAGGGGAGTAGTGATGATTATTTGACACGGATAAGCATAAATTGTAAGTAATATTACACGTTGAGGGGAGAGATGAATCCGTTGAAGGGCAAGGAGAATGCGCAAAGGGCTCCCGCGGTAAAAAAGCCGCATAAACAGGCCCTTGCCTTGCCGATCGTCGGGATGGGCGCTTCCGCGGGGGGGCTGGAGGCTTTTGAGCAATTCTTCCGCCATGTGCCTCCGGCAAGCGGCCTGGCTTTCGTCCTGGTCAGCCACCTCGATCCCGGTCACGCCAGCCTGATGACCGAAATCCTGCAGCGCACCACGGCGATGCCCGTTGCCGAAGCCAAGGACCAGATGCCGGTGATGCCGGATCATATCTATGTGATTCCGCCGAACAGAGACATGACCATTTTTCACGGCGCCCTGCAGGTCAGCGCCCCGGAAGCGCCGCGGGGCCAGAGGATGCCGATCGATTATTTTCTCCGCTCCCTGGCGGAGGAACAGGGAGAGAGGGCAATCGGCGTGATCCTCTCGGGGACCGGCACGGACGGCACGCTCGGGCTCCGGGCCATCCACGGCGCCGGGGGAGTTTCCTTCATCCAGGACCCCGCCACGGCAAAATATGACGGTATGCCTGCAAGCGCGATCCAGAGCGGCTTTGCCACCTATGTCCTGCCCGTCGAGAAGATGCCGGCCCAGTTGCTTACCTATGTAAAAACCCTTTTCGGCAAGAAGGCAAAACCGGCGCCGGTCATTCCCCCCGCCACGAATGCCTTCAACAGGATCATGATGCTCCTGCGGTCCCGGACGGGCAATGACTTCTCCTTATACAAGAAGAGCACGATTCTCCGCCGCCTCGAACGGCGGCTGAACGTCCACAGCATCGAGGATCTGGATACCTATGCCCATTACCTCCGGGATCATCCCGAGGAGGTGCGCATTCTCGTGAAGGAATTCCTCATCAATGTTACCAGCTTTTTTCGCGATCCCGAGGCCTTTGCCGCGCTGAAGGAAGATATCCTGCCGCAACTCTGCGCGGGCAAACAAGAGAATGACACCTTGAGAATCTGGGTGCCGGGATGCTCGACGGGCGAGGAGGCCTACTCCCTCGCGATCGTTGTGCGGGAGTATATGGATGGGGCGGGCAGGGAGTTCAAAGTCCAGCTCTACGGCACGGACATTGACGAGGAGGCAATTGCCGCGGCCCGGGCCGGCTTTTACCCGCCGAATGTGGCTGCAGACATTTCCGTGGAGCGGCTGAAACGGTTTTTTAGCAAGGAAGAGGGTGGCGGTTACCGCATCAAGAAGGATATCCGCGAGGTGATTGTCTTTGCCGTCCAGAATGTGATCAAAGATCCGCCCTTCACCAAAATGGATCTGGTCAGTTGCCGCAACCTCCTCATTTATCTGGAGGCGGAGCTGCAAATCCGGATCATCGAGACGTTTCATTACGCCTTGAAACCGGGCGGCATGCTCTTCCTCTCTCCCTCGGAAAGTATCGGGGACCAGCATGACCTCTTTCAGGTGGCCAGCAAAAAGTGGAAGTTCTACCGGGCAGCGGCATCTGTCGCCCCGCCTCGCCTTGCGCTGGCGGGCGCGCTCACCGGGTGGGGCGGCGAACAGGCGGCGCCGGGCCTCGACGAGGTGCTGAAAAAAGCTCATCAGACCAATTTCGCCGAACTTGCCGGGCGGGCCTTGCTGCAATCCTATGCGCCTCCGTCGGTAGTTACCGACGAGAGAGGCAATATTCTCTATGTGCATGGGGACACGGGGAAATACCTGCGGCCGGCGCCGGGTCAGGCCAGCCTGAATGTCATCGACATGGCCCGCGAGGGCCTGCCGTCAGAGCTCCGGACAGCTGTCTATAAGGCAGTTGCGGAAAAAGGGCCGGTAGTCTGCCCGGATCTGTCCGTAAAGACGAATGGCGAAAGCGAGATAGTAACCGTTGCGGTCAGCCCGCTTCCGAACGCCGGTGCTAACCAGACTTTGCTGCTCCTGTCATTCCTGTTACCGGCGCCGCTGGCACCAGGGAAACCGGCACGGGTGAAACGGGCCGCCAGGGCGGGACAAGTGCGGCGTCCGGAGGATCTGGAGCAGGAACTCCTGGAAACGAAGGCGAAGCTGCATGCTACCGTCGAGGAAGCGCAGGCCGCGACCGAAGAGCTCAAATCAGCGAACGAAGAGTTGCAGTCCACTAATGAAGAGCTGCAATCCACGAATGAAGAAATCGAGACCTCGAAGGAGGAACTCCAGTCGGTCAATGAAGAGCTCATGACGGTCAATGCGGAATTGCAGTCGAAGATCGAGGAACTTGCGGCGATGCAGAACGACCTGAAGAACCTCCTCGACAACACGATGATCGCGACCATTTTTCTGGATGAACGCCTCGTCATCAGGCGCTCCAACCGTGAGGCTGCCAAGATATTTCGCCTGGTTCCCTCCGACATCGGGCGCTCCCTCGGGGACATCAAGTCCAACATTGAGGGAGAGGACTTTTTTGAGGCGGCCCGGGACGTGCTCGAGACGCTCCTGCCCTGGGAAAAGGAGGTGCAGGCGAAGGACGGGGAGTGGTACCTGGCCCGGATTTGGCCTTACCGCACCCTTGATAATGTAATCGAAGGGGTAGTGCTGACCTTTACCAACATCACCCGGCTCAGAGAAAGCGAGGAAGCCGCCCAACAGGCGCGCGAATACGCCGAAAATATTGTGGATACGGTTCGGGAGCCTCTCCTGGTGCTGGACGGCAGCTTGAAGGTGGTTTCCGCCAGCCGGTCTTTTTACGACTCCTTCCGGGTAACGCCACAGGATACCCTGGGCAACTATCTCTACGAGCTTGGCAGCCATCAGTGGGATGTCCCCAGGTTGCGGGAAATCCTGGAGACCATTTTGCCGCGCGAACAGAGTTTTGAAAACTTTGAGGTGGAACGCAATTTTCCGGCCATCGGAATCAGACGGATGCTGCTGAATGCCCGGCGCATTTCGGGGAAGCAGGGCGAGACGCAGTTGATCCTGCTGGCGATGGAAGACATTACCGGCCGCAGAGGGGAAGGGAAAATAAAGCGTGAAAGAACAAGGAAGCCCTGAAGAGAAAGAAAAGAAAAATCCTGACCTGCGGGACAGGGCCGAAGCGAAACTTGCCCGCGGGCCCGGCGTCTCGCTCCCCGCAAGCGGGAAAGGACCGGAAGGGATCATTCACGAGCTTCAGGTGCACCAGGTAGAGCTGGAGATGCAGAACGAGGAGTTGAGAAGGACGCAGCTCGCCCTGGAAGAATCCCGGAGCAAGTACCGGGACCTGTATGAATTTGCCCCGGCGGGATATTTTACCTTGACCGATAAGGGCCTGATCGCCGAGGTGAACCTCACGGGTGCGGCTCTCCTGGGGGTGGCGCGGCAGAAACTGCTGAACGGCCGCTTCCGGCGTTTTGTGGCGCCCGAGGACCAGGGTTTGTGGGACCGCTGCATCCTGGGCTCACTGAAGGGGGAGGAAAAGCAAACATGCGACCTCCTCCTCAGACGGGTGGATGGGTCCACCTTTCCCGCTCACCTGGAAAGCGTAAGATTGGCGGACGGCAAGGGCGCTCCCGCACTTCGGGCGATGGTGAGCGATGTCACCCTGCGCCGGCAGGCGGAAGACCGGGAGCGGCTGGTGCAGGAAGCCCTTTATCTGCTGAATCGCGCCGCCTTTTCCCTGGACCAGCTCGGCGACATTTTGCAACTTGTTCAGAAAAATATGGGCATTGAAGCCGTAGGCATTCGCCTGAAGGAGGGGGACGATTTTCCCTACTACGAAACCAGAGGCTTTAGCGCTGATTTCGTACAAGCGGAAAAATACCTGTGCCAGCAGGACGAGTCGGGAAAGATCGTCTGCGACGGGCAGGGGAACCCGGCACTGGAATGCATGTGCGGCAACATCCTCGGCGGACAGATAGACCCTGCGCTTCCTTTCTTTACCAGGGGCGGCAGCTTCTGGACCAACAGTACGACGGACCTGCTCGCTGCGACGACCCCGGCGGAGGGCCTAGGGCGCACCCGCAACCGCTGCAAGACCGAGGGTTATGAATCCGTGGCCCTCATCCCGGTGCGCTCGGGGAGTGTGATCCTGGGGCTCTTGCAGTTGAATGACCGCTGCCGTGACCGGTTCACAGAGCCGGCGATCATTTTCCTGGAACGGTTAGGCGATATCATCGGCATCGCGCTTGCCCGCCTAAGGGCAGAGGAGGCGCTGCACAAAAGCGAACACCACTTTCGCTCCCTCTTTGAACACATGATGGAGGGAGATGCCTATTGTCAGATCCTGCGGGATGAAAACGGTCTGCCCGTTGACTTCGTCTATCTCGAGGTGAACAGTGCCTTCGAGCGCTTGACGGGCCTGAAGAACGTCGTGGGAAAAAAGGCTACCGAGGTCATTCCGGGGATAAGAACGCTCCACCCGGATTTGATCGAGACCTACGGCCGGGTGGCAGCGACGGGGCAGCCCGAGAAGTTTGAGCTGTATTTTGTTCCCTTGGAAGCGTGGTTTTCCATCTCCGCCTACAGTCCGGAACGGGAATATTTTGTAATCATATTTGCTAACATCACCGTACGTAAGGCAGCAGAAAGGGCCCTTCAAGAAAAGACAAAAGAGCTTGAAGTGAGCAATCAGGAACTCGAAGCTTTCAACTTCACCATCTCCCACGATCTCCGATCTCCCCTGCGGGCCATTGCCGGCTATGCCCGGATGCTCCAGAAGGAATTCGCGGACCAGGGGTCTGAGGAGATGCGAAAAATCAAGGCAATCCGCGATAATGCCGGCCGGATGGACCGCCTCATTGCCGATTTGCTGGCCTTCTCCCGCCTGGGAAGGCAGGGGATCTCGAAGCAGTTGTTGGACATGGGCAGCCTCGTCCGGAAGGTTTGGCAGGAAGTTCTGGAAGCTGAACAAGGCAGGAGAGTAAACTTCCATGTGGAAACTCTGCCGTCCATCTTCGGCGATCCGGTGCTCCTAAATCAGGTATGGGTAAACCTGTTCGCTAACGCCCTGAAGTACTCGAAATTCAAAGAGATAGCCGATATTCACGTGGGCAGTTATGGCGACGGGAACTTCCTGGTTTTCTTCATTCGGGATAACGGGGCGGGTTTTGACATGCAGTATAGGGACAAGCTTTTCGGGCTTTTCCATCGGCTCCATAGGGACGAGGAATTCGAAGGGACCGGCCTCGGACTCGCTATCGTCCAGCAAATCATCCAGCGCCACGGTGGTAAGATCTGGGCTGAGGCGAAAGTTGACGCGGGCGCCACGTTTTATTTCAGTCTGCCCTCGCTCTCGCCAGAGGAAACCTTGGGAGTTTGATCTTCCGGTCCCGGCAAATCTGTCCTCCCGACTGGTGCTCGTAACTACCAATTACCCGCCATTTTCTTAGCATTGTCTTCCCGTAAGATTTGCCTTAGGCTGAAGTCAATGCTGAAATTCATGCAGAAATTACAATGGTTGGGAAGTGCCACAATGAATAAAAATATACGCGTTCTGATCCTGGAAGATAAGCTAAGCGATTTCGACTTGGTGGAATTTGCCTTGCGGGAAGGAGGATTGGCCATTACGCCCAGACGGGCCGCGAACGAGGCAGAATTTCTGCGGGGATTGGAGGATTTTTCTCCGGATCTGATTCTCTCCGATTACGATCTTCTCCAATATACCGGGGCCTTGGCCCTCGCGGAAGCAAAAAGGCGCTTGCCTGAAGTTCCCTTCATCCTGGTCAGCGGCGTCCTGGAAGCAGGCGACGACCGGATTGACAAAATCCTCGCCGGGGGCGCCAGCGACTGTGTTTTGAAAGACTGCCTGGACCGGCTGGCGCCGACCGTCCATAAAGCCCTCGGGATGAGAGAGAGAATCTGAAAGGCAAGCCAACAGGCTGTTGAAAAACGCTCATCTGCTGCGTTGCGCTGCAAACCTCAGCGCTCAACGTATTTCCAGATACGCCTCGCTCTTCGGTTTTTGCGCGCCTTGCACCTGAGCATTCTTGAACAGCCTTTTCCGGAAGGCTGTCAACCGGTTTGGGCCATCTCCAGCCTTCCCTCCCAGCGTTGCCGGAGGACCTCATTCAGCAGTTGATGTTCGGGCTTTTCCAACTGGGGATCCCCTTCCACCAGGGCAAAGGCGCTGCTTTTTGCCTCACTCAGGATTTTACCGTCCCGGCTGAGATTGGCGATCCGGAAGTCCGGGAGTCCCGACTGCCTGGCGCCCATGAATTCCCCGGGGCCGCGCAGGGCCAGGTCTTCCTCGGCAATGAGAAAACCGTCCTGCGTCTTTTCCATGACCCGCAGCCTTTTTCTGGCGTCCTGGGAGCCGGCCCCCGGGGTAAGCAGGATACAGGCGGACGGGATATCGCTTCTTCCCACCCGGCCCCGCAGTTGATGCAATTGGGAAAGGCCGAATCTCTCGGCGTGTTCGATCACCATGAGAGAGGCGCAAGGAACGTCGATGCCCACCTCAATGACCGTCGTGGCGACGAGAATGCTGATCCTTTTCTCGCCAAAGGCAGCCATGATTTCTGCCTTCTCCGCTTTTTTCATCTGGCCGTGCAGCAGGCCCACCTTGACCTCCGGGAAGACATCCCTCTGCAGATGTTCGGCCATGCCGGTGGCATCCTTCATGTCGAGACTGGCCGATTCTTCGACCAGGGGGTAGACGATAAAGGCTTGATGTCCTTTGTTTATTTCGGCGCGGATGGCTTCGTATACCTTGTGGCGCTGTTGTTCGTAAAAGACCTTGGTGCGGACGGGTTTGTGACCCGGGGGCAACTCGTCGATCACGGAGACATCGAGGTCGCCGTAAACCGTCATAGCCAGGGTCCGGGGTATGGGGGTGGCGGTCATGACGAGGATATCGGGACCGGCGCCTTTTCCGCGCAGGATGGCGCGCTGCAGGACGCCGAAGCGGTGCTGCTCGTCGATGACGGCGAGGCCCAGCTTATGGAAGCTTACCCCTTCCTGGAGCAGGGCATGGGTCCCGATGACAATCTGGGCCCGGCCGTCCCCGATCTGCCCGTAAAGATCTTTTTTCTCGGCGCCGTTCGTGTTTCCCGTAAGGATTAGGACGTCTATCCCCAGGTCGGCAGCCCATTTTTTGATGGTGTGGTAATGCTGTTCCGCCAGGATCTCCGTGGGCGCCATGAAGGCCGCCTGGTAACCGTTGGCGCAGGCCGTGGCCAGGGCCGCCATGGCGACTACTGTTTTTCCGCATCCCACATCGCCCTGGAGGAGTCGGTGCATGGGGGTAGGGCGGGCCATATCCCCTTCTATCTCGCCGATAACCCGCTGTTGCGCAGCGGTTAAGGGAAAGGGCAGGCTCCTGAGGAACTTTTCCGATGCGCCGCCCCCGGTGCGAAAGGCAATCCCCCGCTTCAGACCCTGTCCTTTTCTCTTCAGGGCCATGGCCAACTGGAAAAAAAAGAATTCGTCGAAGATGAGCCGCCGATGGGCCGCTGTTTGACCGCTGTTGTAAGCATCGGGGTTCTGCTCGGGACCAGGGAAGTGCACTTGCTGCAAAGCCTCCCGGATATCGAGCAGCTCTTGCCGGCGGCAAATGTCTGCCGGGATGGGGCTCAGGACAGAGGCGGCATAATCGTCCAAGACCTGCTTCATGATTCTCCGGAGATTTTTTTGGTAGAGTCCTTCCGTTTCCGAGTAGATGGGCACGATACGCTTAAAATGCAGCAAGTTGTCGCTTTCTTTATCCAGTATCTCGAAATCGGGATGGACCATCTCTTTGTTCTGCAAATATTGGCTGACCTCGCCGGTAAGGATGACGTGGGCGCCTTTCTGGAAAAGACCCCGCAGGTAGGTGGGATTTCCCTTGAACCATTTAGCCTTGAGCAGGCCCCCTTCATCCTCCAGGGTAACCTCGAAGACCGGTCTCCTTCCGTAATATCTGGTTTCCGCCAGGGCTACCGTCCCGGTGATGGTCTCCCTGGCCCCGACCCGGGCCCCGGGTATTGTCACGGGGTGACGCCGGTCTTCATAGCGTCTGGGCAAGAAATAGAGCAGGTCCTCCACCGTGGCCAGCCCTTTTTTCTCAAGCAAGAGGGCTGTCTTTGTTCCCACGCCCCGGACGGCAAGGGCGGGCCGGGAGAGCTTCTCCCGGCAAATTCCGGCCTCATCCTGGCCGGCAGGGGAGGTTACCCCTGGGGCGGGAGCGGGACCGGGACCGGCAGCGGGGGGCGGGGAGGAGGTCGCGGTCAGGGCTTGTTCCAGTTCCTTGACCAGGAGGAGCGCCTTCTTGATCTGGCTTTCTTTTTGCTCCAGGGGGAGCCGCTCGAAATCGACAAAGAGGGCGGAGAATGGGGCGATCAATTTCTTCCCGGGGAGGTCATTTTCCCGCCCCGGGGCGGGCAGAGAAAGCGGTGGCATTTCCCGAGCCATTCTCTCCGCCAGGATACGCATCGTTTTTCCCAGATCCTTGATAAGCGGCAGGTGCTTTCCTCCGTCGCTTAAGGCAAAGGAGAGCGGCGCGGTTATCTTCTGTAAGAGCTCAAGATACCTTTCCATCGAGTCTGTTGATAACAGATAAACGCGGCCCGGGCAAGGAATGAATTGACATTTTTTTTCACTTACGTTAGAGGTAATAAGTTTATAAATATGAAGCACTGTGCAGGTTTTACCGTACTGCCGAGGAGCGGGAAGTCGGAATGAATAGGAATTGTTATGCTGAATAAAGGGAAAACCACCTATAAAGATTCAGGCGTGGACATCGATCGGGCCAATCTGTTTATTGAACGCCTGAAACCGTTGATAAAATTGACTTTTCGCAAAGAGGTGATGAGCAATATCGGTGGTTTTGGCGGGTTGTTTCATCTTGATGTGACGAAGATCAAAGACCCGGTTTTGGTATCGTCGAGCGACGGGGTGGGTACCAAGTTACTGATCGCCCAGATGATGAACAGGCATACCACGATCGGGATCGACCTGGTGGCGATGTCGGTCAATGATGTCATCGTCCAGGGGGCGGAACCGCTTTTTTTCCTCGATTATCTGGCCACGGGCAAGATCGATGTAGAGACGAGCATTCAGATTTTAGAAGGCATCGTCAAGGGTTGCCAGGATGCGGGCTGCGCTCTGATTGGCGGAGAAACGGCGGAAATGCCCGGTTTATACGGAGAAGGCGCCTATGATCTCGCCGGATTCTGTGTGGGGATTGTGGAAGCCGATAAACTGATCGATGGCTCGGAAATACGGGTCGGAGACAGGATCATTGGCCTCGCCTCCCAGGGACTCCACAGCAATGGTTTTTCCCTGGTCCGTAAGATCCTTCTGGAACAGGCCGGGATGCAACTGGAAGAAAGGCCGGAAGGTTTTGCCCATAGTCTGGGTGACGAACTTCTTCGTCCCACAAAAATTTACGTCAAGTCTCTCCTGAATGTCCTGAAGAACTTTACCGTTAAGGGCATGGTGCACATCACCGGGGGGGGCTTTATCGATAACATGCCCCGGATCATTCCCGGCCCCTGCCGCGCCGTGATCACGAAAGACAGCTGGGAGATACCGCCTATCTTTGACCTGGTCCGGGAAAAAGGAAATATCGAAGAGGGGGAAATGTTCCGTGTCTTCAACATGGGCATTGGCATGATGCTCGTGGTTTCGGAAAAGGAGGCGGGAGAAGTAATGGAACGTCTGGAAAACCTTGGCGAACGGGCCTATCTGATCGGAGCCATAGAAAAAAGGAATGACCGTCAGCCCCAGGTAGTGTTCGGCTGAAAGGTTTCTCGGGGATGGGCGAGGAATGGATAAGGTAAAAATCGGCGTATTGGTTTCCGGCGGCGGCTCTAATCTCCAGTCCATTATTGACCAGATCGAGGAGGGACGTCTCGGCGCGGAAATCAGGGTCGTCATCAGCAACATCCCCGAGGCCTATGCCCTGGAAAGGTCCGTCCGGCATGGTCTGTCTACGTGCGTGATCAGCCATCTCGCTTTTCCCCGGAGGGAAGATTTCGACCGTAAAGTGGCAGAAGTTCTCCATTTCCATGAGGTGGAACTGGTGGTACTGGCAGGCTTCATGCGGATACTGACCCCGTTGTTTTTACGCGCTTTTCCCAGGGCAGTAATGAATATTCATCCGGCCCTCCTGCCTTCCTTCCCCGGCCTGCACGTCCAGCAGCAGGCTCTGGATTATGGTGTTAAATTTGCCGGGTGCACCGTTCATTTTGTTGAAGAAGGGGTGGATACCGGGCCCATCATCATCCAGGCCGTGGTGCCCGTTTTTGACGATGATACGGCCGATACCCTATCGGCAAGGATCCTGCAGGAGGAACATCGTATTTACCCTCAGGCCATCCAGCTTTATGCCGAAGGAAAACTTGCCTTTAGGGGGCGCAGGGTAGTGGTCAGCGAGGGACGGAAGGCTGAACCTTGCGCTCTGCACAATCCGGCACTGACCTTATTTCCCGGCATAAGAGGATGATAAATCAAACCACAGAGCGCACAGAGAGTTCTCCTGCATCCTCCAAGCCCCGATAAGGGGATAAGTGCGTTAATGAAATTGCTTTCCGGAAAAGCAATTTCTAACTTACTAATGAATGCTCTTAAATTATTTCTGACATTAAGGATGTCCTCTGTGATCTCTGTGGTTATATTTGACAATAGGCCCTAACCGTGGGAGAGGAAAGAGCATCATGAAAAAGAAAAAATTTGACTTTACCATCCAAACGCTGGGCGAAGCGACGCTTCCCTCGCCGCTCAGCGTGAGTTATTTTACCAGTGATGAAAAACGGATCTTGTTCAATATCTATCTTAAAGATTATGAAGCTCATAAGACGTCCGACGGACAGCCGCTGTCCATCGAAGTGGCCGGTCCCCGGGAGAAGATATTTTTTGACCCCGCGAAGAGTAAAGCTGCCATCGTGACCTGCGGCGGTCTTTGCCCGGGCATAAATGACGTTATCAGGGCGATTGTGATGGTGCTTTATCACCGTTATGGAGTGAAAAACGTCATTGGCATCAAGTGCGGCTTTAAAGGTTTGATACCCCATTACGGTTATGAAATAAAGGAGCTTACCCCGGATATTGTCAAAGATATTCATACCCTGGGAGGAAGCATCCTTGCCTCTTCCCGGGGGCGGGAGGATGTGGGCGCGATGGTGGATGCCTTGAAAAGGATGAACGTGGACATCTTTTTCTGCATCGGCGGCGACGGGACCATGCGGGCCACGGAGGCTATTGCGGACGAGATTACGCGCCGTAATATGAATATGTCTGTGGTCGGCGTTCCCAAGACCATCGACAATGATTTAAACCTGATTCAAAGATCCTTTGGCTTCGATACAGCCATTTCCGAATCGGTGAAGGCCATCCGATGTGCCCATGTGGAGGCTACCGGCGCGCCGAACGGCATCGGCCTCGTGAAGATCATGGGCCGACAGTCGGGCCATATCGCGGCCAGTGCCGCGCTCGCGCAAAATGATGTCAACTTTGTCCTGATACCAGAGGTGCCTTTTGATCTCGCGGGGGAAAAGGGTTTTCTCAAAGCACTGGAAAGAAGGCTCAAAGAAAGAAGCCATTGCGTAATCCTGGTGGCGGAGGGGGCCGGTCAGGAACTCATCAGGCAATCCAATGATCCGTTAGAGACGGATGCTTCGGGTAATCTCAAACTCCTCGATATCGGCGCCTTCTTAAAGACAAGGATCAACGAATACTTTCAGGCAAAGGGTATCGAGATCAATCTCAAGTACATAGACCCGAGTTATATTATTCGCAGCGTCCCGGCCAATTCCTTCGACAGCATCTATTGCGGCGCCCTGGGTCAGTATGCGGTCCACGCTGCCATGGCCGGGAAGACATCGATGCTGGTAAGCCTGGTGAAGGATGAATATGTGCATCTGCCGCTAAAAATGGTGGCTTCGGGTATGCAGGTCGATCCCGGGGGCAATATCTGGATGCGCGTCCTGGAGGCCACCGGTCAGCCGCCGTCCCTGAAGAATTGAGAGCTTCGTGTAATGCAGGAGCCAGGAGCCAGAATAAAATAGTAGGTCTCGACTTATACGAGACGTTAAAACAACATATTCTGAATTCTGACGTCCGGCTCGTAGATGCTATTTTCAGAGAGAATCGGTATCGGGGTCGGTATCGGTATCGGAATCGAAATTATTATCGAACAGAGTCGAAAGCGAAAGCGATACCGATGCCGACCCCGAGAGGAAGATGAAGGATATATGAGTGGCACTGTGGATAGGTATTTCATACTGCCCCGCAAGGATATTGCCCTGTTCCAGTTTATTCTGGAGGGATATGAGGGGCTGGCAACGGTTACGACATTAGACCCGCAGGGCGCCACGGTTAAGGTTTCGGCCATGGCGGATTTTTCAGACGAAGTGGAGGCGATCATCGCGGCCGTCCAGAAGGAGTTTTTCCCTATGGGATTGCCGGCCCGGGAAAGTAATTTTTTCAGATCAGGGAGGCATGATGAAGAATAAAACATTAATAGCAGTGATACTTTTACTTCTGCTGCCCCTTTTGCTGGCCATGGGCGCCCTGCAGAAAGAAAGCCCGGAAAAGATCCCTGTACCAAAAAAGAAATTTGTCGCCACCTTTATCGATCAAACAGATGTGATCACCGAATGCCAGGAAGTCAGTATAGGCGGCGAGACCTTTCTGGAAGGGAGAAAAGGCAGCGGCACTACGGCCATCCCCTTTGATAACTTTAAGGAAATATCCTTTCTTTACGAGGGGCAGAATCTCCAGGGCCTTGTCAAAATGCAAGACGGCAATACGATTCAGCTTTCCCTGGATAAGAACCAACGCGCCTTTGGCCGGACGAAATACGGCACCTTTCAGATCCGCTTAGGGGATCTGAAGAAGATGACCATCGCTCGCTTGTAGTGACTTGTTGTAATGTGTACCCATGCTGATGCTCACCCATACCTGGATGCTGCTGATGTTTCTCGGTCCCGGCCTGGCCAGAACCGCGGAGCGGGACCTCTTTGTCCACAATATATCTCCTGACATCCTGCCCATTCACCAGGACATTACCACCGATATGACCCACGGCTTACCGAGGTTTCGCCACCTGCCCGGGGAATATAGCAAAGCCTTTTTTACCCAATTCCACCTGCTGGTGGACGATATTGCCCATTACGGTCGAATCTGCGCTGCTGCGCCGAAGATCTTCGATCCCCACTCGAACGGGTACGCCTATAGAAAAGGCAGGCTGTTAATCGCGCCTCTGCTGGACTTCCACAGCAGCATCGGTCACCGCTTAAACTACGCTGAAGCGGCCTACCGTGCTCATATCATTATTGAAATGGCCTTTGATCAGGTTCTTCAGGATGAAGGCGGCCGGGAGGAACTGGTGCCGCTTTTCTTCGAGGCTTTAAACTATACCCTGGATGATAAACTGGAGGATTTTTGCCGCATAGCAGCCTGGTTCTATGGCATTGATACGGCAACGATTGCGGAGGCCTTGAGGATAGGGAAGGAAAAGTGCGCCCATGAGGAAAGAACAGCTCTTTTTGCCAGTTTAAATGGCCGCATTGCCCTCTATATCGGTAAATTCGGCCTTGATGTCCATCACCCTGCCACCTGGTCGGGTTTGCATGATCTGTTACTGCAGGGTGTAGAGATTACGGCTGATTACGAGGATTTTTTCAGGAAAACCATCGCGGCCATCCGCGCGACCGGTTTTACCAATCCCTTATAAGGCCTTTGTTACAAAACCGGAGCGCAGGCACCTCGTACAAACCTTAAGCCGCTTCACCGCCCCTGTCTTTTCGTCCCGGCAACGCAAGCGCTGCAGATTTGGATACCAGACTCTTTTTGTCTTGTTGTTGGCATGGCTGACGCTGTTGCCCACGGCCGGTTTTTTTCCGCATACTGTGCATATTCTCGACATCGTTCAACTCCTCGCATAAGGTAGACGGGATATCTAAAGCATAGCGGGGGAAATTGCAAGTCTTTTTTCATGATAGGGCAATCTCTCCTTGACTTAAGCGGATAGGTTGATATGATAAGTTATTAAATAAAGAAACGGTATCAATCCCCCTTGGGGAGGGGATTGTGAAAATAGCGAGGATGAACGCAATAAACCTACCGACAACACGATGGCTCTTGTGCAACGGCGACGAAGAGACTCAGGAATTGCTGGCCAGGGAACTCGGCCTGAGTCGCATCATCTCTAAGATTCTGACGAGCCGTAACATTCAAACAACCACGGAAGCCAAAAAATATCTTGCTCCATCCCTGAAGGACCTCCACAATCCCTTTGCGATGAAGGATATGCAGGAAGGTGTGCATCGCCTGATCAAGGCAATGTATGCCGGCGAGAAGGTGGCCGTCTATGGGGATTATGATGCCGACGGTGTCACCTCCGTTGTGTTGCTGCTTAAATTCCTCAAAGAAATAGACGTGTCTGCCACCTATTACATCCCGAATCGCCTGGAAGAAGGTTATGGCCTCCACCGTCACGTCGTCGATAATTTTCGCGCCTCCGGCGTGACACTCATCGTCACGGTGGACTGTGGCATCTCTGATTTCGAGCAGGTGGCTTACGCCAAAACACTGGGAATAGACACGATCATCCTCGATCATCATGAAATCCCCGGTACGGTGCCCGCTGCCGTGGCCGCCATTGACCCCCATCGCCAGGATTGCCCATTCCCTTTCAAGCATTTGGCCGCGGTCGGCATAGTTTTCAATTACCTGATTGCCTTGAGAGGCAGTCTGAGGCAGGAAGGCTTCTGGCCCCCCCGCCGCTATCCCAACCTCAGGCAATATTTGGATCTGGTGGCGCTGGGCACGATCGGCGACATTTCACCCCTTGTTGATGAAAACAGGATCTTTACGAAGATCGGCCTGGAGCTGATCTCGGAAGGCACCCGGCCGGGTGTGCGTGCTCTGAAAGAGGTTTGCGGCATCGAATGCCAGGCTGTGGATGCGGGCAAGGCCTCCTTTACACTGTTGCCGAGGATTAATGCCGCCGGCCGGATTGCTTCGCCCGATGACGCGGTCCAATTGCTGATGACGGACGATATAAACGAGGCCCGAGTTTTAGCCAGGAAGCTCGATGAGTATAACCGTCGCCGGCAGGCTTTGGAAAAGACGATCTTTCAGGATATCGTAAAAGAGGTGGAGGGCCGCAGCCACCCCGATGGCATCAGCTCGCTGGTCTTTGCCTCTCCTGACTGGCATCCCGGCGTCATCGGCATTGTGGCTTCGCGGCTGGTGGATCGGTTCTGCCGTCCCGTGATCTTAATCAGCCTCAAGGACGGCATCGGCAAGGGATCCGGCCGGAGTATTGCCGATTTCAATATTTACCAGGGGTTGAAGAAATGCGAATCCCTCTTGCTCGCTTATGGGGGGCATCAATTTGCGGCGGGAATCTCTATCAGCGAAGGGGCGATCGGGGAGTTTGCGAACCTCCTCGACGGGGTCATCCGGCAAGAAGCGGATATCTCGACATTCATTTCCCAAACCAAGATTGACGTGCAGTGCAAATTAAAGGACATCAATCACGAACTCCTGGCGCAGATAGATATGCTGGCACCCTTTGGCAGCAAGAATCCGGAACCGGTCATGTGCGTACGAAATGTCAAAGTTACGTCGCCCTCGGTGGTAGGGAATAATCATTTGCGGATCAAGGTCAACGAAGACGGCGTCTCCTGGAATTCTATCTGGTTCAGCAAGGGGCAATTCCGCAATGCCCTGGCGGGCATGCCGCTGGATATCGTTTTTACACCGCAGATCAACGATTGGAACGGTTCCAGCGATATTCAACTAAAAATGAAGGATATCGCTCATCCTTCGACTTCATAAAAAAACAGGAGCTGGTCAATGAAAAGAATCATTATCGGGATTACGGGTGCATCAGGAGTCATCTATGGTGCGAGGATGTTGGAGACTCTGTATAAACAGAAAGTGGAAACCCATCTCATTATTTCCACTTCCGGCGTCAGAAATTTGGAAATCGAATCGGATTACAGGATCGATGATTTAAAGGCGATGGCTTCCTATGTACATGATTTCGATGATGTCAGCGCTTCCGTGGCCAGCGGTTCCTATCATGTGGACGGTATGATTGTCGCCCCCTGTTCCATCAAAACTCTGTCGGCTATCGCGAATTCCTATAACGAAAATCTTCTGGTCAGAGCCGCCGACGTTAATTTGAAAGAACGCCGGAAGCTGGTGCTGATTGTCCGGGAAACGCCGTTGCACGAGGGGCACCTCGATCTCATGATGAAGGTAACCAGAATGGGGGGCGTCATCATGCCGCCTGTCCCGGCTTTCTACCACATGCCGAAAACTATCGATGACATCGTCAATCAGACGGTGGGTAAGGCCCTTGATCACTTTGGCATCGAGGCCCATTTGTTTAACCGCTGGGGCAACGCTCAAGAAGAATGACTAACCAGCCGAATCACAAAAAAGATCTCCACATTCAGGCCTGCCTCGACCAGCGGGTGGAATCATCCCTTACCAATGGTTTTGAGCGGATAAAGTTGTCCGGCGGCTGGCCGGATTTTTCCTTCTACGAGATGGACCTGAAGTGCCGATTTTTGGGAAAAACCCTGGAGTTGCCTTTGATGGTCTCACCGCTGACCGGCGGCGGGACCTTGTCGCGCCGGATAAATCGGCGGTTGGCGAAGGCGGCCGAGACCCTGGGGCTCGCCATGGCCGTGGGTTCGCAAAAACTCATGCTGGACAAACTCGCCTCGCCGGACTCTTATCTTCTAAGGGACATTGCCCCGACCATGCCTCTCCTGGCCAATATCGGTCTCGTGCATGTAACGCGGGGGAAAGACTATCTATTGCGTGCCGTGGAATCGATCGGGGCCGATGGTCTCATCCTCTATGTCAATCCCATCCAGGAAGTTCTCCAAGAGGGAGGGGAAAAGGATTTTAGCGGCCTCCTGCCCAAACTGGAAGAAATTACAGCCGATTTTCCCTATCCTGTGCTTCTGAAAGAGGTCGGGGCTGGCATACCGGAACCGCTGATGCAGTGGATAGCCCGTCAGCGGGGAATCGTGGGCCTGGATGTCGCCGGTCTGGGCGGGACAAACTGGGCCCGGATCGAAGGTCTGATGTCGCATTGCGATTATGCCATCTATGAGAGCCTGGGCACCCCGACGGCGGAGGCCGTCATCGCGGCCAAGAGGCATCTGCGGGTCGATCAGCAGCTGATTGCCTCGGGCGGCATCAGGAATGGCCTGGACATGGCCAAGGCCCTCGCCTTGGGCGCCGATCTTGTTTCTCTGGGGCTGCCCTTTTTACAGTGGGCCTCCCAATCCTTGGAAGCCATCACCGCAGGCGTTGCGGCCCTGAAAAAAGAATTACAGGTGGCGATGTGGTATACGGGTTCACGGGAGTTGCACGCCTTGCGCGGCAAATATCATGGCTAATGTATTTGAAGAGATAAGCGATATTTTGCAGAAAGGCCAGCCTGTGGCGCTGGCCCGGATCATCCGCCAGGCAGGCTCGGCCCCCCGGGCAGCGGGCACCAGTTGCCTTGTGCTGGCGGACGGCACCATCAGAGGCACCATCGGCGGCGGCCGACTGGAATATGAGGTCGTCACCCGGGCTAAGCAAGGTTTTGCGGACAGACGTTCCTTCCTGCACCATGTGGAAATGACCGGCCTGGAGGTAGCCCAGGCGGAACAGATGATCTGCGGCGGTCAGGTGGATGTTTACATAGAGTATCTGGCGCCTACGGAGGGAGAAACCGCCGCCCTTTTTCAGCAGGTGAGCGAGGCGGTCCGTACCGGACGGCGCGGGGTGCTGGTGACGCTGGTTGCGGAAGGGATGGCTGACGACAACGCCGGCCGCCATGTTTTCCTGGGACCCGCTGGTCAGACCAGCGGCGCCATCAGCGGCTTGGCACTTGAGGAAAAGGAGAGCCGCCGCTGGCTCGCCATGCAGGAGGCTGCCCTCCTGGAAGGGGAGGGCAGGGCAACACTGTTTATTGAACCTTTGGAACCGCAGGATGTGCTGTATCTCTTCGGCGCCGGGCACATCAGCTCCTGCCTCGCCCCCCTGGCAAAAATGATCGGCTTTCGTGTGCTGGTTCTGGATGATCGGGCGGAATTCTGCAACCGCGAGCGGTTTCCCCTAGCCGATGAGTTGCTGGTTGCACCCTTTGCCGAGGTCTTGGACCGGCTTGTCCTGACGCCTTCCTCATACCTCGCGATCCTGACCCGGGGCCACGTCTTCGACCACGCGGTACTCCGGGCCGCCCTGAAATATGATCCCGCCTACATCGGGATGATCGGCAGTAAACGCAAGATTTCCCTGATCTTTGCGTCCCTCCTGGCCGAAGGGGTGACCGAGGAAAGATTACAGCAGGTCCACGCGCCTATCGGTCTGAAAATAGGCGCCCAATCTCCCGAAGAGATCGCCATCTGCATCACCGCCGAACTCATCCAGGCGAGGAGTAATCACCGTACAGCCACCATTTCCCCTAAGTCTTAAAGCAATCCCTTGGCCTGAGACCTTTGAAAAACACACAGAGACCTTTGCTCAATGCCCTATTTGTCATTGCGAGAAGGCCGGAGGCCGACGAAGCAATCTCATAAGACATGAGATTGCCACGGGCTTTGCCCTCGCAACGACCTTTCAGGTTGGATTGCCACGGCGTCCGAGGGACGCCTCGCAATGACAGCATGAGTTTTTTACATTAATAACCCCGATGCGAAGCACTGGGATCGCCTCATCGCAATGACGGGCTTTGCGGCTTTTTACGAGTTCATCTTTTTCAGTGCCGCCAGGATTTTGTCCGGCGTGATGGGCAAGTCATGTATCCGGACGCCGATGGCGTTGGCGATGGCGTTGGCAATCGCCGGTGCCGTAGGTACGGACGCCGGTTCGCCGATTGATTTAGCGCCGAAAGGACCGGGAGCAAAGTATGGCTCCACCAGATGGGCCGTAATCGGCACCATGTCGAGGGTCGTGGGAATCTTATAGCTCAGGAAAGAGGGGTTCGTGGTCTCACCCTTTTCGCGGATCAGATCCTCGTAGAAGGTGAAGCCCAGTCCAAAGCTCAGGCTCCCGGCAATCTGCTCGAGGCAGCTCTTTGGGTTGATCGCCGTACCCGTATCGTGGGCCGCCACGATGCGTAAGACCGTCACCTGACCGGTCTGGGGGTCTACCTCTACCTCAGCTCCCTGGGCGCAGTACATCCAGTATACGCAATTAAAGGTGAAGTATTCTCCCTCGGGTGCCAAGCCTTCGGGGAAATAGAAGCCCCGTCCCAGAACGCTGCCGCTGGCGCCATAGCGCTTCCGCAGTACCTGAGCGATCGGGGTTGCCGTCTCGGGCCTTCCCAGAACCTGGACCTGCCCGTCCCTGATGGTCAGTTCTTCCAGGGGGGCCTGCATCTGGCCGCTGGCCATCTGGAGGAGCTGGTCCCTGGCGTCCCGGGCCGCCAGCTTGACGGCGTTGCCCATGTGAAAGGTGGAGCGGCTGGAGGTTGTCGACTCGTCGAAGGGGGTGAAGGCCGTATCCGGCGCCGCCTTGGAGACGCTGGCCAGCGGCACCCCCAACTCCTCGGCAGCGATCTGGCAGAGGGTGGTCTCCGAACCCTGGCCCACCTCGTGGGTGCTGCTGATCAAATCCACCGTTCCATCTTCGTTTACCTTCAGGAAGGCGGCCGAGGCGAAGGGCGTCTTGATAAACCGCTCGCCGAAGGCAATGCCCCGGCCGCGGTAGGGCGCGGTGGACGGCTTCTCCCATTCCATGACCTCGGCTACCTTGCTCAGACAGGCCTTGAGGGTGACGTCGTGGAGCACCTGGCCGCCCGTGTGGACCGAGCCCTCGTCATAGGCGTTCTTGAGCCTGATCTGCACCGGGTCCAAACCCAGCCGCTGGGCGATCATGTCCATCTGCGATTCGTAGGCCCAGGCGGTCTGGGGACCGCTGTAGCCCCGCAGGGCGCCGGCCACCTGATTGTTGGTGTAGACACAGTAGCTGTCGATGCTGACATGGGGTATATCGTAGACGCCGGCCGAGGAGGCGCCGCCCATCCGGGAAACCGTGGGACCCTTTTCCGCATAGGCGCCCGTATCCCAGAGGCAGGTGGTCTTCCGGGCGACAATGGCGCCGTCCTTCTTGACGCCCGTCTTCAACGTGATGACGGTGGGATGACGGACCACGGTGGAGCAGAACTCCTCTTCCCGGGTATAGACCACCCGGATCGGTCGTCCCCGGAGATTCCAGGCCAGGGCAATGGCCGGTGCCTCCGCCTTCAGTCCTCCCTTGCCGCCGAAGTTTCCCCCGATGTAAGCGGCGCCCACCACCCGGACATGGTTCAGGGGGAGTTTCAGGGCCACGGCGATCTCCCGTCGGGCCCGGTAAGGCGAATCGTTGTTGCCCCAGAGGGTCACTTTCCCCTCGGGGGTGACCATACAGACGGCCGCATGGGGCTCCAGGGTGGCATGCTGTGTCATCTGCGTGGTAAAGGTATCTTCGTAGATGTAGTCGGCTTCCCGGAAGCCCTGCTCGATGTCTCCCTTGTGCACCTGGGTGAAGTTGCAGATGTTCGTGCCGGGCTGGGGGTTGATGACAGGGGGATGGTAGTATTCCCCCAACCTCTCGTGGAGGAGGGGCGCCCCGGGCTGCATCGCTTCGGCGGGGGCGAAGACGGCCGGCAGCTCTTCGTATTCTACAACGATGAGATCCAGGGCCGCTTCGGCGGTCTCTTCATCCACGGCCGCCACAGCCGCTACGGCCTCGCCCCGGTAACGGACCTTTCCCTGGGCCAGGAAAGGCTCGTCATGGAGCGATTCACCGTGAAGGTAGGATTGCATATCCGCGCCGGTGATGACCGCCATGACGCCGGCCAGCTCCTTGGCGCGGCGCGTGTCGATGCTCACGATGCGGGCGTGGGGATACTTGCTCCGCAATACCTTGCCGTGGAGCATGCCGGCAAACTTCATGTCTACGATATAAGTGGCCGTGCCCCGGACCTTGTCACGGGCATCGAGCCTGGTCACGGATTTGCCGACTGCCGTATATTCCCTCTTCATGTCCACACCTCCCTTTTAACCACAGAGATCGCAGAGAACATCCTGAATGTCAGAAACAATTTAAAGAAACCAAACCCACGCAAAGCGCACAGAGGTCTTCTCTGTGTGCTCTGTGGTTTCAAGTGGCAATCTTCTTGTCGCGGGCCAGCCGTTCGGCCGCCGCCATGACCGCCTTGACGATGCTGTAGTAGCCCGTGCAACGGCAGAGATTTCCCGCCAGGGCCTCCTTGACTTCCTCTTCCGTAGGCTGGGGTGTTTCATCCAGCAGGGCCTTGGCTGCCATAATCATCCCCGGGGTGCAGTAGCCGCACTGGATGGCGCCATGTTCGACAAAGGCTTCCTGGAGCGGGTGCAATTCCGGTCCCTGGGCCAGGCCCTCGACGGTCAGAACTTCCCGGCCGTCGGCCTCGACGGCCAATACGAGGCAGGAATTGACTGCCTTGCCGTTCAGAAGGACGGTGCAGGCGCCGCAATCCCCTGTTTCGCATCCCGATTTGGTCCCCATCAGTTCCAGGTCTTGCCTGAGGAAATCCAGCAGCGTGCGGTGCTCCGGGACCTCCACTCGGTGTCGTTGCCCGTTTACGGTGACTTTTATCTGTTTTCTCATGGCCTGCCTCCTGCCTGGCTCGCCTGAAGGACGGCCTCTTTCAGTGCCTCTTCGACCAGGACCCTGGTCATCTCCCGGCGGTAATCGGCCCGGGTGCGGGGCTGGGTTTCGCCGGCCGCGATGCCGGCTGCTTCTGCGAAAAGGCCGTTGCCGAGCTGCTTGCCTTTCAGGAACTCCTCGGCACGCGGTGCCCGCATGGGGGTGGGGGCCACGGACCCCAGGCCGATGCGCACCTCCCTGAGCACGTTGCCCTTTTCCACCGTCACCACGGCGGCCGCTCCCGCCAGGGTCTCGTCAATGGCCGTGAGCTTCGGCCGCCAGCGGTAACTCCCCCCGCTGCCGGGAGGCAAGGCCGGTATCCGAATCTCCGTGACCACGTCCGTGGGCGCAAGGACGGTCCGGAAGGGTCCTCGGAAAAAAGCTGCCAAGGGGATGGTCCGTTCGCCTCCGGGACTGGCTACCCGCACCTGGGCGTCCAGGGCCAGGAGGGAGGGAGCCATGTCTCCCGAAGGAGAGGCGGTGCAGATGCTGCCGGCGAGCGTGGCCCGGGTGCGCACCTGGGGATGGCCCACGGCCTTGGCCGCCTGCACCAGCATGGGAAGCCGGGCCTGGAGGATAGGATCCTTGAGGATGACCTGCAGGGTGGTAAGATTTCCCGCCTTCAGGCCGTCAGGGTCCCAGAACAGGGTGTCGAGGGAGGGGATGCCTTTTAGGTCGATGACATACTTGGGGTGTTTGGCGCCCGTCTTCATGAATACCAGGAGGTCGGTACCTCCTGCCAGGAGGCTCGCCTGCTCCTGATAGTTCTGGAGGAGCGATACCACTTCCGCCACCGTTTGTGGCTTGAAGTAGTCAAAGGTGCGGAGTTTTCTTACCATAAAGCCCTCCTACTGATAGGTCTGGTGGTGGATAAGAACGCACGTTGGGGAGAACAATTTTGTGGAAGTCTATGAAAACAATGTCCCGGTGTCAAGGAAATATTATCGGTAGTTTGCGCACCCGCTGGCCGGTCACGGCGAAAAGGGCGTTCGCAACAGCCGGCGCGACAGGGGGCAGAGGCGGCTCGCCGATGCCTCCGAGGGGCTCATGGCTGTTCACGATGTGCACTGCCACCTTGGGCATTTCCTCGATGGTAAGTATTGGATAGGCATCGAAGTTGCCCTGCTCCGTGCGGCCCTTGGCGAATGTGATCTCGCCTTTCAAAACCGCCGTGAGGGCCAGGGCCACAGCGCCTTCCACCTGCGCCTCAAGTGTATTCGGAGCCACCGCCAGGCCGCAATCTACGGCCACGTCGATCTTATGTACCCGGAGGCGGCCTTTCTCCAGAGACACTTCGGCGATCTCCGCCGCATAGGAGCCGAAGCAGAAGGAGCAGGCCACGCCCCGGCCGTGCCCCGGGGGCAGCTTTTGCCGCCATCCCGATTTTTCCGCGACTGTTTCGACCAGTTTTTTCATCCGGGGGGTTTTATCCAGCATCTCCAGACGGAAGGCGACGGGGTCTTTCTTGGCGAGGGCGGCCAACTCGTCGAGGAAAGACTCCACCACAAAGACGTTTTGGGAGGCGTAGACCGACCGCCAGGCGCCGATGGGCACGGCCGTGTTGGCCATGACGTAGTCCACCAGGAGATGGGGGATGGCATAGGGCATGTCTATGGCGCAGTTCAGGGCGCTTTTGTCCAGTCCGCCGATAATCCGCCCCGGTTCGCGCTGCCCCGTGATGGAAGGCGCCACGACGCGGTGTTTCCAGGCGAGCAGTTTCCCGCTCTTGTCGACGGCCCCGCTCAAGACGTGCTGGCTGGCAGGGCGGTAAAGATCGTGCTGCATATCATCCTCCCGGGTCCAGAACAGCTTCACGGGTGCGCCCGCCGCTTGCGAGATTTTGACCGCCTCCTCGACAAAGTCATTGACCAGTCTTCGTCCGAACCCGCCGCCAAGCAGGGTTAGATGCACGGTTACCTTTTCTTTAGGTATCTTCAGGATATTGGCGGCGCTCGTTTGGGCCGCCTGCGGGTTCTGCGAACCTACCCAGATTTCACAACTGCCGGCCTTGACATCGGCCAGGCAGTTCATCGGTTCCAGCGGGGAATGAGAGATGAAAGGCATTTCATAGAGGGCGTCTATTTTGTTGAAGCTTTCCGCAAAAGCCTTCTCGCAGTCGCCCTCTTTTTGTCCCACAGCGCCTTGTTGCTTGGCCCGCTCGGCAAAGAGGCGGTGGAGGGAAGCGCTGCTCAGTGTCGCAGCAGGGCCTTCGTCCCACTTTACCTCCAGGGCCTCCCGGCCCTTGAGTGCGGCCCAGGTGGAGTCGGCCAGCACGGCAATGCCGCGGTCGATGGCCACCACCTTTTTCACACCCGGTACTGCCTCAGCCTTGGCTGCCGCGAAGCTTGCCGCCTTGCCGCCGAAGACCGGGCACCGGGCCAGGGTGGCGTAGAGCATCCCCGGCACTTTCAGGTCGCCGGCAAAGATCGCCCGGCCCGAGGACCGGTCCGGTGTCGTCAGTTGCGGCACCCACGTGCCGACGATCTTGAAGTTCCCGGGGGATTTGAGCGGCGGTTTCTCCGGTACCGGCAGCTTGGCGGCGGCCACGGCGAGTTCTCCGAAGGCAAGCGCTTTGCCCGTGGGTTTGTGGAAGATTTTTCCTTTTTCGGCATAGCATGTTGTACGGTTGACCCCCCATTTAGCTGCGGCGGCGGAGATGAGCATTTCGCGCGCCGTGGCGCCGGCGAGGCGCAGTTTTTCCCAGGAGGTGCGCACGCCCGTGCTGCCGCCCGTGGACTGGCTGCCGTAGCGGTCGGGATGGGTCGGGGCCTGTTCCACCTTGATCGCCTGCCAGTCCGCCTCCAATTCCTCCGCCACGATCATGGGGAAGTAGGTGTGTGGCCCCTGTCCCATTTCCGACTTGGCAACGGTGATCGTCACTGTGCCGCTGGGGTCTATCCGCAGCCACACATTGGGGACAAAGGAGGCGGGCTGCGGTTCGGCAAAGAGGCCCTTCGACTGCGGCGGCAGGTAAAAGCCGAGCACGAGTCCGGCACCGGCCGTGGAGACGATTTTCACAAAGTCACGTCTGTTTATGCCTGTTCTCTTCATCGGCCACCTCCCTTGCGGGCCGCGAGGTGAATCGCCTTGCGGACGCGGTTATAAGTTCCACAGCGGCAAAGGTTGCCGCTCAGGCCGGCGTTGATGTCGCCATCGGTCACTTGCTTTTTCTGCTTCAGGAGCGCCGCCGCCGACATGATCATGCCGGGCTGGCAGTACCCGCACTGCGGCACATCCACCTCGGTCCAAGCCTCTTGCAGGGGATGGTCAAGGGGAAGACCTTCGATCGTTGTTACCGACTTGCCGGCACAGGAGGCGATCGGCGTGACGCAGGACCGAACAGCCTGGCCGTCCAAGTGGACGGTGCAGGCGCCGCAGGCGCCAACCCCGCAGCCATACTTCGTACCGGTAAGCGCTAGCGTGTCCCGGAGCACCCAGAGCAGGGGCGTCTCGGGGTGGACATCCAGGGATTTCTTTTGCCCGTTAACGGTCAGGTTGATCAAGGCCATAACAAGTTCTCCTTTCCCTTTATTGACAAGTTCGTAAAAAGTCCCTCTTGGCTGTCATTGAAAAGCCGTAGCCGCGAGTGAAGCGTGGCGGGTAGCGAAGCAATCTCACGATCGTAACCTGTTGGTATCACGAGATTGCTTCGTAACTGCGTTCCTCGCAATGACGGGCTTTCTGACATTTTACGAGACGTTTTACGTTTTAGGTTTTACGTTTTAAGTAGCTTAATAGATAGGATATCCTAACAGTTTAACAGGTAAAAAGTAACAAAAATTTGATGAAGGGGACAAAAAATCCTGCTTGCAATGACACCCCTAATCCTCTATGAAACATAACAAAATCATTGAGAGATTCTGCATGAGCTTTTCGGTATTTCTATACACCTTCGGCATTATCTTCCTGGCGGAACTGGGCGACAAGACTCAATTGACGGCCCTGGCTTTGGCCGCCAGATATCCCTGGAAAAAAGTCTTCCTGGGACTGGCCCTGGCGTTTGCCCTGCTCAACCTGGCGGCAGTGTTCATCGGTAAGTTGCTCTTTACCTTTGTCCCCCTTTTCTGGATCAAGCTGGCCTCGGGAGGCCTCTTCATTTTCTTCGGCCTGGCGGCCCTCTGGGCCGAGGGTGACGCAGGGCCGGAAGAAGGCACGCCGGCAAGGGGCGCCGGGATGCGGGGGCCCTTTCTCACGGCCTTTCTCCTGATCCTCCTGGCGGAACTGGGCGACAAGACCCAGCTGGTCACCGCGAGTCTCGCGGCTCGGCACGACGCACCCTTCGCTGTCTTCTCCGGCGCCACCCTTGCCCTCTGGTCGGTCTCTCTCCTGGGGATGTTTTTCGGCCGCCAGCTTACCCGCCTGATACCGCCTCCCTACATCCGGAAGGGGGCCGGCTGGCTCTTCCTGGCCTTTGGCGCAGTTATCCTGGGCCAGGCTTACTTAGGTAAGGGATAAAAAGGAGGCGCGGTCCATGGTCAAAGCAGCCCGTGAATTTCAGGTTTTTGCCAAACCCCTGGGCGCCATTTGCAACCTGGACTGTCACTACTGTTACTATCGGAAGAAGGAATCACTCTATCCCGAGGCTACATCGTTTCGCATGTCCGATGCCGTTCTGGAAGAGTACATCGCCCAACACCTCGCGGCCTCTCCGGCAGCCACGGTCTACTTCTCCTGGCATGGCGGGGAACCGACGCTCTTGGGTCTGGATTACTTTCACAAAATCTTGGAGTTGCAGCGCAAATATCAAATCCCCGGGCAGTCTATCCGCAATGGCCTGCAGACGAACGGCACTCTACTCGATGAGGACTGGTGCCGTTTTTTCAAGGCCGAGGGATTTGCCGTGGGCATCAGTCTTGATGGCCCCAAGGAATTTCATGACCGGTACCGGGTCACCAGGGGGCAGGAACCCACTTTCGAGAAGGCGATGCGCGGCTATAAACTCCTGCGGCGCTATGGCATCCCCGGCGATGTGCTCTGTGTGGTAAATGCCGAGAATGTCCTCCACCCCACCCGGGTCTACCGGTTCTTCAAAGAGATCAAAGCCCCCTACCTGGGGCTCCTGCCCCTGGTGGAACCTCAACCGGAACAGGCCGGCGGCGTAAGTGACCGCACTGTGCCGGCCGAGGCCTTCGGTGCTTTTCTCTGCACCCTCTTCGACGAGTGGTTGAGCCGGGATGTGGGACGTGTCAAGGTGCAGTTTTTCGAGGAAGTGGCGGGCCTGGCCTTGGGACAGGAGCCGTCGCTTTGCATCTTTCAGGAGACTTGCGGCAATGTTCCCGTCATCGAGCACAACGGGGACTTCTACGCCTGCGATCACTTTGTGGATGAGGCCCATCGCCGGGGCAATATTCAGGAGACGCCCTTTGTGGAGCTTCTCGAGAGTCCGGCCCAGAGGGCCTTCGGGGAAAGCAAGCGGCAGGACCTGCCCGGCTATTGCCGGGCCTGCGAGGTCCGGGGGATGTGCAACGGCGGGTGTCCGAAGGATCGCCTCATCTCCACGCCCGAGGGGGAAAGAGGGCTGAACTACCTCTGCGCCGGCTATAAACGCTTTTTCACCCATTGCCGGCCATTCGTCGCCGAGCTTGCCGCCCTGTGGCGCCGGCAAGCCCCTGCCGGGCAGGAGCGGCCGGCGCCGGACCAGCCTGCCTCCGCCCCTGCCCCTATCGGCCGCAATGCCCCCTGCCCCTGCGGCAGCGGCCGGAAGTACAAAAAATGCTGTCTGGGGAAGTGATGCGTCAGCCCTTCAGCTTTTCCTTGAAGAAAGCGATGGTCCGCGTCCAGGCCAGCTGGGCCGCTTCCTTGTTATAGCGCTCCTTGTTGGCGTCGTTGTTGAAGGCATGTTTCGCCCCTTCATACATGTAGAGCTTGTAATCTACCGAGGCCTTCTTCAGGGCCGCTTCATAGGCCGCGATGCCCTTGTTGATCCCTTCGTCATCACCGGCATAATGGAGGAGCAGGGGTATTTTGATCTTCGGGACGTCGGCGGCGGCCGGCTGCCGGCCGTAGTAGGGAACCGCGGCCGTCAAATCGGGAGAGTTGACGGCCAACTGGTTGGCCATGGCCCCTCCCCAGCAGAAGCCTACGACGCCCACCTTGCCGGTAGACTGGGGATGGGTCTTCAAGAACTTGACAGCGGCGAGGTAATTTTTTAAGTTCGTCGGCCCGTCCAGTTTGCCGATCAGCGCTACGGCTTGCTTTTCATCGGCAGGAGTTCCCCCGAGAGGTGTTAAGGCGTCCGGGGCCAGGGCCAGAAATCCCTCCAAAGCGAGGCGCCGGGCCACGTCTTCGATGTGGGGATGAAGCCCCTTGTTTTCGTGGACCACGAGGACGGCAGGCAGCTTCTCCTTGCCCTTGGGCCGGGCCAGGTAGGCGCGCATATCACCGGCGGCGCCAGGGTATTGGATATGGCTTACATTGAGGCGATTGTCGTTCTCGGGGACCACTGCGGCCTGGGCATAATTGTTTTCCAGTAAAGGCAACAGGGCGGCCGCGGCCGCGGCGCTTCCGGTGAGGATGGATAATCTTTTGAGAAATTCGCGACGGTCCAGTGAGTCATGCTGGTATTGATCGTAGAGGTCAATAAATTTTTTTTCCATGATCCCTTCCCCTTTCTGCACTAAAATTAGTTTTTAATAGAAAACCTCCTGACAGTTCTTGGCAATGCTACAAAAAATCACACATCTTGTCATTGCGAGGAACATGTTCGTTATGCTCCGTGTAAGCTCCGTAGCGAAGCAATCCCGAGCGGTGAGAGATTGCCACGGCGTCCGAGGGACGCCTCGCAATGACAGCATGAGTTTCTTACATTAGTAACGCCGTTGCGGAGCACTGGCGTCAGATGCTTGCAATGACAACGAAGATTCTAGGGAAAGAGGCGTTGAATGTCAACTTTTAAAGTTTGCTGAACTCTTTAAAAGTTGAAAATTGACCCCCAACGTCATGCCGGCGAAAGCCGGCATCCAGGAATAGCAGGTAAGTGCGAAAGCACTGGACCCCGGCTTTCGCCGGGGTGACGACTTCTTACGAAGCTGTCAAATTTTTTCGGCTGCGGCCAGGATGGCTTCTTCGATTTTTTTATAGCCCGTGCAGCGGCAGAGGTTGCCGGCGATCGCGGTGCGCACATCTTCCCTTGAGGGGGCGGGGGTTACATCCAGGAGGGCCTTGGCGGACAACAGCCAGCCCGGTGTACAGAAACCGCATTGCACGGCGTGGTGCTCAAGGGCCGACTTTTGCAGGGGGTGCAGCTCGCCGTTGGGCGCCAAGCCTTCGATGGTTGTGATGGCCCGGTTGTGACAGCGTATCGCCAGGGTCATACAGCTGAGGATCGGCTCTCCGTCCATGAGGACCGTACAGGCGCCGCAAGCGCCGACATCACAGCCTTTTTTTGTCCCAGTGAGGTCGAGTCTGTCCCGCAAGACGTCGAGCAGCGTTTCTTGGGGGTTGACCGCTAATTCACAGGCTTCACCATTTACTTTCAGTAAGATTGTCTTCATGCTTTGTTTCCCTTTCCTGAGGCCATGGCCAGGGCCTGCTCTATCCCCTGCCGCACATAGACACCCACCATCTCCCGGCGGTAGCGCGGGGAATAGCCGGAGGTATTGGCGACGGGATGCGCCTTGCCGTGTGCGGCCTGGACCATGATTTCTATCTGCTGTTCCAGGGTCTTCGCCTCCTCAATTTCCTTGGGCCGCGTGATCAGGAGCGGCGCTTTGTCCACAGCCGTCAGGGCTACCAGGCTGTTCTTCAGGAGGCCCGTCCGGCGGTGCAAAGAGATAGCCACGGCCACGCCCAGCAAGGGATAGTCGATGCTTTTGCGCATCCGCATTTTCAGATAGACGCCGCCGCCGGGGGAGGGGGGCGGCGGTACGTTAATCGTCTTCAAAATTTGTCCCGGTTTTAAGATATAGGGGGACTCCCCCCGCCCGGAATAGATCTCCTGCAGGGGCAAGGTTTTCTCCCCCTTTCGGTCGGCAATGGTTACCGTGGCTTGCAGCACCAGGAGTGCCGGGGCCATGTCGCCGGAATAGGTGGCCCAGCAAACCTTGCTGCCCGTAACGACATGGCACTTTTTCCCCTCCAGCTTGAAACAGGGATCCAAGCCCAGTCTGGACATGGGTGGCAGGTTGTAATAGAGGCAGCAGGTGTCCTGGCAGAGATTGCCGCCCAGGGTGCCCATGGCCTGGAGCTGAACACTGCCCACCGTCAGGGCGGTCTGGGCTAAAAGCGGATAGGCTTTGCGAACCGCTTCCTGGGCTGCCAACTGGCGCAGGGTAACCAGGGCGCCGATCGTCAGCCCCTGCTGCGCGGAATAGGTCAGCTGCCGGAGTTCGGCAAGGGAGCCGATATCAAGCAGCATCCCCGGTTTTTTCAGACCGTTCTTGAGGGCTTGCAGGAGATCTGTGCCGCCGGCGATGATGAGGGCCTGGCGTCCTTCTCGGGCGGAAATCTTACAGGCCTCGCCCAGGGATTCAGGCGCCTGATAGTCGAATTTAGGAAGTTTCATCTATCCTCCAACTGCTTCAAGGCGAAGAGTATTTTTTCCGGAGTAATGGGCAGGTCATGGATCCGTACGCCGACGGCATCGAAGATGGCGTTGGCCAGGGCCGGAGGCAAGGGCACGTTGGTTGTTTCTCCCATGCCCTTGGCGCCGTGGGGACCTTCCCGGTGGGCGCATTCCACAATGATGGACTCGATTTCCGGCATCTCCAGGGCCGTGGGGAATTTATAATCCAAAAAAGAGGGATTGAGCAGATCCTGTCCCTTGAAGATAAATTTCTCATAAAGGGCAAATCCCAGACCTGTCGCCACCCCGCCCTCGATCTGGCCTTCGCAGTTGGCCGGGTGCAGGGCCTTGCCCGCATCGTGGGCCGCGTAGACCTTCAGGATGTTGACCTCGCCCGTTTGCCGGTTAACCTCCACTTCCACCCCATGGGCGCCGAGCAGCCAAAAGATCATGTGCGTGGAGAAGTATTCCACCGGAACTTCCAGCTGGGGATAATAAAACCCCCGGCCCAAGACGGTAGCGCTGTGGCCGTAATGTTTGCCCAGCACCTGGGCGATCGAAAGACTCTTGCCCTTCTTGCCCTGGACCGAGATCTGGCCGCCCCTGATCCACAGGTCGGCCGGCGGAGCCGCGAGCAGTTCCGCAGCCAACTTGAGGATCTGTTCCTTCGCATCGGCCGCGGCTATCTGCACGGCTTTGCCCATATGAAAACTGGAACGGCTGGAGGTGGTGGACGTATCGTAGGGGGTATAGGCGGTATCGGGGGCTAGTTTCTTCACCCAGGAGTAGGGCACGCCCACCTCGTCGGCCACGATCTGGCAAAGGATGGTGTCCGCGCCCTGGCCGACTTCCGTGGTACTGCTCAAGATATCCACGGTGCCATCCTCGTTGACCTTGACGAAGGCGGCGGAACCGAAGGGTGTCTTGACCGCCCTTTCCATACAGGCAATACCCCGGCCCTGATTCTTACCCAGCTTTTTCTTGCCCCATTTCATGCTGCGGCCGACCTTTTCCAGGCATTCCTGCAATCCTTCCGAAGAGATAACCTGCCCCGAGTTGTGGAAGTCGCCATCCCGGTAGACATGCCGGAGCCGGAACTCCAGGGGATCGAGGCCGAGTTGCCGGGCGATGTTGTCCGTGTGCGATTCGTAGGCCCAGGCCGCCTGGGGCCCGCCGTAGCCGCGAAAAGCGCCGGAGAGCTGCCTGTTGGTATATACGCAATAGGCGTCGATCTTGACATGGGGGATGTTGTAAGGCCCGGCGCTGGAGACGCCGCTGAAACGGCTGATCGTCGGTCCTTTTTCCGCGTAGGCCCCCGTGGCCAGATACATCTTCACTTCCCGGGCCGTGATGGTGCCGTCCTTCTTGACGCCCGTCTTCAGATAGACCACCGAGGGGTGCCGCACGATGGCCGAGGTGAATTCTTCCTCCCGGGTATACATGACCCGGATGGGCCTGTTCCTGATCTTCCAGGCCAGGGCGATGGCGCCGGCCTCGGCCTTCAGTCCGCCCTTGCCGCCGAAGTTGCCGCCGATATAGGCCGGACAGACAAGCCGCACATCGATCTGGGGGATCTTCAGCGCATCGGCAATTTCTTTGCGGGTGCGATAGGGAGAGTCGTTGTTCGCCCAGAGGGTCATTTTATTGTCTGTGTCGACGAGGCAAATGGCGCAGTGCGGTTCCATGGTGCAGTGCTGCTGCATGCCCGTGGTGAACCGGTCTTCAATAAGATAATCCGCTTCGGCAAAGCCTTTTTCCGGGTCGCCTTTTTGCATCTGGAAATGATTGCAGATATTCGTACCGGCAACAGGCTCGATCCCCGGCGCGTGCCGGTAGGAATCCAGCTGTTCGTGAATCAGGGGGGCGCCGGCTCGGGCCGCTTCTTCGGCATCGAAGATGGCCGGCAGTTCTTCATAGTGCACTTCGATCAGGGCCAGGGCCCTTTCTGCCGTTTCCTCGTCAATGGCGGCCACGGCGGCCACCCCTTCGCCTTTATAGCGCACCTTGTCGATGGCGAGAAAGCAATCATCCTTCAGCGATTCGCCATGGAGGAAGGGGATGTCCGCTCCCGTGACCACGCCCTTCACTCCCGGCAGTCTTTCCGCCTTAGACGTATCGATCTTCAGAATCCGGGCATGGGCGAAGGTGCTCCGCAGGACCTTACCGTAGAGCATGCCGCGCCACCGCATGTCGTCAATGAAGACCGCCTGCCCCGTGACCTTGCTCTTGGCGTCTAAACGACAAGGCGAGGTCCCCACTGACCCTTCTCCGGCCTGGGGGGAGGCCTTGATTCCATTTTCCTTTTTTCTAAACATCTTTCCACCTGCCGGCGAAATGGCCGACCCACTTGCCGAAGACCTCTCTGCGCAATTTTTCGCTGTTCAGCGAGGTCGCGGGAAACTCATCATACCAGGCATAGGGTTTGACGGCATAGATGATGCCGTGGGAATTGGTATAATCGTCCGTGGGTTTCCTGATGCGCGGGTCGAGCGGTCCGCTCCAGGCCTTCTTGATGATATCCATTTCCTTCGGATCGGATCGGGTGCAGATGGCCCACATGACATCCTCGATATCATAAGGATTGATGTCCTCGTCCACGACGACCACGTAGCGGCCCAGGTAGGCGCCGGCCCTGGTCTGGGAAGCGATATGTCCGGCCTCGGTCGCGTGCCCCGGATAGCTTTGCTTGACGGCGACGATGGTAAAGAGCCGGGACCCGCCGAAGGCCGGACAAAAGACGCCCGTGACGTTGGGGATGCCGGCCCGTTCGATCTCGTTGTAAACGAGGGCCGAACGCCAGATGCTGCGCCAGAATCCCTGATCGCTCGCCAATCCCTTGGAAGGCGGCGAACCGAGGAGAATGGGATTATTGCGGTAATAAAGAGTTTCCACTTTGATGAACGGTTCTTCCCGACCCTTGCTGGCATAGGTCCCGGTCCATTCGCCGAAGGGGCCTTCCTGTTTCAGTTTCCCGGGATAGGCGATCCCTTCCACGGCAATTTCCGCGTTCACCGGGATGGGAAGCTTGGTCACCCGTCCTTCGATGACCGGTACGGATTTGCCCCGGATTGCTCCCATGTAGTCGAGTTCGCCGATGCCCTGGGGTATTTCGCTGGCCGACAGGATGTAGGTGAGGGGATCGGAGCCAAAGACCATGACCACCGGGCAGGGTTCGTTTCTGGCGAAATAGGTATCGCGATGGATGCGGCTGTGCTTGCCCGGGGAGATGTAGAAACCCACATGGTGGCGATCATGGAGCTGCACCCGGTAGGTGCCCATATTCACCCAGCCCGTATCGGGGTCCCGGGTGATTACGCCCACGCCCGTACCGATGTACCGCCCGCCATCGAGCTCATGCCAGAGGGGCACGGGAAACTTTTCCAGGTCCACGTCGTCCCCTTTTTCGACATTTTCCGTGATGGGGCCCGCAGAGACAACCTGACAGGGGAAATTACCGGCCTGTTCCGCCCATGTTCCGGCCTTCACTTTGAGTTGTTCCACCGCTTCACGGATCGTCTGTGTGGCCGGCATCCCGAAGGTCGCATTGACGGTTCTGATGTTGGCCATGGAATTGGTCAGGATGCGAAAACCTTCCCGGTAGCCCTTGATCTTGTCAAAGAGCAGGGCCGGTCCCTGATTCTGCCCGTCAATCTGCACCATCGTGCCGATTTCCAGGTGTGGATCGGCGCCTTCGACGAAGGTCAACTCTCCCATCTCCTTGGCGAGTTCTAACCATTCCCGCAAATCATTGAATTTGATCATTATTCCTCCAGCGTCCACTTATTGCAAAATTTTGTGTGGCAAGTTTTACCGAATCTGACGGTTGCTTGAAAGGCCTCAGGGTGTCGCGATGTCTAGGAGTTGATAAAAGAAACGGGCAACCGTGATCGCTGCCCGTTTCTTCTGTCGTTTACTTTTTCTCTGGCACCAGCAAAATCTGCTTCTGCGGTGTTGCAGAGAAGTTCTTTAGGAGAAGGCCGTCATTGCGCGAAATCTATCTGCCAGGTCATTCAGATTTCTTTTCTTTCTTTTCTTTCTTCTCTCCGTCCTTCTTCTCTCCGCCCTTGTCGTCTTTCTTCGCGTCCTTCTTTTCGTCTTTCTTCGGTGCCTTGGCTGCGGCTTTGAAGAAGACATTCGCTTCGGCCAGGGGCTTGAACTCGCTCGTGGTGACGGTCAGCGTAAAGGCACCCGGGGATACCAGTTTGGCCTTGATGAACTCATCAACTTTCCAGGTGGTGAAGAAAACGCCGGATTTGTTGGCCTTCGTCTCGGGGCTGAGGGCGTAGCCGATATCCGTCTGCATGCCTTCCTTATCGGTGAAGAGGACGCGCAATTCCTGATCCGCCTCAAAACCCGTGCCCATGATGTCCACGTTCACGCTCTTGGCCAGTTCACTGATCTGCGGTTCAGCCTTTACCACGGGGGGCGGGCCCTTCTTCTTCGCTGCCTTCTTGGCGGGAGCTTTCTTTTCCGCTGCTGCCTTGTCCCCCCCCTTGGCTGCCTTCTCTTCCTTGACCCCTTTTTCTTCCGCGTTAGCCGTTACTGCCGTTAAAAGATCGTTACCTATAAAGCCCATCAATCCAACAACAAATAATACTGCGACCAACCCTTCCCTGAATCTCTTCATGAAAACCTCCTTTTTATTTGAATTTGGACTTCGTAATCGCCGGTAGTTATTGTCTCGACCCCTGAGCGCCCCTCCTTTGTACGGTAAGCTACAACCACAGGACATTTCTTGTCAAGAAGAAAATTATTTTTTTTGTAAAATCTTTTTCACTATTGGCTTGACCTTTATTGTTTTTTTTACGTATACTTCGTCCCTCTTTTTAGAGGAAGGCATCGCTTTGGCAAAGAGGAGGTTTGGAGGAACAATTTATGGCAAAAGATAACAATAGATTCCAGCTGTTTGGGGCAGGTATCTGCTTGATGCTGCTGCTTGCGGGCTGCAATGCTAAAATGGAAGAAAATCAGGTGACGGCAAAACCGGCGGTCGGTCAAGCGGCGGCGGCCCCGCCACAAGCCGCGACGGATATCCCGCTGCCCCTGGCGACGCCGGTGGCCGCCACGACAAAAAAGGTACCCGCGACCGCGGCCGTAGTGGAAGTAAACGGCAGCAAATTTACCCGGGCCCAGTTCGATGGGGAGATGAAAAAGAAGCTCAACTCGCTCCAGGAGCGCATGCCGGCGGAACGCCTGCAGCAGCTCCAGCCGGAGTTGAAGAAGCAGGTCATCGATGATTTCGTGGTCCGGACGCTTTTGTCCCAGGAGGTCAAGAGGTTGAAAATTACCGCCACGGAAGGGGAAGTGAAGGAACATATCGATCGGGTGAAATCCTCCCTGCCGCCGGGCGCTAATTTTGAGGACCTGTTGAAGAAAAACGAACTTACCCCCGAAAAATTCCGCGAGGAAATCACGTTGGGCGTGAAGGTCGACAAACTCGTTAAGACACAGCCGCTGGCCAAGAACAAACCGAGCGAGAAGGAGATCACCAAGTACTATCAGGATAATAAGGACAAATTCAAGTCTCCCGAGACGGTGCACGCCCGTCATCTCCTGATTTCCAAAAACGCCGGGGATGACGAGAAAGTCAAGGCGGAGAAGAAGCTGAAGGTCGAGGCCTTAAGAAAGCAACTGCTCGAGGGTGCGGATTTTGCCGAACTGGCGGCAAAAAATTCCGATTGTCCCAGCAAGAGCAACGGCGGGGATCTGGGTACGTTTCCCCGGGGCCAGATGGTCAAGCCCTTTGAAGATGCGGCCTTTACTCAGAAGCTACAAGCCATTGGCCCCATCGTGGAAACCGATTTCGGTTATCACATCATCCAGGTGCTGGAGCGCAGCGATGCCAAGGTGATTACGCTTGACAAAAAGATCAAGGAGGAGATCGGCCTCTTTCTGCAGCAACAGAAAAGGCAGGATGCTTTTACGGACCTGGTGAAGAAACTGAAGGCCAAGGCGACCATCATCGTTGCGGGGCAGTAAAAAAATCAGTTTTGCGTGTTGAGTGTTGGGTGTTGAGTGGAGGAAAATGCCCGTCATTGCGAGCATCTGATGCCAGTGCTCCGCAACGGCGTTACTGTAAGAAACTCATGCTGTCATTGCGGGCGTCCCTCGGACGCCGTGGCAATCTCTCATCGCTCGGGATTGCTTCGCTGACCGCCACGCTTCACTCGCGGCTACGGCTTTACAATGACAGCTAAAAGGGACTTTTTACGAGACCGTCGTTCTCAATTCAAAATCCATAATCCATAATCTATAATTGCGGTTGCGGGAAGGCGCCGCTTTTCACTTCCTCGACATATTGGCGGACTGATTTTTTCATCTCTTTGTTGAGGTTGTTGTATTTTTTGACAAACTTGGGGACAAACCTCTCAAACAAGCCCAGCATATCGTTTACCACCAGGACCTGTCCGTCACAGTCCGGACCGGCGCCGATCCCGATGGTCGGGATAGCCAGCGAGCGGGTAATGGCACCCGCCAAAGGTGCGGGGACACATTCCAGCACCAGGGCAAAGGCGCCGGCTGCTTCGATCATTTTGGCGTCTTCGATGATTTTTTGGGCTGAGGCGTCATCTTTTCCCTGGGTCTTGTAGCCGCCGAATTGATGTACGGACTGCGGTGTGAGGCCGAGGTGGGCTATGACCGGAATGCCCGCGGCAGTTATCTTGCCTATCAGGTCGACAACTTCCCGGCCCCCTTCCAATTTGACTCCCTGGGCGCCGGCTTCCTTCAAGAAACGGCCGGCGTTCTGCAACGCCTTCTCGGCGGACACTTGATAGGACATAAAGGGCATGTCGGCGATCAGCATGGCACGCTTCAGCCCGCGGGAGACCGCCTTGGTGTGGTGGAGCATATCCGCCATGGTTACCGGCAGGGTGCTGTCATAGCCGAGAATGACCATCCCGAGCGAATCGCCGACCAAGACAATGTCTATTCCTGCATCGTCGAGCACAAGGGCGGTGGCGTAATCATAAGCCGTGAGCATGGCGATTTTTTCGCCCTCTTTCTTCTTCTGCCGGATTACCGCGGTCGTGATTTTTTGTTCGGCCACCTCAAGCCCCTCCCTTCAACAAGGTCTTGATGGTTTGCGCCTTATCCTGGGACAGCGTTTTTTTGATGAGACCCAGATCCGCGGTTTTCATGCCCATTTCCCGATAGAGGGGCAGGATTTCCGGGAACCTTTCCTGCAGTGCTGAGAGGTGTTTTTCAATGGTTTTGGCATCGCCCCGGGACACGGGTCCGGTCAAGGCTGCCACGGAGCCCCTGGTTTCAATGTTTTTCACCGTGCCCAGGACAAGGGGCCAAAAGGCTTCGCGCGCCTCCGCGCCCTCCATGCCCAGGGAATGATACATTTCTTCGACGGTGTGCAGCAGCGTTGTCAGGTAATTAGAAGCCAGGCAAGCGGCGGCATGGTAAATCGGTTTATCCCGGTCCTCGACATAAAAGGGGTGTCCCTCGAGGTCCCGGACCATCTGCACCGCCCATTCCTTGATTTCCTCATCGGCCGTGATGGCGAAAGTGCTTCCCGGGATGCTGCTCATGGCCCCTTCCACATTGGCAAAGGACTGGAGGGGATGGATGCTCGCGACATGAGCCCCGGCCTCGCGGGCGGCAGAGAGGATTTCCAGGCCCCCGGCGCCGCTCATGTGGATGACCTTCTTTCCCGCGCTGATGGCGCCTTTCCGAGAAATTTCTTCACAGACCGAGGCGATGGCATCATCGTTGGTGGTGATCATGATACAGTCGGCACGGGAGGCAGCCTCGGCAAGATTTGTATAAGCTTTACCGCCCGTGTAACGCAGGCCCGGCTCGAGATTTTCCAGCGAGCGACCGGCCACGGCTACGATGGGATAACCGGCCAGGCGCAGCAGGCAGCCGATAGACGTGCCCACTTTTCCTAAACCAAGAATGGCGATCCGATCTTTCTTGTTTCCTTCAGGGTTCATTTTCATCTTCTCTTCCCCCAAAAAAAAACCTTCCGGGGATAGCGGAAGGTCAGTTGTAAAAATATTAAAATATATCCTGCTTTGCCTTCCGTCTCAGTCCGTAAGAACAGATCCAAGCGGTGTTATCTCTTTATCACACCCCCGGGGGGACGTCAACAGAAAATGTGTAAAAAAAATCTCCTGTACGAACCTTGTAATTGGGAGAGATGTTTTATATAAAGGAAGGGGCAGAGGCACAGAGGGGCAAAGGCACAAAGGGCTCTGCCCCTATGAACCTGATTATTTACGGGGTGCGAAAAAACAGATGAAATCTTTTGAGCTGATGATCTTCGATCTTGACGGGACCCTGGTTGATTCCGCTTCCGACCTGATCGCGGCCGTTAATTACACCCGCGGTGTTTTGGGCCTGACACCCATGGGCGCCAAAGAAATAATCGCTTTCGTCGGCGATGGCACGGATAAACTTGTGGAGCGCTTCGTAGGGCCGGAGTTGCAGCAGCGTCGCGCCGAGGCCCTGGACGTGTTTCTTGCTTATTACGAAGCCCATCTGCTCGATCATACGGCTCTTTATCCCGGTGTAGTCGAAATGCTCGAGCTCTTGCGGGACAGGAAGAAGATCATTATCACCAACAAGCGCTACCAGCTGGCCCGGCAACTCACCGACGGCCTGGGAATCACCGGTTATTTCACCGAGCTCATCGGGATGGGAAGCACTCCCTTCCGGAAGCCCGATGCCCGGATCATGCTGCCCCTGCTGGAACGCGATGGCCTGGCACCCGCCAAAGTGATCATCTTTGGTGATGGCGTAACAGATATCGGGCTTGCCAAGAATGCGGGCGCTAAATCCTGCGCCCTGCTGAACGGATTTACCTCCCGGGAGACCCTGCTTGCCCTTGATCCGGATTATTTCTGCGAAACCATTGGGGAAATCCCGGCCTTGTTTTGCTGAACTCTCCGGCAGAACGGAAAAAGGGGCCATCCATGCTCGCCAAGGTAAGAAAAACAATTGAGGATTACGGTCTGCTGGCCCGGAAAGACCGCGTAGTGGCGGCCCTTTCCGGGGGGGCTGATTCCGTGGCCCTGCTTAAGATCCTCATCGATCTGGCCGGAACATACGACCTTTTCCTGGTGGCTGCGCATCTGAATCACGGCCTCCGGGGGGATGAAGCGGACCGGGAAGAACTTTTTGCCGGCCGGCTCGCCCAAAGCCTGGGAGTGGCCTTTGTGAGCAGAAGAATCGCCTTTACCGCAAAGCGCAGCGGCCGATCCCTCGAGGAACTGTGTCGTGTGGAGCGTTACGCCTTCCTCACGGCGGTAGCCAAAGAATGGGGGGCCACCAAGATTGCCCTGGGGCACCATCTCCAGGACCAGGCGGAAACGGTCCTGATGAATTTTTTGCGGGGCAGCGGGACCGAAGGCCTGCGGGGCATGTTGCCCATCAGGGAGGAGGTGATCATCCGGCCCTTGCTGAGAGTCACCAGAAAAGAGATTCTCACCTTTCTTGCGCAACAGGGTCTTCCCTTCATACATGACAGCTCCAACGACCAGGACTGCTTTCTCCGCAACCGGATCAGGCATGACCTGATCCCCCATGTAAAGGAGGCCTTCAACCCGCAATTTGAGGAAAATCTGGCCCGTACGGCCGAGATTATGCGCCTCGAGGATCACTATCTGGAGCAAGTGGCGGCCCGATGGCTAAAGCAGTGGGGCCTTGGGCCTGAGAAACGGGAAAAGGTGGTCAGCCTCAAGGAATTGCTGGAGCTGCACGAAGCCATCCGGCACAGGATCATAAAAACGCTCCTGGTCTGGACGGCCCGGGATGGGAAGAGGATCGGCTATAAACATGTCCTGGCCGTGGCGGACTTGGCGAAAAACCCTCGCGGCAGTCGTTGTCTCGATCTCCCCGGCGGCATTGTCGTCTGTCGTGAATATGAGCGGTTATGTTTTTTGCGGACAAGGGACCCCGTCCCTGCCGCGGGACGGCAGGCAGGGGCGGTATCGCCGGACCCTCCTTTTTTTCATTATACCGTGGATATCCCCGGGCAGATCGCGGTGCCCGAGGCGGGCATGACCATAAGCTTCCAGTTGCTGGATGGGGCGTCCTTTTCCCGAGGTCCGGGACAAAAAGGGGCTATCTATTTGGATTACGAGGCGTTGCATCTGCCCTTGATCATCAGGAATTCCCGGCCCGGTGACCGCATTGCGCCCTGGGGTATGGAAGGGACGAAAAAGCTGAAGGCTTTTTTTATTGATGAAAAGGTGCCCCGCCGGCAGAGAAGTCAGACCCCGATTTTAACGGACCAGGAGACGATCCTCTGGATTGTCGGCAAGAGGATGAGCGGCCGGAGGGGCGTTACGGATCGGACCGAGCGGGTCCTCAAGGTAGAAATTGTTTGAAAATATTGCGAGTTTATAGTAAGGGGGAGAACAACCGGAAATTCAATAGGGTCCATCTGGAAACGCCCATGAGAGACTATTGGAAATTAATTTCGGCCTAACATAAGGAGAATTGGCAAGATTGAATCCGCTTCAGAAAAATATCGCCCTTTGGCTGGTGGTGAGTCTCATCTTTATTTTTGTGTATCATCTCTTTAATCAGCCCAAGAGTGCCCAGGAAAGCATGATCTTCAGTGACTTCATCAGTGACGTGGAAAAAGGTCAGGTGACGGAGGTTACCATTCAAGGGGAAAACATCAGTGGGAAACTGGCCACGGGCAAGAGTTTTAAAACCTACGCCCCCATGGATCCCGAGCTTATCCCGACGCTGAAAGAAAAGGGGGTGCGCATCATCGCCAAACCCCTGGATGATTCGCCCTGGTTTATGACCCTTTTAGTGTCCTGGTTCCCCATGATTCTGTTAATCGGGGTCTGGATATTTTTCATGCGTCAGATGCAGGCCGGAGGCGGCAAGGCTATGGCCTTCGGGAAGAGCCGGGCGAGGCTGCTCACGGATAAGTCCAAGAAGGTAACCTTCACCGATGTTGCCGGCATCGATGAGGCAAAGGCGGAACTGCAGGAGGTCATCGAGTTTTTAAAGGATCCGAAAAAATTTACCCGTCTGGGCGGCCGGATACCGAAGGGACTGCTCCTGGTTGGACCTCCCGGCACGGGTAAGACGCTGCTGGCCCGGGCCATCGCCGGCGAGGCCGATGTACCCTTTTTCAGCATCAGCGGTTCCGACTTCGTGGAGATGTTCGTCGGGGTCGGCGCCTCCCGGGTGCGGGACCTTTTTACCCAGGCGAAAAAGAACGCGCCCTGCATTATCTTCATCGATGAAATCGATGCGGTGGGCAGGCACCGGGGGGCCGGTCTCGGCGGCGGGCATGATGAACGGGAACAAACCCTGAATCAACTCCTGGTGGAGATGGACGGTTTTGAATCGAACGACGGGGTCATCCTGGTGTCGGCCACCAACCGTCCCGATGTCCTCGACCCCGCCCTGCTGCGGCCGGGACGTTTTGACCGGCAGGTGGTGGTGCCGCTTCCCGATGTGAAGGGGAGGGAAAAGATCTTTGAAGTCCATACGAAAAAGACGCCTCTGGCCGAGGATGTGGATTTTGCCGTTATTGCCCGGGGAACGCCCGGTTCTTCGGGGGCCGACATCGAGAATCTCGTGAATGAGGCGGCCCTGTATGCGGCCCGGACCGGCAAGGACAAAGTCAATATGAGTGATTTTGAATATGCCAAGGACAAGATCCTGATGGGCAGTGAGAGAAAGAGCATGGTCATCAGCGACACGGAAAAAAGGAATACGGCCTACCACGAATCGGGACACGCCCTGGTGGCGCGACTCCTTCCCGGTACGGATCCGATTCATAAGGTGACCATCATCCCCCGGGGCCGGGCCCTCGGGTTGACGCAGCAGTTGCCCATCGATGAAAAACACGCCTATAACAGAGAATTTCTCTTGAGCACCATCGCCATTCTCCTGGGGGGCAGGGCGGCAGAAGAACTGGTTCTCCATGACTTCAGCACCGGCGCCGGCAACGACATCGAAAGGGCTACCACTTTGGCCCGGAAGATGGTTTGCGAATGGGGTATGAGCGACCGGATGGGGCCTTTGAGCTACGGGAAAAAGGAGGAACAGATATTTTTAGGCCGGGAAATCGCCACGCACAAGGATTACAGCGAGGATACGGCGGTGAAGATCGATGAGGAAGTATCGCGCATCGTTACCGAAAGCTATGAGAGGGCAAAACAGTTATTGATGGACAACCTCCATCTCCTGCACAAATTGGCTGCCGAACTGCTCGAAAAAGAGGTCCTGAACCTGACGGAACTGGATGTGATCATTGGTTTGCGCCCCCCGCCCCCGCCACCCGAGAATCCCCAGGAGGCAGCCCCGCCCAGCGAATCTGCGCAGCCGGTGAGCGCTTGACCTGGCCATGGGGAAGCAGCTCCTTTTCCGAACCAGCCGCAGGGACCTAGTCCTCGGGGAAGGCACCCTGGTCATGGGCATCCTGAACGCCACCCCTGATTCCTTTTCCGACGGCGGTCGTTTTGTCGCGGCCCAGGAAGCGGTGGAGGAAGGTTTGCGCATGGTTGCCGAGGGTGCCGACCTGCTCGATGTGGGCGGGGAATCCACCCGTCCCGGAGCGGACCCGGTGTCTGTCGCAGAAGAACTGCAAAGGGTCATCCCGATTATCGAGGCTCTGGCGGCCAAGGTCACCATTCCGATCTCCATCGATACCACCAAGGCCGCGGTAGCCCGGGAGGCCATCGCCGCAGGTGCGGAGATCATCAATGATGTCAGCGCCATGCGGCTCGATCCGGCCATGCCGGAGGTGGCAGCCGCCTCGCGTGCCGGCCTGATCCTGATGCATATGCGGGGCCTGCCGAAAACCATGCAGCAGGGTCCGTTGGTTTACCCCTCTCTAATCGACGATGTTATCGATTTCCTTAAGGAAAGACTTCAATGTGCGGAAACGGCCGGTGTGGAAAGAGACAGGACGATGCTCGATCCCGGCATCGGTTTTGGCAAGACAGGGGTGGACAATATGCGGCTTTTAAGGCACTTGGACCGCTTCGCGGTCTTGGGCCGGCCGATTCTGACCGGGGTGTCGCGCAAGTCTTTCATCGGGGGCGTGCTGGGCGGTGCACCACAGCAACGTCTGGAAGGGACAGCCGCTGCGATGGTGATTTCCATCATGAACGGCAGCTCCATCGTCAGGGTCCATGATGTGGGGATCATGAAGAAGGTGGCGGCTATGACCGATGCCATCCTCAGGGCGTAATGGGTGGGATCCATGGATGGATTGACCTTTGTCACGCACGGTCCCGAGGAAACGTACCTGGTGGGCAAGAAGTTGGGGGAAAACCTGAGGCCGGGCGATGTTGTCGCCCTCACGGGCGAGCTGGGGGCGGGCAAGACCTGTCTTACCCAGGGCATTGCCCGAGGGGTGGGCATTCCGGAAGAATACCGGATTACCAGTCCCACCTTTACTTTGATCAACGAATATCCCGGCCGGTTTGCGCTCTACCACATGGACATGTACCGTTTGTCCGGGATCAAAGACCTGGCCGAAATCGGCTATGATGCCTCTTTGTATGAAAAAGGGGTTGTCGTCGTGGAATGGGCGGAAAAAATTCACGAGATGTTACCCGAGGAGACCATATTTGTCTCGCTCACCTATGAAGAGGAAAATAAGCGCCAGATCGCTTTCTCCGGCAAGGGGGAGCGGTTAGCTGATATCATGAAGGCAATGGAAGGGGGAAGTTGATAACCGATGGCTCTTGTCGTGCAAAAATACGGCGGCACATCAGTCGCCAATCTCGAAAAGATTGAGAAGGTTGCGGAAAAAGTAATCCGTACCAAAAAGGCCGGAAATGACGTGGTCGTGGTTCTTTCGGCCATGGCCGGGGAAACGGACCGGCTCATCCAGCTGGCTCACCAGGCGGCGGGCGATCCGGACAAAAGAGAGTATGACGCCCTTATTTCTACGGGAGAGCAGCTGACGGTTTGCCTGCTCGCGATGATATTGATAAAGCACGGTTGTGCGGCTCGTTCTTTTTTGGGATTTCAGGTCAAGGTCCATACGGACCAGGCCTATACGAAGGCCCGGATCCTCGATATCGATAAGGACGTAATTAAAGCCGAACTGGATAGGGGCGCCGTGGTGATTGTGGCAGGTTTTCAGGGGGTTGACGAAGCAAATAACATTACCACCCTTGGACGGGGCGGGTCGGATACCAGCGCCGTAGCCCTGGCGGCGGCCCTGGGTGCCGATGTATGCGACATCTATACCGATGTGGATGGCGTTTACACGACCGATCCGAATGTCTGCAACAAAGCCCGGCGGTTGGCCAAGATTTCCTACGACGAGATGCTGGAGATGGCGAGAGCCGGGGCCAAGGTTTTGCAGCCGCGGTCTGTGGAACTCGCAAAAAAATATGCCGTTCCCGTTTACGTGAAGTCTTCTTTTACCGATGACGGTGGGACCTTGGTGACAAAGGAGGATGAGGATATGGAAAAGGAAGTTGTCGCTGGTGTAACCTATGATCGCGACCAGGCAAAGATTACCGTGGTCCGCGTTCCCGATCGGCCCGGTGTGGCGGCTCGTTTATTCGGCCCCCTTTCGGAAAACCACATCGTGGTGGACATGATTATTCAAAACGCCAGTGTGGATGGATATACGGATTTAACCTTTACCGTGTCGCGCAAGGACATAAAAGAAGCCCGCCGGATACTGGAGGAGGTCGTAAAAGAGGTCGGCGCCGACCGGCTGGAAGTGGATGAAGATGTGGCTAAGGTATCGATCATCGGTGTCGGCATGATCAGTCACGCCGGCGTGGCCGCCAAGATGTTCTCCGTTCTGGCCCAGGAAGGCATCAATATCATGATGATCAGCACCTCGGAAATCAAGGTTTCCTGTGTGGTTAAGGCAAAGTATACCGAGTTGGCCGTGACGGTGCTCCATAGCGCTTTTGGCCTGGATCGCGCCTGATCCCTATTAATATAGGGTGCGTGAGCGGCTGCACCGCGTAACGCACCTTCTCCCTGCTTGGTGAACCCATGGCAATGACGGGCAGACAGGCCGAGGGTGTCGCGGCCCTGGCCGCCCTGGCGGCCCTGATGACGGTCTGGGCCATCCTGGGGCCGTCCATTTCTTTCGAGCCGGCGGCTGTTCCCTGCCTCAGTAACGAGCAGGAAACACTGGCCGTTGCCCTGACCTGGGAAGGAAAAGAAAAGGGCGTTTATTTTCTGCCTCAGGGAGCGAAGCTAGCCGATCTTTTTGCGGCCGCCGGTCTTGCTCCGCAGGATCATGCCGGGAAGGGCGGAGACCCTACCGTGCTGACGGGCGACCATGTCCACGCCAGTGGCGGGTCCGGGTATTCCCTGGGAAGAATGAAAGCTGCTCAAGCTTTGGCCCTGGACCTGCCCTTGGAAATCAACAGTCTCTCTTGCGCTGATTTGGTATTAGTGCCGGGCATCGGTGAAAAAACAGCGGCCCAGATCATCGCTCTGCGGGAGAAAAAAGGCGCCTATGGGGCACTGGAAGAACTCATGGAGATAAAGGGCATAAAAGAGAAAAAATTGGCCAAGTTGCGGCGCTATTTTTTCATTGCCAAGCATCCCTGAGGAAGAATGGGCCTGGCAGCAGAGCCGCCGCTTCTTCCTTCACCGGCAGGCCAGGCCAGGGGACAGGGGCATTTCTTTCAGCCCCGGACTGACGATCAACCTCGGTTCGGTAAGGGCCTGGATTTCTTCGGCTCCGTATCCCGGTGCTACTTCCGTCAACACCAATCCTTCGGGCTTGACTTCCAGCACCGCCAGATCCGTCACGATCATGTCCACGACGCCATAGCCCGTGACGGGCAGGGTGCACTGGTTTACGATTTTCGGTTTGCCCTTCCTGGTAACATGGATCATCATGACAATCAGGCGTTTAACATGACCGACGATGTCCATGGCGCCGCCGACAAGTGGACATTCGCCGGGGATGAGCCAATTGGCTAAATCCCCTTTTTCGGAAACCTGGAAAGCCCCCAGTACCGAAAGATCGACATGGCCTCCCCGCAGCATGGTGAAGGCTTCGGTGCTGGGAAAACAGGAAGCTCCCGCGACAGCCGTCAAGTGACTGCGCCCGAGTCCCATCAGATCGCGGTCCAGGAGCGCCCCCTGTGCTGCCCCCCCGATCCCCAGTATGCCGTGTTCGATCTGCACCATGGCCCAGATGCCCTGGGGAACATAATGACTTGCCGGAAGAGATGTTTCCTTGCCCGAAGTTGGGCCATCACCGCCCTTGATCTTTTGGGCCACCCGAAAAGGCATGCCGGCACCCAGATTGAGGCAATCCCCGTCCTTGACTTCCCGGGCTACCCGGACCGCCATTTCATCCTCCGTCAGCGGTCTTCTCATATTCTGCGGCATCATGTTAACCATTTGCTGTGACGCGGACGCCAGACCGTTCCGTATAGGCAGTGAAGGAGTCGGTGAAGGAGTCGCAGACTTTACGCTGTCATCTGTTTTCGGTCAGGTATTTATTGAAGTATCCGATAACCCGCTGGACGTAGACTTGCGTCTCCCGGAAAGGGGGAATGCGGTTATTGTAGCGGCTTACGGCGCCTTCGCCGGCGTTATAGGCGGCCAAGGCCAAAGGGACGTCGTTGCGGAAAAGGTTCAAGAGATAGCGGAGATATCGGACCCCGCCTTCAATGTTATTTTCCGGATGGAAGGAATCCGCTACTTGCAGATAGCTCGCCGTTGTGGGCATGAGTTGCATCAGGCCCCGCGCCCCCACGGGAGAGACGGCCCGATGATTAAAGTTGGATTCCGCCTTGATGACCGCCTTGATCAGGGCCGGATTTACCTGGTATTTTTCCGAGGCCTTGGCAATAAGATCGTCGTATTTGGTTATATCCTTAAGCGGCGTGAAGTGCACAGGTTTTTCCCGCATGACCAAGACGTGTTTGGCGCTGACCTCGGTCGGCACGTTGGTGAGATGAAGCACTCCCTCCTCATCCACGTATTTGTAAATGTCGGCCCGGGAAACCTGCGGCATGAAGGCGACAAGCAACAAGAAAAACAAGATCCTGATTTTGGGGTCGGTCATGGCAAGCCTCTTTTAAACAACATGTAGCATTTTTACCTTAACGCGTCAGAATATTCAAGATGTTTTTCTTCTGGCGCACGATTGCCCTTGACATGCCTGGCCTATGGTGATATTCACCCCAGCTGAAAAGTCGGGGCGTGGCGCAGCCTGGTAGCGTATCTGAATGGGGTTCAGAGGGCCGGTGGTTCAAATCCACTCGCCCCGACCAATAAAATCAAGGGGTTAGCTGGAAACGGCAGCCCCTTTTTTGTTTGTGCTGCCTTTTTTTCGCACCCCCTGCCGTTCGATCTCCTACCCAACCACCCCCTGTAACCCACACTTGATATCTTGAAATATCTTTCGAAATATGTAAGTTTTCAAGCGGTAATGCATCTAAGGTGGAATACAAGGTCACAACAAGGAAAAGGATTTGGAGAGCCACAGAATCAACCTAACTCCAAAAAGCCGATCAATTATAAAATGATGCGAGGATGCACAAGATAACATGAGAGGTCACTTTACCCCGGCAAATTATAGAACCGCACTATCCTGGATGTTGGCACTGCCCATCCTCTACGTCATCAGCCGATACAACTACAACCTTTTCCACAGCCTCGCCGATGGGGCGACCATCGTTATCGCCGCCTCTGCTTTTACAATCATTTGGAATTCGCGGCAGCGGGTGGACAACGGTTACTTCCTCTATACCAGCATCGCTTTTCTCTTCTTCGCTATCCTGGATCTGATTCACATGCTCGGCAACAAAAACATGGGCGTATTCCCCGCTTCTTACGGCAACCTCGGTCCCACATTCTACATTGCCAGCCGTTACGTTCTGAGCATCTCCCTCTTCATCGCCCCCTTTTTCATCCGTCGAAAGCTCAACACGGCCCTCCTGTTTGCCGTCTATTCGGCGGTGACAGCACTGATTCTGCTCTCCGTATTCACCTGGAACATATTCCCGGCCTGTTTCGTCGAAGGTGTGGGGTTGACCCTCTTCAAAGTCATCAGCGATTATGTCATCTGCTTGATTCTGCTGGGGGCCATGGCCCTGCTGCTCATCAACCGCCAGGCATTCGATCCCCGGGTGCTCAAGATCATCGTCGCCTCGATCACCCTTTCCATCGCCACGGGGTTGACCTTCACCCTGTATTCGGACCCTTTTGGCATCACCAACACCGTCGGTCATTTCTTCCAGATTGCTTCCTTCTATCTTATCTATCTGGCCTTCATCGAAACCAGCCTGACCAAACCCCAGGAGATCTTGTTCCGAAAACTGAAACAAAAAGAGGAGCAACTGACGGATAACCTGAAACGGCTGGATGCGGCCAATGCCGAACTGAATCAGGAAATTGCCGAGCGCCGGCGGGCGGAAGCGGAACTGCGCCGACAGCGCGAATGGCTCCAGGTCACATTGTCGAGCATCGGGGATGCCGTCATCGCCACCGATGCAACAGGCCGGATCACATTCATGAACGCCGTCGCCGAGGCCCTGACCGGCTGGGAGCTGGCCGAAGCCTCACTGAAACCGGTCACGGACATCTTCAGCATCATCAATGAGGACACACGTCATGAAGTGGACAGCCCCGTCGCCAGGGTCCTTCTGGAAGGAGTCATCGCCGGTCTGGCCAACCATACCCTCCTGGTCAGGAAGGACGGAACGGAGGTTCCCATTGACGACAGTGCTGCGCCGATCAAGGACGCCAACGGGAAGATCCTGGGGGTGATTCTCGTCTTCCGCGACATCACGGAGCGCAAGCAGACGGAGGCGGCGCTGCGGGAGAGCGAGCAGATATACCGCAATCTCTTTAGCAACATCACCGAAGAGGTCCATTTCTGGAAGGTTGTCCGCGACGAGAACCGCCAGATCATAAACTGGCGCCTCGTAGACGCCAATCCCCCGACCCTGGCAACCTGGGGCAGGACCCTCGAAGAGATCAAAGGGAAAACCACGGATGAAATCTTCGTGCCCGGCGCGTCGGATCATTATCTGGGGGTAGTTCGAAAGATCATTGAGGAAAGCGTTGCCTTTAGCTTCGAAGATTACTTTCCCCATCTGGACAAATACTTTCGGTTCACGAGCATTCCCCTGGGAGAGCACTTCATCACAACCGGCTTTGACATCACCGATATCAAAAAGTCCCAGAAACTGGCGGAGCAGAACCAGATCCAGCTTGAAATCATGAACAAGGAGCTCGAAAGCTTCAGTTACTCCGTCTCCCACGATCTCCGGGCGCCCCTCCGGGCCATCACCGGTTATGCGCAGATGATCCTCAAAAAAGAAGGGGCGCGCTTCGACGCGGAAACGCGGCGCCGGTTTCAGATGATTACGGACAAGGCGGCGATGATGGGGCGGCTTATCGAAGACCTCTTGGCCTTTTCCCGTCTCGGAGGTCAGTTTGTAGCCAAGAGCACCCTCGATATGGAGGAGCTGATCAGTGAGGTCTGGCAGGAACTGCTCAGCATCAACCCCGGACGGGAGATGACCCTGAAAATCTCCCCTATGCCGGCGGCTTGGGGAGACAAGACGCTGATCAGACAGGTCTACGGCAATTTGCTGGGCAATGCGGTCAAGTTCACCCAAGGAAGGGAGGCGACAATGATCGAGGCTGGAACCCTCACCCGGGACGGCGAAACGGTTTATTATGTCCGCGACAACGGCGTCGGCTTCGATATGAGATTCTATGACAAGCTCTTCGGTGTTTTTCAGCGTCTCCACCAGGATGAAGAGTATAAAGGCACAGGCATTGGCCTGGCACTCGTCAAACGAATAGTCGAACGCCACTGCGGGCGGATATGGGCGGAAGGGGAAGTAGACAAAGGGGCGACGTTCTACTTCACGCTGCCGACCTCACAGGAATGATGCTGCCATACTTCTCTGATTAATGCACCCTTTCAATCGGCAATCTTCGCTTTTTACAGGATATTGAGAGCGTTGACTCGTTGCCGTCCGCCACGTATGTGACCATCGTTGTTAGCAACGATACCAACAGGGAGGTGCAAAATGTGCCAACACAGCTTACAAAAAAACCTTATACCCGATATTCAACGCCTTCCCCAGGCGCTTTGCCATTTCCTTGCCGATGGGACGCTTACCGTTCTCCATCTCGGAAATATGGCGCTGGGGTATGCCGATAAGTTCGGCAAGTTTCATCTGCGTCAATCCTTCTCGGTATCGGGTGCCGGCCAAAGCCTTGCCGATAAGCTGCGCTTCCGAACATTCAGGGTAAGCCTCGCGCCAAGGGACAGAATCGGACGTGTCCACGAATCCCAAGGGTTTAAGAGCGTCAATGGCCTTTGCCATGTTTACGATAGGACCGATGAATTTTACTTCCACGGTCTCAATAGGGTGCTTTTTCGTGTGTGCCTGCATAGGTAACCTCAATCAATCTTATTTCCTTGTCCGTCACTTCCCATATCGCCACATAGGTGGGGTGACCTTTTTTCAAATGACAGTGATAACGGTTGTCTGACAGGGCGCTGAAGTTTGGCCAGTCTCCCCGGATCGGTCCGCTTGCCTCCATGTCTTTCTTTAAGGAGATAAGGAGGTTCTGGACTTTTTCAGGTAGACTCCTGACGCGCTTGTGCAGTCCCGTCTTTTCCGTAACCGTCCATTTCATGCTGAATCATATACCAGAAAAAAGTATAAGGCAATAGATTTTTATTTCGTGTAACTAACAACTTGCTCGGCATCATCCTGCTCGGCCTTTACCCGGTTTAGTTCCTCCTGTCGTGCAGTTGCAACTCCCTGCTCCAGAATCTTTACAGCGCTCTGGAAAGTACCCGGCTGAAGGTGAGAGTATCTTTCTGTCATGCTTATCTGTGAATGGCCAAGTAATTCTTTGAGATGAACCTGCGAATAGTACGCCTGCATTAGCGCGTCATGGCCAAGAGATGGAATTGCTTGACACATAAAACCCATTCCGGTACGTTACCTCCGGCGGACAGAGTTTCATAATGGAAAGAATTTTTGCGGAGGAGGTCATTATGAAAGATATAGGCATGCATAAGGAAATAGTGCAATGGCTTGGCCGGGAATTTGTCTTCCTTTCCTGTGAGGGCGCCGGTGGCGCAACACCTGCCGACGAAATGGAAGGAATCTTTGCCCGGATCACTACGGAACTTCAGGGGGAGGGGCTTTCGCGGGACCAAATTATCCGCACGCGCTTGTGGGCCGTGGACCGTACCAGCCGGGACCTGGGAAGCGACGTCCGGGCCAAATACAATGTAGGCCAGGCCAGGGCCGCAACCTCCAGTTACATCATGCCGGGCCGCTTTGCCTCCGCGGCCCGTGTCAGTCTGGATCTGGTGGCCTTGAAACCGACTCTTCCCGGTCCGGGAAAGATCATTGTGGAAAAGGTCCCACCGGAAAAGCCCATCAGCTATCTTATCATTGATGACCTCCTCGTGCTTTCGGGAAAAACGGTGGTGCTTCCCACTCTTTCCGAACAACTCGATGAAATTCTGCCCCGGATTGCGGGCATCCTTTCCGAGGCGGGAAGCAGTTGGGAGCAGGTCGTGAATGTGTCCTGCCATTTGCACAAGAGCCAGAAGATTGATGACTTGCGGAAGGGCTTTGCCAAATGGGTAAAATGTCCCCTGCCGCGGGTGGAAGTAGCCGCCGTGGAAGGTTATTCCGCGGTGGGAAAACTCATTGAAGTCGAGGTCACGGCCGAAACTTTTCGCTGCTAGTGAGGAAAAATGCCAGATAATTCCTTGAGTAAAACGGAAGGATTGCAGAAGTTGACCGATGCGGTCTATGGCTTTATCGGCCATGACGGCGATCCCAATCATGGTTTTGTCATCACGGAAAAAGGCGTGGTGGTCATTGACAATGACATCAGATTCCTCGGGCCGTTTATGGAGGCGCTCCGGTCAACCACGCCTAAAGAGATAAAGTTCTTGATCAATACCCATCATGCCTTCGACCATGCTTCGGCCAATCAGCTCTTTGCCGAAAAGGGCGTGCCGATCATCGCCTCAGCTGCCTGCCGGGAACACATGGCCGCGGTGGGAGAAGAGAAATTTGCCGAAATGCGGGCCCGAGAGGAAAGGGTGCGGGAAGGAGCGAAGGGCATAGCGGTGGTGCTGCCGGATATCACCTTTGACGAGCGCCTTTCCCTCCATCTCGGCGCCCACCTCCTGGAGCTTATTTTTGTCGGTCATTGCCATTCTCCGGGAGATATCATCATTTATCTCCCCCGGGAAAAAATCGTCTTTGTCGGGGACCTGCTGCTCTACAAATGCCATCCCAATGTCCGGCAAGGCAATATCGACAATTGGTGCCGGGCCTTGGAGCTGATTTATGAATTGCCCGTGGAGACCATTGTCCCCGGTCATGGCGGCATTATTCCGGGTAAAGAAGAATGTCTGGTCGTAAAGGAGTACTTTATCAAGGTAAGAAGCAAGATTGAAGAAGAGGCGAGGCGTGGCAAAAGGGTGGAGGATATCAAGCGGGAGTTCTCCCTGCCGGAGTACGGGGATTGGGGTAAAACGCGCTGGCTCACGGCCACCATCGAGAAGGTCTACCGGGAATATAAGGGGGGATGAGGAAAAGGAGGAGGGGATGTACAAACGCATTGATCATGTGGCGCTCCAGGTTGTGGATGCCGAGGCGGCGGCCCGCTTCTATATCGAAACCTTCGGCTTCAAAAAAGTCTTTGCTGCGGCGGGCACCAGCGGCCGCCCCATCATTTACATCCAATTGGGCGATGGGATGATTGAATTGACGCAACGGGACGAGGCCGAACCGATGTCCGGTTTCCACCTCTGCCTGCAACCTGCGGACTTCGACGCTGTCCTGGCCGATCTCCTGGCCCGCGGTCTGCCCCTGGTCACGAAAGCGCAGCCCACCACGCCGCGCGTGCCCCAGGAAGAAGGATGGCAGCGGGCCGTCTTCCGCGGCCCCCATGGCGAATTGATCGAAATCCGGGGCTAAATCCCCACTCCGCGTGCGGCATCTCCCGGCGCGGCCCTGATCTTGGGCCTCTAGGACCAAAGCCCGCTTATTTTAGCGCCGCAGGAAGGGCAGTGGCCTTTTTTCAGGTTCTGCCTTTCCGTTCCCATATATCGCCGCTCCACCACCAGTTCCCGGCAGCTGTAACAATAGGTGTTTGCCCCTTCGGCGACATTCCCCAGGTAGATGAAGCGCAGCCCCTGTTTCTGCCCGATGTCCCGGGCCCTTCTCAGAGTTTCGACGGGCGTGGCCTGTTGCTCGAGCAACTGATAGTCCGGGTGAAAGCGGCTGATATGCCAGGGAATGTCTTTATCAATGCCGGCCAGAAAGCCGGCGATCTGGCTCAATTCTTCATCGGAATCGTTTATCCCCGGGATAACCAGGGTGGTGACCTCCACCCAGATATCGAGCTCCTTCATGGCGGTGATCGTCTCCAGGACCGGCTGGAGACGGCCCTGGCAATGCTTCTTGTAGGAGGCATCACGGAAACTCTTCAAATCTACATTGGCGGCATCGAGGTAAGGTTCGATCAGGTCGAGGGCTTGTCTGGTCATATAGCCGTTGGTCACGAAGACATTGTAGAGACCAGCTTTTTTCGCCAGCCTGGCCGTATCGTAGGCATACTCAAAAAAGATGGTGGGTTCGGTATAGGTATAGGAAATACTCAAGGCGCCGGCTTTCCCCGCCTCCTCCACCACCTCTTCGGCCGGCACCTTCTGGCCGGGCGTGGCGCCGCTTCGGTCGAGCGTGGCCTGGGAAATTTGCCAGTTCTGGCAGAAACCGCATTTGAAATTGCAGCCGACCGTGGCCAGGGAATAAGACCGGGAACCGGGCAGGAAATGATAAAGGGGTTTCTTCTCGATAGGATCCACATGCGTCGCGATAAGCTGGGCGTAATTTAAAGTGTAGAGAACGCCGGCGACGTTTTTTCTTACCCCGCAGATCCCGAATTTAGTATCGGAAATTCTGCACTCATGAGCGCAGAGATAGCAATGCACCCTTGTCCCATCCAGTTTTTCCCAAAGCAGGGCTTCTTTAGGCATGAAATCCCCCTTCCATCCGTTCTTTTATCTTCTAATATTAGTATTCCCGGAGAGGAAAGGCAAGGTCGTTTGATGGTCAGGGGATTGATAGGCGATCCCTGTCAAAATAATCCCATTTTAAGTTCACCCGTGACATATGCATAGATAAAATGGTGCGGCCCAGTGGATTTGTGAAAATATCACAGGGAAATAATTTCGATATAAAGCTAGTAATGTCAACATGATATCTTAGATGCAGCTGGGGCGTCCTCCTGTCGCCGGAAGAAGAGGATAAAAATGGCAATCTCGCATCCCTACTGCTTTTCCCTGCTGATATATATGTATGCTACCCCAATAAAGCATGGAATCAACCGGTATTGCAATTTGTACCAATTCACCTATATAGCTCAAGTCAACAGGATGAAAGAGGAAATCAGTACTATGGCCATTATCAAAGATAGAGGAAGCCGATCATGACGCAACCCAAGAAGACCTTGTTTGGTATATTTCTCCTCGCAGTTATCTCCGTGGTAACGTTCCGGTGGTATGAATTTCTGGCCAGCCCCGTAAAACAGCCCCTGGAATACAGCCATAAGGTGCATACGGAATTGCTCAAATGCGAGGAATGCCACACGGGTGTCCTGCGCTCCGCCACAGCCGGCCTGCCTAACATTCAGGTATGTATGGGCTGCCATAGTGAAGAACCTCTGTCAAAAAGTCCGGAAGAGAAAAAACTGATCGGCTTTATCAAGCAGAAGCAGGATGTTCCTTGGCAAAGGCTCTACAAGAATCCTGTTCATGTCTACTTTTCCCATAACAGGCATGTGACGGTGGGCAAATTGGCCTGTGAAAAGTGCCATGGGGAGATGGGCAAAACGATGCGCCCACCGCGCCGCGCCCTGGTCAAGATGGATATGGATTATTGTATCTCCTGCCACAGGAGTAAGCAGGTCGATATAAGCTGTGTCATTTGCCATAAATGACCCTTGGCGGGGGAAGACAGGCACCCGAGGGCGCTCGTTCTTCCGGCCGTAAGGCATAAGGAGTGAAAGATGGGAAAGGTTACGAGACGCGAGTTTATAACGGTGTTGGGAGTTGCCGCAGGCGGCGGTGCGCTGGCCTATGCTCCTGATTTGGCGAGCAGTGCCTTCCGGCTGGCTTGGGGAGAAGACTGGGTAGAGGTGCCCGGGGGGCCGGAGCGGTGGGTTGCCTCGCTGTGCCGGCAATGCCCCGGCGGGTGCGGCATCCGTGTTCGGCTGGTGGGTGACAGACCCACAAAGATCGACGGCAATCCCCTGCATCCCGTGAATCGTGGTAAGTTATGTCCCAAAGGCCAGGCGGGCTTGCTTCCCTTAAATGATCCGGATCGGATAAAAGGGCCTTTGCAGCGGGCAGGCGCCCGGGGTGCGGGGAAATGGCGGGAAATTACCTGGGAGGAAGCAACAAAGCTCGTTGTCAACCAGCTGAAAGCAATGCGGGGCAGCAACAGCGCTCATAAATTGGCCCTGCTGGATGGGGATGAAAACGGTCTGACAAAAATGCTCTGGGAGCGCTTCATGCGCCAGTACGGTTCGCCAAACTATCTGCCTATCCCCGCGGGCCTGGATAATGGCACGGTAGATGCCTTTTATCTGATGCACGGTCATCAGGATGCCGTTGTTTACGATATGGAAATGGCAAATTACATCCTATCCTTTGGCGCGGATTTTCTCCAGTCCTTCTGGTCGCCCGCGCAGGTTATGAGGGCCTATGGCTATCTGAGGAGAGACCGAAGCCTCAGGGGCAAGGTCATGCAAGTGGAATCCCGCTATTCTATTTCGGCGGCCAAGGCAGACGAATGGATCCCCGTAAAACCCGGGACAGAAGGCGCTCTGGCCTTGGGAATGGCAAGCTTCATCATCAAAGAGGGATTGTATGATAAAGCTTTTGTCGAGCAACATACCTTTGGCTTCGAGGACTGGCGCGACCCTTCCGGGGTGGAACAGCAAGGTTTTAAGAACCTGGTAATACAAAATTATTCCCCCGGCGCCGTGGCGGAGATTACCGGTATCCCCCTGGAATCCGTCTTGAGATTGGCCAAGGAATTTGCCACCCAGGGCCCGGCCCTGGCGATCGGGACCAGAGGCGATATTTATCAGCAGATGGCCGTGCATGCCCTCAATGCCCTGGTGGGAAACATTGACAAACCAGGGGGCGTCCTGACGATCAAGAACCCGCCGGACCTTGAGCTTCCCGCACCGGCCATTGATGAAGCGGCGCGCCGCGGGCGACAGATGGCGCCCCTGGCCTCCGGGAACAACGGTCAATACCCCCTGGCCGCAGGCACGCTCTCCGGCTTTTCGGAAAGGGTTTTGCAGGGTAAGCCCTATGACATCAGTGCCCTGTTTCTCAATGGCTGCAACCCCCTGTTCACCAATGGGCACCTCAAGACCTTTGCTCAAGCCTTGGGAAAGATTCCTTTTATCGTCAGCTTCTCGCCTTACATGGATGAAACGACCCGGCAGGCCGATCTTGTCTTGCCCGACCATACGGGCCTCGAGAAATGGCAGAGTAACGTTACCTATACGTTTCAGGGTTATCCCGTCGTGGGGATGGGCAAACCCGTCACGGCACCCCGGTTAAACACCAGAAATACGGGCAATGTGATCATCGCCCTTGCCAAAGGCATCGGGACGTCAACCGCCCAGGCCTTTCCCTGGAAGGATTCCCGGGACGCGCTCGCGGACACCATGAAAAAAGTCTATGAGCTGAATAAAGGCGACCTCTTTGCTCCGGAATTGGAGGGAGACCTGTTGCGAGAGTTGGTGCGGCGCGGCTGGCGGGCCCCTGCCTACAAGGACTTTGCCGAATTTTGGGAAGGGGTGCAGGAAAAGGGCGGCTGGTGGGACCCTGCCTATACCTATGAAGAATGGGAACGGGTCTTCCGGACACCCTCCCGGAAATTTGAATTTTATTCCCAAACCCTGAAAAACCGGCTGGAGAAGCAGGGCCTCTCTGCCGGGAGCGCACTCAAGGGACTGAAGGCAGCCGGTGTAGGGGCCCAGGGAGAGCAGCTTTACTTGCCCCACTGGGAAGCAAAACTCAATGCGCCGCTGGAAGAGGAAAAGGCTTATCCCTTCCATTTGAAACTATTTCAGCCCCTGGTCTTCGCCGGCACCGTTCATGCCAACAATCCCTACCTGCAGGATATCAGCAGCTTCCACTCCAAGGAGGCATGGCGTTCCTGGGTGGAGATAAATCCTAAAACGGCGACCTCTTTGGGGATCGAACAGGGCGATTGGGTCTGGGTGGAATCACCGGCCGCCAAGCTGAAGCTCCTGGTCAAAGTGACCCCCGGGGCGATGCCCAACGTGGTCAGTATTCCGCTGGGGTCGGGACATAGGGCGATGGGCCGCTGGGCCCAAGGGATAGGGGAAAACCCGGATCTCTTATTGACCCAGCATGCTGAACCTTTTACGGGTGAGCCGCTGCGGCATAGAACCAGGGTCAAGGTGTATAAGGCATAGGGAGGATGGAATGATTAAATGGGGAATGGTGATAGACCTGGATAAGTGCACGGCCTGCCAGGCCTGTGTCATTGCTTGCCAGATCGAGAACAATATACCGCCGCCGAGTCAGGAGGAGTCCAATAAGTTGCGGGCCATTCACTGGATACGCATGGCGGAACATCTCGAGGGGGAATATCCCCATGTTAAATCGAGCATTATGCCGGTACCATGCATGCATTGTGAACATCCGCCCTGTGTCAAGGTATGTCCGGTCGGGGCGACGAACCAGTCAAAAGAAGGCATTGTGGATCAGATCTATGGTCGGTGCATCGGCTGCCGTTATTGCGCCAACGCCTGCCCCTATACCATTAAGTCCATGAATTGGTATAAGCCTGCCTGGCCCAAGGAAATGATGAATTCCTTAAATCCGGACATTGCCGTCAGGCCAAAAGGCGTTGTCGAAAAGTGCCTTTTTTGCTCGCACAGAATACAGAAGGCAAAGGACCGGGCGAAAGCGGAAAACCGGGAGATGACCCTCGCTGATTATATTCCCGCCTGTGCCGAGGCCTGTCCGAGTAAGGCCATCTATTTCGGCAATCTGGAAGACCAAGACAGTATCGTTGCCAAACTCGCGCGCAGTCCAAGGGTCTTCCGATTGTTGGAAGAACTTGGCACCGAACCAAAAGTGTACTATCTGAGAAAGGGAGCCTAGCGTGGAAGCTGCAAACATCAACGGAAGATTGGAAAAGGAAGAAACTACGGCCGCGCTCAAAGACGCTATCTTGTATGAGCCTATCCTACAGACCGGTAAACGCTTTTACTTCGTTTTTGCCGGCCTGTCTTTGGTGGTGCTCTTTGCCGTCTTTGCCTATTTCCAACAGTTTAAGTACGGCTTAGGGGTAACGGGTTTGAACAGCCCTATCTTTTGGGGAGTTTACATAACCAATTTCGTATTCTTCATCGGCGTGAGCCATGCAGGCACACTCATCTCGGCCATCCTCCGCATCTCCAAGGCGGAATGGCGCCGCTCCATTACCCGTTCCGCGGAAGTTATCACGGTCCTGGTGCTCTTCTTCGGCTTAGGCAATATTATTATCGACTTGGGCCGTGTGGACCGCGTCATAGAGGTCATAAAGAACGGCCGGTTCCAGTCGCCCCTGCTCTGGGATGTGGTCAGCATTACCACTTACTTGACCGCTAGCTCCATCTATCTGTACCTGCCCCTCATTCCGGACATCGCGCTTCTCAGGGATCGGGTGCCCGAAGGGTTTCGCAAAGGGCTGTATCAGGTCCTGGCGCTCGGTTGGATCGGTACAGAGAAACAGATTCACTACCTGGAGCTGGCTATTTCCATCATGGCGGTCACGGTCCTGCCGATCGCCGTTTCTGTTCATACCGTGGTCTCCTACGTCTTTTCCATGACCGTGCAGCCGATGTGGCACAGCGCGATCTTCGGACCTTACTTTGTGGCCGGGGCCATCTTCTCCGGCATTGCCGGCATTATCGTGGCCATGGCCGTTCTCCGGAGGGTTTATCACCTGGAAGAATATTTCCGGGAAGTTCACTTTAACAATCTCGGCATCCTGCTGCTCGTGATGACCTGCCTGTGGCTGTATTTTACTTTTTGCGAGTACCTCACCGTGTTCTATGGGGCAGAGCCTGAGGAAATAAAGGTCTTTATGGAAAAATTCACGGGTCACTACGCCCCGCACTTCTGGATCATGGTTCTCACCTGCTTTGTCATTCCCTTCACGATCCTGGCAAACAATAGGACCCGCACCATCACCGGGACCGTGATCGCCTCCATATCCGTTAACATTGGCATGTGGCTGGAGCGCTTCACCATCGTCGTCCCGACCCTGATGCACCCCCGTTTGCCCTATGAGACGGGGGTATATGATGCCGCCTGGGTCGAATGGGCCATCCTGGCAGGCTGTTTTGCCCTCTTTGCCATGATCTATATGGTATTTACCAAGTTGTTTCCCATCGTATCCATCTGGGAGGTTCAGGAGGGGCGCGAAAAGGCCCATGCCGAAGTTACGGAAAGGCTGAAGACTTACCTGCCTTCCTGAAAGGTAGGGGGAGTGCGAGGCACTTGGGAGTCCGAGGTTGAAAAGAATCAGGGATTTATATGAGAAAAAGAGGTGAGGCGATGAAAGGTTCCGCTGTGTCCAGGGGAGGTAAGGTAGTCTTAGGCATTCAAATTTGCTTGGTCTTATTTTTTTATGCCTTTGCATTAGGGGTTGTCACCTTTCTCGGTTACGCCATTTACAGATCTGTGGTAAACAATGACCATCCGGTGCACGCCATGATCCTGGCATCTGTGATTACCGTTGCTTTTCTCATCCTGACTTCCGTCATGACCATGGTCTTTACCGTCATCATCAAGGAAGGACGGAAGAGTATCCCGGAGAATGGAGGTTCTGCCAATGAAAGCGAAATATAAGCTCATCGTCATTTTGCTGGGGGCGTTCCTCACCTGGGGAGCGACTCTCCATGCGGTCGTAACGGGGGAAAAGTATCTCATTCCCGGGGATGCCCGGAAGGGTTGGCAGGTTTTCGCGGAAAAAGGCTGCCTTCAGTGTCATGTCATGGGGGAAAAAAGAAAGACGCTCATCGCGCCCGATCTCTCGAAGAGTTCCGCTGCCCACCTGTCCTCCGGCGGCTTGGCGGCGCAGATGTGGAATCATGCACCGGACATGTGGGAGAAGATGTCGGCAAAATGGATAGAATTTAAACGGCTGAACGAAAAAGAGATGGCCGATCTGTTTGCCTTCCTCTATTTCATCCGTTATCTCGATGAGCCGGGAGATGCCGTTCAAGGCAAAGCCGTCTTGCAGAAGAAAGGCTGCGCAGAATGTCATAGCCTCGGGGATGGGAAAGGGAAGGTCGGTCCGGATCTTGTGCAGTGGATCGAATTTACGAATCCTGTGCAGTGGGTGCAGATGATGTGGAACCATGCGCCAAAAATGCAGGCCGCGATGAAAAAAGAGACCGTGGTCTGGCCGAAGCTGGAAAAAAACGACATTGCCGACATCATTGCCTATGTGAGGAGTCTGAGATCCTCCAAAGAGGTGTCATCTCTTGCCTTGGGTGATCCTGCCGAGGGGAGGAGACTTTTTTCTCAAAAAGGGTGTGGACAATGCCATGCCACGCAGGGAACCGGCAAGATGAAGGGGCCCAGCCTCGGCGTTAGGAAAAGAGACTTTCCCCCGACGATCGGCCAGATGGCCGGTCTCATGTGGAATCACGTGCCGGCCATGTTAAGGGAGATGGAGAAGGAAAATATCAAGTTTCCGGAGTTATCTGCAAACGAAATGTCAAATATAATAGCATACTTATTCTCGATACGCTATTTTGACCCGGCCGGGGATAGAATTGCCGGCAAGAAGTTATTTGCGGAAAAACGGTGCCAGGTTTGCCACGACATTCAGAAAGAGGCTGCCGGAAAGAAAGAGGGACCCAACCTGGCCAAGCTGAAAGGAGCGGTGTCCCCGATTTATATGGCCACGGCCCTATGGAATCACGGCGCCAGCATGATCGGCAAGATGAAAGAGAAGAAGCTGAAATGGCAAAAGCTTACGGACAAGGAACTCATCGATCTCATGGAATACTTCAATCACGGCGATTAAAGGAGGTGTCTCGCATAGTATGCAAGGATTCTTGCTCCTGTTATTTTAAAAAGGGAGATGTACGGAGGTGGTAAGATGGCCGAAAAGAATGGAGCAAAATTTACTTCCCTGACGAGAGAGAGACCTATGAAGATACCTGAATACGCCTGGCCGATTACGGGAGTGGCTGCGGTGGTGATAATTGGCGTCATCGTCTATTTCCTCATGGGCAAGCATGAGCATGTGTCACAAGGGCAGTTTGTCGGTCCCGCTAAGTGTAGGGAGTGTCATAAAGAGCAATACGACTCCTGGAAGAAGACGCGGATGGCAAACAGCTTCGATGTTCTTCGGTCGGGAGTGAAGGCTCAGGAGAAGCAGATGGCAGGGTTGGATCCGGACAAGGATTACACGCACGATGAAACCTGCCTGCCCTGCCACACGACGGGCTATGGTTTGGTCGGCGGTTTCGTTTCCATCGAGGAGACTCCCCACATGGCCGGGGTCAGTTGCGAGGCCTGTCATGGCCACGGCGGCACGTATGCAAAAACAGTCATGGATCCCAAGGAGCCCACCTTCAAGACGGTCGATGCCAGGGCCGCGGGACTGAATTATCCACCGACGGAGAATGTTTGCCGCGAATGTCACAACGCGAAAAGTCCCTTTGTCGGCATGGACTACAAATTCCATTATGATGACCGCGTAAAGCTTGGCACCCATGAGCATTACCACCTGAAGTACGAACACGGGCTGTAGCCGGCAGGGGCGGCCCCTTCTTGAAGATTGCTCAGAGTTGCACGAGGCATACGGCATACCACGTTGCCTGCGCTAAGGCGGAAAGGCAGGCAAAGCAAAAGTGGTGATGCTGCCGATTGTAAAACTGCCGAAGGAGTCATGAAAAAAATTCTCATCATTGATGATGAACACTTGATTCTCAGGGGCTTAGGTACGGCCCTAAGAACAAGCGCTGTGGATGTAAAGACTGCGGATACAGGCAAGGAGGCGCTCCTGGACATCGCAGATTCATACTATAATCTCTGCTTTTTGGATGTTTTCTTGCCGGACATAAATGGCGTGGAAGTGCTGAAAAAAATCAAGAAGTTGTCCCCCAACACGAAAGTAATTATGATGTCAGCGGGGATAATAGACAGCCAAATGGAAGAATACATCGAGAAGTATGCCTTCACGTTTATCGTCAAACCCTTCGAACTCCATCAGGTAAAACAGCTCGCCCAAGATATTCTCGCTGAAGAAAGCATCGCTTTGTTGTGCCTGTAGTACCCTCCTCACATAATTGACGGTCTCGTAAAAAATCCCCAATGGCATTTTACGAGACGTGTTAAGTTTGACAAGTTCGTAAAAAGTCCCTCTTGGCTGTCATTGCAAAGCCGTAGCTGCGAGCGTAGCGTGGCGGGTAGCGAAGCAATCTCACGAGCGTAACCTGCTGATATCACGAGATTGCTTCGTCACTGCGTTCCTCGCAATGACGGGCTTTCCGACTTTTTACGAGGCCATCAAGTTTGATGCTCTCGTAAAAAGTCACGCAGCGATTTTGAGCTCAAAGTCGCATGTATGTGACGATGGTGCTAAAATTTCAGCCAACTGATCCCAAGTGGCTATAAAGCGCTCTTTGAAAACTAGA